>Ga0164296_1003804_pt1 | contig 14054 bp, 7 predicted proteins | sample GEODES057metaG_FD_113533 | JGI IMG/M metagenome (GOLD analysis project Ga0164296, IMG submission 113533) | Dystrophic lake water microbial communities from Trout Bog Lake, Wisconsin, USA - GEODES057 metaG | ecosystem: Environmental > Aquatic > Freshwater > Lake | place: USA: Trout Bog Lake...
AGAAGCAACGACCCCGCACTTATAAAAAAGGAAATGGGCATCCACGAAGCCGATATCTCGTGGACTTCTTTGGTAAAAGATGGTGTGTTTATTAAGATGTATTTTCAGGTGAAGGATGTATCCGATAACCACATACAACTCTACGCCCCCATTCCGTTTGAGATAGATGCTAAATACGTTTGGACGGTGTACAAGTTTGCCAATATCAGTGAAATTGGGTTGGAAAACCTTGCTTTTGTAGGCAATTGGAAAGAGAAATTTGTGCATCACCGCTCATGGAAAGATGATAGTGGATTTACGCTTTGGCACCTTAGCAATGTTGTAAACAGTTGGGTGAAAGATTGTAGGTTCACGGATGCAAATGTTGGGCTAACCATTGGCGACTGTGCCAATATCTCTGTACTAAACTGTATCATTACGGGCAATCCTGGTCACGAAGCCATCAGTAATACGGGTGGCACCAATGTGTTGTTGGCAAACATCAACGATTTAAGCGGGGCTTGGCATTCGGTTGGCGTTGCAAATACAAGTATCAATACTGTAATCTATAAAGCCAAATATCCTTCCAATACCTCTTTCGAAACGCACTCTTCGCAGCCAAGGAATACATTATTGGATGGCATTAGAGGTGGTTTGCAAAATAACAGGGGTGGTGGGGCAGTAGAAAATATGCCCAACCACATGGGTAATCTTATCTTTTGGAATTATAAACAGACAAATACGTCTTATTCCCCGTTTGATTTCTGGCCTACACAATTTAGATATTGGAAGATTCCGATGCCTATAATTGTTGGTTTTAATGGAGGAACTACCTTTGTACATGAACAATTAAAGTACGAGGAATCAACGGGTAAGGCGGTGTTGCCAACCTCATTATACGAAGCACAGTTGAAACTCAGGTTGGGCAAAGTGCCAACTTGGGTTAGTGATTTAAACGCTAAGTAACTTGTATGAAGGGGAAGTAAAGTTGAATTGTGTAACTTTTTAAAATTGTGTCAAATTTAATGATAATGCAATTTGACAGGGTTTGATGAATAGACTCTTTCTTGCTGATTAAAAGAGGGCTTCAATTAAACCTTCTGGATTTTTTTGTGGATAAAACCCAACCTCATTTCACAATCATTTGTTGGATATTTGAAGGCTCACGAAATTGTGAATCTAGAGGAACGTGAATCGTTAGTGTATGAACTAAACTTGCGACTTTCGTTCTTCCCGATTCACGGTCTAACTAAAAATTATGTGTCAATTCTCTCATCTTCACGTTCATACGCAGTACTCATTATTGGATGGTGCGGCAAGCATTGGTAGCTTATACAAGAAGGCCGCAAAGCACAACATGCCTGCTATTGCCATCACCGACCATGGAAATATGTTTGGTGCATTCGAGTTTGTGGCGCAGGCTTGGAAGAACACAAAAGTGATTGGCAAGGATGAAAAAGGGAAGGATATTCTAGCTCCTGCCGTCAAGCCGATTGTAGGCTGCGAGTTTTATGTGGTGGAAGATAGGCATGCAAAAGCATTTACCAAAGGAGAGAAAGACCATCGCTACCACCAGGTGTTGTTGGCAAAGAACAAGCAAGGTTATCAGAACCTGATAAAGCTTACCTCGTTGGGGTATATTGAGGGGATGTATAGCAAATATCCCCGTATCGACAAGGAACTAATCCTAAAATACCACGAAGGATTGATTGCCACCACTTGTTGCATTGGGGCGTATGTGCCACAAACGATATTGAAAAAAGGGGAGGAAGCTGCCGAAAAAGAGTTTAAATGGTGGCTGGATTTGTTTGGTGAGGATTATTATATAGAGATTCAGCGGCATCAGATAAAGGAGCAGGAAATAATAAATCAGACCCTATTAAAGTTTGCAGAAAAGCACAATGTACCTGTTATAGCTACCAATGATAGTCACTATACCGAGCGGGACGATTACAATGCCCACGATATTTTATTGTGCATCAATACGGGTGAAAAGCAATCAACACCCGGCTATGACGACTTTGTGAATGATGATGTGATGTTGAAGAACCGTCGTTTCAAGTTCCCCAATGATCAGTTTTACTTCAAGTCGCCCGAAGAGATGCAGAAGCTCTTTAGTGACATACCCGAAAGCTTGGACAATACCAACATGATTGTGGACAAGGTAGAGGTATTGAACTTAAAGAAAGATATTTTACTTCCCAACTTCCCTATTCCACAGTCCTTTAAAGTGCATGAAGATGATACCCTAAATCAATGGGAATACCTGAAACACCTCACTTACGAAGGGGCGAAAGAACGCTATCACGAGATAAGTAGTGAAGCACAGGAAAGGATTGACTTTGAGTTGGGTACAATCAAGTTCATGGGTTTTGCAGGTTATTTCCTTATTGTAAGCGATTTCATAAAGGCTGGTAGGGATATGGGCGTATTCATTGGCCCTGGTCGTGGCTCTGCAGCAGGAAGTGTGGTGGCATATTGTACGGGCATTACCAATATCGACCCTATTAAATATAACTTACTATTCGAGCGTTTCTTGAATCCTGACCGTAAATCGATGCCGGATATTGATACCGACTTTGATGATGAGGGCAGGCAAAAAGTAATGGACTATGTGGTGCAGAAGTACGGCAAAGCACAGGTGGCACAGATCATTACTTATGGCACGATGGCTGCAAAGAGTAGCATTGCCGATGTGGCACGTGTAATGGATTTGCCCTTGGCAGAAAGCCGTGCATTGACAAAGATGGTTCCTGATAAACCCGGTACTGATTTGGGAAGGGTACTAAAAGCTCCATTAACAAAGAAAGATGGAGAGAAAAGTTTAGAGGAAAAGGAGGGATTGCAAGCGGAGGATTTAGAAAATGTCAGGATGCTTCGGGAGATATATAATGGCAATGATATTCGTGCGCAAGTATTACATGAGGCTGAAAGATTGGAAGGAAGTGTGCGGAATACGGGCATCCACGCAGCAGGTATCATCATTGCACCAAAGGATTTGACAGACTTGATTCCGGTGGCTACATCCAAGGAATCTGAGTTGTGGTTAACTCAAATAGAAGGAAATTCCATTGAAGATGCAGGGGTAATCAAGATGGACTTTCTGGGATTGAAAACATTGTCTATCCTAAAGACTGCCTTGGATTTAATCAAGCAAAACCACGGCGAAGACATCGTGATAGATGACATTCCATTGGACGATGAACTTACTTTTCAATTATATCAAAAGGGTGAAACCAATGCCACGTTCCAGTTTGAAAGCGTGGGGATGCAGAAGTATTTGAGGGAATTGAAGCCCGATCAGTTTGCGGATTTGATTGCGATGAATGCCTTGTATCGTCCGGGGCCGATTGCTTACATCCCTAAATTTATCCTTCGTAAACACGGTAAAGAAGAAATTACTTACGATTTGGATGACATGGCAGAATACCTTGAGGAAACCTATGGTATCACCGTGTATCAAGAACAGGTAATGTTGTTGTCTCAAAAGTTGGCAGGGTTCTCCAAAGGCGATGCGGATGTATTGCGTAAAGCAATGGGTAAGAAGCAGATTTCTGTGTTGGATAAAATGAAGAAACAGTTTATTGATGGAGCAACCGCCAAGGGACATGCTATCGATAAACTAGAGAAGATATGGACTGACTGGGAGGCTTTTGCGCAATACGCTTTCAACAAATCGCACAGTACTTGCTATGCTTTTGTGGCGTATCAAACGGGGTATCTGAAGGCGCATTACCCTAGCGAATACATGGCAGCAGTTCTTAATCACGCAGGAAGTATTGATAAGATTACTTTCTTCATGGAGGAATGCAAGCGGATGGGCATTAAAGTATTGGGGCCAGATGTAAATGAATCATTGAAAGGTTTTGCCGTAAATAGCAAAGGACATATACGATTTGGATTGGGAGGACTAAAGGGTGCGGGCGATGCAGCCGTTGATTTTTTAATTGAAGAAAGGAAAAAGAACGGATTATATAAAGACATCTGGGAATTTAGCGAACGCACTGTGGGCAGGAGCGTGAACAAGAAGTCGCTTGAAACCTTTGCTTACAGTGGTGCTTTCGATTGTTTCCCTGAAATGCACAGGGCACAATACTTTCATATAACTGATGGTGAACGTATATCTGGGTTGGAAAAAGTTATTAATTATGGACAGACAAAACTTGCTTCCGAGGCAAATACAGGGAGTAGTCTTTTTGGTGATTTACCAACGGCGATGGATGTTCCCAAGCCGAAGATTGCCCCTTGTGCTGAGTGGACTTTGACAGAAAAACTTGACCATGAAAAGGATGTGACAGGGATGTTTATGAGTGGGCATCCATTGGATCATTACAGGTTTGAGTTGAAGCATTATGGTATCATGAACCTTTCTGATTTTAATGAGATAAAGGAAAGTTTAACCCTATCTCAAAACAATGCTGGAAAGAACTTTAAGCTTGCGGGATTGGTTACGGGCGCACAACACCGTACGACTAAAACAGGTAAGAACTTCGGTATCCTCTCCCTGGAAGATTATACTGGCAAAACAGAATTGGCATTGTTTGGCGAGGATTACCAACGCTACAAACAATACTTGGATTTAGGTAGGAGCATATTGGTAAATGGAACTTTTAAAGCTCCATGGAAAGAGGGTGCTTCGTATGAGTTTAAGGTTAGTGGCATCAGTTTGTTGGAAACAGCCAAACAAACACTTACCAAAAATGTAGAAATTAGTCTTAATGCTACTGCCTTATCGAAGCAATTTGTAGAATTTATTACTAGAAATATCAAAAGCAATCCCGGCAAATCAACGCTACGCTTTAATGTCTATGAACCAGAGGAAGACTTGAAAATAAGTTTATTCTCATCCGAGAAAGGATTTGCTATGAATGATGATATGGCTGAATTCCTTCTAAATAATTTGGATGTGGAGGTGAATGTGGCAATTAGTGGGTAGTTATTAGTGGGTAGTTATTAGTGGTGAGTTGTTCGTAAGATTGATATTTATTCCCGACGTTGGACATTGCCTCTCCGATGTTCAATATTTCGTTACCGATGTTCGATATAACGTCTCCAATGTTGAATATTGCCTCTCCGATTATCAATATTCTGTTACCGATGTTGGATATTACGCCTCCGATGTTCAAAATTGCGTTACCGATGTTGAATAGTACGTTACCGATGTTAAATATTGCCTCTCCGATTGAAAAAGACGGGTGTTTAGCGATTTGTGAACTAATTTTTGAAATAATAAGCTTGTGAAGTTTAGATGCCAATACTTATTTTTACTTATTGAATGATTAATAAGAATGGATAATCTCAAGTACAATCAGTTTAGTGAGTTAATATCAACTTTTAAAAGGCTTAAACCTAAAAAGAAAGTTGAAAGCAGGGAAGAACTATTAACACAATTCTCGAACCTTACAAACGACTTGGGTATCTTAAAAGAAAAAGTTTATCCTTTAGGTTAGGAGAAACTAAATCTATAATAGAAGCCAATAGACATAAAATTCAGTTTTCTACATTTGAGGTGATGGAGCATAATTTTAGGGAAAATACTCACTCTAAGGTTTTAAGGTATTTGTTCCATCATAAGTTTATGGAGCAAAAGAAAGGAAGTGAAATTCTTTCAAAATTTATTTATGAAATAACTGAAGATAAATCAATATGTGAACTGATATTAAAGAATCAATATGACATCTTTAAAGAACATCAGATATTAAATGGGAAGGGGAGAATAGACCTATTTATTAAGGATTCAAAAAATGAATTTGTTATTGTTATAGAAAATAAAATCTATGCAGATGTTGGCGTCAAATCCGTATCAGAGAAAGGGAAGATTACCGAAACTCAATTGACTTATTATCAGAAGTATGTAGAGGAGAATTTCAAGAATTATAAGCAATATTTTATTCTCTTGAGCTTTAAGGAGGTGGAGGATAACTTCGATAGAGGTAAATTCGTATTAACAAACTATGATGGGTTAATAGAGATTTTAAATACTGTTGAGATCAGCGATAACATCTTAAAAGAGTATAAAAACTTACTCTTTTATCTTACTAAAATGGATTATAATAGAGAATACCTAGTTGATTTAATAGCTGATATTAAAAGTGAAGAGACAAAAGATATAAGTTTATCTAACCTAGAATTAATAAATACCTACTACGAATAATTATGAAAAGAAAAATTGAGTTAGACGAATTAGATAAAAAATGTTTAGAAGAAATGCCATTGCTTCTTGATATAATATCATCAACAGCTAATAAAGTAAACAAAAGCCTATTACCTTATTATAATGATTTACATCACATAATAAGCACAAAACTTAAGGGAGATTGGGTAATCCACGAGAATAGTAGTTACACTTACAAAGGAGAAATATTAGGGGACATAAAAGACAAATCTTTACAAATTCTTTCATCAATCCATATAGTTAAAGATTCAGCAGGAATAGTTGTGGATTTCTTTTATTGTCAGTTTGGTTATACTTGCGGAAATGAAGAAGATGCAGGGAAATATTTTTCTTTTTATTTACTAAAAGATGATTTAAGTGGGAAAAGGGGATCTAGTATTCAAAAAGAAAGTTTTTATAAAGAATTAAAAGAAAGTTTAAGCTATGATATTGATTATTGTCACAGTGATAAGGGGGATGAAACAGAATACATTGAAATAAAGACAGTAGAAATTTCAGAAGAAAAGATTGAAACTATTTTTGAAATATTCAAAAGTTCAATTCTTATTCCATTTATCAAAAAGCTAAAATAATCTTGCTTAATTCATTAACATAAAACTATAAGCAATGTGGGAAGATGATTTTGATGAAGAAGATTTTGATGAGGAGAACTATTGCTATCAAATCACCGATGCTTTCATCTTTTATGTTTATAACAACATATCCGAAGGATTACGAAAGAAGGTAGGCGGATTGGGTATAGAAAAAATATTCCAGTATGAAAAGCAATTTATGGATGAATCTAAAAAGCTTTTGGAATACGGCGTACAATCGGGAGAAGAATTTGAAGAGGATATGGTTTATTATATCCAACGGAATTTGTCTGTAAAATTAATATTGACAATTGAGGAGGTAACAGAAATACTAAGGGTTGAAGAAGAGTATTATTTAGAGGATGATTACCCGGAATATGACGATGAAGAATTTGATGAAAATGATGATGATGAATATGACGTGGATTATTTTCTTGAAGAAGCAGCTTATTTACATTATGTAGCTAAGGATTATGGGAAGGCAAAAGTTAATTATTTAAGGGCTTTTGAGATAGTGGAGTTGTCGGATGTTGAAGCCATTGCATTTATAAAAGAGTCATTAGAGGATTTGAAAAATCCCTCAAATCAAATAGTTGATTACTTAAAATCGTATAATGAAGAATCTGATGAGTTGAGATATTGTACCAATTATGTAAGGTTTTATTTGGAAAGAAATAAGCCGGATATGGCAATGAGTTACTTAGATTTATTGTTAGACTATTGCCTAATTGATGAAAATAAAAGCATTTTGGCGCAGTTATTATTTTATTGCTTTGCTAATTTATACGATGAATACCCTGATGCAAAAAGAAAACTAGAAATGTTAATAGCAGAATGGGTTGTATGTGATAATTGTGATTTTAGCTTTAACATTCAGAAAGCAAAGGAGGATGAGCATCCAGAAATTGATAAGGTTATAGAGTTTGCTACAAAGCTTTGTAACTTTTAAAGGCTTTGCTATGAATGATGATATGGCTGAATTTCTGATGAATAACCTAGATATTGATGTGAATGTGGGGATAGTATGATGAAATATTAAGTATGAAATATTATTCGCAAGAATCTACATTTTATATTTCATACTTCATATTTCTCTCCTTCTATTTCTTTGGACTCAACATCAAATCCTCCACCGTATGTTCTTTTATCTTTTCTAAAGAATAATAAGCAGGAAAATATTCATCATTTGCCCACAGCGGAAATAAGTTCGCATAAAACTTACTAGCAGGATTCCCCGATTGCCCAGGCGTATTTATCATCATTGCCTTGTCCCAATCACCCACATCTGTAATAAACCGAAAGCTGGCACCAACAACCTGATTATCCAATGCACCAGTTACGCCGGGTGTAAAAGCATTACCTCCTCTTGGCAGTGTGCTAGTGTTCAGTTTTCTCTTCCAAGCATCATCCACAATGTTCCCCAAAGGATGTTCTATCTGCACATGCTTGTATTTATTCTGCCCGTATTGCCACTGTTCTAGTTGAATACCAAGCTTGGTTTTGAGTGCAGCAACAGCTTCTTCAAAACTCTTTTTAATGAATGAATCCCGTTCTCCAATCGAATCTTTCCCAAACATAATCGATGGATTCTCCACCCATTTGAGTATCGTTTTCATTTGCAAATTCAGGTAGGGCTTTGCAGCGGCAGGTACAAATTTGTTTTTGGCATCTATAAACAATTGCTTCTCCCATCCTGCATAAATACCCGCTGCAATGCTATTTTTATCAAGCACATAATCCCAGTTCAATAATTTGTTCTGGGCAATAGAAATAAGGCTGTCATCAAAACTGATTCCCTTTAAATAAGGCACCAATGTTCTTGCGGGTATAGAATAATAATCTGTTTGCAAGGCTTCTATCTTCGGGATGGTTAGTTTATTAGTACTTCCCAACACTTCATTTATCCTGTCTGCACGGTATGGGTCTGCCCAAGTGTAACCAATTGCTTCAAAATGATTGTATGAATCTGGCGTAAGATTCTGATTTGCAGTTGTAAAATATCCTTTCTCAGGGTTGTAAACATGGGGCAATCGGTCTATTGGCAAATAACCATCCCATTCATATCTTCCATCACCAGGCACTGGCACCATCCCACTAAAGTTCTTTCTTATTGGTGCAATGCCCACTGCTTGCCAACCAATATTCCCTTTACAATCTGCCCACACCATATTCTCCCCGGGTATATTACTGTACGTACATCCCTTTCTAAAACTCTCCCAATCCCTCGCTTGGTCTATCCTCAGCGAAGCCATATAAGGTGCACATCCTGGCTCCAACCAAGCGCATTTTATAGCATAAGCCTTATGATTTTGCGTATCAATATAGCTTACTGGGCCATGTACGGTATAGTATAAACTCACAGTGGTTTCACCCTTTCCTTTCACTGGAATCGTTTCTTTTACTTCCTTCAAAGTCTCCCAATGGTCTTTATATTTATACCTGTCCAAATGATTTGGATCAAGGTCATACACAAACAAATCCTCTCCATCAGTCGCAAAAATGGTCAACCCCCAAGCACCATATTCATTATGACCAATTGAAACACCTGGTATTACAGGCTCTCCACCACCTATCACATTCCAACCCGGCGCCACCAGATGCACCATATACCTCAATGATGGCAGCGATATTTTTCTATGCGGGTCATTTGCCAGCATTGTATGCCCACTTGCAGTTCGCTTACCACTCACAATCCAGTTGTTGCTCCCTTCCGCTTCCAAACCGCCAATGGTAGAATCTACAAGGGCTTTATTACTGTTCAATAAGCCCAATCCTACATTTTGTGATGCCACTTTTGTATCAATATCGCTTGGTTTAAAGACAACATCAGTATGGCAATCGTTGTACAAAGCAATGATGTCCTTCATAAGCAGCTTACCATCTATGGCACTATCCAAAGTGATGTTGGGTTCTTTAGGATGAAACCACCGTAGTGCTTTTACTTTCTCTGCACCCACCATCGCAACCGCTCTGCCCGTATTCAATTCATCGGCAATGTTTCCCAACAGTCCTTGATGTCTCGATACCACCACTTCTGGGGTCCATTTACCCGGTTTTATATGCAACATTAGAAACTCAATCGGTAGCTTTTCAGGCTTTGCATTTGCTTCATCTATGTACGCATTTACCCCAGCCACGTATGCCTCCACTATTTCTACCCCTTGCGGATGATAATGATTTAGTTCCGTTGTCATATCACCACGATACTTGAAAAGCCTACTTCCAATATCCCGTTTCAGTTCACGTTCACCCAATATTTCGGCAACGGTGCCTGTTGCCTGCCTACGCCAAATCTCAAACTGAAACAACCTATCCTTGGCAGCCAGATACCCTTGTGCAAAAAACAAGTCATGCTGATTTTTTGCGTAGATATGGTTGATGCCCCATTCGTCACGCAATACTTCCACGCCTTCGGTAAGTTCGTTTACAGTTAGTTTAGTTTTTTCTTGCGAATAAGTTCTATTGATTTGCATTAAAGCAAAACCAACAAAAACGAAGTATCTAAGCATTTTTAGTTTCATCATCACAGCGTTTTGTTCATGTACAATTATAGCAGTTTTTGTAATATCCATTAGCTTATTTGCTCACTACACAAGTCTTTTATTTTTCTTTGTTGATTAATTAATCAACAAACACCCGTTACAAAACGCAACTGACATTAGTATTTCTCCATGTAAAAAAAGTTCAAAACCTTATGTTTTTATCAAAAACAGCTTTACTCGATTGAACATACGTTATATTGACTTTTACATACGTTTTACTCGATTGAACATACGTTATATTGACTTTTACATACGTTTTACTCGATTGAACATACGCTATATTGACTTTTACATACGTTTTACTCGATTGAACATACGTTATATTGACTTTTACATACGGTTTACTCGATTGAACATACGCTATATTGACTTTTACATACGTTTTACTCGATTGAACATACGCTATATTGACTTTTACATGAAAAAGGGCTTTTTAGATACTTTTTTTATGCCTTGATTTATAGTTTTTTGATAATTGATTACGGACAATGGTTAATGGTTAGGTGGATAGTGTTTGTTATTTTTATTGTTATACCAAATAAATCTGCATCTTTGGGATTAACAGGATTAAAAATACTTTTTATCGGCAGTTTGGGATGCGCTACGCTTAACATCCACGAACGGCTTAAAAGGAGTATAATTAGTTACACTTAATTTTTAGAACCTTTTCTCTTGACTAAATAAAAACAAAATAAGATGGAATACATAATTTTCGCCTTAGTAGTTGCTATCCTTATTATTTTACTAACCCTTAAAAGTGATTTGACGGATAGAATGTATAACCTAGAGTTAAACATCCAACAACTTAAAAAGCAACTCGAAAAGGTTTCTCAAGCAATCCCTAAAACCCCTCATCCTTCTTCCGTTCCTTCTGTACCAGAATCTGCAAAAGTTGAACCTGTAAAGAAATCAGAAAATGAATATTGGGAATCTGGTTTTAAAGTAGTTGAGGAGCAGGAAAAGAATATCCCTAACATATCTAAAGTAAATAAACCAGAAGAAGAAGATTTTATACCGAATGCTGTAGAGAAACCATCGATAATAATTCCATCTACTGCACCTGAATCACCAATTTATACTTACCCCGAAGAAAAGCCTAGTTTCTTTGATCGTAATCCAGACTTGGAAAAGTTTATTGGTGAGAATTTGGTTAGTAAAATTGGGATTGCCATACTTGTGCTTGCCATCGGCTACTTTGTAAAATTCGCCATAGACAATAACTGGATTGGGGCTGTTGGTAGGGTAGGTATTGGCTTGTTGTGTGGTGCTATCTTGACTGGTGCTGCGCATAAATTGCAAAATAGTTATAAGGCATTCAGTTCTGTATTGATTGGTGGTGGATTGGCGGTTTTCTACTTTACCATCACTTTGGCTTACCAACAGTTTCATCTTTTCAATCAAACAACTGCTTTTATTATCATGGTGGTCATTACTGCTTTTGCAGTGAGTTTGTCATTGCTTTATGATAGACAAGAGGTTGCCATCATTGCGTTGGTTGGCGGGTTTGCTTCCCCTTTTTTGGCGAGCAATGGTAGTGGGGATTATAAAACATTGTTCATTTACCTTATTATTTTAAACAGTGCTTTGCTTGCTATTGCCTTTAAAAAAGGTTGGCGACTACTCAACTTACTTGCATTTGTTTTTACCATTATTCTTTATGATAGTTGGCTATTTTACTCTTTGGATTTCAATACGCCAACCTCTACTTACAAAGGAGGATTCGTGTTTGCCTCTATCTTTTATCTGCTATTTTTTGCTATTAATCTATTGCATAATATCAAAGAAAACAAGAAATTTATCGCTTCTGATTTTGGCATATTGCTGGTAAATAGTGTATTGTACTTTGGTATTGGACTCTATCTGCTTGAGAAAATGGATGCAGATGTTTACAAGGGAGTTTTCTGTATTTCGCTAGCCATCTTCAATCTTATTGCCACTTATCTTCTATTCAAAAACAAAAGAGTAGATACAAACATTCTTTACCTGCTAATAGGCATCACCCTTACTTTCATATCGCTCACGGCACCCATTCAATTACATGGGCATTACATCACCTTATTTTGGGCATCTGAAACCGTGTTGCTGTATTGGTTATATATAAAATCGAGGATTCCGATTATCCAATGGACTTCTCTGATTATTTGGGTTGCTATGATTATCAGCCTACTAATGGATTGGTTTGGTGCTTACTCGAACACATTAGTAGGTGTACAGATACTGTTTAATAAAGGATTTATTGCGGGCATTTATTGTAGTGCCGCTACATTGTTTTTATACATTTTATCTAAGAAAGAGGACGACATTGAAGGCAATGAAATTGGGTTTAAAGACCTTAAAAACATACTGGTAGCCATTGGCACAGTACTATTGTTTATTACTGGTTTATTGGAAATAGGGTTTCAATTTGAGCATTATTATCCCAATCAAGGCATATCGCTTCTTTACATCTTGACTTATGTAAATGTTTTTGTATTGCTGCTAACCCATACAAAGAATATAACCAGAGAAATGGAGAAATACGAATTGATAAATTTGTATTTAATGATTGCAAGCGTGGTCTTTTATCTGGTATGTTTGAGTAGGGTTTACTCAATACAAGCAGACCTTTTGCAACAAGGTTCTTCGATACATTTTTCCATTCATTGGGTGGGTGCAGCCATTATTGGATTCTTTTTATTCAAACTTATCAATCATCTGCGTTCAGAAAGTGATATTTCCGAGAACAATATGAATATTTATGTGTGGGTGATTTGTGCGGTGATAGTTATTTATTGGAGTGTGGAGATGAATTTTTTGGTGAATAATCTATTCTATTCAAAAAACAATTCATTGGATGAGATAAGTAGGGTTTATGTAAAAGCTGTACTGCCCATACTTTGGGGACTATCTTCATTTGCGTTTATGTGGTTGGGAATGAAGTTTAAATACAAAAAACTTCGGATAATATCACTCTCACTCTTTTTGATTACACTACTCAAACTATTTATTTTCGACCTGAGCAACATACCAATTGCGGGCAAGATTGCTGCGTTTTTCTGTTTGGGCGTGCTGTTGCTTGTTGTTTCGTTTATGTATCAACGACTTAAAAAAATTATCATTGAAGATGAACATAAAACACCTGAATAAAACGCTACTGATAGTTTTGTTTATTGCAATCGGTGGCATTGCTACTGCACAAATACACTTCAAATACAGTGCATCGTTGGGCAGTATAAAGCAAAGTGGATTCTACAACATTCCACTTCCTGCCAGAGTGCTTGCAAAGTGCCAAAGAGACTTTTCGGATTTAAGGATATTGGATAACGATGGGAATCAAGCAGCATACATATTACAAACAGAAAAAGGGGCAGTTTACACAACCCCAATGATTGATTTGCCAATAATTCAAAAGGAGAAAGAAGCCGACAAGCAATGGCATATTACTTTGGAAAATAGTCAAAAGAGGAATATAGACAGAATTGTATTAACAGTCAAAGGAACTAATGCGAATAGGAGCTTTACCGTTACAGGAAGTGATGACAATAAACATTGGTATGTAATAACCGAGAACTATAACCCTGATATAACGATGTTCGAACCAGATAGTCGGTCACTTTATTTTCCTTCAAGTTCTTATAGATACTTTCAGGTTATTCAGCTTGGAAAAGACTTATTACCATTAGATATCAATAGCGTCCTAAACGATAAAAAAGGGAGAAAGTTTGTCTGTAACTCAATTAGCTTTGAGGTTGCACAACAAACAAAAACTTTCTCCCATGTCAAAAATAACGTTGTTTGCCCAGATTA
>Ga0164296_1003808_pt1 | contig 14043 bp, 11 predicted proteins | sample GEODES057metaG_FD_113533 | JGI IMG/M metagenome (GOLD analysis project Ga0164296, IMG submission 113533) | Dystrophic lake water microbial communities from Trout Bog Lake, Wisconsin, USA - GEODES057 metaG | ecosystem: Environmental > Aquatic > Freshwater > Lake | place: USA: Trout Bog Lake...
AGAACCGATGTGTATCTTCGGGGGAGAATTCGGGCTTAAACTCAACGCCGAACAGACTGCACGCACCAGTAAAATCGCGGCGCCAGATGTCATGACCTGGCGCACCTGGCAGGCCCGGGTGAAGTACCTGAGCAACTTCCGGCTGGCGACGCAGCCAGTGCGCCACCAGCATGGCGGACTCCATCTGAGCGGCCATCCGCACTGCCATGGTACGGATGCCACGCAGCGTCAGCCAGCAATCATCGGGGCTGGCATATTGGCCTAACGTGCGCGCGGCGTTGTGCAGCACGAGCCAGTCATCATGGTTGTTGACCGTAATCGCACCGATAAGCACGTCGGAATGCCCAGCAGGATACTTAGTCGCCGCCTGGATCGACACATCGACGCCGTGGGTGAATGGCTGGAAATGGTGAATGCCCCAGGTATTATCGATGAATACTTTTGCGCCGCCGGCATGCGCCGCGCGTGCGATAGCCGGCACGTCTTGTACCTCAAACGTATGGCTGCCAGGGCTTTCGGTGTACACAACCTTCGTATTCGGCCGCATAAGATCGGCGATCGCAGCCTCGCCGGCCAAGGGATGGTAAAAGGTCGTCTCTATCCCCAGATCCTTCAGCATCGTCGTCGCGAAAGTCCGGGCCGGGCCATAGACGTGATCCGGCATAAGCATGTGGTCGCCGGCCTTAAGAAAGGCCAATAGCGGCACGGTAACTGCCGCTAGGCCGGTCGAGACGATATAGGTGTTTGTGCCGCCCTCGATCGCGGCAATCGCATCTTCCAGCGCCCAATGCGTCGGTGATCCACCGGTCCCGTAGGTTAGCACGCGCTCCCCCCGCCGAGCGGCGAGGGCCTTGCGTTCGGCGACCGTCGGTATCAGCACGGTGGAACCGCGCAGCAGCGGCGGATTGACGAAACCATGCTGTTTTTTAGAGATCCGGCCGACATGCGACAGCGTCGTGCGGAAACCGCGTTTCTTTTCCATGTTTATCCAACCTCGATCGGTGTATCGGGGCGACCGCCCCATTCAGTCCATGAACCATCATAGACCGCGCCTTCCGGCAATCCAGCAAGCCGGAGCCCCAGCGTCAGAATACAAGCCGTGACGCCCGTCCCACAGCTGGTGACCACCGGCCGCTTGCCATCCACGCCCAGCTTGGCAAAGCGTGCCGCCAGTTCCTGTTTCGGCCGGAACGTGCCGTCAGCGTTCAGTAAATCCGTGTACGGCAAATTGACCGAGTGCGGCATATGGCCACCGCGCATGCCAGGACGCGGCTCTGGCGCACTGCCCGTGAAGCGCCCGGCGGCGCGAGCGTCCAAAACCAACTCCGTCGGATGTGCCGCATTGCGCAGCATGTCACCGATACCACGCAAGCGCTGAGCGCGAAGATCCGGACGGAACGCCGCTGGCGATGGCACGGCAGCGGCGCCGTCACCCGTGGGGCGGTGTTCGGCCAGCCATTTCGGCAACCCGCCATCCAACACCGCGGCATTCTCATGCCCAAACAGTGTCATGAGCCACCAACCGCGCGCGGCAGAGGCCAGCCCCTTCTGGTCGTAAAACACCACATTGCTTTTATTGCTAACGCCCATTTCCCCAACCAACTTTGCAAAGCGGCCGGACGAGGGAACCATGTGCGGCAGATCAGTATCGAGGTCTGCGACCGCATCAATATCAAAATACCGCGCACCCGGGATGTGGCACCGCAGGAACTCTGCCTTGCCGTCCTTGGCCTCATTCGGCAGGTATTTCGTGGCATCGAAAACGATCAAATCGGGCTGCCCGAGTGCCTCGGCGAGCCATTCTGTTGTCACTAGCGGGCCCATTATTCCTCTCCCCTCGTCACATCACATCTGCATCAGCAGGTTTCGGCCGCAAGAACGTGCGGATTACGCAATCGGTGTAGGCGGGGAAAGATCAGATGTCATGCCCCATCTCGCCGAACCCACGCAGTGTAGGATGATCCGAGATCCCGTCTTACGACAAAGGCTGACCGAAACGCGACGCCCGTGTATGATCATCGCGTCGAGGGGGAAAAGGATAAGCCAATGAACGTCGCCGATGTCATGACCCGTAATGTTATTGCCGTCGCACCGGATGAAACCGTCGAAGTTGCCGCCCGGACGATGATCGCCCACCATATCTCCGGCCTTCTCGTCGTCGATAAAAACGGTGACCTCGCCGGCTTGGTAACCGAAGGCGATTTGCTACGACGCAATGAAATCGGCACAGAGGTCACCCGTTCGCGCTGGCTGCGGCTGCTTGTCTCCCCATCCCGTCAGGCCGCCGATTTCGTCCGCGCGCATGGGCGGCACGTGAAAGACGTCATGACACCAGACGTCATTACCGTCGCGTCCGACGCCTCGCTCGAAGATGTCGTGAGCCTAATCGAAAAGCATCATGTCAAGCGCCTGCCGGTCACGGAAAATGGTCGCGTGGTGGGCATCATCAGCCGTTCGGATCTTTTGCGAGCCTTGCTCGGCCGGGCGCACGGCACCGGTCCGGCCAGCGGGGACGATCGCTCGATCCGTGAGGCGGTGATGGCATCGTTGCGCGAAAAGCCATGGGCGCCGCGGACCACTCTAAACATCACTGTAACCGCTGGTGTGGCGGATATTTGGGGTAGCATCACCAATGAAAACGAGCGCGCCGCCATTCGTATTGCTGTGGAAAACACACCGGGCGTGACGGCCGTGAAGGATCACCTCGTTTATATCGAACCTTACACCGGCACCGTGATTGAATCGCCGGACGACTCGCCCTGACAACCCACTGCCACGCAACCGTTGACGAGCGCTCGGCGACATATTGCAGGAAGCCACCCCATTGCGCCATCAGCTACGGTGGCGCCATGGTGCTGGTCCGGATAGCGCTACGGACCGTCATTCGCCTGAATGATCGGCCGCGCAAGTCACGGGCGCGCGGTTTCAGTTACCGCCCCGTTTACAGCAAAAGACTGCTTCCTGTGCGAGCGATCTGACAGATGCGGCATCGGCCGCTCCCTGCCGCCTCACGATCGAGATCACATGAGGAAAGCCGATCAGTTCGTTTCCGTATCTTTTCGGCGGTTGCATCCGTCCAGCCGCTAAAGGTGCAAATATCGCTCCTGCACCGCGTGGTCGTCCGCCAGATCTTTGCTCGTTCCAGACCAGACCGTTCGGCCTTTCTCTAGTAGGACGGCGACGTCCGCCAAGCGCAGAACGGCAGCAAGGTGCTTATCGACCAACAAAATCGCCTGACCTTCCTGCTTCAACATGCCAAGCACCGCCCAAATTTCAGCGCGGATCGCCGGTGCCAACCCCTCTGTCGCTTCATCCAGTATCAGCAGCTTCGGATTGGTCATCAGCGCGCGACCAATCGCCAGCATTTGCTGTTCTCCCCCCGACAGGTTGGCACCCGAGTTCCTGCGACGCTCCTTTAAGCGCGGGAATAACTGCCAGATTTTCTCTATCGTCCAGGCCCCTCGGAACCCTTGACGACTTGTGGCGATGAGATTTTCCTCCACCGTCAGGGTCGGGAATATCTGCCGTCCCTCTGGAACGAGACCGATCCCCAACTGCCCGATGCGAAAAGAGGGCAGACCGGCCAATGACCGAGACTCAAATATCACGTCACCATCCCAGACCGGCAACATGCCGGTGATGGCTGCGATCGTTGTCGTCTTTCCCATGCCGTTGCGACCAAGCAGCGCTAAAACCTGACCGGGGGCCAACGATAAAGAGACGTCAAATACCGCGCGGATGCGGCCGTAACCGGTTTGCAGCGATCGGACGTGCAGCATCAGGCCAGTTCGTCCTCGCCCAAATAAGCGGCCCGAACCTCAGCATGCGCGCGGATCGAAGCGGCATCACCCGTTGCAATCAGGCGGCCTTGCGCAAGCACCGAAATCCTGTCGGCGAGGGCGAAAACGGCTTGCATATCATGCTCGATCAACAGGATGCCGAAATGATGACGGATCCTGTTCAGCAATTTGACAAAGTGGGCCGTTTCCTCGGCGCCTGCACCCGCCAGGGGTTCGTCGAGAAGCAGAACCCGCGGTTGCTGCGCCAGCACGACGGCGAGTTCGAGTTGTCGAGCCTCCCCATGCGACAGCATCATAGCCGGAACATTGGCCCGTTCTTGTAACCCCACATCATTCAGGAAGCCCAAAGCCGGCCTGTTGAACGCGGGCTCGTCTCGGACTGCACGAAAAAAGCGAAAAGACCTTCCCAGACGGGCCTGGACGGCCAATGCGACGTTCTCCAGGGCTGAAAAATCGGGAATAATGCTGGAAACCTGGAAGCATTGCCCCAATCCCAGGCGGGCGCGTCGATGCAATGGCAGGCCTGTTAGATCGCGGCCATCGAGACGGACACTTCCACCATCGCTGGCAACGGTTCCGCTGATCAGGCCGATCAATGTCGACTTGCCGGCACCGTTGGGGCCGATCAGGGCATGGATCTCGCCGCTTTCGAGACTGAGGGAGACGTCATCGACGACGACCAGGCCACCGTAGCGCTTTGTCAGCCCAACCAAGTGCAGTAAGGGATCAGGCATGCCTTTTGCGCCGGCCGAATTCGCCACCCCGGATCAGGACAATGGCCACGAGTAATGGGCCATACAACAGCCGCCAATAGGTCAGGTTTTCTGCCAGAATCTCTTCAAGTAGCACCATGACCAAGGCGCCAATCACTGCGCCGGCCAGACGTCCGCTACCGCCAAGGATAACCATAAACAGCAGTTCAGCCGACCGCCCCCAGGACAAAGCCGCCGGAGAGACGAACGCGGTGGCGTTGGCTAGCAGCCCACCTGCAAGACCAGCGACGGCACCGGAGACGGTATAAGCAAGCAACCGAAAAGGATATGGAGACAAGCCGAGAGCCTGAACACGGATGGGATTCTGGCGGGCAGCCCGCAGGACTCGACCGAAACGACTTTCGAGCAAGGCAGCTAAGATCATCCAGACCGTCGCCATGGTCCCCAAGCAAACGAAATAAAATACGAGGCGGTCACGCAGGACCTTGCTGCCGAACAAGAGTGTGCGGCCATAGAGAGTGTAGCCGTCATCACCGCCAAGGCTCGAAACGGACGAGGCCAGGAAATATGTCATCTGGCCGAAGGCCAGGGTGATCATGATGAAGGCAATGCCGTTCGTGCGTAGCACCACAAGGCCGGTGAGAAAGGCAAACAATCCACCCGCAAGTATGGCGACGGGGAAAACGGCAGCGCCCTCTGTTATGCCATTCAGATCAAGGATCGCGACGCTGTAAGCGCCAATTCCCAGCATTGCCGCTTGGCCCAGGCTGGCAAGGCCCGCGCCGCCCACGAGCATCGACAATCCAAGGGCAGCAATTGCCAGGATCATAGCGCGGGCCAAGAGGGAGAGCATAAAAGCAGACCCCGCACCGATGAAGGGCGCGATCGTCAGAGCGGACAGCAGCAGCAGCGGCAGCAACCATTTTGCGGGTCCCGTCGTGGCGCAAAAGCGGCTACTTGCGTTGATCCGCGTTGCCGGCATAGCGCCATCCGGCGCTTGGCTTTCCAGCGCCGGCTTCGTCGGCATAGATAGTTCTGTCATGCCATTGGACCTGTTGGCCGCACCGGGAATAGCCCGGCCGGCCGGAAGGCCAGGATAACCGACATCGCGATGTAGACGAGCATCGAAGCCAGCGCACCGCCCGTCTGTCGCGCGTCCGGTGGCGCCATGAATAGGCGGAGAAGATCGGGGATGCTTGCACGCCCCAACGTATCGACGACACCGACCAATAGCGCCGCTACGAACGCCCCGCGAATAGAGCCGACCCCACCGATGACAATAACCACGAAAGCCAAGATAAGCACGCTGTCACCCATGCCCGGTTGCACCGCTAGAACCGGCCCAGCCATGCCCCCCGCAAACCCCGCCAGCATAGCCCCAAAGCCAAAAACCAGCATAAACAAATGGCGGATATCAACCCCGAGTACAGCCACAATGGCCGGATGCGTCGCGCCAGCCCTAATCCGCATCCCCACGCGCGTCCGATCCACGACAAGCCAAAGCAAGCCAGCCACCATCAGCCCAGCGGCAATGATCGCCAGACGAAATGTCGGAAAAAGCAACCCGGGCATGATCATCACGCCACCATCCATCCCCTCGGGGCGCGGCACGTTGAGGGGGGCCGACCCGAAGAGGGCACGCATACCTTCCTCAATTGTCAGGATCACACCGAAGCTGACGAGCACTTGGTCCAAATGGTTGCGATCATACAGATGGCGGAAGACCAAAAACTCCAGCAACAGACCGATCGCCAAACAGGTCGGCAGTGCCAGAAGCAAGCCGATCCAGAAACTACCCGCCCATGCGCCGATTGCCGCGGTCAGATAAGCACCGATCATGTATTGCACGCCGTGGGCGAGGTTGATGAAATTCATCACCCCAAACACCAGCGTCAGCCCAGCGGCGACCAAGAACAGGATTATGCCCAGTTGAGCGCCGTTCAGGAGTTGAACCAGCAGCAATTGCAGGGTCATTGGCGGCTCATTCTACCTCGAGCGTCAATTACCCCATGCGACATTCTGCGGTGTAAGCACCTGGGTCGTTCGATAACACCTTACGCACCGTCGCCGTGGCGAACTTGCCGTCGGGCCGTTTCACCCCTTTGCAGAGGTAAAAATCCTCGACCGGGAAGTGGTTGGGGCCAAAGCGGAAATTGCCACGCACCGAAGCGAATGATGCGGTTTCCAGCGCTGCCCGTAACTTTGCTTTATCCGCGGTGCCACCAGCCTGCTTCAGCGCCGCATCGACGAGCGACGCAACATCGTAGGCGTGCGCGGCGTAGCTGCCAGGTACGTAGCCATAGGTGTCCTCGAACGCAGAGACGAATTTTCGGCTGGCTTCATTGTTGAAATCAGGTGCCCAGGTCGACGTGGTGAACAATCCGACCGCAGCATCGCCGTGCGCCGGCAGCGTCGATTCATCGACGGTAAAGCAGGACAGGAAGGGAATATGACCGAGTCCAGCTTGTCGATAGGCACGCACCAAATTGATACCTAAACCGCCGGGCATAAAGGCGAACAATGCATCCGGCTTGGCGGCAGCGATCTTTGCCACTTCGGCCGAGAAATCCATTTGGTTCAGCGGCACGTAAACTTCGTCCACCACTTCGCCTTTGTAGCGGCTCTTGAAGCCGGCCGCGGAATCTTTGCCCGCTTGGTAATTCGGCACCAAGATAAAAACCCGCTTGTACCCCTCATCCTGAGCAACCTGCCCCATCGCCGCATGCGGCTGGTCATTCTGATAGGAGGCGACGAAGATGTAGGGATTGCAGCCCTTGCCAGCAAAGGTCGATGGGCCAGCATTAGCCGAGATCAGAAATGTCTCACTCTCCACAACCGGTCTGGCGATGGCCTGCATAATGTTGCTGAAGACGACGCCGGCGACGAAATCGACCTTGTCCCGCTCCACCGCCGCAGTCGCCTTGGTGACCGCACTGTCGGGTTTGAGTTCATCATCGATCACCAAGGTTTCAGCCGTTAGTCCCCCCAGTTTTCCATCTCTGAGCTTGACGCCCAGCAACCAGCCATCGCGGATTTGATTACCCAGCGCAGCGCCAGGACCGGACAGCGTGGAGACGAGGGCTATCTTCACGCCCGCAGGTTGTGCCCGCCCCACCGATGGCAAGAGTGCCGTGGCAGCGACGCCCCCCAGTACCATGCGCCTTTGCATTGTCTCGCCCCCTCAAACGCCGTCTGGATCAACAGTCGGCGATACTAGCTCTTGAATTGCACGTGTGAATGCAACAACGGACGATGAAACGCAAACATGACATTTGCGCACGCGGGTCAACGGGCTCGCCTCTCTCTCCCCCAGCGACGACAACCAACCCATGCTCGGCCCTCAACGGCTACCACCGCCCAAGGTCCACCGCACCGCATCTAAGATATTGTCTTCGTTGCCATGTTTACCAAGGATCAAACATTCGGCACACGTCCTTCGATGGGATAGGCGGGATCGTTATATCCCGGCGTCGAGGGGTGGCCAGGGGAGACAAGACGATCTATCAGCGCCTCATCCGCCGCATCCAAGCGGAGAGAGAGAGCGGCAGCATAATCTTCCCACTGCTCTTCGGTCCGAGGACCGCCGACGGCGGCAGTAACAAGCCGATTGTTCAGGACCCAAGCGAGAGAAAAGTGCCCAGGGGTCCAGCCTTTGGCCCGCGCATGTTCTGCGATCTGGTGGGCAATCTGCAAACTTTCCGGTCGCCATTCGGACTCTAGCATCCGGCGATCTTGTCGCCCCGCCCGGCTGCCAGGCGGTGGAGGCAGGTCAGGGGCATATTTCCCCGTCAGAATCCCGCGCGCCAGTGGGCTATATGCAACCACGCCCAAGCCAAAATAGTCACAGGCGGGAAGGTGCTCGGTCTCCACCTCTCGATTGAGAGCATTGTAGAGCGGCTGACTGACGATTGGACGATCGATGCCAACTTGATCGCACAGTCGACAAATCTCCGCGACACGCCAGCTTCGATAGTTAGACACGCCGAAATAGCGAATTTTGCCGGATCGGATGAGGTCGGCCAGGGCATTCACCGTCTCTGCCAGCGGCGTCGTATGGTCTTCTTTATGGAGATACAGTATATCGATCTCCGACACCGCCAGACGGCGCAGGCTCGCTTCCACCGAATGGTTTACCTGCCGGCGCGATAGGCCGCGCGCATTCGGACCTTCGCCAGTTGGATTAGCGATCTTCGTCGCCAAAACCCACCAGGATCGATGAGCGCTGATTGCGCGCCCGGTCACCAATTCCGACTGACCGCCCGTGTAGCCGTCGGCGGTATCGATGAAATTGATCCCCTGCTCCTTCGCGCGTGCGACGATCCGTGCCGAAGTCGTTTCGTCTGTCGGGCCACCGAACATCATCGTGCCGAGACAAAGGGGCGAAACCTTCAAACCACTCCGGCCGAGGCGGCGATACTGCATGGGGGCACTCCGTAGGTGTTTGCATGCAGCCTAGACGCCTATGCTGATTGATGGCAGCCTCGTCTTTATTGGACGGTCAATGATCCGAATACCGTCAGGCGCCTGGTAGCATATGGCGGAGAGGGCCCGGACAGGGTTGAATGGCGTCATGCGCGACCAATCCGTATCTGCCCCCTCCCTGCTGTCACTATTCAACAGCTTTATGCGCATCGGACTGGCCGCTTTCGGCGGCGGCTTGGCCGCCTGGACGCGGCGAGAAATTGTCGAAGTGCGCGGCTGGATGGACGACACACAGTTCCTTTCGGGCTACGCGCTGGCTCAACTCGTCCCTGGGGCAACGAATGTGAACCTGGCCGTCTTTATCGGCACCCAGATGCGCGGCGTGCCTGGGGCGATCAGTTGCTTTCTGGGCCTGTGCGGGCCACCACTGCTAATTGTTCTGGTCACGGGATACCTGTATTTGCATAGCCAGAGTGCCGCAGCCGGTCCCTGGCTGGGAGCGGCGCTTAGCGGAATGGGCGCGGTGGCGATCGGACTCAGCCTGGGAACCGGCATCCGCCTTGGACGGCGCAATCTCCGCAGGCTACTCCCGATTGGCATCACGGCCATCGTCGCCCTTTCAATCGGCATTTTCGGCTACCCGCTACCCTATGTCTTGCTGGTGATGATGCCGGTCAGCCTTGGCGCCGCATGGCTGACGCGTGCTCAGCCACAAACACCCGCCAAGAGAGCCTGATGCAGGTATTGCTGCAACTGGGCCTGTTATTCCTGGGTCTATCGATGCTGGCGTTCGGTGGCGGCTCCGGCGTCCTGCCCGACATGCAACGTGCGGCGGTCAACACCTACCATTGGATGAGCGCGAAGGAATTTCTCGACATGTTCGCCATTTCCCGCGCGCAACCGGGCCCTGGATCGCTGATCGTCGTGCTGATCGGCTTAAAGGCTGCGGGACTGGCCGGCGCCATGGTCTCATTTTTGACAATGTTTGGCCCGCCCTCACTTGCGGTGCATTTCGTCGCCCGTATCTGGCACCGCGCAGCAGCCTCCGCTTGGCGCCAGTTGGTGGAGCGAGCCCTGGCCCCGGTGGCGGTGGGCCTCACCTTCGCCAGCGGATTGGCGTTGATGCGGCAAGCCGAGCATGGTCTGTTGCCCTGGGGCGTGACCGCAGTCAGCACCGTGCTATTCGCCTTCACAGAGATTAACCCGCTCTGGTTGCTAGCTGGCGGCGCCGGCGCTTTGATAGTTGCTGGCGGCTAAGCCGGCAGCATATAAATCTGGGTATGCAAAGATCTATATTTTGTATCCTTTAGAGACTCCCAGAAAGCCGGTATACCTACGCCGGACTGTCCATGGCATTGGTATGGATATATCAGTAGGCTCGTATGATCGCCGCCGATAACGAGATATTGGGTGATCTCCTCGCGGAGATTTTCGATCGGCCGTGGTATCAACGTCGTTACTCTGACGTGATTGCCGCGAAGATAGATCCATTGCAGCACTTTCTGCTGCATGGTTTGCGCGAGTTCAGAGATCCCAACCCGTTTTTCGATAGCATCTGGTACTCATCACACTACCCCGATGTGGGTCTCGGTGGGATAGTACCGATCCTCCATTACCTGCAAGCTGGTGGGGCAGAGCTGCGGAACCCCAACCCACGCTTCGACGCAGCGTGGTACGTCGATCAACATCCCGAATCTGCTGCAAATCCGTTACTTTATCATATTCGGTTCGGCCGCGCGCTTGGCTATACGACCGAAAGAATCATCGCAATCTCTGACTATTTACCGGTTTCTAGGCCACCTGTGGTCAAGCATCAGACCTTGAGGGTCGATGTTGTAATCCCTGTCTTTAGTGGCTTTGACGAGACACAGCGCTGCCTTGAATCGGTCATAGCCAATACCGAGCGTCCTCTTGGCCGCATCATCGTTGTCGAAGACAAATCCCCGGAACCCGGCCTCGTTAAATGGTTGGACCACATTGCCGGCCAGGGCGAGATTCATCTCGTTCACAATAAGCGGAATTTGGGTTTCGTACGTTCTGTCAACGTCGGCATGCAGATATCCCACGAAAATGATATCGTGCTGCTGAACAGCGATACCGAAGTACCGCCGGGCTGGTTGCAACGCCTCGCTTATCATGCCTACGCCGAACCCCGCATCGCATCGGTCTCACCTTTCTCTAACAATGCAACGATATGCAGTTGGCCGTGCAACGATGGGGGACCAATGCCGTTCGGCTTGGACGTACAAACCATCGACACAGCTTGCCGGGAGGTGAATAGCGGCCGATCCGTCGATGTCCCAACAACGGTTGGGTACTGTATGTATATACGGCGAGAAGCCCTGAATGAAATCGGTCTCTTCGATGCAGACCGTTTCAAAATGGGCTATGGCGAGGAGAATGATTTTTGCCTTCGCGCCACAGCGCGGGGCTGGCACCACCGACTAGCCTGCGACACGTTCGTTTATCATAAAGGGTCCGTTAGCTTTCAAGATCGAACGATCACATTGTCCAAGCGTGCGGCAGAATTGATCGAAGAACGCTTCCCGACATATCCTCAAGATGTCGCAAAACACGTCGCTCTCGGAATGGCGGATCCGGCGCGTTTCGCCCTGACTGCAGCAATTTTCCGCCGCATGAACCGCCCTGTGATCTTGTTGATTTCGCACAATCTGGGCGGGGGTATCCAGCGGCATATCGACGAACTGATGAATTGCCTCAAGGACCGCGCGAATTTCTTGCTGCTATCGGCAAGTGACCGTGGAACAGAACTATCGGTGCCTTCGTTGCCTGGACACCCGCGCTTGGTGCTGTCAGCCGCGCAAACGGATGCGTTGCTCCAGGTTCTGGGAACCATGGCCGTGACGCGTGTACACATTCATCATGTGCTGGGTATAGATATCGATATCAAGCGGCTGATCCATTCTCTGGGATTGTCGTTCGATTTTACGGTTCACGACTATTATGGAATCTGTCCACAGATTAACCTTTTACCATGGCGCCATGGGGTCTACTGCGGTGAACCTGAAACCGCTGCCTGCAATGCCTGCATTGCCCACCGTAGCACAAACCACGCCGTCGATATCGTGTCATGGAGAACGGACCACGCTTGGTTGTTCCGGCAGGCGGATCGCGTTCTATGCCCCAGCAAGGATGTCATCAATCGTCTGCGCCGCCACGACTTGGCGGAGCGTGCCGTCTATGCACCACATGAGCCCGTGGCTCCCGGATCGTGGCCGCTGTCTATAAAGGCCCCGACAGCGGGAGAACGCCTCCGCGTCGCCGTAATTGGCACACTTGTCGATCACAAAGGTGCGCGCACCGTCGCCGCTGTGGCGGGACTGGCCGGCAGCCGCGGGATAGATGTCCATCTTATCGGCCACATAGACGGCGAATTCCGCAGCGCTGCGCTGCCGCACATGAAGATCACCGGGCGCTACCAGGAGCACGAACTAGACCATCTTATATCCGTTGTCGCACCCCACGTCGTCTGGTTCCCTATGTCATGGCCAGAGCCCTATAGCTACACACTCTCGGCCGCGTTAGCAGCCGGACTTCCTATTGCGGCGCCAGATCTCGGCGCGTTTCCCGAACGGCTATCGGGACGTCCCTCCACCTGGCTGATGCCTGTCGGAACCTCTCCCGCTGGCTGGATCGAGCTTTTCGAAACGATCAAGAAATCCCTTTGTGAACCATCAAAATCGACGGCAAGAACAGAAATTCAAGACTATTATCAGGCACACTACCTGGATAGCCGCCAAAAGAAGATCGCCAAACTCCCGACGACCAAAAGACCACAGCTAGCCATTCTACCAGAGCGGTTCGACAATGGTACACCGACGCCATGTGCCTACATCCGACTGATCCAACCACTTTCTCATCCGACCATTACTGGCGATTTCGATATTATATTAGCAGATCAGAACTCTATCGTGGATCTGAAACCCGACATCATCATCACCCAGCGATTTGCATTAGGCGACGTCGCGACCGCAACGCGCGTGTCCACCCATGCACGAGCCATAGGGGCAAGGCTGATCTACGATCTGGATGACGATTTAATCAATCTGCCGCGATCCCATCCGGACGCGGCAGTTTTAAGGCCGCTAGCGAAGGTCGTGCGCTACATGCTGGATATTGCCGACGTGGTCTGGGTATCGACATCGCATCTTGCGAACAGCCTCGCCAGTTTGCGGCCAGATGCGCGTGTGATGGAGAACCGGCTGGATGAACGGCTATGGGCTTATGCGCCCCATGCACTCCCGTCTCGTCAAAATCCGATCCGCATTCTTGCCATGGGAACAGCAACGCATGATCGCGATTTCGCATTGATCGTTCCCGCTCTGACACGACTAAAGAGAGAATATCAGGACCGACTTGTTATTGAGGTCCTTGGCATGACAAGCCAGAGCAGCCTCCCGGAGGGCGTGTCGCGGATCGGCGCGCCGACAAGCGCCCTCCGCTCTTACCCGTCCTTCGTGCAGTGGCTGACGACGGCCCAGCCGTCCTGGCATATCGGACTCGCCCCGCTGCTCGACACCAATTTCAACGCCAGCAAATCCGCGATCAAAGCCATGGATTACAGCGCCCTGGGCCTCGCTGTTCTGGCATCTGATACGTCTGTCTATCGTGGCAGCCTCGCGGACGGCACCACCGGTTGCCTTGTTCCAAACACCCCAGCAGACTGGTATGATGCACTCGACAGAATGGTGCGCGATGCTGAAACACGCCTGAATTTCATGCAGGCGGCCCAGCCTGCCTTTCTGGCGCGTGCAAGCCTAAAAAGCTACGCGGACATCAGACGGCAAACCTGCATGAATGCTTTGAAAGATGTCGTTTTATCGCCAATTTCTACGACATGACCGGTCGTAATGTCATGATAGATAGGCCGCTCGAAGAACTCCTAAGGGGATTCGTCGATGAGGCGTGGTATCTGGCACGCTATCCCGATGTCGCGTCGTCTAACATGCAACCCTTGGAGCATTTCATCCGCTTTGGTGCGGCGGAACGGCGAGATCCGAACCGGTTCTTTGACAGCGCATGGTATTTAGAAAGCAATCCTGACGTGGCCGCTAGTGGCCAGCATCCCCTTCTACATTACCTCGAAG
>Ga0164296_1003810_pt1 | contig 14040 bp, 12 predicted proteins | sample GEODES057metaG_FD_113533 | JGI IMG/M metagenome (GOLD analysis project Ga0164296, IMG submission 113533) | Dystrophic lake water microbial communities from Trout Bog Lake, Wisconsin, USA - GEODES057 metaG | ecosystem: Environmental > Aquatic > Freshwater > Lake | place: USA: Trout Bog Lake...
ATAACCCAGGTTGGTATGTCCAAGATCATGCCATAGTTGGCAATACCATCTAGCCATTTGAGAACCAATTCGCGTTTCTTTTGTGCGGCATCCAATAAGTCTTGATAATTTTTTACATGATCAATCTTGATGTATTTTGTGTTGCCTTTTTTGTCATGCTTGGGCGTTCCGTCGGGCTTGAGATCTGGCACATACTCAACACCGCGTGCTTGAAGTTCGGCCATTTTGGCCAAAACTGCTGCACTGGTTGGATCGCGCCATTCACCTTCCCACAGGCCCTTGGCAATCTGGAACCCACCCGAGTCGCCTAGTAGTAAGGTATTAGGATCTCTATTGCGAACCATGTCTTCGGACCAATCTTGTTTGGTAAGATCCAGGTTGGCATGGCCACCTGAGTACAGGCTCCATCGGTATGGAAACAGTCCTTTCTGATCGTTGAGCCAGTTCAGTTGTTCCATGTCTGGAATGCCTGCAGGCATGCGAGCAGGATCCACATAAGGACCGTTGACCGGATCACGCTGTTTGCCCACAAAGGTAGCATAAAAGCCCGAGATGGCTGGCAAGAATACAGCGTAATCTGACTGCTTGGCGGTTAAGTTATCTTGGGTCACTTGCTTTGTGCTGGAATCTTGAAGTTGTAAACAGCTAAACCTGAATCCACAGTGATTTCGGCCACGCCTTCGTCACTGATACGCATGGTCTTATCTCCGGTGAGATCTAAGATACCGATGACTGTTTTAACTGGCCATGCCCATTCACGCTTGAGCTGTCCACTTACATTTGGTTGAAAAACAAAATTGCCAGCGTGTGTTGAGTGATCACCAAAATAAAATTTCAAATCGGTACCTTCGGTCTTGGCTTTGAAATTGGTTTCCTCGGCATTGGCCTGCGCCTGCATCTTGAGTCGTTGAATTGCTGCCACTGTGGGCTCAAATTCTACATTCCATGTAACCGGTTTCATCTTGACATTTTTCAATTTTTCATTGACAATTTCTGTGGCCATAAAACGATATGAATTTTTAAAGTCGCCATCGGCGTTTTCAAATGTTAGTTGATCCAATGCACCTGTGTCTTTGCGAGTAATGGCCAATTTGGCATTTTCTCTGTAGGGCTCTAAGTTCAATAAAATTTTGAGTTTATTTAGATTTGGCATACCAAAAGTGCCAATAAAATCGGCCACAGGACCTGCAAATACTCCGTCGATGATCACGCTACGATCTTCGGCAATGCCAATCATATTTGTGCTGGTATCGTCACCAGTAATTTTGACCAGGTCAATGCAACCTAGGTCATATGTGTGTTCTACTAAGTCTAATAAATGATCTCTCATGTGTAATTCTCCTTATGTGTATTTTACAGGGTTTATTTAGATTTTGCAACAGGTTTAGGTAATATTTTTGCCAGGGCCTGTCCACCTCTCAATGAGTCCAACTGTCCAGGTTTATGGATTTCAATCCAAGTAGTAGGCCCATCATCTGACCAAGTGTAAACAATTTCATAGCCTACAGTTTTGATCAATTCTTGTACTAGATGCCCGGGTGTATAAGAACAAAAATGTTGCTCAACCAATTCTACAGCACTGCGACGATCACAATCATTAAAGGTAAACACAAAAATACCGCCAGGTTTGAGTTTGTCGTAAACTTCTTCCAAATACTTTTTGATAATTTCAAATGGTCTAAAATTAAAATAGTTAAAAGCCAGACAAATACCAAACTGTGCGTTGGGCAACTGTTTCAGTATCTCACTGTCAAGATCTTCTTTGACCACATAAGGTCTCAGTCGATTTTGGTATTGTTCATTGAATTTTTGCATGGCCGGTTGTAAAAAATCGTGTGACAAGTCCACTAGATATAGCGGATCATATGCTACCATGTCGTTGATAAACGAGTCCAGGCCAGGTCTAATAATCATAGCCGGGTATTTCCAGTTGGCATACTGCGCCAGTCTGGCACGAAACGGAGTACTATCGATTGAATTGATCTGACGTCCTTTGAGAATGTCATCGGGATTATTGACCTCACCCTTGTCATAACGTTCGTAGCCTTCTTGTATCCATGGCCGCTCGGCTATAGATATCAAATCCTGTAGTTCTTTTTTGAGTTGATCAAATCGGTCGTCAAAGATTTTGAATTGTGAATTTATTTCAGTCAGCTGTTGATCCAGAGCATCGTTCCGAACCAAATGTGTAATTTTGCTCAATTCTAGATTGGTAAATGTTTGTGCCGATTCGATAGACAAACGATCTATTTCATTTTTATAAGCAATCAATTCACTTAATTTTTTCATATCACCACTCAAACAAGGTCTGGAAAGTGTTTTCGGTATTGGTAGCCGATGCCAGATCCCAATCCAACACACTCAACAAGTTGTCCAACTTTTGATCTACCACAGTCTGTTCCATTTCTGAATCATCAAATGGCAGGTCTCGGAACCATTGCGGCAAGTGTAACTCATCGGTGGGATAGCCAATCGAAGTCCAGCCCAGGGGATTTGGTTTCAGCTTGCACACAATAGTTTTCATACCATCCACAATTTGTAGGCTGTATTTGTCCGAATTCATCTTGCGTAGATTGTTCCAGTTGATGGCAGCACGTACATGTCCGGGCATGTTGGCCTTGCCCAGGCGTTCTTCTTCTTTGCTGTACTTGGTCAAGTTGTTGACCCTCTTGGGGCTTCCTTTTTCCCAACCTGGTCGCTCTTTGAATTTATATTTGAACTCGCGAATCTTTTCGATGATCTCGTCACGGGTAGCACCGATTAGCACATCATTGAGAATCTCGCTCAAGAACTCTTGGATTACCTTGGGTGTATCTGATCGCTTGAGATCAAGACCCATGGCTTTTACTTTACCAGGACTTCCGTGCGTGTCCACACGCTTGTTTTCTTTGTCGTAATACATGACAGCATAACGCTTCTTGGTAATGAACAGGCCTTTGCTAGCCACAATCTCACGACCGCCCTTGATCACACTACCCATCTCGCGTGGCACATGGAATGCCTGTTCCATAAAGCCAGGAAAACTTTCATTGACCTGATCCGCAATTGAATTGTATAACTGAACTGCTGTTTCTCGACTCCAAGTCATACGACCGTTTTCAATTTCTTCTTTGAGTACTGGATACGCAGTAAAGTAACAGGAGTCCGTGTCACCATAGATGATTGCGTCGCCCACGTGGTCATATTTGCCAGTGATGCATTCGTTTACATAAGCATCCATATGCCGGGCAATTGCACGACCAGTAAGAGTTGTGGATTGGCCAATACGCTTGTCAAAGAAACGGCAACCAGGATTAAGAATAGCACCATAGAGACTGTTGAGGTTAATTTTTTTAACCAATTGACGCTTGTCCCAATACTCTTCATCTTCTGCATTTTTAGATTCCTTTAGTCGGGCCTGCATGTCTTTGCGTTCGGCATACCAACGTTTCAACAAGCCGGGGATGATGCCTTCTTTCTCATAGGTAAAGATAGTGCCATTGGCACTGATCATCCAAGGTTGATTTGAATCAAATATAATCTTCCATACTTCAGCCGCACTGTGTACCGACTCTTCACCATCTTGCCAGTCTATAGTGATTTCTGTACCGGTCTGCATTTCCATCACAGCCGTGTACTCTAATGTGCCGAACAGGCCTTCCCATGCGGCGGCAAAACTGTTGCCAGCCCTCATCTTGTCAGCAATATATCGATCAGTCATGACTGGACGTAGTTGTCCTACAATGGTTTCTGGTCCCATGTTGAGCGCACGAATAGCTGACGGATACAAACTGTTGATGTCTATAGATCCTACATATTCGTGTATGCCCTTACGTGGATAGGCCACATAGGCACCTGCGGCCTGTGTGTCCTCATCTGAATAGCGTTCTTTGCGATTTGGCACTACCATGCCACGCTCGTGTGCTTCGTTGATAATGGCCTGTTCAGTCACAGCCACCGCACCCATGGTGGTCTGTAGTAGCACTGTGTTTTCATGCGCCAAGGTATTGGCCAGATCCAAGAACTTGAGTTTCTTGTCTAGCTTGGCAAGAATCATGGTGTCCTGGCGGTTGTATTCTATAAAAGTCTTGAAGTTTTGATTGTACAGTTGATCCAAAGTCCCTTCAAACACTGTCTTGCTTTCGCCCAATTCATATTCAGCAATAGCATCCAGGCTGTAACTGTGACGTTCTTCGTAGGTGTATTTCCTATATAATTGCATATAGTCCATATGCACACGACCAATCAGGTCATAGGTTTGACTTTCAGCACCAAAGCGTTCAAAGGTTCTACCTTTGGGATATTGATTCCACAAACAAAAACGTCTTGTGTCATCCTTGCTCAGCACACGAGTTACCCGGTTCACGGTGTAGGGTACGTCATAGCCTTCTGAATTCCAACCCGATATTGCATCGGCATCTTCCAGCAGGTCCAAGAATGTTTTTAACATCTCACCTTCGTCAGTGAATACCACTGTGTTGGTAAACTCGCCGGCAATCTCTTGTGCTGTTTCGGTGCTCATGTGTTTGGGTGGCACGACCAGGGTGACCAGTTGATCCAACCATTGCAAATATACTGAAATAGCAGTGATGGGATTGAACGGATCTTCGGGTCGACTAAAGCCACGTTCAGGATCAAAGTCGACCTCAATGTCGAAAAACGCTACGTTGAGCTTGGGTGCGTCTTGACCTTTATAGTTTTCCTCTAAACAACGGAATACCGGATTGATGTCAGATTCATACAGTCGCTTGCTGGATTGCATCTTGAGTTCCTTGCGGAACTCCTTGTTGTTTCTTGTACTGAATCTACTTACTGGCGTACCAAAGATGCTTTGAAACTTGCCTCGATGGTCATCATAATAGAACACATAGTTGGCCGGATATTCGCGATATTGTCGCTCACCGTTTTTGCGTTCAACTACATGTATGCGATCGTGTTCACGATCAAAAAGTGCGTCAATATACATCGTTCTCCTTGTGGTTTATGGCCCACTAGCCTTGATTCATGCTCGTTGTGTGAGCGACACATGCTACAATTCAACTTCGGTCTTTACAGGCGAATAATTTGTTAACCAACTGCATTCATCCCATGACTGGTTGTTGTTGAGTTCATGATATTTACTATATCTGTTGACTCGGTCATATAAAACTACATCCTGCTCATAAAAATAAGTGAGTGTTCCGGTCAAATCATTGTCGTCTCTAATTTTTTTTATTTTTTCTAGCAATATTTTTTGGTCTGGATAACTGGTATTCAATTTTGGAATGACATCTACAGAAATACCGTGTTGTTGTAAAAAAGTCAAGGTAAGATAATCTGCATCGTACAGATGGTGATCCAACAAAATCCAATCAATTTTATATAACCAATCACCGAATGCAACAGACAACGGATATGAGTGCAGATCAAACACAGCAGTTCCTAACAATTTTAGGAAATTGTCATTGTCAACTAAACTGAGAAGATTGTATTTTGCAACGCATTCAGTGATGCCTTTTAAGTGTCTGGTATACGGATGTAACAGATGTGCAAACACATGATCCTGCGCCCAGTCTATTTCATCAGTTTGTATTTCTTGCCAGGATAAAATATCTCTAAACAGATGCCTGTATGATGTACTGGCATGTTTGGTAATGGGTATATAAACTAGATTATTAAATCTAAATGCTTCCATTATGATTAGAGAGTTTTACCCACAGTGGTCAGGATGGTCTCAAGCAGTTCATGATCCTGCTGTTCACGTCCAAACTCGGCCTTGTGTGCCAACTTGATGGCCTTCTTGAGAATGTTAGGTTTGATATCCAGCTCTTCAGCAATGGCTTTGATGGTGTCATTGAGTCCGCCTGTGAGAGTTTCAATCTCCATGGTGACCTGCATACCTTCGTTGATGACCTGGGTCAGTTTGGCCTGTTCGGCAGTGTTGAAAGTTCTATTAGACATGTAAATCTCCTTTGTTCAACTATTATATACGATTATTTTGAAAAGTCAACGGCATTTTGATAAAGCTCACTTCAGGACACCATTCCGGGGCACGACTCCCATAATGTCCAGCCCAGCAGCCGGGCATACACCAGTAACCATAAGGTCCTAAGGTAGTGTATTCTATTTGCGACCAATCTTCATGTACTGCTCATAAGGACCGTCAGGATCGGTTAACTTTAGAGTGTTTTGATACAAGGTTTTTTGTAAGGGCAAGGCTCGATCAAACTGAGCAAAGTTTTCAAAATGATTACGAGCTCCGGGATCCTGATTGCGTGCTTGTAAAACTACCATGGTGCCTGTGGGTATACGATCAAGCCATTCGAGACTGGGTATGTTATGGCAACTCAAATTGATTACCAGGCCATTGTCGCCCAACTGTTGATAATTTAAACGATTGGCGTCTTTCAACATGGCCTGGGTACGGTTAGACAGGCCTAGACGCTTCAATCGTTCCTGACCTACCTGCAGAGCCTTGGCATTGGTTTCGTCGTTGATGATGCGATCAAAATGTATGTAGCGTTCCAGCATGAACAGCATCAAGGCCACATTGCCGTACCATGAGCCAAGTATGTACACAGTATCAAATTGATTTTTGATTTTGGCCAGTTCGGCTATGGCCCAGAATCTTTCAAGATTAAGATTGGGGCTGTCGCTACCCGATAGGGTGTTGGGATCTACTTCAGCAAGGGGCGTAAGGATTTCTTGGGCTATCATAACCGTCGTCTTCGGGCCATACAGGATAATCGTTCATGGTCTTACTTACCATCTACTTGTAGTTGGCTTCCTTTATTGAAGCTGGGGCTCCAAGGACTCTGTGCTACCTTACCACCCTTGCTTTGACTCCAGGCATACCCAGCTCTATGTCCCGAACAGTCTTGGGTGCAAGGACTTCCTAGAAAGCTGAGTTCTGTAAGATCTTTTTTGAGCCAAGTGTCAGCAAAACGGCCGCACAGTTCTTGTATTTTTTTGTTGCGGGTAATTTGTAAATGATAGGTCTTGTCGTGATCACGAGTGTGTTGGCTAGGGTCTCTAAAGCCAGCGTAGACCTTATGTACCGCTGTTGAGCTGATCAAGTCTTCACAACTGGAGCCTACACGATCTGGCATGGGATCAGTACAAGGACTACAAGTGGTTATAATGATACTGCCCTCAGGCACTGGACCGAACTTGTGTTCATACTTGTCAATAGCCGCACGCTCGGCATGCACCCATTTGCCGTTGACCTTATAACTGCCGGCAGTTACTAACCTATTGTTGTTGTCCAACACAGCTGATGCCACTGCACCATACTGATTGGGATCGGTACCGTACCGGTCAATGGCCACCTGACATAAACCCACTAGAATTTCATCCAGCTTGTCTAGATTTCTGATGTGAAAGTCAGAAATCTTCATTTTTTCTTTCGGCCTGCACAGTGAGCCCGTTGGCTAAATCCTTTAGGATGGCTACAGTCGATGCTGCGTTTGTATTTGGCCGTCCACTTTTCATCCAATTCTTCTGGAACACCAAGAATATCTTTGACCTGATGCACCCAGCCCGACACATCGCTGGATCCGATTTCGTCCAAGTCGCCTATGTTGTAGGCCACTTCTTCTACGGCCTGCATGACCTTTTGTGGACCAAATTCTTTTAGCAGATCAAGATGGGCCACCATGATTCTTTTGAGAATGGCCGATTCGGCTTCGTCACTGCTGGTACTGGATTCTTCACCCAGTTCTTGAAATCCGTAGCCACGTCCTGGTACTTTCATTCTGCTAAGGCTAACAGCACCGGCTTCGCCGTCGGCTCCGTAGAGATCATCCTCTAAATCTTTGACACGCTTGGCTATAGTTCTTTGGAAACTGATCAAGTTTGGAACTCCTTTGAAACGGAAACGATCCAGTTCTTGGCCGCGCTTGCTGATCACTACAGTTTGGGTGGCCGGATCATATTCGACCACAAAGCCCTGTGTGACCATCTTGCCAGGAATAGCGTCTTCCTTGGTAATACCACGCTCTCGGTTGGCGTTCTTGCGCCAGGCAATATAACTGCCCATGGCATTGACTCCGCCACCGTGTTCGTCCACATGTTTTGGCTTCTTGTGATGCTTTTTCATGTTGATGGCTATAGCAGCCTGCTGTGCTGGATTAGCAGCTTCTTTAACTTGTGGCTGTATCTTCATCATTTCTGCTGGAGGTGTTTTGGTCACATACTGTTTCAGATTGTCTCGATCGTTGTCTGAAGTTGTAGTGGTCACTAGATATTCACCACGAGCATTGGGTCCAGTTAAGCTGGTAATGATTTCACCCAATTGATCCCCGTTGACCGTTCGATTTACTTTTACTCTTTGTCCCACTTCATTTTTCACACGCTCCCCGCTGGGATCATCTGTACTTGTCAATGCTTGTGGAGCCTGTGGGCGTTGAGTACTCAACGCAACCTGTTGTTTCATAGCTTGTTGTAAGGCTCCAGCCTGTACTGTGCCAGCATGTGCTGCAGGAGCACCCAAGGCAGTGGCTCCGGCCAGTGCGGCACCAGCCAATTTGCTTTTCCAATCTTCATCCAGATCAATATCAGCCGGAGCATGCCAGACATTATCATGATTGTAGCGTTGAGGATTATTCTTAATCATACTGTTAACATAGGTCTGGGCCTGTAGACTGTTCATTGGTCCGCCGGACTTGTTGGTGTCTTTGACCTTGGTGACCCGGCCGTTTTCTTTCTTATACACAGCATAGTGATTTTGCAATCCAACCAGACCTGATCCGCCTACAGTAGCTTCATGTACTGATTTGTTTGGAACTATTTTTATTTGACCTTTTGCCAGCATGGGTTTTACATACCGTTGACGAATTTGTGCAGGGCTCATCCCCATTTGTTGGGCCAGATGTGCTACTAATAAATCTAATTCTTCGCCGGTGTAGAGTTTAGCCGGTGTAGATTCGTTATCAGCTTCGTGCATGACAGGACGAATACTGGTTATGTGACCATTTACTCTGCGAGCAAATTCTCTGGCTTCGGCTTCGTTGTTGAATATGCGAGCTGGTAAGAGATCATACTGATCAGTTTTTCTGTTAGGTACCTGCATGGTCACTTCCACTGGCTCTAAGGCCGGAGCCGGGCGTGTTGTTTTGGGCTTGCCCAACATGCGACGCATGCCTTGTTGTGTGTTGGCCGGCTTGGCACGAACCATGCGACCTGTACGATCAAATGTGGGTTTGGTACGAGCTTGATCTAAATCATCGTCATCAAGGTCCATGATGTTTTTACTGGCAACAGGTTTGGCTGTCATTTGATTGCGCCAGTACTGTTTGGGTCGCTTGTACAACTTTAAAAAATCAGCATCTGACATGTCGTCAAGATCACTCAGCAGGCGTTTCATGTTGCTCTCAGAAATGTCTTGGAAATCCTGCTCGTCGTCCTCGGCATCACGGTCTTGTATGCGATTGGCCAGCTCTTTTTTTAACATGAGTTCGTAATCTTTAACCTGCTTGAGTCTGCGTATGTCAGGTGTGCGGCTCAGTTGTTTGCCTGAACCGATATCTGCAGGATTCATAGTGCCTTCACTCACAGCTTCCTCCTCCTCAGGAGCAGTTGCCGGTTCAGCATCGACTGTGATCGGTGAACCTTTTCTTAGATTGATCTTTTTAGACAGATTGGTCAAATCGCCATAGTCAGTACTTTGATCTCTGAGCTCTTCGGCATCAAGACCATAACTGCTGAGTTGACCAAAAAGGTCTTGCTGATTGCCGGCAGTGCCGGCCGGCACTGCCTGGGTAGCAGATCGTCTGGGGCTGTACTTGGTTCGTTTATTGGCCTGGGCACGCTGACTGATCTGTGTTCCCAACTCCTGGTCGTCAGTTGGAGTCTGACCCAACTGTGGCACTGTGGGCACCTGACGAACTGTGCCCATGTCCCGAGCTGTGGCCTGTGGCATCTTGGCAATTTGTTTGGCAGTTTTTTTGGTTTGCTTCTTGAGCTTTTTGACCTGTTGACCCAGTTCGGTTCTAGTGCGTTCAACTTCTTTACGCAGTGCCTCTAACTCGTTGTTGGACTGTGGATCCTTCTGTGCAATAGCATTCCATGAAGCCATGGCATCGATCTTGCTCTTGAGTTCAGCTTCAAGATCGCGCACCTTGTCATAAATTTCTTGGTCTTTGGCCGTGACCGGTTCTGGAATCTTAGTCGGAGCTGTTGCAGAAACTGTAGGTGCGATTGTGACTGATGGTTGTGGTGTGGTTTTTACAGGCGTAGCGGCCGGAGCGGTAGTAGCGGACGGCTGTTGTAGATTGCGTACGGCCTGTGCCAACTGTTGTTGCAGGCTGTTGATTTTAGAATCTTGCTGTTGATTCACACGAGCCAATTGATCTGTTTGTGCTGTCTGTTGTTTGAGCTCGGCCTGTTGTTGACTCAAGGCCTGATCTACCCGCTCTTGATTGACAATCTCGTCTTTGACTAATGCTTCAATATCGGTGCGTGCCGAGGGATGACGGGCACGGACCTTTTGCAGTTCTCTTTGTACTGTGGCATCACGAGCTGTGGTGCCGCTCAGATCTGGTTCTTCAGACTTTTTTTTTTGGTTGCGAGCTTCCATAGCCACCTTGTTGGGATCATTTAGTGGCAGGTTGCCTTGTCCAGGTTCTGTCACTGGTTTTGGCACAGGTGGTGTCACAAAACGCTTGATCAGGTTGCTGGACAACAAGGTCATCAAGCTGTGTTTGTCGTTGAAATAGCGCACCATGAGTTTTTTGATCTGTTTTCGTTCCATTTTTCCAAGACTGGCCAGCAGGTTGAACATGGCTGGTCGAGTAATAGGCACAATTTCGTTATTGGGCAAGGTAATGTTGGCATAGGGTTTGCCTTCTTCAAAGGCATCTCTGATCTGCTCCAACACATACAGGTACTGGTTAGGAATATCATACTGACCTTCATCCAGTTCACTTTCGTAGGTAGGACCTTCCTTGCCAGGACCACCTTTGCCACGAAACCAGTCTACTGCATGATCTACCACGCCCTTGTTAGGGTTAGGATTCACACGCTGTTGTGCTGTGGCTACATCAGTGCCTGCTTTATTGGGTTGCGTCAACCGAGCCATCTTGGCCTGCTTGTCTGCAATGTCAGGAAGGCCGGCTTCTTTAAAGTGTTTACGGAAGTTTGGCCCATCAGTTCTAATACCACGGAACGCCTGGCGGAATGCGTCAGCTACACTGCTTTTTATACGCTTTAAATCTACAGGTTGATTAGAATGTTTAAACCCTTCGAGTTCGTTATCAATAATTTCCACTGCAAATTGAATATCGTCATCATCTGTGATATTATAGTGTTCGCAAAATCGTTTACCTAATGCAATAGCTTCGGGACTGTAAGTATTGGTGTAAGTGTCATAAACATCTTCACCAAGACCACCGTAGCCCATGCACTCTTCTTGTGAAGTGATTTCACCTTTAAGAATCTTCATGCGCTTGTCAACTAAGTCTGCATATTCTTTTTCCAAGTCGTCCATCTTGTCCACAATTTGATTGCGCTTTGAACGGTCATCAAATGGCGTATTTTTAAGTTGTTGGTTAAGTCTAAGCAGTTCATTCCTACACTCAGCAGCTCGAAGGCTTAGTGGTTCCATCAAGTGTGCCTGGGTGCGAGTTATGGTATCGTCCAAGGCGCCTTCTTGTAAATTCTTTTCGAACCGGGTATTGAATAGGTCTAATGCTAACATTTATTTTCTTCCTTACGCTTCATCTATGTAATCTTGTGTGGCGTCGTGTTGCTTACGACGCAGGTTAAACATTTCCACAGCCAAGGCGGCTTCATCCATGTTTTTAAATCTAGTAGGCAGTCGGCCATTGCCGTGTCGTATTTCAAAACTGCCGGCGGCTTCATGTATTGCCCAGGTGCCCGACTCATTGGTAATGGTTTTTACTGGATCTGATTCAGGCAGGTTGGTTCCGTGTTCTTTGACCTGTTTGGCTATGAGAGCACGATCCTTTTGATCTTTGGTTTTGAGATCCGTGTCTTCAGACTTCTTTTCTTTGATGTCTGAATCTTTGATTTCTTCTTCTACTGACTTGACAAAATCAGTAAAGCGGCGTTTGACTTTGTCTAACACATCTTCACTAGCAAATTCTTTGGTGTCAGGACTGATGCCATCCCAGGTCATGCCAGCATCTTCCAACATATCATCATCTGGTTCTGCACTTTCCTCTGCACCGCCTACCAGCTTGCCTGCCATGGGGTTTTTAGGATCTTGTTTGGCAGTCAACACAGCCACTGTCTTGGGTTTGAAGGTTGCACTGAGTTGATTCACACTTCGTTGGTTCTTGTCCAGTCCTTCTTCCAAGACACGGAGACGCTCAACTATTGAATAGATATCGTTATGGTCTTGTGCCATGGATCATGCCCTTGCGTCCTTCAGAAAACTTTTTAATTGCCACATATATTTGTTTTGCGCCATTAAACGCTCAGCCATAAAATTGGCAATGTCTTGTTTGTTCTCTTTAGTAGCGGCAACAAATACTTGATTGAGTAGATCAATCATGGTCTGACTATCGGCTAATAATTCCTCAATCATAAGCCTTGCTCTAGGGACTTTAGTTTGTCCTTGTATTTGCGAAAGTTCGGCAAAGCGTTCAAAACTACCGGGGGCATATTCATCAAGAGTGCGAATTTCTTCTGCAATAACATCGATTGCTTCATACGCATCTTCGTAAATTTTTTGGAAAAATTTGTGTAGTTGATAAAAGTCTGCTCCTTCGCAATTCCAATGGAAGAAAGTAGCTTTTAAATAGTAAGCAAATTGACTGGCAAGCAGAGTTTTTAATAATTCAGCTAACACAACTTTTCCTTTAATGTTATTATATTTTATATTTATGCCATAAATATGTTTATGTGTAGTTCGCGATATGGGGATATCCAACTACTCTAACGCTTGAAGGAGCAATCAGCATGAGTATTTACTACCTTTACAAAAAGACCCATAACAAAACGGGTCTGCAATACCTAGGACAAACAAAAAGAGATCCGTTTGAATACCAAGGATCTGGAGTTGACTGGACTACTCATATAGAAAAATATGGGTATGATGTCAATACCGAAATACTACTTGAAACTACAAACAAAGAAGAAATGAAACAAACAGGTCGTTATTATAGCGATCTGTGGAATATTGTCAATGACCCAGCCTGGGCAAATCGTATTCGTGAAACTGGCGGTGGACCTGGCGGTGTAGTAGGTCGTGATCGCGGAGAAGACTTTAAGAAAAAATGTGTAATCAATAATACTGGCAAAAATAATCCTATGTATGGAACTATTTGGATTAACAATGGCAGTAAAAACAAAAAGATCAAAGGAACAACCCAAATTCCAACAGGATGGACCAAAGGACGATATTTTACTAATGATTATAAAAAGACATTTGTATCAAGATCTAAGATTGGAAAAAATAATCCCGGATATGATCATACCCTTTATGTTTTTAAGAACGAAAAAACAGGAGAAGAATATAAAGAAACTCCTTACAAGTTTAGCGAAAAATTAAAACTTAGAAGAGATCCTATCAGAGCACTAACACAAGGTAAAAGAGAAATCTATAAAGGTTGGAAAATAGTTAAAGACTATTCTGAAATTTAGATTTTTTTTTGTATTCAGCCGGCGTATTTGGTGTTGCATCGCCGGTAGTGTATTTAGTTCCAGTAAAGAAATGCCCGCCATTTCTGCTAATGGTGCCGCCCAAGGGCATGGCTACAGTGGCCACGCTACCTGAACCGGTGGCTCCTGCTGACGCATTTTCATCCAAATTTACAATTTCATACAGTCTCATCATGTATCCTTAAAATGCCGTTTTCTACTGTGGCTGGCCCAAAATCTACCCGCCAGTTGCTTACGGTCAAGTTGGCCAGGTGTGGCGGTACCAGTTCATAGCGCACACGGTATTCCCCTGGTTCTGCTTCAATCTGGAACATTTCTTCCAAGTAGCAATCAGTCCAGCGCCAGGTGCGCTCGGCAAACAATTCGTTGTTGACATAGGCACGATAGATAGGACTAAGTCCTTCCCAATCGCAGGCCACATCACACAAGAGACGAACAAATTGCCGGGTCATCTTGTAT
>Ga0164296_1003812_pt1 | contig 14025 bp, 10 predicted proteins | sample GEODES057metaG_FD_113533 | JGI IMG/M metagenome (GOLD analysis project Ga0164296, IMG submission 113533) | Dystrophic lake water microbial communities from Trout Bog Lake, Wisconsin, USA - GEODES057 metaG | ecosystem: Environmental > Aquatic > Freshwater > Lake | place: USA: Trout Bog Lake...
CTCAATTCGGCCACACTCGAATAAATACCACCTGCAGCATCACTACTGGAACTGAAAAAACGGGGTATAGTTTTAACCGGTCCGTCAACCGGTGCATGCGCATCTACATAATTGGTATTGCCGCTAATTCTTTGAAATGCTGCTCTGCTGCTGGTCATACCCAGTGGTTTCATGATACGGGTTTCAATAAAATCCTCCCAGCTCATTCCCGAAACCCGGGCTATAACCTCTCCTGCAACCTTATACAATTGATTATCATAGGCGAAGGTGCTCCTGAAACTGGTAACTGGTTTAAAGTAGCGCAGGTTATGTATAGCATCGGCTAAAGTAAAATCTGTTGAATCGGGAAAATCGACCAGGTCACCAGCCCCCAGACCGAGGCCGCTCCGGTGACAAAGAAGGTCGCGGACAGTAAACTCTGAAGTAACCCATGGATCGTATAATTTAAATTCCGGGATATAATCGGTTACTTTATCATCAAGGTGCAGTTTGCCTTCGTCGCACAAAATTCCGATAGCAGCTGTTGTGAAGGCTTTACTATTCGATGCGATGCCAAATAGCGTATTTTCATCTACCTTACCACCGCTGGCCAATGAACGGACACCATAACCTTTTTCGAACACAATTTTCCCATCCTTCACGATCGCCACAGCAATGCCCGGAACTTCGAATGTTTTGAGTGTCTTTTCAACTAAAGCATCAATTTCAGCAGGCGCTAATTGAGCACGTGCGGCAGTTGAAAACATCGCACAAAATGCGATCAGCAAAGCGGAGATTTTTAATCGTGACATGATTTTGAGTTAATCTCCTAAATCTACAAAGATTTCAGGAGGAATATCAAATCGATATCTAATTCGCGAATTTTTCGCTAAAGCCGGTGGTGACTAATATTTGCTCCGTTGGCTGAAGCCAACGGCAATGACTCTGAGTATACACATCAGGCTCTCCGAACCAAAGTTTGGTAGTTGGGGATAAACTTAGCTTGCTTTGCCACCTCACTTGACGTCATCGCCAAAGCAACAAGTAAACTTCGCCATCAACATTACGCATTAAATTCATTTCGCAATCGGCATTCCGAACTCCGCATTTAACGCACGCCATATTCATGCCAACGTTAAGCTCTCTTTTCTATCCGGTCATAAAAACCACCGTAAACATTGGTCTTAACCCCTTCTTCCCTAAAGAATTCACCGGGGAACCCCAGTTCTATGGCGCTTGCCTCATCGAGTTTTTTAAGCTGCTCCGCACTTAAAGTAATATTAACGGCTTTAAGGTTGTCTACTAACTGGCTTAATTTGGTTGCACCAACAATAGGTATGCTTTGAAAGCCCTGCTGCATGGTCCATTTCAGAGCTATATTTCCGGGCGAAACGCCTAACTCGTCGGCTATTTCAATAACAGCTTGTGTGATCTCAACAGCTTTATCATTGCGGCGTTTACTCTCTGGTTTAATGCGGCCCTGTTCTCCGCGCTGGTATTTACCGGTAAGCACGCCGCCACCAAGCGGGGCCCATGGCGTTACGGTCAATCCAAAATGTTTGGCCATGGGAATCAATTCACGTTCAGGGGTCCGCGATATCAAACTATATTCTACCTGCAAAGCAATAAACTGGCTCCAGCCCATTAATTCGGCCAGGGTGTTGCCTTTTGCAACAACCCAGGCTGGTGTATCGCTGATGGCTATATAGTTAACCTTTCCCTGTCGCACCAGATCATCAAGCCCACGCAGCACTTCGTCAATAGGTGTCAGATCGTCCCAGATATGCAGATACAACAGATCAATATAATCAGTACCAAGACGTTTCAGACTCTCCTCCACGCTGCGCATCATATTTTTGCGGTTATTGCCTGAAGCGTTGACGTTGGTAGTGTTATCTTTCAGGGTATATTTAGTAGCAACAACAAAATGATCCCTGTCGTTATTTGCAAGGTATTCACCAATGATCTTCTCACTGGTTCCAAGCTTATAGATGTTTGCTGTATCCAAAAAATTACCGCCTGCATTGGCATATGCATCCAAAATGGAAAAGCTGGTTTCCTTATCGGCACCCCAGCCTGCTTCGGTACCAAAACCCATGGTACCTAAACTCAATTCAGAAACCTTTAAACCCGAGCGTCCTAGCAATTTGTAGTTCATTTTTTATAGGATTAAAATATTAATGATGTTCTTTTCTCTTCAAAAGGCCGCCGGTAGTATCGTCAATGCTTTGCTGTACGATAAACGCCGATGGATCGATATCCAGTATCTTTGCTTTTAGTGATGGTATTTCCAGACGGGTTGCAACGGTAAATATGATATCCCTGATATCGTTGATATGTCCATCCTTACCATAGCCCTTTTTCCCTTCATAAACCGTTACACCCCGACCCATATCTGTGATCGCTTTCCGAATGGCTTCCCCTTTTGAAGATACTACCGTAATACTGGTGTATTGTTCGATACCATTTAAAATAAAATCTACTGTTTTTGAAGCCGAGATATAGGTAAGTATTGAATATAGTGCAGATTCGGTCCCTAAAAAGAATACTGCGAAAGAAAATATAACAACGTTGAGCACCAGGATCACATCACTCACTTTAAACAATTGCATCTTTTTACTCACCAGCAGTGCCGCTATTTCTGTACCATCCAAAACGGCACCACTCCGGATGGTAAGTCCAATACCTACACCAATAAAAAATCCTCCGAAAACCGCCGTCAAAGACTTATCATGCGTAATTTCGGGAAAAGCTACCAGCGCCAGACATAGGGAAAGGCCCGCAATAGCAAGGGCGCTTCGAATTGCAAATTGAACACCCAATCTGCGGTAAGCCAGGTAAATAAAGGGAAGATTGATGAGGAAGATTACAATGGAAAGCGGGATTCGGGTTGTTTCGGCCAATAGCATCGATATACCGGTAACCCCACCATTGATGAAGTGACCGGGTACCAGGAATCCTTTAAAACCCAGCCCGGCCGAAAATATTCCCAAAACGACCAGCAAAAGATTTACTATTCCGTTTTTAGATTTCACGCCTAAATATAAAGTTTTTAATTGTGTGTATGGGGGAAAGTCCGGAAGTCCGAAAGACCGCATAAGTCCGAAGTATAAATGCGCCAGGCCGGTCCATTATCCAATGTCTAATGACCCATGCCAAATGACCAAATGACGCGAAGCAAATGACCTGATGACCCAACAATTACCCGTTGATCCAGCTGAACTTATATTCGAGCATTGGATTTTTCATTCTTTCGGCTACACGTGTTAGGCGTACCGGAAGGCTGGTGATGTAATCACGGGCTTTTTCGCCGGCTTCGTTAAGTTCCTTTGTGCTTTCAATATGCCACTCTTCGATCAGCTCTTTCATGATGTCAACATAGTCAACCGCTGTGTAAATACCCAATCGCTGCGCTGCATCTGTAAAGTGACCAAATGTTTGACCAACGCGCAGACCAACTTCACGCAGGAAATGTGCTGGCATTACAATTTTCTTACGCATCATATCCTCAAAAGCGATCATTGCCTCATTTGGATCTATTTCAAATACTTTACTGATAAAATATTTGTAGGCTTTTGCGTGGCGGGCCTCGTCGGCAGCAATTACACCGCACATTTTAGATAACAATGTATCACCATCGCGTTTAGCTTGTGTAGCTACCCTACGGTGAGATATATTGGTGGCCATTTCCTGGAAGGAAGTGTAAATGAAATTTCTATAAGGATCGGCACCGGTACCGATATCAAAACCATCAGCAATAAGATACTGGGTTGAAATTTCCATCATCCGCATGTTTACGCGGCCAGAAAGATACAGGTATTTATTGAGCAGGTCGCCATGGCGGTTTTCTTCAGCGGTCCACTGTCTGGTCCATCTCATCCAACCACCAGCTTCGTCACGGGAAACACCTTCAACCATGGTAAGCCATGATTCATATGTTGGCAGTGCCTCTTCAGTAATTGTGTCACCGATCAAAACAGCGATCAGGTCATAAGAAAGGCCTGCCGAACTTTCCTGCAATTCCTTGATCTCCGAGAAAAATGTCTCCCTGGTAGAATCAGGCAATAAATCAGCCGGTTGCCAATTGGTATCTATTGGCTTTAGGAATTCGTCCATTTTTTCGAGCATGTATTTTTCAACATGCTTCATTACCTCTTTCCTCTTCTCTTCGAAAAATTTCATATCTACGATTGGGTGGCAAAGGTAATGATTTAAAACCGTTATAATACAAGTGATAACCAACACTTTTCGGGGAATAACCAATATAATTTCACCAATCAGCCCTATATTTGATCAAACTGCCATTTGATCGCTAAAACGACCAGGAAAATTTATCCAAAGTTGCCTGATTAAAATAGCTCAGGCTTTATACCGCCATGATAATTTGGAATAAAATTTAATAGGAACTAAAAAATAAGTCCTGAAAATTTTCCGCTTTTTTTCATCACTCACTGATTGTCAGTGTATAATTATTTTCACTTAAAGAAGAAAAACCGGCAACAAATTACCCAGTTGCACCCGTATAAAACACACAATTTCTACATTACATCAGCATACCCTATTGTTTTTTAAGATAGTTCGATGGCTATCGTGAAAGTATCAGATGGGTTTGTTTATAGGTGGAAATTAAAAAGTCAATTAGCTAAACTACTTAAATAAGAAGCGCTGATGCTATCCTTTTTTAAATCTACTTTATTAAATGGCTGCAATTATTGTGCAAATGCGATGGCAATTTTAATGTCTTCTACACGCAAAAACACGATGGCATTGGTTTTTCCCATTTTTGGAACAGCATTTGCATCTACATACGGCACGAAAGTTAAAAGCCCGTTAAAACCCGTTGCAACAAATGTGGTTGAAAACAGATTTTTTTTCGATTATTTTTACTTTATTCACATTAATATTAACGAGCGGTTTAACCCTTTATATATTTAAGAAAAATTCAATAATGCTTGTTCAAATAAATAAAGAAGAATTTTCCAGGGAAATTGCCAAAAAGGCCTGGTTTCAGACTAATAATATTATCTGGACAATCATTCTGCTTTACTGGTTATTTAGTATACCCGATTTTATATACGCCAAAGATATTGCCATGCAATTCTTTATCGTGCGCATAATAATAACACTGGTACTGTACATTTTGTATACCTGGATGCATGGCAAACAGTATAATCACCGCATACTTCTGCATGCCGCCTTCTTCATGCTGTCTGCAACCTCTGCATTGTTATGTACGCTGGTAAACCCCGGAGCGCTTAATATCTATTTCCTTTTGTATGCTGCAGTGGTGATATTCTTCAATATGCAGGTTTTTTGGGAGCCGGTACATTCAATTTTGCAAGGCCTGCTTTCATTACTGATGTTAAGCATTTTCTTTAATCAGTTTAGTGACTCAAGCATCGATGTATTTATAACCAACGGTGGAGAATATTTCTTTATTATTTTGGTTATTTCATGCCTTATTCCAAATGCCCGGCACAAAGTGATCAGCCGCGAAGTACATCAGCAAATTGTGATCGAAAAATCAAACGAACAATTAAAAACCCAAAACAGAGATATCAGCGAAAAGAACCATATCATTGATCTGCAATACGAAAAGCTGCGCAAACTCGACGAGCAAAAAAATAGTTTCATTAATATCGCCGGGCACGACCTTAAAAACCTCGTCGGTTCAATCATCATGAGTAATAATATGCTGAAGGATGAGGAGGAACGGCTTAGTGCAGACCAAAAGGAATTTGTTGGATATATTGGCGAGTCGGCTGAAAAAATACAATACATGCTGAGTAAATTAATGGATGTGCGCGAGATCGAATCAGCCGAACTGAAGTTCAACATGGAAGTATTTGATATCAATCAGGAAGTAGTACACGTATTCAGGGGACTGGTTGAAACTGCGCAAATGAAAAACATCCACCTGGTAGATAACATCTTAAAATTACCGCTAAACGTAAAACTCGATCGGGTATTTACAGGTCAGATTTTCCAGAATTTACTATCTAACATTATCAAATTTTCTCAAACCAATAACAGCATCAATGTTATAACCAGTCTGCAGCGCCAGCGCTTTGTGTTCGAGATCAAAGACGAAGGTATTGCTATTGGCCAGGACGAACTGGACATGATGTTCAATAAACTAAAAACACTGAATGATGCCAATGCTCAGGTAGAAAGTCGCCTTGGGCTAGGTTTATCTATTGCCAAACTGATGACTCAGGAAATGGGAGGCGAATTAACTTATCGGAGCGACGACCATGGCAATTATTTTAGAGTAGAATTTAACGTGATCAACTAATAAAAAGACCCAATGAATAAATTTTTTAGCGTTTTTGCCCTTGCATTGTTGCTGAGCACCGCATCCTTAGCGCAAAGCATCGTATCGTTTAAAGCGATGGGACACGACGACGAACCTATCTATGGTATGATAGGTGCCAGTTCATTTTACCTTAAAATAAGCCCCTTGGTTGAAATGAAAGGCAGTAAACTGGTCCTTTATATAGAACCTTCACAGGCACTGATTAAAGATCATTCCTTTGTTAATATCGTGATCAACGAACGTCCGGCTTATAGTGCACGCCTTACGAAAGATACCGTTGAAAAAATTACCATCAACCTGGCGCCGGAGGATCTTCCCGCGGACAAGTTTTTGAAGATACAGGTAAAGACATTGTTGACAGTATCTGATGACAAATGTAAGGATCTGGATAATCCGGCGATGTGGATAAAAGTTAAAGACTACTCTTACCTGTCGTTGATCAAAACAAATTCTAACTTTTTTAATAATGTAAACATCAGCAATTGTTTCGAATCTAAAAGAGCGATCGTTTACCCGGTTAACCCTTCACTACATGATTTAAAAGCCGTTGCCTGGGCCTATTCCCGTCTGAAAAAGACGTTAAGTAAAGACATTAAAGTTTACCAGGAAGACTTGCTGCCTGATACCGTACACAATTACATTAAAGTTGGTAAATGGAGCAGCCTGCAGGAAGACCAAAAATCGGCCATAACTGTTACGCCCGCCGCTGGTCAGGGTTTGCTTTTCCTGAAGAAAAAACTGGTAGTTGATAATAATCTGGCAACAAGCAGCAAAGCGAAAAGCAGTGACGCAACTGTACCAGGCGAAATACTTTACGTAACAGGTGGCGATGATGTGGGCTACGAAAAAACCATCACTGCGCTTGGTAATTTAAATATTTTGAATTCATCTTTTGGCGAATACCTGCTGATACAGAACGCCGAGAACAATTTCTTTAAAACTGTTGACGAAAACAGAACCCGGTTAACCCTGCGCCAAATTGGTGGAGCACCCAACTTCATGTCGGGTATTGGCTCATTGACCAATGTTTACAGCTTTAAAAACAGCGATTTTAGCTTTACGCCAAAAGAAGTTGAGCTTCATTTTGTGGCAAACTACAGCAGCCTAACTCCTGGCGACCGCGGCTATTTTAACGTGTACCTTAATGGTATGCTCATCAGTAGCGAGCGATTGGACGCAACAGGCAAGCTAAATACATCAGTAAGTATCAACCGCTACCAGCACCATAAATACAATACGGTTGAAGCGGAGTTTCGTATCTATCCAAGTAGTGGTAATTGTATCAATTCCTTCACAAATTTCTTCGCCGAAATTGATGTAGATAAGTCGTACCTGGAATCAAAAAACCCATTCATTACCAATGATCTGAGTTTTTACCAATACCCCGAGGCTTTCAATACCGGGACTACGCTGGTTGTAGTGAGTAAAGAATATGCTAAATATGCCGCCGCTGCTATGGGCGAGATCATTTACGAATTAAACAATAATGTAAATGCCAATAATTTCCCTCAGTTTGTTTATTCTGATGATGTGCATGCTGCTGAATTGAAAAAATACAATATCGTTGCGCTGTTATCTCCACATGACCAGCTTCTTTCCAAAGCAAGCCTTCCGGATGCGCCGATTGAATTCGACAAAAATTTCAGGATATTAAACAACGAAAACAACAAGGAGGTTTACCGGTTATCGGATTCTGTTAGCAACGGTCTGGCACAGATATTTTACGGACGTAATAACAATGCTGTTTTAGTTATAACAGCAACCGGCAGCCAGCAAACTGAAGCTTTTCTGGCGGCATCACGTTCAATTACCGAACAATTATCGACGCTGTCAAGCAATATGTGCATTTCCGATATTAACGGCAATAAATACTTGTTCAACATCAACAAATCAAGTGCAAGCGTTGATTACTTTGACACAAAAAGCAAACTGACAGAATTTTGGGAGCAATATAATTTGTATATCTTATTAGGTATTTTGGTTCTTATCCTGATGTCGTTCCTGTTTGTACGTTCCAGGGTTCAAAAATCCCAGGAATTATTTAATGATTAACCGAGATCAGGTATCTCATAACAACCCTTTCCAGTTTGCCGGCAGGCTATCTGGGAAGGGTTAATAATAATAAGGTCACTTCATCCGGATATCAATGTCTGGGCTACATTGTCAAAACATTGAGCATGCCGGTAACTATAAAAAATTTAAATGGCAGTTTCGGTTCCTGAGCTTTTAGTAAAAGATGGTTTCCTGGCAAGAACCGACCGGGAAAAGATAGAAACTCTTGCCAAAGGGACAGATCAGTGCTTTCTAAAAATCGCCCTCGGCCAGGGCTATATATCCCGAAAAAACTATGGTCGCTCATTAAATAATGCAGGATATGAATTTCAGCCAGTTAGGGATGAAGCAACCGATAAAGAGGTACTGAAACAAGTTTCGCTGGTTTTTGCGGATGCCCACATGGCTTTGCCCATTCGTATTGAGGACGGAAAGGTAGTAACCTTAATGGCTGATCCGACTGATAGGCTATTCATCGATTTTATTAAAATGACTTACAATTTGGATGCCCGGATCATCGTAGCAGATGACCTGGAGATCACCAGATTAAGCCATATCCTGCTTGGCGGCGAGCATGTGAATGCAGCTGTATTTGAACTACTCAATCACGACCCAAATAGCTCTGCGCTTACCACCTTTACAAATCCTCAGCTTATTATATTTTTCCTGTTGCTTGCACTTTTAGCAGTAGGAGCTGTATTAAAATTTAAAGACGTGATGGTAATTTTAAATATCATCATGAGCGTATTTTTCCTGGTGGCAATCATTTTTAAACTGTTTCTTTCGCTTGTTGGCTCCCGTTTTGAATTATACCAGGCCGTAACCAAACACGAACTGGCACACGCGCACAATGATCAAATGCCTGTTTACACCATTTTGTTACCGGTTTATAAAGAAGACAAACTGATCAAAAAACTGATCTGGAACCTACAGAGCATTGACTATCCCCGGGAAAAGCTTGACGTAAAACTCCTGATCGAGGAGGGTGACGAATTAACGCTCAACGCGGTACGTAATCTTGATTTTCCTGGAGTTTTTGACGTGCTGATAGTTCCATACCATCAACCCAGAACCAAACCTAAAGCTTGTAATTACGGACTACAATTTGCAAGAGGCAAATATCTTACGATATACGATGCTGAAGATATACCGGATACCGATCAGCTGAAAAAGGTAGTTACCTTGTTCAATAAATTGCCCGAACAATATATTTGTGTGCAAAGTGCCCTCAATTACTTTAATCGGAATGAGAATTTTTTGACGCGGATGTTCACCCTCGAGTATTCGTTCTGGTTTGATTATATGCTGCCCGGTTTAGATACACTGGACATTCCGATACCATTAGGTGGCACGAGCAATCATTTCAAGCTGGAAGCCTTGAAAGAATTAGGCGCATGGGATCCATTCAATGTAACCGAAGATGCTGACCTGGGTGTGCGTGCTTATGCAAAAGGCTATAAGGTTGCACTGGTTAACTCTACAACTTATGAAGAAGCCAACAACGAACCAATCAATTGGATCCGTCAACGGTCGCGGTGGATAAAAGGCTATATGCAGACATACCTGGTTCACATGCGTAATCCGGTGAGATTGATACGGAAGATAGGTCTTCGCGGCTTTTTGGGTTTCAACTTCTTTGTTGGTGCAACACCGATCACCTTTCTGGTTTATCCTATACTGCTCATCATATTTTTGGTATATGTCATCTTTGATTTATCATCCATCAAACTCTTATTTCCTGATTGGGTGCTTTTCGTATCTATCTTTAACCTGATGGTTGGCAACATCCTGATGATCTATGTAAATATGATGGCGGTATTTAAACGCCGTTTTTACGAACTTATATTATTTGCCATTGCAAACCCAATTTACTGGCTGCTTCATTCCGCAGCTGCCTATATGGGACTGTATCAATTGGTGGTAAAACCATTTTATTGGGAAAAAACCAACCATGGTTTGAGCAAGGTAAATAGTGCAACAAACGTGATCAAATAATGCATAAGCGGACCTTATATCTTCTTATCCTAACGCTGCTTTTGGCAGGGTACTACCTGTTTTTGGGTATTTACCTGCATAACCTGGGGTATCACAACCAGGAATCACTGTTTTTTGCCGAAAAAAATAAGATCTTGTTTGAAGGGCTGGGTAACCGTTTAAAAGTAATGGGACTAACATCCCCCATTTTACCGTTTTACGGAACTTTCATTTTTTCGTCTATCAGTCATTTGCTTGCACCAGTATTTGCATCTGCAATCGGAACTGCCATATTGTTTTTTATTATGGCGCGTACCCTCACCAAACGGAGTCATGATGACTATTATATGCTTATCCTGCTGGTGCTGTTCACGCTTCATCCCGGATTGCTGTATACTGCCTGTTCGGGAAAATCAATTTACCTGTCGCTTATTTGCCTGTTTCAGTTCTTTTACCATATCCTTAGGTACTACAAATCAAACACCACCTTTCACGTTTCAATAGCCAGTATCTTCCTGGTTGTGCTGGTGTTTTGCGACTATAAGTTTATCTGGCTTACTATATTCTTTATCCCTTTGGTTTTGTTTATAGCAACCCAAAGTATGAACCTGAGCGAAACGGAAACGGTATTCAGGTTGGTCCAAAGCTTTAATACACCAGCCTTACGACGCAAGCTGATCAACAAAACGTTTGCCATTTATATCATCATATTCCTTTTGCCGCTCGCTTCAATCGCCATTTTCAAAATGCTGAACCTGACGCATGCGAACGACCTCGACTACTTTCTTGACAGCCCTTACGCTACCTGGACAGTACTGGCCGACCGGCTGGGATTTGAACAGGCTACAAGTTTTGCGCATTATCAATCGTCACAGATATCGCCGCTGGTTACAGCAAGCATCGCCTTATATTGCCCGATGATAGTCATCGCCATATACTTGTTCAGGCACAATACTTATCAGATCCTAACCGTGGCAGCCCCTTTCGGTTTCGTTGAGTTTCTGCAGATCAAGTATGATAAGATATTCCTCGCACATGAATATTTTCTGATATTCCTGGTATTGTCGCTCTTATGTATTGTGTTCCGAGGGCACCGGCACGAGAACCAGCGTATGATGAAAGCACTGCTAACTACTACAGTGATCATTCAATTGTTTACGGGATATTTGTTTTTGAAAAATTCGTTTATCGGCGAGGAACGCGAATTTATTTCAACGCTGTTCCACGCTGCACCCAATAACAGTCAGGCTGAAAACCAGGAGATGGCTTCTTTCCTCGACTCACTGCCTAACGACCAGCAAGTGATGATGGACGATGCCGTTGCCTACCCGGTTATTGCATTTACACATCATATCCAACGCCTTACCCTTCCCTATCAGGAAACCTACCTCAGTGCCAGCGAAGCGCCAGAGCACTATGTAAATTATATACTGATAGCGTCTGACCGAAACCCACTTACCGGTTATACGCAGTTGAATAACAAATATCTGCCGGCTATCAAAAAATCTGATAATAACCTTAACCTGCAAAAGGTTTACGAAACTGATAACTGGATCTTGTATAAGGTTCTTTAGTTTAGTTTTATTGGTTGTATTAGTTATACTGATTGGATATTTTTTTGTATCGGTGTGGCTTGGGAAATTTCCCTTTAAATTGCTGCATAAACGACGATTTTAGGGAATTACTGGAACTGGGCCAGGTACTGATACTAGCAAAAATCACCCAACAATTCCAGAACTCTAATTTTTGCCGCATCTTTGCACCTTATGATCATTTATAAGAAATTCATTTTCGATTCGGCTCACTATTTGCCATTCGTTCCCGATGGGCATAAGTGTAAAAACATGCACGGCCATACCTATGCACTTACTGTTTTTGTAGAAGGCGATTTGATACAACCCGAAGGATGGGTTATAGATTTTGGCGATTTGAAACCCATTGTTAAACCTTTGCTTGACAGGCTTGACCACCATTGTCTGAATGACATCCCGGGATTAGAAAACCCAACAAGCGAAATATTAGCCGTATGGTTATGGGAGCAATTAAAACCTCAGTTGCCCGGTTTAAAACGTATTGAACTCAATGAAACCGCTACTTCAGGCGTGATCTATGAAGGCTAAATAACAATGATACCTACGCTTGCCTATCCATTGATCTGCAATGGATAGCTTTGGTTCTATTTCCCTAAAGCCCAAACATGATATCTTATTTTGAAGCTTCGCTCGAAGCGCTGTCTATACACTATATCGGTAATCAGTCGCAGGACGAGCATTACGTTTTGTCGGATGCCCCAGTTACCCGGCAGGGCGAAGAATTGAATAACTTGCTGAAACAATACCTGCTTGAGCCATTTTCAAAAATAAATGAGGTATACCGATTCTATCATTCAAGCGGCGACCTTAACCTGAATGAGCTGTTTCATTTTGCGGGTACGATATTTGATGAACCCGCAACATTTCACGAAACAAGTATGCAGGTAGCAAAGCACCTTTATGAAATTTCGGGGCATCCTAAAATTAAACCGGGTGAACTGTATTGTGTCTATTTTAAAAATCTGCAGATAGAAGGTGAATTACTGAATGCAATAGGCATTTTTAAGTCGGAAAGTAAAGAAACCTATCTGAAAGTATTTCCTGATCAAAATGGCTTTGGCATCAGTTACGAGTCAGCCGGTATCAACATTAATAAATTGGATAAGGGCTGCCTGATTTTCAATATTGAAAAAGAACAAGGTTACAAAGTTGCAGTAATTGACCAAACAAACCGCAGCCAGGAAGCCGTTTATTGGAAAGACGACTTTTTGAAATTAAAAATAAGGAACGATAACTTCCATCAAACCAATAATGTACTGGGCATTTACAAAAATTATGTGACCCAAAAACTGGATGATGAGTTTGAAGTGTCAAAAGCCGATAAGATAGATCTGTTGAATCGCTCCATAAAATACTTCAAAGAAAAAGAAAGCTTTGACCTGCACGAATTCTCCAACGAAGTAATTGGCAACGAACAAGGCATATCCTCCTTCCTCAATTACAAAAAAAGCTTTGAAGATGAATTTGAGGCACCCATACCCGACAATTTCGATATCCACGCAGCTGCAGTTAAAAAACAATCCCGCGTTTATAAAAGCGTATTAAAGCTGGATAAAAACTTCCATATCTATATCCACGGCGACAAAGAACTGATTGAAAAAGGCTTCGACGAAGGCAAAAAGCTGAATTATTATAAGGTTTATTTTAAGGAAGAAGTGTGAGGGGTGGCAATGCGTGAGTTAGTGAATGAGTGAGTGAGTTAGTGAGTTAGTGAGTTGTTGTATTAGTTGTATTGGTTGTATTGGTTGTATTGGTTGAATTGGTTTATTCTATGCCAAATGCCAATTACCCAATGACGCGCAGCGAATGCCCCAATGACGCGCAGCAAATGACCCAAATGACGCGCAGCGAATGACCCAATGACGCGCAGCGAATGCCCCAATGACGCGCAGCAAATGACCCAATGACGCGCAGCAAATGACAAAGGAGAAAGGACGAAGGACAAAAGACAATTGACAAATGACCCTATGACGCGCAGCGAATGACCCAATGACGCGCAGCAAATGACCCAATACCGCGCAGCAAATGACCCAATACCGCGCAGCAAATACACCCAAAACAAGAAAGCCCCGTAGTTTCCTACGAGGCTTCTTATAAAATTGGGCACCGACC
>Ga0164296_1003814_pt1 | contig 14020 bp, 9 predicted proteins | sample GEODES057metaG_FD_113533 | JGI IMG/M metagenome (GOLD analysis project Ga0164296, IMG submission 113533) | Dystrophic lake water microbial communities from Trout Bog Lake, Wisconsin, USA - GEODES057 metaG | ecosystem: Environmental > Aquatic > Freshwater > Lake | place: USA: Trout Bog Lake...
AGGTAGCAAGGAGTGGCTGACTGCCTGACGGCAGGAACGCGTCCAGGTAGCAAGGAGTGGCTGACTGCCTGACGGCAGGAACGCGTCCGCTCGAGCCAGTTCGGAAGTGATCAGCTACAGCTCCATGGCGGCAGCCGCTCATGACGTGAGCTTTGGGGAGGCGCTCGCAAATTTGACGCGCTTGGATGCTAGCCACGTGCGAGGGCACTTGGGAGACGCGGCGCACCCGGTGGGGGCTGTGTTGCTTCACAGTGGAGTGTGCTTTTGCAGTCAGCAGCGCGTATCTGAACCAGACCAGACTGTTGAGCGACGTGACAGCGCCGGGCCAAAAAGTTCTGCTGCACCGCCGTCCGGCCGCGTTGACAGCGCACTGGGACTTGTGGCAACCGCTGTTTTGGCGGGATCTGATGAGATGCATAAAGCGGCTGCTGCCAAGGCCGCTGCCGCTGCCGCCGCCGCATCAGAGGCCGCCAAGAAGCAGGCCGATGCAGACAAGGCCGCTCATGATGTGAGCTTCGGTGAGGCGCTCGCAAATTTGACGCGCTTGGATGCTAACCACGTGCGAGGGCACTTGGGAGACGCGGCGCACCCGGTGGGGGCTGTGTTGCTTCACAGTGGAGTGTGCTTTTGCAGTCAGCCGCCCGCATCTGAACCAGACCAGGCTGTTGAACGACGTGTCAGCGCTGGGCAAAAAAGCTCCGTGTCTGCACCGTCGTGCACAGGCGGCGGTGACAGCGCACTGGGACTTGTGGCAACCACTGTTTTGGTGGGATGTGAAGGCGCCGGCGTTCGCGCCGACAACGTCGAGCGAAGCGGCTCAGAATCGCAGGGCAGCAGCAGGAGCGCACAAAGATCTTTCACAGAGACACAGAAGGAAGAGGTGCACCTGACGCAAGCAGTAGCAGGCGTTCCTGCTGGCCAGCCTTCCACGGAAAATGCGATAACCAATGATGCACGCGCCGCTGTCGCAGCTGCCACTGCCACAGCTGCAAAGGCTGCCATTGATGCGGTGTCTGCAAACAAGGCGGCATCCGATGAGCAAGAGGCACAACGCAGAAAGGCTGAGATGAATACAGCGGCTGCTGACAAGGCCGTTGCCGATGCCGCCGCCGCCGCCGAATCAGAGGCCGCCAAGAAGCAGGCTGATGCAGACAAAAAGGCGGCTGCCGACAAGGCCGCTGCCGCTGCCGCCGCCGCATCAGAGGCTGCGAAGACGCAAGCCGATGCAGACGAGAAGGCTGATTCAGACAAGGCCGCTGGCGATGCGAAAGCAGCAATGGATCAAGCTGCTGCGGTTGCAAAGGCACTTGCAGACAAGGCAGCTGCTGACGCCCAGGCTGCGGCTGATGCTAAGGCCATTGCGGGCAGGGCAGTTAAAGATAAGGCGTCCGCTGACGCTGCCAAGGAAGCAGCTGCGGCAAATGCAAAGAATGATGCTGATGCGGCAAAGTCAGCGCCTGATGCGCGGGCAGCCCACGAATCCATTCCGTCATCCAAATCCGGTGCAGACACCCAAGATGCGCAACGTAGACGAGCTGATGACGACCAGACGGTAAGCCATGCTGCAGGCGCCTCTGAGGCTACTGCGAAAAAGGAGCATGTCGCGGCCCCAGAGAGAGCCACGCCATCATCTGACACAGCGGCCGGTGATACGCAGGAAGAGAGACGACGAAAATCGGATGATCGAGAGGCGGCGGAGAGGGAGAGGCGCGCTATCGAAGCTGCTGCTGACGCCGACAGCGATGACGACAAGGAGGCGTCTTCAAGGCAGTGCTGCGCATGCTGCTTGTGGCCGGGCATGAGATGATGCGAGTGTTTGTGTGTCAATTGTATACAAATATCACCACGAGAGCGTGGGCGACACCTCACTTGAATGAGGGGGCCCGCCACCCGGCCAATCGCGGCTCGACGAGCGTTGCGGCTCGCCGGGGCACGCTGGGCGTCACACCTCCAGCGCAAGGCTCCCATAATCCCATGAACAGCTCGTTGGCAGCAGCGGGGCGTCCGCCTTGTGCATGCACAGGCGGTTGCATGGCGTTGCCATCGCGGCGCCCCAATGGTGGTGCAGGCTGGGCAACCACCCCCTTGTCTAGGTCCAGCTTCTTACGAGCCGCACCCGCAGCCGCATGGTGCTGCACGGGTGGCGCCGCGGCGGCATTGTCCTTGTTGCCTTCACCTTGGCTGGAACCGGCTGACTCCGGGATGGGCGGGATGACACCCCAGCCCGCACGCGGCCCAACACGCTCATTCGCAAGTTGAACCAGCGGCTGAGTGGCGGGGCTCACCGCATGCGCTCCGCCAGCACCAGCAGCAGAAGACCACACATCACTGTCACCTCCACCGTGCTGCTGCTGCTGCGGTTGCTGCGCCGCATCCTTCACCTGCTTCTGCAGACTCGAAATCCGGTCACGTGCATGCGCCAGCGCGCGCTCGCTGTCCTTCCACCGCTGCTCGGCTGCCTCTGCTGTGGCCAATGCCCGCAATGCACTCGCCTGCGCCTTCGAAGCGTCCGATTTAGCAGCTTCCAACGCAGCCGCCTGCTGCGCCATGGTCGCCACTGCAGCCGCGCGCGCGGATTCAGCGGTGCGGAGCTGCGCCTGTAGAGCGGCCCATCCGCGTCCAGCCTCCGCGCGGGCAGAGGCCTCTGCTGCGGCCGCCATTCGAGTCAGGCTCTCGTTTCTCGCCTCGGCCGCGGCGAGAGCCGCGTGCAGCTGCTTCACCTCGTCGTGGACACCCGCTGCGAAGGCCTTCAGGTCGGACGCCAGGCACGGTCGGACCATGACCAGTCCCCAGCCCAGTGGCGTGCCCCAGCGCTGGTTGACCAGACCGCTGGTTGCGTGTGGAACCCACCGTTCCCAGCTCCCGAAGTTGGCATTGGCAAGCCGGTGCGGTGACTTGCCGCCAGCAGCCTGCAGTGTGCGCCCACAGGTGACGCTCTTGAAGCCCAGCGCGGCGCCGTCACGGAGGACGGTGAACACGCAGCCGGGGTGCAGAGTGGGCGGCAGAGTGGTGGTGCCGTCTGCGGCGCTGGTGGTAGTGCACGCGAGTGCGCGCGACGGGCGGAGAGCGCCGTCAGTGGGGGTGATGCAAAGTGGGTGTGCTGCGCTGTCGGTGAAGCAGACCAGTGCGCCGGCGGGCAGCGAGCTCAAGGCTGCGGACACGGGCATGGCCGCCAGCGCTGACGAGGGCTTCGCAAGAGGAAAAGGCGACAAGACAAACTTGACCGTTGCACATGTGACGTGGCGTGCTCATTGGCCAGGAGTGATCACGCGCACGCCTGCTCTGCCTCCTGCAGGCGCATACGGCTTCCCACTAGCCTGCTGTCTCCGCCCCGCACCAGGAGTCAGCAGAGGCAGCGCCTCATCCGCGCCCACGCCCGGCACGACCACCCCTGCTGGCGGCGGCGCCCTGCCCACCGCCCCGCCCACAGGCCTCCGCACGCGACACGCGCCACTGCCGCATGCGATGATGACACACCCCGCCATGGACGCCACAGCCATGCCGCCCAGAGTCGCACTGCCTGCATGATGGCTCGCTCGGGCCGCAGCCTTGGCGGCGGCGGTCGCCTCGCTGCTGGCCGCAGCGTCAGAGACGATGGAGTCTGAGCCGCGTATCGTGTCACCCTCGGACGCGCTGTCCCCGACGTCCCCGACCGCTGCGTTCTCCGCCGCCCATCGCTCTGCGGCGGTGCCTTTGGGATGGCAGAGGCCGCAATTATAGGAGAAGCACGTCTCCAGCACCAGGGGCGGCACGCCCACGGGGAAGCTCGGGCTCCTTGCACTCGTCAGCGCCGCGTCGGGCCCTGGTCCCCCGAAATACCAGTCCGACAGGAAGGTCTTCAAGCTCATGTGACCCACCCGAACGCCCCAGAACGACGGCCTCAAGCTCGTGCAATGCCCCGCACACGCGGACCCGAACGCCGCGCTCGCGGGCTGCACTTTAGACGGCAGCAGGTGCAGCGTGTCGCGCATGGCCATCTGGAAAGCAGCGACGTAGAGAGCAGCGGATGTGTTGGCCACGTTCACGGCTGGTTCGCCAGCGCCTCCGAGGATGACATTTGAGAAGGGCGGCTTCGTGCCATCTGTGTCGTAGCTCAGCGTGACTGTGTCGAACTGGCTGTTTGCGACCAGCAGGGGCGTGGCGATGAGCGGCAGCCGGAATTGGGGGAAGAGGCATTGCCATTCGGTGGAGGCGTTGCTGTACACCGCCCCGCATGTGGGCCCCACGCGCGCGGACGCCTTCACAAGGCCGTACATGTTCTCCATCACCATGGTCAGCGGCAGCGTGGACGCGTACAGCGGCACCAGATCCGGCCACAGCGCGCCGTCCGCGAAGCCCCTCACTTCGACGGTGTCAGGCACCATGTATCTGACCTCATCCAGGTTGGACAGCACGCCGCGGCCGCCAGCATCGCAGCCCGCGAAGAGGAGACGTGTGTTGTTGACGCTGCCCAGGCCGAACGGCGAGGCGGTGAGGATACCAAACAGGCCTTTGATCATGGCTTGTCCCTGGAATTGCCAGCCGGGGACGCCAGCCGCATTGAGCGTCGTTTTCAACACACCCGCCGTGGCGCCTGCCCAGTCATCGGAGGTGCAGTAGGCAGCCATGACGAGGTGGGCGCCCGCCCACGGGTTGCGCTTGGTGTGCACGCTGAACATCCCGCTCACTTGTATTTCCGACGGCCACCGGTTGCTCGTCACATTCGTCGCCGCGCTCGTCACCTGGCTGCTCGTCAGCCTCGGCGTGTTCTGAGCACGAGTCGCGCAGCTGGAGCCGTCAAAACACCTGCACACAGGACGTTGGGAGTCAGCTCTGCGCGGAGCAGAGGCCACGCGCACGGGCGCAGGCGGGCACGCACTCGCCGCCGCCTTGCAAGTAGACCACCCACAAGTGGCTCTTGGCGGGGACAGTCGCTGCTGCGTAGTAGAAGCCGCCTTTGCAGAAAAGTCAGGGAGGGGGACCAGTGTGTCAGTCCACTGTTTTCCTGTGCGTTTCACAGCGCCCCCTTCCCCACACACACAGAGCGTGGGGTCCGCGCACCCGGTGTACCGTCGTTGCACACGGCGTCCGGATACGAGGCGTATGCGGGATAGGCGTCGAACATGTGAAGCGTGAGGCTGGATGCCCCTTGACTTGTCAGCCTCCTTCTACCTCCTGCGTGCTGTCCTGCGACAGCGCAGCAGCGGGCTAGCAAGAGCAGCCCGCTGAGTATGCACAGAACGAGGCGGCGAGGCCGCATGCGTGCCGCCCTAGCGAACAGCTCAGGGACGTCGCAAACTGTGTAGCCCCCCAAGGAAACCCCGCGGCTATGCCGGTGGCAAAAGCAACCTCATGACATGCTGTGGAGTGGTGTGCGTGCACACGCGCAGCGCGGGACGAGCGGCAGCGGTGACAGCAACAGGGAATGCGAAGGGGACAATTCACAAGGCACAGCTTGAGGCGCATGTGGATTACAAGCCATGCTGCACGCTTAATGCGCGCGCAGATGGCGGCAACCAAGTAGGCCGGGCACTGAGCAGTGATTCGCCGCTAAACTCTGGCGCCCCTAGTCTCTCCTGAGCAGCCCTTGCTTGCAATGCGGCCAGGACCGCCGCCGCCGCTGCTCTGGTCTGCGCGATCTGCAGTGCTTGACCAGCTGCCTCGCGCTGAGCAAGATCGCGCCATGCGTGCAGGATGCGTACCGCTCTGGAAACACGCATGTCAGCAACAGCGTCGCGCCTTTTCGCCGTCGCAGCCGCAAGGTCTCTCCACGCTGCGAACGGCACATCTCGTCTCCATCGGACGAATTGCACGCGCGCGCCGTGCATCTGCTCCGCATCCAGCTGGCGGCGAGCTACGTTGGCCAGTAAAGCTCGAAGCACGTTGATCTGGAGACGCCGCTTGCGCGCAGATGCCGCCACAGCAGCCGCGCCCGCCATGTACCGCCTCCACGCTGAGAAGATACATCGCGTGCGTAGACGCGCGTGCATCTGCGACGGCGTCATGTACCCCGCACGGAGCAGCGCGCCTGCGATCAGGCACCTGGACCCCTTTGCTCGCGGCGCCTTGGACCAAGCAGCAATGCACGCGCGCAGTAATCGGCGCTCTTGTGGCGCTGCGGCCAGCGCTGAGAATCCGCGCGCGAGAAGCCACGAGCGGCGGAGAGCGTCTGCAGCGACGTCTGACGCCGCTTCATTACGTTCAGCAGCTGCAGCGAGCGCGATGCGCCTCCATTCGAGGAGCACCTCCGCTGCACGAGCAGCGCTGACGGAGTGCGCCTCTGCTGCAATATGCGCAGCGTGCTCACGCAGCGGCGCGTCCAGAACGCGGCGCAGGAGCGAGGCTGCATGGGCAAACCGCTTCCACGCGCGCAGAATGCCTTTCAGACGCACCTCCAGGAGGTGTTCTGCACCGGCAGCGATGCGCCGGCGCTCGGTCACAAGAGCTCGCCAGGCGTGGAACACACGAGGCCGGGTGCGTGCGATACTGGCAGCGGTGCAGTAGTCAGCCGCGGCCATCATGGCGCCCTCGACAGCATCGCGCTGCTGTCTTTGGACAGTGGAGTACGCGCGCCATGCTGAGAACGCGGCGCGCAAGCCACCCAGCTGGTGGCGGCTCTGCGCAGCTGCTGCCGCAGCCCGCAAGTCCAGGTTACGCTTCGTGATTGATGCCCACGCGTGGAGACAGGCCTTCATGCGGAACGGCACCATCTGCGCAGCTGCTATGCTGTGGCGCGTCACTGACAGGTGGTGCCAATGCCGGATGAGTCGCACGGCGCGTGCGAGCAAGGCCTTGGTGCAGGCTGCCCACTCCGCGTTGTGAGTCCGTGTCGATTGAGCGCGCCATGCTGCGAACGCGACATGCATCACGCGCGTGCGTGCCCACAACACAGCTGCGGTGCTCGGCCGCGGCGCGCGAGGCGGCGCATCTGCAGGTCTGACGGACTGAGAAGGGTCGGACAGCGTGGTGGCGTGCAGCACAGGACAAGAGGCCGTGGATGTGAGCTTCTCCAGTCGCGCGCGTGCTGCACTGGTCGCCTCGATGGCTTGCCGTTTCGCTGTATGCGCCGCCGCTTGAGCAGCTAAGCACTGAGTCAATCGCTGTCGACACATCTGCACAGCCTGCGAGGCGCTCACCGCCGTCTTCGCAGCGTCGTTCGCGAGCTCCTCCAACCGCGCCAGTCGCTGAGCCGCATGCTGAGCCGCATGCGCGCCTGCATTGGCAGCTTTGCGTGCTCTCGACACTAGCGCGTCTGCCTCAGCCACAGCTGCCGCCTTCGCCCCGGGCCCTTTGACAACACGGCGGCGCACAAGCGTGGCATCCATGGCGGATGCGTGCGCGAGCTGCCGAGCTGAAGCAGCTGCTTTCTCGATGGCGGCGCGTGCAGCTGCTCCGCGGGTAAGGGCCACATGAGAGTGTGACGCCTCGTCTTCTGCGCGCTTGCACGCCGCCTCCGCCGCGCACAGCCGCATGCGCGCATCCGCAACTGCGCGGTCAGACGAGTCACAGGCGGCTGTAGCGCGTGCGAATGCGTGAGTTGCGGCAGTGACATCCCGTCGAGCACCGGCGACACGCTCCATAGCTGGTCCCTGCGCAGCGAGGGCAGTTGCTTTGGCCACAGCGGCCGAATGCGCGAGCGCGCCTAGAGCAGCGTCGACAGATGCAACAGCTTGGGCAGCAGCAGCAGCAGCAGCGCGATGTTCTGCATCGGCGGCATTGCACGCAGCCCTCAGGGCGTTTGCTGTCGCCTCCGCCTCCGCCGCCACCACCCTCGCCTGATGCGCTGCCTCCTGCGCTGCCTGCACACTAGGCACGACCGGCTTGCGAAGCTGCAGCCTGTCTGATGGCGACCGGCGATTGGGTTGTGCAACCAGTGCATTGCGCGCGTCTTGCTCTGCGGCAACCGCAGCAGCAGCAGTGGCACCCGCTTGGCGCTCCGCTTCACGCCATGCAGCATGTGCAGATGCTGCGTGCCCGGCGGCAGCGGAAGCCGCGGCGCTGAGTGCCTCTGCTCGAGGACGGAGCTGAGACAGGCGCTGTTGAGCATCAAGATGGCATTGAGCGGCTGCGTCTGCGGTGGCGAGCAGTGACATGGATGCGCCGTCGAGACGCCGAGCTGAAATCGCCGGCGGCGCTGGTGAAGACTCTTCCCGCTGCTGCGGAGTTGAATCATTGCGTGCAGTGAAACGCCGCCGGCGCACAAGTGCGGCCGCCAGCGCTACTGTTCCAGCAGGTGCACGCGCTTCATCATGCGCATGCGCAAGCGCAGCAGCTCGGCTGTGCGCGATGCGTTCACGAAGAGGGGCGTGAGGCCGACTGCCAGTCCTGGTTGAGCGCTCTGGCTGGCCTTGAGCTGACGCCATCACAATCCGTCTGCCTAGATTCGCGTTCCGATGCGCTCGTATCCTCCACGCGTGGAATGAACGCGCTAGAGCATGGCCGACTGAGAACAGGGTGCGCGCCGCGATGTCTAGGCGTTTCTGACGGCGCCCCAACAACATGAACAGCCTCCAGTGCGCAAACGCAGCATCCAAACGACGCCTCCGTGCGAACTCCCGAGCCAATACACTCCCAGCTGCTTTGCGGCGCCATGCAGCGAAGAACACGCGATGAGCGCCCCTCGACGCGCGACCTTCATCGCAAGCAAACAGGTCGGCTTTGCGACGTGCGGCAGCTGCAGCTCGTGCATTCGCCGCGAGCGCATTAAACGCCATCCGGCACGTCTCGCGCATCTCGGGCGTGCATGCGTCAGTGACAGCCGCGGCGCGGGCGGCGCGAAGCTTGATCTTGGCCGAGAATATTTGGAAGGCGAGCGACAGCCTCAGTTGCCGAGCGAGGCTTGTCAACAGCGCGGCTTTGAACGGGGTGCCATCCCACGCATCGCTGATGGGCTGCGTGTCAGCGCCGTCCCAACTGTGCTGCTTCTGCTGGCGGTGCGGCGGTGTGAATGGCCCCAGTTGTTGGCAGATATGACACGTGCAACTCCTGCCATCGCCGCGAGCCTGCGCTCCACATCTTGACACGCCAGCTGGTCGAAACGGCTGCTGGTGAGGCACTTGCTCGTGCTGTGACGCAGCGGCGCGGGAAGCGTGGCGTGCGCGCTGCATCCTGAGCTGGCTTTCCACGTGACGCAGCCTCGATGCGGTCGCAACAGCCTGCGCAGCGAGTGCACATGCTGTGGATCGCACGAATGCTGCTGCGCGCGCAAGCGGGGCGTCATTGTATTGGAGCAGCTCTAACGGCGGCGCTCCAGGGTGCACGCCACCACCTACGCCCAGGTGGTGGCGGTCATCATCGCCGTCTGCGGCAGCGCGAGAGAATAGCCCCGTCTCCGCCAGCGCTGCACGACTTTCCTCCCACTGCGGCTCATCCACTCCCCGACGCAAGGCTGCCCTCAAGGGCGCCAGCGGAGGGTCCACTGCTGGCGACGGCGGCGGCCTCGACGGGGCGACTGACACAGCTGGTACGCGCTGCGCAGATGGAAGTCGTCTGCCCGGCGTCAAGCCGCCAGGAGAGCGCAGCGGGAGCGGGAACAGTGGTGCTTGCGGCGACGCTTGTGAAAGTCTATTGTGAGGCGGTGTGACACCCGGGTTACGCCACGGCGGAGTCGCTACGCCTGGGCTACTTGTGCGCTGCTGCGACGAGTGCGTGGACAGGACAACAGGAGTGGGCGTGCGTCAGAGTTTCTCGCAAAGGTGGCAGCACTTGAACTGAAAGCTCTTGAGAGCTCACACACACACACCGCACCTGCGGACTCACGCTGCGGTGTCGCAAGATCCCGTGCGCGGGCTTCACGCCTCTGCTGGGTGATACAGACACAGGTCTCGCCCCACCAGGAGCGGCGTCGCTGAGCGCAAACGTGACAGACTGCAGAGAGCGGTGTAAAGTGTGAGGCACCAGGACGGCGTTCGGAAATAAACGAGACGCACCCGGCGGCCTCGTGCTGGTGAGTCCGGCAGGACAGCAGCGCCGCTGCTGCTGCTGCTACTGGCCTGAGTCTCAGCCTGAGGGAGGACTGCTCGCGGCTGCGGCGTAGGCGACATCGGCGTTGTCTACCGCCCCGGGCCAGAGACGAGCGCGTGTCTGGTGCTAGCCTCGCCATCGGGCGTGGCGCCCTGGCAGCGGGCGGGTCATGGACAACGCGAAGCGTGGCTGTGTGTGCGGAGGCGGGGCTGCCGGCGAGGCAGCGTTGTCCGCCGCCAAGAGCATGATGCACGCGAATCTATCCATCCGATATGGAGCTCTGCGTGGAACTGCGTCCATCGCGCGTGTGCGGCGCCGTGGGACGCTCAGCTTTCGCACAACAACGTCCGTGCGCTCCTCCGCCGACGCAAGTGCGGGCACGCAAGCGCTTGTGGAGAGAGCGAAGTCAGTGACGGACGCGTTGGGCACATACGGTGTTGATCTGTGCGTGCTCGGTAGAGAAAAGCTTGATTTTTTGCTGTAACCAACACTCCGTGTTTGTTGCACACTCCGCAGACCTCGTGTGCGAATGATCGTGCTCGGTCCGACGACCGACGTACGGGCAGTCGCAGTATTCACAGACGCACTGCGTGGCACTGCTCCAGTGGAGAGCTCAGACTTGCGGAAGCTGTCGAAGGCAGTCGATACACTTCAAAGCGTCCTGAACGAGAAACTGGAGGAGCAAGAAATGTTCAATGCAGCAAGGCAGCGCCAAGATGAAGTGGGTAGCGAGCTGACCGACGCCGAGAAAGTCTCTCTGAACCGTTTTATGACGGGTGCTTTCACAGCTGGCACACAAGGCGCCATCTGGAGCAGCATGGTGATGCTCATCCTTGGTCTCGGCGTCTTGACTGCACTGCGTCGGTGAACATCGAGGTACCATCCCAAGGACCTTGGAATTGGGCCTTGGACTGCATTTTCAGGGGCTCTCAGATGACTATGGCCATGGCACGGCCTTACACCGCATTCGCGCGCCCAATAGCAGCGGTGCCCAATCGCCGGCGCGTTAATCGTCACCGCAGTGGCGTCGCCTGCGTTGCCAGTGTAAACTTGCCTCCCCAACTGGCCAAGGCTGCGGTGGATGCTGCGCTCGCAGGCGATGCCGCTGCGCTTAGTGACGCGACTGGCCACGCAGTGAATGTAACTGCGCGGGTGGGCATCCATAACGTCCAACTCTTCCTGGAGACGCTCGCAGCACCACCCATCGCAATCTTACAGACGTTCGGCACCGACGCAGCGCTTGTCGCATCGCTCTCGGCGCTGCTCATGGTCCAGCCGCTGATTGCACTCATGCGGTGGCCACGCCCAGAGACTCGTCAGGAGACTGAGGGGCCGCGGCAGCTGCCCTTACTGTGCCTGCTAGCCGCAGACGTACTCGCCCTCTCGCGCATCTTCGTCTTCAACCCTGCCGCGTGATCAAAAGACACGGACGATCAAAATGACACAGCCCAAGTATGTGTGCGTTCAGATTAGCATGATGTGCGTGGTTTGGGCGCTTCCTCTGGAGGAACGTCGCTTGCCTTGGGTGACGTCCATCCCGCAGCCTCGAGCACAGATGTCAGGCCTGTATAGTCCAAATAGCCCTTTCCAGATGTCGGCGTCGCCGGGGCCGTCTCCGCGGCAGGTGCAGGCGCCGGCGCAGCCGGTGCAGGCTCCCCGCTTGTTGGGGCCACACAGCTAGAGCCGAACGCGAGTGATGTGAGCATGCTGCTGAGTGTCGCCATGCTTGCCACTGTGGACGCGGATGCCATGGCCGCAGCTGCTGTCGCGGGGCCGTCCCGGGGGGTCGGGCTGGGAGCCCTGCTTGTGACCGGCGTCGGCGCAGGCGTGGCAGCTGGTGTCGGCTGCGGCGTCGGCTCCTCCGATGACGGCGCTTTCCCTCTTTTCAGGTCTTCCGGAGTGCCGACCGACGCGCTTACTTCCCCCGATTCATTGGAGCCGCTGAGGCCGTCACCCACAGATTGCGGCAAGCCACCTCGAAGCACTGCGATCTGGCCTCCGGGTTTAGGTTGCAGCGGTGACAGCGGCTCTGGCGTCGGCTCGGTCGTTGGCGGAGGCGTAGGCCTCGCAAGGACTGCTGTGGCATCGCCACCGGCTTTCGAGGTTGCCTTCAGCAGGGCCTCCTCAAGCTGCAAGCACCGCTCATGCTCCCGGCTCAGCGCACGCTTGCCATCGCTCAGCTGCGCAAGAAGGGCATCCTTGTCAGCCACGAGTCTCTGGCGCTCAGCCACCCACTCAGCCTCTTTGCCCTGCCACTCAGTTTCCTTCGCCGCCTGCCCTGGGGCCGCACTCGCCACGCTCGCCTCGAGAGTAGCGCACCGCTGCTGAGCAGCTGCCAGAGAGCGCTGCAAATTAGAAATCGTCTGGTCGCGCTCCTGGGTCGCCGACAAGGCACTTGTTGCGTCGTTCGCAGCCTGGCGCGCCACCGCCGCCAGAGTTGTCTGCGTGTCCACCGCCGCTTGCAAAGCCGCGACTTTATGTTGCAGCGCAGTGACGCGCTGAGCGGCTTCTGCGCTGTACGCCACGAACTTGGCCTCGATCGCGTTCTTCTCGGCTTCCAACTCCGTCGCACTGCGAGTGGCAAGGCGGCGCGAGTGTCGCGTGAGTGCCGTGTGTAGCTCTCCAAGTCTGGGCTCAGGCCTTGGGACAGCTGCGCGTGCAGCGGGGCTGCGCAATGCACGCTTCGCTCTTGCTCTGTGGACGGCAGGAACACCCGGGCGGTGTGGGATGTGCCAATGCGCACGCACCGCTTGCCCATACTCGTCATGTCGCCGCTCACTTGCTTCGTCAGGCTGCTGATCTTCTCCTGCAGCGCCTCCGTCAGGCGTTTCCGCTCCGCCGCCGCCTTCTGAGCGGCTTCCAGGCTCGCCTCCTTGGCCTGGCTCAACGCATTGTTCAGCCTCTTCTGCTCGCGCTCCCACTCGTCCTGCAACCCACTGAGCAGCGCCGCGTACTTTGCCTCCAGCTTGCTGTCGGGGGCGTCGCTGCCTGCTGGCGCTGCAGCTGCAGCCCCGGCTGCAGGTTTCGCATTGGGGTCGCCTCCAGCACGGGCAGCTTCCAGTTGCTTCTCCAGCTCCGCAATTCTGCGCGCCCCGACACGATGTTAGCGACTCCAGCCCGGTGCGTGGCTGTGCCGTGACCTCGCGCACCGTTTGGCAGAGGCGAACGCGTCGTTGGTGGACTGTCTGGTGAGTGCATTGATAGTGGACTCCAAGTGGGACACCTTCTCGCTGGCCACCGCTTCGGCCAGCTCCAGCTTGTTCTGCACCTCCACCAGCTCTTTGCTGATGCGCGCATTGTCCGCCAGCAGGGCGCCCTGGTCCATTATGGCGCTTCAGGCGAGGGACAGCCGCAGTACAAATTCCGACCAGCACACCAAAAACTCACAGCGGAAGACCCCGTCGCAGAAGCCATGGCTGACGCCGCAGCAGCCGCACCCGCGACGAAGACGCCCGCTGATTTCCTGAAAAGCATCAAGGGCCGCCGCGTGCTTGTGAAGCTGAACAGCGGAGTGGACTACCGCGGCATCCTGGCCTGCTTGGACGGCTACATGAACATCGCCATGGAACAAACAGAGGTGCGTGCGATGACGTAGACCAAGTCGCGTGAGAGAGGAGAGAAGGAGCGCCGTTGCAGCCGAGTGTGGAAGGCTGCGGCAACCCTTGCAGCTTGTGTGCCTGTCACGCACGCACGCGCTGCGCCTCACTCGGCACCCTGCTCTGCACGTGCATACTTTGGCACAGGAGTACGTGAATGGACAGCTGAAGAACAAGTACGGCGACGCGTTCATCCGAGGAAACAACGGTGAGTGAAAACTTCTTCTGCTGTGTCTGCCTCTCCCACCCCATGGCGTGTTGACGTCTTACTCATGTCGACCTGTGTGTGCAAATGCACATTTCTGTACATACGCAGTGCCTGGGGAACCTTGCGACAGGAGACTTGCTGATCTACAACAGCACAGTGTTTGCGCAGCGACAACCTGGTCGCTGCACGAGTTGCAAGGCTGTCCGTTGGGAAGCGCACACGCGTCGAAGCCGGTGCAGTGCCAGTCGCGCAGTGTTGCAGAGGGAGGCCGTCC
>Ga0164296_1003815_pt1 | contig 14017 bp, 11 predicted proteins | sample GEODES057metaG_FD_113533 | JGI IMG/M metagenome (GOLD analysis project Ga0164296, IMG submission 113533) | Dystrophic lake water microbial communities from Trout Bog Lake, Wisconsin, USA - GEODES057 metaG | ecosystem: Environmental > Aquatic > Freshwater > Lake | place: USA: Trout Bog Lake...
CGCATGATCAGGGTAAGGCCGCGATGGCGGTGATTTCCAACCGCCAGGCGGGATCGTGCAAGGCCGCCTGCACCGTGGCGCGCGCCGGCAGGTTGTCGCGGTCCATCCAGGCGTCCCAGGCCCGGTTCATCGCCGCAAAATCCGCCAGATCAGCGATGAAAATCTGCACGCTGAGCAGGCGGGATTTGTTGGTTCCCGCCTCGGCGAGCAACGCGTCTATCTGGCGGAGAATGTCGGCGGTTTGCCCTTCGGCATCGAGGCTGGTGTCATCGGCCACCTGCCCGGCCAGATAGACGGTATGACCGTGCACGACCGCGCCAGCCAGCCGGGTTTCGGGTTGGAGCCGGCGGATGTTCATCGCATGATCGCCTGATGCGCGGCCAAGGTGGCGATGTCGAGGATCTGGCTGACGGAGCTATCCATCTTCACCAGTTGCACGGCATGGGTGAGCCCGATCAGCAGCGGCCCAATGGTGCCGCCGCCGCCCAGGCGAGGTGCGAGGCGCGAGGTGATGTGGGCCGAATGCAGGCCAGGCATCAGCAGGATGTTGGCCGAAGCGGTGAGGCGGCAGAACGGATATAGCGCACGATAGTTTTCATCGAGCGCAACATCGGGGGACATTTCACCGTCATACTCGAAATCCACCTTGCGCTCATCGAGGATGGCCACCGCATCGCGCATCGTATCGCCGATGGTGTGCGCCGGATTGCCAAAGGTGGAATGCGAAAGCAATGCAACGCGCGGTTCATGCCCCAACTGGCGGGCGGCGGCGGCGGCACCAATGGCGATGTCGGCCAATTGGGTGGGGTTGGGGCGGAAATGCATCAGTGTGTCGGCAATGAAAATGGTCTGGCCGCGCTCACCGAGCATGAGGGTCAGGCCGAAGCTGATCCCACCGGGTGTTGTATCAATGACGTGACCGATGTCGTTGAGGCAGACTGACGGCGAGCGGGTTAGGCCGGTGACCATGGCATCCGCGTCGCCAGTCACGACCATACAAGCGGCGAACACATTGCGATCCTGGTTCACCAGTCGCTGGCAATCTCGCACCAGAAAGCCGCGCCGGTTGAGGCGGGTGTAGAGGAAGTCGGTATATTTCTGATTATGCGTCGACAGGCGGGCATTCTGGATTTCGATCCCATCCAGTGCGCCGAAGCCAAGATTGGCCATGGTCGCCCGCACGCGATCTTCGCGCCCGATCAGGATCGGGGTGCCGTAGCCGGCGTTGCGGAACGCTACTGCGGCCCGGACAATTTTTTCTTCCTCGCCTTCCGCGAACACCACCCGCTTCGGCTGGGCCCGCACCCGTTCCATAATGCCGTCAAGCGCATTGGCCGTCGGATCGAGCCGGCCGGACAATTCGCGGGCGTAGCGTCGCAAATCGGCGATCGGCTTGCGGGCAACGCCGCTGAGCATGGCCGCTTCCGCAACCGCTGGCGGCAGGCGGCTGATCAGGCGGGGGTCGAACGCGTTGGGGATGATGTATTCCGGACCGAATTGCAGGCGCTTCCCGCTCCCGGCGGCGTTGACCTCATCGGGGACGTCTTCGCGGGCCAACAGCGCCAAAGCTTCAGCGGCGGCGATCTTCATCGGTTCGTTGATGGTGCGGGCCCGCACGTCGAGCGCGCCGCGGAAGATGTAGGGGAAGCCGAGGACGTTGTTGACCTGGTTCGGGTAATCACTACGCCCGGTGGCGATGATGGCATGCGGGCTGGCGGCGCGGGCTTCCTCCGGGGTGATCTCCGGGTCTGGATTGGCCATGGCGAAAATGATCGGCTTATCCGCCATCGCCCGCACCATTTGCTGGGTCAGCGCGCCCTTGACCGACAGGCCGAAGAAAACGTCCGCGCCCTCAATCGCGTCTTGCAGGCTGCGGGCCCGGGTTTCGATGGCGTGCGCGGATTTCCACTGGTTCATGCCCTCGGTGCGGCCTTGGTAGACCACGCCCTTGGTGTCGCACAGCGTGATGTTGCCATGCCGCATGCCCATCGCCTTCAGCAACTCGACGCAGGCGATCGCCGCGGCACCGGCCCCATTCACCACCAGCCGGGTTTCAGCCAAGGTGCGGCCGGTCAGATGGCAGGCATTGATCAGGCCGGCGGCGGCGACAATGGCGGTGCCATGCTGGTCGTCGTGGAAAACAGGGATATCGAGTAATTCGCGCAGCCGCTGCTCGATCACAAAGCATTCCGGCGCTTTGATGTCTTCGAGGTTGATGCCGCCGAAGCTCGGCCCGAGGAAACGCACACAATTTACGAGTTCGTCGACGTCCTCGGTGTTGATACAAAGGTCGATGCCGTCGACGTCGGCAAAGCGTTTGAACAGCGCGATCTTACCTTCCATCACCGGCTTGGAGGCGAGGGCGCCGAGATTGCCCAGCCCCAGCACTGCCGTGCCGTTGGAGATCACCGCGACCATGTTGCCTTTGGAGGTATACTCGTAGGCAAGAGACGGGTCCTGCTCGATGCGCAGGCACGGCTCGGCCACACCGGGCGAGTAGGCCAGCGACAGGTCTCGCGCCGTGGTCAGCGGCTTGGTGAGGCGGGTTGCAAGCTTGCCCGGCGGATAGGCGGCATGCATCGCCAACGCCTCCTCGCCCGAAACGCGCGCGGTGCGTGGGTCCTGAATGCCGTCGGCCATGGTGTTGCTCCCAATCCGGATTTGGTTTGTCACCTCTTATGGCCGGTGATGCGTTGCCAAGGGAAGCGCCTTCGCAAGTCCACGCTTGCCGGCTACATCTAGGGGATGATGGAACCTGCTCAATCACCCGCCAAGACCTACGATGCGGACGGTGCAACCCCGGCGATGGCGCAGTGGTTTGCCATTAAGGCGGACCATCCCGATGCGTTGCTGTTTTTCCGCATGGGCGACTTTTATGAGATGTTTTTCGACGACGCAATTGCGGCCGCTGCGGCATTGGATATCGCCCTCACTCATCGCGGCAGCCATGGCGGGGCACCGATCGCGATGTGCGGGGTGCCTGTGCATGCCGCTGATGCCTATCTGGCCCGGTTAATTCGGCGCGGCTTTCGGGTTGCCATCGGCGAACAAATGGAAGACCCCAAGCTGCGCGTGGGCAAAGCGCCCATCCGCCGTGAGGTGGTGCGCCTGGTAACGCCGGGCACCCTCACCGAAGAAACCCTGCTGGAGGCATCGCGCCCGAACCTGCTGCTGTCGCTGGCGGCCGACAAAAACCAGATCGGCGCTGCCTGGTTGGATATGTCGACCGGGCTTTTCGAGACGCAGAGTTTACCGCTGAGCGATATGACGGCGTTGCTTGGCCGGCTGGAGCCGGCGGAAATTCTAGCGCCCGAGGCTTTGGCTCTGGGCGAATGGGCGGCGCGCCGAACCCGCGAACGGGCGGCGAGCACGGCAGGCGGGGCACGGCGATTATTGGCGGAGGCGTTTGGCGTCGCCGATGTGAATGCCTTCGGCAGTTTTTCCGACCTGGAAGCAATCGCCGCGGCCGCCGCTTTGGACTATGTGCGCGCCACGCAGGTGGGCAAAATGCCGCGGCTCAGCCCGCCCGCGCCGCTCGGCGAGAGGGGATTGCTGGCAATGGATGCCGCGACCCGCGCGAGCCTGGAAATTGCCCGCGCCCGCGATGGCGGCACCACGCATACGCTGCTCGCCAGTGTGCAACGCACGCTGACCGCCGCCGGAGCCCGGTTGTTGGGCGAATATCTCGCCGCGCCGCTAACGGATGCCGCCGCCATCGCCGCGCGCCAGGATGGTTGGGGCTGGATGGTTGCCAATGGCGAGGCCACCGCCGCGTTGCGCGCGGCTTTGCGGGGTGCACCAGATATGGCGCGGGCGCTGGGCCGGCTCTCACTCGGGCGCGGCAGTCCGCGTGACCTGGGTGCTATTCGCGATGGCCTGGCCGCTGCGCACCAAATTGTCGGCATCATCGCCGGCGCCGCACCGCTGGACGGCCTGGCGATCGCCTGTCAGCTACCGCCGGCCCTGCATACGCAGTTGGCCGCAGCCTTGACCGATCCGGCCCCGGTGCGGCTTGAAGACGGTGCGATTGCGGATGGCTATGACGGCGAGTTAGACGGCGAGCGGGCATTGCGCGACGACAGCCGGCGGGTGATCGCCGGGATGCAACTGGATTTCGCCCAGCGCTTTGGCGTCGCCAGTTTGAAGATCCGCCACCACGCGCAACTCGGCTACATCGTCGAAGTGCCTGCCATCGCGGTGGAAAAATTGCGCGGGTTCCCAGAACTGACGTTGCGGCAGGGTATGGCGAACGGTGCCCGCTTCACCCATGCCGATCTGTCCGATCTTGATCGCCGGATCACCGAGGCGGCGGATCGTGCCAGCGCGCGCGAACGATTGATTTTCGCCCGATTGGTTGCGGTAACGCTGGAACATGCGGCAGCATTGGCCATGTGCGCGACCGCATTGGCGCGACTGGATGTGCTGCAAGGCTGCGCCAAACTTGCACAATCCAGCACCGCCGCTGGCGGGTGGTGCCGGCCAGTAATGACCGAGACAGAGGACTATCTGATTGAGGATGGTCGCCATCCCGTGGTGGAAAACGCGCTCGCCGGTTCGGCCGCCTTCGTGCCGAATAGCACCAATCTGTCGCCAGATCGTCGCGTACTGCTGCTGACCGGGCCGAATATGGCGGGCAAGTCGACGTTCCTGCGGCAAAATGCATTGATCGTTATCCTTGCTCAGGCCGGCTTGCCCGTGCCGGCGACGGCAGCACGCATTGGAATTGTCGACCGGTTGTTCAGCCGGGTGGGCGCGTCCGACGAGTTGGCGCGCGGGCGCAGCACCTTCATGGTGGAAATGACCGAGACGGCGGCCATCTTGCATCAGGCTGGGCCACGCAGCTTGGTGGTTGTGGATGAAATCGGGCGGGGCACAGCCACGCTGGATGGGCTGGCGATCGCCTGGGCGGTGTTGGAATCGCTGCATAATAGTGTGCGCTGTCGCACTATTTTCGCGACACATTTTCACGAACTCGCGGCCTTGAGTGGTGAACTCCCGCGCCTGGCACCGCACACGATGCGGGTGAAGGAGTGGAAGGGCGATGTGGTGTTTCTGCATGAGGTCGCGGCGGGAGCGGGAGGGCGGAGTTGGGGTGTGCATGTGGCCAAACTGGCCGGCGTACCGCTGCCGGTGGTACGGCGTGCCGGCACGTTGCTCGATGCACTGGAACAGCGGGCGGGGCGACTGACAGAGGTGGCAGCATTACCGCTATTCGCCGCCGCACCGGTGCCGCCGTCGGCACCGGAACCGAAAACGGACGACGACCCGCTCCGCAGTGCGCTGGCAACAATCGATCCGGACAGCCTGACCCCGCGTGAGGCCTTGCAGGCGCTGTACAAATTAAGAGAACTGCTCTCTGTGCATAGCGCCAATCAGTAGCTAACATCCCAACTTATGCTGCCAGCCCTTCCGTTTCCGGACGAACCCGCCGCCGCCGCAACCCAATTGCGCGAGGCCATCGCCGCCGTTTCCACGGCAGGAAAACCTCCGGCTCGTGACGTGGTGCTGGATGTGTTCAGGCGCCACCTGGCCCGTTTGCAGGTCCATGTGCGCGATGTGTTTGAGCAAGGCAATCTGCCGGGCTTACGTGCGGCCCGCTTGCTGTCCGATCTCACCGATGGGTTGATCGCGGCGTTGTATGATTACGCCATGGGCGCCAATCCGCCGAGCGGCAAGACTGCGATCCGCATGACGATAGCGGCGACCGGTGGGTATGGCCGCTCGGTTCTGGCGCCATTCAGCGATATCGACTTGCTGTTCCTGTCCCCCGATCGCAAGCGCGGCCTCTTTGGCCTGGGCGGCGGCGGCCATGAGCCACCGGCCACGGTGCAGAAGGTGGTGGAGTTCATGCTTTACTTCCTGTGGGACCTCGGGCTGAAGGTTGGTCATGCCACCCGCACCGTGAGCGAATGCCTGACGGAGGCCAATGCCGATATTACGGTGCGGACGTCGCTGCTTGATGCGCGGTTGATCACGGGCGATGCCGCCGTGTTCAGCGATTTCGCGCAACGTTTCCGCAAGGCATGTGCGGATGCGGGCCCTGGAACCTTTATTGCCGCCAAGCAGGCGGAGCGCGATGCCCGGCAAAAGCGCTATGGCGACACGCCCTTCGTGGTGGAGCCGAATGTGAAGGAAGGGCGTGGCGGGTTGCGTGACCTGCAAACGCTCTACTGGATGTCGAGCTACATCTTTGGCACCGGTGATTTTGCCCAACTCGCCGATCCTAACGGACCCGGCGGTGCAATTCTAACGCCGCAGGAAGCACGGCTGTCGCGCCGGTCCTGGAACTGGCTTTGGACTTTGCGGTTCCATTTGCATTACGTCGCAGGGCGGCCGGAAGACCGGCTGACATTCGATTTACAGCCCGTGATTGGCGCCCGCATGGGCTACACACGGCGCGACCGACAGGATGGGGTTGAGCGCTTCATGCGCCACTATTTCCTGACCGCCCGCGAAGTAATGCGCCTGACGCAAATCATGGAACCGGCTTTGGTGCGCGCGGCGCTCGGGCCGCCGGCCACCGCCGGTAAGACGGATGCGGCATTGGTAGAAGCCGGCTTTGTGCTGGCGGACGGCAAATTGCTGGCGGCAAAAGGGCACGAATTCGACCGCGAGCCGATCCAGATGTTGCGCATTCTGCAAGTGGCGCGCGACCGAGATCTGCAATTGCACCCGCTGGCGGTGCGCGCCCTGATCCGCCACGAGCGCAAGGCGCAGGATTTGCGCAGCGACCCGCAGGCGGCGGCACTCTTCCTCGACCTGCTCTGCGGCCGGGATAGCGAGCACAACCGCGCTGACGGCGCGCGTTGGATGTCTGTGCTGAACGAAACCGGGGTGCTCGGGCGCTATTTGCCGGATTGGGCCCGCATTGTCGGGCAAATGCAGTTCGATACCTATCATATCTATACCGTTGATGAGCACACGATTGAGGCTATTCGGGTGCTGAATTCGCTGGAACGGGGCGAATTGTCCGAAGTGGCACCGGTTGCGTCCGGACTGATGGACCAATTGCAATCGCGCCGGGCGCTCTACACCGCCATGCTCCTGCACGATATCGCCAAAGGGCGCGGCGGCGACCATTCGGAACTGGGGGCCGAAGTGGCCTTGCAGGTGTGTCCGGCCTTGGGGCTGTCGGCTGAGGAAACCGAGATGGTGTCCTGGCTGGTGCTACATCATCTCCTGCTGAGCCAGACCGCGTTCAAGCGGGACATTGATGACCCTAAGACCATCCTCGATCTGGTGGAAACCATCCAGTCCCCAGAACGTCTACGTTTGTTGCTCGTGCTGACCGTGGCCGACATGCGCGCCGTGTCGCCCAAGGTTTGGAATGGCTGGAAAGCAACGCTGCTGCGTGAACTCTATGCGCGGGTTGGCGAGGTGTTGGCGGGTGGGCTTTCGACGACGGAGCGCGATGTGCGCGTGGCCCGGGCGAAAGAGGCCGCGTTGGCGGAATTAGTCGGCTGGAAGCCGGAAGAGGCACAGCATTTCCTGGACCTCGGCTATCCCGGCTACTGGCTGTCGTTCGATCCGGATGTGCATGCACGCCACGCCCGGATGATCCGCGATGCTGAACGACGCGGCGCGCCGCTGACTGTGGAAACGCAGCCATTGCCGGCGCGCGCGGTAACTGAGGTGGTGGTGCACACTGCCGATCACGCCGGGCTATTCTCTAAAATCGCCGGGGCATTGGCGGTTGCCGGCGCCTCGATTGTTGATGCTCGCATCCACACGCTGACCAACGGCATGGCGTTGGATACGTTCTGGATTCAGGATAGTGGCCGCAACGTGATCGACCAGCCCAACCGGTTGGCCCGGCTTTCTGTGTTGATTGAACAGGCGCTGTCCGGACGGTTACGGCTGGCCAGCGAGATCCGCAAAAGTTCGCAAACCCTCATGGGTCAGCGGACGCGCGCCATGCATGTGCCGCCGCGGGTGGTCATCGATAACGTCGCCTCCAATACCTATACCGTGCTGGAGGTAAACGGCCGCGACAGACCGGGCTTACTGCACGATGTGACCGCAGCCATTTCCGAACAGGGGATGCAGATCGCATCGGCGCACGTGTCCACCTATGGGCAGCGGGCGGTTGACGTATTCTACATCAAGGACGTGTTTGGGCTGAAGGTGGAGAACGAACGCCGGCTGAATAAATTGCGAGAGGCGCTGCTTGTAGCCTTGGGTACGCCTGAGGAAACGCCGCTCGAGCCGCTACCGGCAAAACGACGGCGCGCCAGCGGTGCAGCAGCCTAGCGGGCGGCACGGGATGCGATATTCCAACGGGTTATTGGCACGGCTGATCGTTTGCGGTGCGGCCACGGTGAGTGCGACGAGCGCCTGGGCGCAGCCGTCGCGACGCATCGAAGCGCCGAGCACACAACTGGCAATGCCGCCGGATACCGTGGTTGGGGAGCGCCGGCAGATTAGTCTGACGCAGGTAAACCCCGCTGGGGTCGCGCTCGGACCGGCGGTGAGCATTGATTGCCCCCGGACTGGCTGCGAAACCTTGCTCAATCTGGTTGTTGAGGAAACCACGTGGCGATTTTTCGCTAATATCTCGTTCGTCAACCGTGGGCTGTATATGACCCTGGAGCCGCGTTCGATTGGGATATCGGGGGTTATGGAGTTTAGCGCCGGCCATCCAGGTCCCATTTTCGTGCCCTTCAGAGGGCAAGGCAAAGCCGCTGGGCAAATCGGGCTGGTAATTACGCGCGATGCCTCCGTCCGTGCGCAAGAGCGCGAGAGTAATCCGAATGCGGTGTCCAACGGCGGTGTGTTTGCACGCAAGCGGGAGCCGGACATCTTGATGCAACTGGAAGCCTCAGCCCTCATCCCAGGCGGCAAACCGAAGCCATAATCAGCGGGTGAGGCGCAGAACCTGCCACGACATGAACACACCGATGATCGGGAAGATCATCAACACGCCAAACAGAATGGCCGCGCTGGTACCGATTGCCAGCGCAGTGGTGGCCAGCGGCAGGCCGGCGAGGTTGGCAACCATGCCGGCAACGGCTGAGCCGAAAACGGACGCCAAGGTCTGCGTTGTGGTAATGAACGGGCCAGCCGTGGCGCGCGATTCGGCGGGCGCCACTTCCATCATCAGCGCGCCTAAATGGGCCCAGGGCAAGCCGATACCGACCCCGATCAATACCTGACCGGCGACCACCGCCCAAAACGGCCCGCCCGACAGAGCCCAGGCGTCAACCGCAATACCGAGTGCCATCAGCGGCGCGCCAACGGCGATCGATTGCCGGACTTGGCTGCGGGACGCACCGGCCGTGACCAAGGATGCGCCGGTCCAGGCAATCGCAACGAGTGCACTGGCATAGCCGGCGAGGATAGGGGAGGCACCGCGGCCGGCCTGGAGCAAGTAGGGCACGAACACGACCGGGGCGGTTGCCAGGATCAGAAAGCCGATGGTAGCCGACACCGCGCCCAACGGTACCGCGGGATGGAAGGCGCCGTGCGGCAATAAACGCACTTCGGCGCGGCCATCGAGCCACAGCACGGCGGCGACCATCAATCCGGCCGCGACGATACCGATTGCGGCGTCGCGCGTTTGGCCGGACAGGCCCCCCACGCTCAAGGCCATTGCCGCTCCGGCGAGCAGAAGCAGGCGAATACCGGGGAAGCGGCCACGCGGCGGCGCGCCCTCGATATGAGCGGGCAGCACGCGCTCGGCCATCGCGAGGAATATGAGACCAATGACCAGGTCAGCCAGGAAAGCGCCGCGCCAGGTGCCAAAGGCGGCGAACACGCCACCGATCGACGGGCCGATGAGTGCGGCCACTCCCCAAACGCTGCCGAACAGCGTGATTGCACGGGCGTGCAGGGACGACGGGAACATGCTGCGGACAGTGGAATAGGCCAAAGCCGGCAGCATTCCGCCGCCAATCCCCTGGGCGAGTCGCCCCACTAACAGCGCAGGCATGATCGGTGCCGCCGCGCAGCACAAGCTGCCTGTGAGGAACAGCAGAAAGGCCAGACGATAGGCTAAGCGGGGGCTGCCGCGCGCCAATACCAAAGGCACGGCAGCCGCACCTGTGAGCGCGCCAGAGACATACAAAGTTGTCGTCCAGGCGAAAAATGGCAGTCCGCCGAGATCGCCCACCACCGTCGGCATGATGGTGGCGACCACGTAAATCGAAACGGCGTGCAGAGCCACGCCGCCGGTGACTACCAGGAAGCGAGCGCCATTGCCGGCGGATAGCAGGTCCCGCCAGGCTGAATTAGCTGCCGACAAAACGTTCCAGCCAATGGATGGTGTAATCGCCGGCTTGGAATTCCGGATCGTCGACGATGCGCTGGTGCAGTGGCAGGCTGGTTTTCACCCCGACCACCACAAATTCGGCTAAAGCGCGCCGCAACCGCGAAATCGCTTCCTTTCGAGTAGGAGCGTGCACGATCAGCTTGGCGATCATGCTGTCGTAATACGACGGCACGGTGTAGCCCGCATACAACGCCGAATCGACCCGCACGCCGAGGCCACCGGGGGCATGGAACGCGGTGACCTTGCCCGGCGACGGTGCGAATGTCAGCGGATCTTCTGCGTTGATGCGGCATTCAATGGCATGGCCGTTGAATGTAATATCAGATTGCTTATAGCCGAGGGGCTGCCCGGCAGCGATGCGGATTTGCTCCCGCACCAGATCAACACCGCTGACCATCTCGGTCACCGGATGTTCAACCTGCAAACGGGTGTTCATCTCGATGAAGGCGAATTGGCCGTCCTGATACAGAAACTCAAGCGTGCCCGCATTGCGGTAACCGAGTTTGGACAGACCGGCGGTGACTGTTGCCCCCAACGCATCGCGCTCGGCCGCGGTAAGTGCCGGGGAGCCGGCTTCCTCCAACACTTTTTGGTGGCGGCGTTGCAGCGAGCAGTCCCGCTCGCCGAAATGCACCACGTTGCCGTGACTGTCGGCCATCACCTGCAATTCAATATGGCGCGGCTTGTCGAGGTATTTTTCAATGTAGACAGCGTCGTTGCCGAACGCCGAACGGGCCTCTGCCCGTGCCAGCCGCCAGGCCTCCTCGAGGCCTTCGGCGCTGGAAGCGACCTTCATGCCGCGTCCGCCGCCACCGGCCGCAGCTTTGACCAGCACGGGATAGCCGATGCGGTCTGCGACCTTGGCTGCCTCGTTCAAATCATCAACCGCGCCGACCGAACCCGGCACCAGTGGCACACCGAGCGTAGCCATTGCTAGCTTGGCTTCGATCTTATCGCCCATCATGCGGATATGCGCCGCCGACGGCCCGATGAACGTTAGGCCATGGGCCTCAACCATTTCAGCGAAGCCGGCGTTTTCCGACAAAAAGCCGTAGCCGGGATGGATGGCATCCGCCCCGGTAATGCTGGCGGCAGACAAAATGGCGGCGACGTTGAGGTAACTTTCCCGCGGCGAGGCCGGGCCGATACACACACTTTCATCCGCGAGCCGCACATGCATCGCCTCGGCATCGGCGGTTGAATGCACAGCGACGGTTGGGATGCCGAGTTCGCGGCAGGCGCGCTGAATGCGCAGCGCGATTTCGCCGCGATTGGCGATCAGGATCTTGCGGAACATGCGGTTATTCCAGAATCAGCAGCGGCTGCCCAAATTCGACCGGCTGGCCGCCCGCAACCAGAATACGGCTGACGATGCCGCCCTTGGGCGCTTTGATCTGGTTGTAGGTTTTCATCGCCTCGATCAGCAGCAAGGTCTGCCCGGCAACAACGGTTTGGCCGAGGGTGATATAGGGCGAGGCGCCCGGCTCGGGCGCGAGATACGCAACGCCGACCATTGGGCTGGTGACGGCACCGGGATGGCTGGCATCTTCCACCGGGGCAGCGACCGGGGCGAGTGCTATCGGCGCGGCCACTGCGGCCGGCGCGCTGGCGGCAACACTGTGAACCACCGCACTGGGGGCATGGGCGCGGGCCACGCGAATGCGGCCATCTTTATGCTCGACCTCGATCTCGGTCAGCCCGGTATCGACCAGAATATCGGCCAAAGCGCGAACGGCGGCGGCGTCGAATGGTTGGGCGCTCATGCCTGATCCTCCAAAATTTCAGCCATTGCGCGCAAAGCCAACGCATAGCCGGTGATACCCAAGCCCGCGATCACACCCGTGGCGACCTTCGAGACATAGGAGTTGTGGCGAAAGTCCTCGCGTTTGTGGATATTGGTCACATGGACCTCAATCACCGGCAACTCGGTTGCCAGCAGCGCGTCCATCAACGCAATGGATGTGGTGGTGTAGCCAGCCGGGTTAATGACAATTCCGGCGCAGCGAGTGCGGCACTCTTGCACCCAGCCAATCAACTCGCCTTCCCCATTGGTTTGGCGGAAATCAATCCCCAAACCTAAATCCTCGGCAGTCTCCGCGCAGAGCGACTCGACGTCGTCCAGCGTTGCGCTGCCATAAAGGTGCGGCTGGCGGAGGCCGAGCATGTTCATGTTCGGACCATTCAGCACGGCAATGAGCGGCATAAGTGACATTGGCTGGCCCTAGCACGGTCTGCCGCATCGCTTCAATGCGCACGGCCGCGCTTGTTCGGTCATCCCGGCGCCGCCATAGTAGAGCGATGCAACAGGCCGACCAGACTTTTCTCGATCTGACCATCAACGGCGAGCGGCAACGGCTGGTGGGGCGCCCCACGGTTGCGGATCTGCTCGCCAGTCTCGGGCTGGATATCCGTAAGGTGGCGGTGGAACGGAACGAGGAGATCGTCCGCCGCGCGGATTACGCCACGACGGTGCTGGCATCCGGCGACGTGCTTGAAATTGTGCATTTTATTGGAGGAGGCTGAGCTGTGGACACCGAGGATCTCTGGACCGTCGCCGGCCGCAGCTTCCGCTCCCGACTGATTGTTGGGACCGGCAAATATAAGGACCTGCCGGAAACCGCGGCCGCGATCGAAGCCAGCGGAGCGGAGATTGTCACCGTGGCCGTGCGCCGGGTGAACATCGCCGATAGCGGGCAGCCGATGCTGCAGGACTATGTGGACCCGAAAAAATACACCTACCTGCCGAACACCGCCGGCTGCCACACCGCGCGAGACGCGGTGCGAACCTTGCGTCTGGCCCGCGAAGCTGGCGGGTGGAATCTCGTTAAGCTCGAGGTGCTTGGCCCACCGCCGCATCTCTATCCCGACATGCCGGCGACGCTGGAAGCTGCAGAAGCGCTTATCAAGGACGGGTTCGAGGTGATGGTCTATTGTGCCGATGACCCGCTGGCAGCCAAGCGGCTCGAAGATATGGGATGCGTCGCTATTATGCCGCTTGGTGCGCCCATTGGCTCCGGGCTGGGCATTCAGAACCCGGCGATGCTGTCGATGATGATCGAACAGGCCAAGGTGCCGCTGCTGGTCGATGCCGGCGTGGGCACTGCTTCGGACGCCTCGATTGGCATGGAACTGGGATGCACGGCGGTGTTGATGAATTCCGCAATCGCCCACGCGACGCATCCGGTACTGATGGCGCGCGCGATGAAGGCGGCGGTGGAAGCAGGACGGCTGGCCTATCTGGCAGGCCGTATGCCAAGGCGGATGGGGGCAGATCCATCCAGCCCGTTGACCGGGTTGATCCGTTAGCGCCGCGATTTAACGGCGAAGCAGGCGTTTCCCCTCGCTGAGTTGCCAGGCGATCATCCCAGACGCACCGACGAATAACTCGCGCACCCGCTTGACCATCGAGAGCGCGATCATCGCATCTGGCGGCTGGCCGAACAGGCCGCCGACCAGGATAAACCCCGCCTCTTGCACCCCCAACGAGCCGGGCACGACAAAGCCGGCACTGCGAGCGGCCATGCCCATACTTTCGATCACCAAGGCTTCCGCCCAGCCAATCGGTGCTCCCATGGCCGTCATCGCCAGCCAAGTTTCCGCCACACCGAGCAGCCAGGCCAGCAAATGCAGGCCCGTTGCCTTCAGCAGAGCGGTTTTATCGCGCTGGAGGCGGATCAATTCATCGTGCAGGCCGCGCACGGCGTCCATCGACAGCGAGGGAAACAGGCCGGTTAATTTCTGCGCGAAGAA
>Ga0164296_1003816_pt1 | contig 14016 bp, 15 predicted proteins | sample GEODES057metaG_FD_113533 | JGI IMG/M metagenome (GOLD analysis project Ga0164296, IMG submission 113533) | Dystrophic lake water microbial communities from Trout Bog Lake, Wisconsin, USA - GEODES057 metaG | ecosystem: Environmental > Aquatic > Freshwater > Lake | place: USA: Trout Bog Lake...
CCTCGTCGAATCAGAGGCCGTGAACTGGGCCTTGCAGCTGCTCGACGTGGCGGAGTTGCTCGGCGGTAGCGCCACCCTCGAAACGACCGACGGGTACTACCACGTCGCTGGCGCCCAGACCACAGTCCGCGCCCGACGGGATTTCACCATCAACGGACCCGAGGGACGTGTGATTCTGCGCATTCGCAGTGGTCGCCCCGGTAAAAGTGCTGGTCCGGGCCTTCGTGCCGACCTCGTCGCCGACGCCCTCGCCACGCCCGACGGCCAGGCGGCCCGTCGTTTCATTGGGCTCTGGCCCGAAGCGGGCCTCGCGCTCGCCGTTGACGGAACGATGGACAACCTGCGATCGGGTGCCCGCGATCTGGTGCGCGCGGCCGTCGTTCAGCGACGTGAACGGCTCACAAAAGCGGCCTAAAACCCGAGAGGGAGCCGAAGCCTACTAGCGTAGAGCAGTCATGACACTTCGCACCTCCCTAAGAAACATTGCCATCATTGCCCACGTTGACCACGGTAAGACCACCTTGGTTGACGCCATGTTGCGCCAAACCGGCTCCTTCACCGCTCACGAAGCGGTGGCCGAGCGCGTTATGGACTCCGGTGACCTCGAGCGCGAAAAGGGCATCACCATTCTCGCTAAGAACACCGCCGTTCAGTACAACGATCTGACCATCAACATCATCGACACCCCCGGCCACGCCGACTTCGGTGGCGAGGTGGAACGCGGTCTCGCCATGGTCGACGCCGTTATTTTGCTCGTCGACGCCGCCGAGGGCCCGCTGCCCCAGACGCGCTTCGTGCTGCGTAAGACGCTGGAGAAGCGCCTGCCCGTCGTACTGGTCATTAACAAGGTTGACCGCCCCGACGCCCGCACCTCCGAGGTCGTGTCCGAAGTAGAGAACCTCTTCCTCGACCTCGACGCCGACGAAGAGCAGATCTCCTTCCCTATCCTCTACGCCTCGGCCCGTCAGGGCTGGGCCTCGACCAACATCGAGGACACCAGCGGTGACCTCACCCCGTTGTTCGAGACCATCGTCAACTACGTTCCGGCCCCCGAGTACGAGGAAGGTCATGGTCTGCAGGCCCTCGTCTGCAACCTCGACGCCTCGCCCTACCTCGGCCGTTTGGCGCTGTGCCGCGTTATTAACGGTACGTTGACCCGTGGTTCGCGCGTGGCCTGGTGCCACGTCGACGGCACGATTGAGCACGCCAAGATCACTGAGCTCTTCATGACCAAGGCCCTCGAGCGCGTTCCCGCCGAAAGCGCCGGTCCTGGTGACATCGTGGCCGTGGCCGGTTTCGAGACCATCACCATTGGTGAGACCTTGGCCGATGCTGAGAACCCGCTGCCGCTGACGCCGCTGACCGTTGACGAGCCCAGCTTGTCGATGACCATCGGTATTAACACCTCACCACTCGCCGGTCAGGAAGGCAAGTTGTTGACGGCTCGTATGGTTAAGGACCGTCTCGACAAGGAGCTCATCGGTAACGTATCGTTGCGCGTTCTGCCCACCGACCGCCCCGACGCCTGGGAGGTCCAGGGCCGTGGTGAGTTGCAGTTGGCCGTCTTGATTGAGACCATGCGTCGCGAAGGCTTCGAGCTCACCGTTGGTAAGCCCCAAGTCGTGACCCGCGTCATCGACGGCAAGACCTTCGAACCGGTCGAGCACGTCACCATTGACACGCCCGAGGAGTACGTCGGTGCCATCACTACGCTGCTCGCAACCCGCAAGGGCTCGATGATCGACATGATTAACCACGGCACCGGCTGGGTCCGCCTCGAGTGGAAGATTCCCGCTCGTGGTCTGGTCGGCATCCGCACCGAGTTCATGACCGAAACCCGCGGTGCCGGCATGATGCACACCAACTTCGACGGGTACGAGCCCTGGTTCGGTCCGATTCGCCTGCGCGCCAATGGCGTGCTGGTGGCCGACCGCCGTGGCGCGACGACGGCTAACGCCCTCATCGACCTCGAAGCCCGAGGCACGCTGTTCGTCTCGCCCGGTACCGAAGTGTACGAAGGCATGATCGTCGGCGAAAACTCCCGCTCGGAAGAGATGGACGTCAACCCGACCAAGGAAAAGAAGCTGACCAACATGCGTGCGTCAGGTTCGGACCACACCGAGCGCATTACGCCCGCCACGGTGATGTCCTTGGAACAGGCCCTCGAATTCATCGCCGATGATGAGGCCGTCGAAATCACGCCGAAGTCGGTTCGTCTGCGCAAGGTCATCCTTGACCAGGCCGGTCGCGCCCGCGCTCGCAAGAAGGGCTAGTTCTCGCTCCTGACCCCGAGGCACTCTCGCCACGGGACCTCCGTCGCTCACCAAGTAGAATTGACGACGGAGGGATGTCAGAGCGGCCGAATGAACCGGTCTTGAAAACCGGCGTGGGCTTGCCCACCGTGGGTTCAAATCCCACTCCCTCCGCCCGTGAAAAACGCCAGCAACTTCGGTTGCTGGCGTTTTTCATTTAGGAAGTCAGCGGCACCAACTGCCAGAGATTCTTGGCGGTGCAGACCCACTTGTGCCCCGCCGTTACCGGCGACGGTGGGAAGGCGTTGCAGAGGCCAATGTGTCCGTGGTGCACGTGGTGCACGACACTCGCGAGAAGCACCCCGCCGGCCGCCAGCGCGCCGAGTACCACGATGAAAAGCAGTCTTGACTTCCACGTGGGCGACTCCGACGGCGAGCCGTAGTTTCGTAGTCCGGCGATGGGTCCGTTCTTAGCGTCCATGAATCCGTGAACGTAAGTTCTCGAGCCACTCGTTGGCCGATCGACGAGCGTCGAGGACTTCGCTGCGACGAACAACCGCTCCCGCGCCGGTGACCGGGTAGGAACCGAGGAATTTCACGCGTACGAGGTGAGCCTGGACGTCGGCCAGGCAGTCGCCAATGACGTCGTCGGCGATGTGGCCATCGAATTCAATAACGAAGCAGTAGTCACCGAGACCGGTCTTGGTCGGGCGGCTCTCGAGCTTCGTGAGGTTGATGTCGCGGGCGGCGAAGCGACCCAGGATGCCATACAGCGTGCCCGGACGGTCGGCGTCTTGAAAGCACACAATCAAGGTCCGGTCCGTCCCCGTCGGCGGGGCGATATCGCGCCGCCCGACCAGAACGAAGCGGGTGGCGTTGTCGGGGTGGTCGGCGATGTTTTCGGCAATCACGTCGAGGCCGAAGAGTTCTGCTGCGAGAGCCGATCCGACGGCGGCCCACGGTTCGTCGCTCTGGGCCGTCTCGAGCGCCGCCTGGGAGGTCGACGTCGTTTCGACCACACGAGCATTCGGCAACGTCGCCACGTAGCCGCGTACTTGCGCCAGGGCGTGCACGTAACTCGCCACGCGGGTCACTGACGTCGGTGTGACGCCCGAGCGCGCCAGGAGATGCATGCGGATAGGCAGAACGACTTCTTGCTCGATAACCAGGTCGTGATCGAACACCAGGCCGTCAATCGTCGCTGAAACGGTGCCCTCAATGGCGTTTTCGAGCGGCACGAGGCCGTGGTCGAGCTGGCCGGAGGCGACGGCGTCGAGCACGTCGGCGATCGATGCGCAGGCCACCGCCTCAACGGGGCCGAGCTGGGTTAAGGCCTCGTGGGAGAACGACCCCTCGGGTCCCAGAAAGCCAACACGCCCAAGAGTCATACGCCGATAGTACTCGCCCTGAAATCCGTCGCCAGAGTGTCTACGATGGACACTGGCCTACTGAAAGGAAGTGCAATGGCGCACTCTATGTTTGAACTCGACGATTCCCTGACTGAGGCTATCTTCCGCTACTGCCGGGAACGTCTGGCGCTCGATGCGCCCCTGGACTTCGGCTCGCACGCGCCGACCCCGATCCCCTCGCTGGACGGCTTCATTACTCGCGAGGGTCGCAACCCCGTCGAGACGCTCGATTTCTTTATTCACGAGCTCGCCGAGCGCGTCATCTCAATTGACTCGCCCAAGTTCCTCGCCTTCATCCCGAACGCGCCGACGAAGAACTCACGTCTCTTTGACATGGTCGTCGCCTGCTCGGCCCTCAACGGCACGAGCTGGCTGGAGTCGGCCGGCGTGGTCGTCGCCGAAAACCAGGCCCTCGAATTCATTGCCCAGCGCGCGGGTATGCCCAAGGGCAGCGGCGGCGCCTTCGTGTCCGGTGGCACCGCTGGCAACTTGTCGGCCCTGACCGTCGGCCGCGACGTCGGCCACGCTCGCCACCCCGAGCTCGAACTACACCAGGTTCGCTTCGCTATCTCCGCTGACGCCCACTCGAGTATCGGCAAGGCCCTGCACGTGCTCGGCATCAAGCCGCTGCTCGTCGAACCCGACGACCACCGCTTCACCCTGGCGGCCCTCGAGCGAGCCCTCGCTAACGATCCCCACCCCGAAACCGTGGTCGGTATCGTCGCCACCTCCGGAACAACCAACGCCGGCATCGTGGACGACCTCGAAGGACTCGGCTCCTACGCTCGGGCCCACGATCTCTGGTTCCATGTCGACGGCGCCTACGGTGGCGCGGCCATCTTCTCCAAGCAGGCCGACCTGCTTAGCGGCATCCGTCACGCCGACAGCTTCATTGTCGACCCCCACAAGTGGCTCTTCGGCCCCCTCGACGCCTGCGCCCTGATCTACCGCAATCCCATCATGGCCAAGAAGTTCCTGGCCCAGCAGGCCGGCTACCTCGACATTCTGCACACCGGCGATGAGGAAGACCTCTCCGAGTGGAACCCCTCGGACTTCGCGATTCACCTCTCGCGCCGGGCCCGTGGTCTTCCCTTCTGGTTCTCCCTCGTTACCAACGGCGTCGAAGCCTACGAATCGGCCACCCAGGCCGCCATCGACCAGGCCGCCTACGCCGAGAAGGTCATTAAGGAACACGGGGAGTTTGAACTCGTTCGTCCGGCCAGCTTGTCCATCGTCCTCTACCGTCGCAAGGGCTGGACGGAGGAGCAGTACGTCGCCTGGAGCGAGCACTTGCTGCGTGAACAGATTGCGTTCGTCACGCCGACGAAGTGGGAAGGTGAGACGGTGGCCCGCTTCGCCTTCTTGCACCCTGACACGTCCGAGGAACTCATTGACGAGATCCTCAACTCAATGCTGGACTAACGGTCCTTCAGCAGTGGATCGGCCGGGTTGCGCTGGGCTTCACCCCGAGCACCCTTGGCTCGCCACGCGAGACCCGAGAGCGCCTCGAGCACGACGCGATTGCCCAGGTAGGCCGTGATCTCAGCGTGGTCGTAGGGTGGCGAGACTTCCACCACGTCAACACCGCCGAGCGGTACCTCCATGGCAATGCGACGGACTGCGTCGAGGAGCTGGCGACTAGAGAGTCCACCGGGTTCCGGCGTGCCGGTCCCCGGCGCCGAACCAGGGTCCACGACGTCCACGTCGACGGACAAGAAGACGGCGTCGCAGTCGGTCATGGCAATGGTCAACGCTTCGTCCAGAACGGCATCGAGTCCGCGGGCCACAATTTCCCCCATTTCGAAGGAACGCATGCCCTGCTCGGCCATCCAGTGCAGGGTTTCCGGCTCGGGCCAGTAGCCCCGAAGACCGATCTGCAAGAAGCGGTCACCGCGGCAGGCCCCTGACTCAATCAGTCGTCGCATCGGCGTGCCGTGTCCGTGAAGGGAACCGAACTGGGTGTCACCGGTGTCGGCGTGGGCGTCGAAGTGGATCACCGAGACGCGACCCCAGCCCACGTGGCGCGCAATGCCGGTGACGTCGGGCAGCGCAATGGTGTGGTCACCGCCGAGAATGATGGGAACGACCCCCTGAGCGGCAATGGCCGTGACCCGGTCCTCCAGCGCCTTGAGGGAGCGCTCGGTGTCACCCGAGGGCATCTCGACGTCGCCAAGGTCCAGGACGTTCAGCTCGACCAGCGGGTCAACGCCGAGGGCCATTGATGGACGCATGCCGTCGTGAGGCAGGTAGTCGGTGAGGCGAATGGCTTGGGGTCCGAAGCGGCAACCCGAGCGGTGTGACGTCCCGCCGTCGAAGGGAGCACCGAGAATGACGGCCCCGGAGTCCTTCCACTGGTTGACGTCATCCGGGTCACCCATCGGAATACCGAGGAAGGTCGCGTCCGGTCCATACATGTTGCCGAGGCGGGTCATGGCTGCTCCTAGTGCGTGAGTTGCAGCGGCACACCGCTGTTGAGAAGTTCGACCCAGGTCTGGCCGGGAGTGAGCAAAATGGTCTGGCCCTTGGCGTTTTTGTAGGTGATGACGTCGCTCTTCGAGGCGCCGCGCGACCAGGTGCCGAGCTGCTCGTGACCGCCGGAGAATATGGCGACGGGACCGCTGCCCTGGAGAATGCCGTAGGAGTTCATGGCGCCGATTTCGCCGTAGTAGTTAATCCACATGACGACCACGTTCTTCGGTGACTCGATAGCCCCCGTGCCAGTGCGGTCAACCGGCACCGCCGGACTGAAGTCGTTCATACCGCGGTCCCACGAGTAGGTCTTCGGGTCCCAGGTCCACGTCACGGGGTAGATGCTGGGGAAGGGCACCACGAACTTCTTGATAATTGGCCCCTTCACCGCACCGTGGTAGCGGTAGTGAAAGAGGGCCGGTGGCGGGGTGTGACTCTTCGCGAGAGCGAAGAGCTTCTTGCCAATGCCGACCAAGTTGTAGGGGGCGTACTTGTCCGGGTCACGGTACATCGCGTCCCCCGCCGTGCCCTCTTCGACTAGCTGCACTGGGGCCGTCGAAATGGAGTTGATGGCGTACTGCGCACCACCGGAGAAAACGAAGAGTCCCTTCAGCGGCCACACGATCTGGGTGTCCGTCGGGCGCACCGAACGGATGGGCTCGAGGCGCGAGGGGGCGTTCTGGTTGAAGATTGCGGCGAGACGAGTAATGCCGCCGTTAACAATCTCTTCGTAGACGACGTCGGCCTGGTTAACACCCCACTGCGGCAGCGAATTGGGGTCGTTCTCGATCTTCACGGTCATGGCCGGCCGGTGCAGCGCCGCACCGCCCGGGTCGGGCAGGCCCGTCAACGGCGCAATTGGCGCCGGCACCGTCGTCGTCGTTGACGATGTCGACGTGGTCGTCGAGCCACCACCGGAACCGCAGGCACTGAGCAACAGCGAGGCCGCGGTGAGACCACCGGCCAAGAGGAGGAGCGATCGAGGAGTGTTCGTCATACCACTACCTTATTGAGTCGTTCGTCGGTCCGGTGAGGCTTTTCCAGATCACGGTGTGGGGAAGGCCGGTGTAAGGACTCAAGTGCTCCGAGCCGGGTATGGTCTGCCACTCGAGTCGGCGATAGAAACCCAGCGCGGTGTCACGGCCGTTGGCCCAGATTTCGACTGCACCGCGTTCGCGGACGAGGTCTTCAAGCGCGTCCATTAACTGAGCACCCCAGCCCTGCCCTTGGACGTCGAAATCGGTAGCGACGTAACGCAACTGGTACGTCGGCAACTCGGGGTGAAGCGGCGACGTTGAGGGGTAGACCGAAGCGCAGCACACGAGGCGATCGTCGAGGAAGCCGCCGAGGTGCATGGCCTCCTCTTCGTGGTCCCGCGAGTCACCGACGTCCGCGGTGGGGCTGTTGCCACGCAGGACGCGACGGCGAAGGTCGTGGAGTTCCTCGGGCGCAACGAGAGCAACGCGGAACGTCATAGGGTCATCCTCATTTCACAAAAGCGGAGTTCGGGTCGGGTGTCGTGGTCGAATTCGATACCCGTGGCGACGAAGCCGACCTTTTCGTAGAGGGCGCGGGCTCGCGGTGCGGCCGTCGACACGTAGAGACAAAGGGCAGTCCCGCCATCGGCGCGCGACCACTCGGCCACCGCCTCAATAAGGACCTGGGCCGCCCCCGATCCCCGGGAGGCCGGTGTGACGTACATCCCCCACAGCCAACGGTTTGTGGAGTCAGCCTCCCCGTCGTGGGTACCACCGCGCGCAATGCCGATTATTTCGTCGTCGACCAACACGACAAAGGAAGAGGGCGAGGTCGCCATGTCGAGCCACTGCTGCTCGCTCCAGCCGACGACTTCTTCGTGGCGCGTGCCGTAGGCCGCTGGTGCGTCAAGCAGAGCTTCTAGTCGCAGCCGGCGAATCTCACTGGCGTCAGCGGCGGTCGATGGCCGGGCAATAATCTCGCTCACCGAGCCATCCAGTCACCGACGACCTGATCGGCGGGGCCACCCGCCTGCAGCGCAGATCGCACCTGGTCACGGTCTTGTTCGAGGCGATTCTGTGAGAGCTTGGCCTTGCCTTCGATGCTGGTGACGCGCACCTCCACGCCAACGATGGCGTGGTACTGCTTTTCGAGGTAGTCGGCGCTCGTCTCAGAGACGTGCCACTCGGGATCCCGTCCCGATTCGAACCGCTCGGTTACTGCCCCGGTCTGCTCGTGGAGCCAGTCACGATCGGTCAGGACTGTGGCCCGACCGCGAACTTCGGCGGCCACGTAGTTCCAGGTCGGCACGTGTTGTGCGCCCTCGAGCCGAGAGGGGTAGTTCGTTGGCGAGACGTAGGCGCTTGCGGCGAGGAAGATGATGAGAACATCAGTCTCACCCTCAATGTCTTTCCACCACGAGTTGGCTTTGGCGATGTGGGTGCGCAGGATGGTTCGATCCTCCGACAACGTCACGGGAGCGAACACGCTAAGCAGACCACTGCTGCTCTGGCGGACAAACATGCCGGCGCCCGCTTCGGCCACGACGTTCCATGCTTCGTTTTCGTCGATGGCAAATGCCGGAGGTGTGTACATCAGTGCCCGCCCTCTTCTAGAAGTACATCAAGTTTTTCGAAGCTCTCATTCCAGCCCTCGGAGGCCCCCACGGCCAGCATGGTGTCGCGGTCCTGGGTCACGGGGTAGGTCGCGCGAACTCTCACGGTGGTCTCCTCCTCGCCCGTAAAGGAAATTGCGTAACGCCAGACCAGTGGCGCCTCGCCGAGGTCGGTGCCCGGCGGGCGGAAGAACTCTCGCCACTCCAGGGGGTGCTCATCAAGCATCACCGAGTAGGCCAGAAAGGCATTCGTCTCAACCGCTTCAATCGTGCCGTGCATCGGGAAGTCGCGACCATCCATGGTCATCGTTATTCGATAGGAGGTCCCCACGACTGGCTCAAAGGCGCACGTCGTCACCTCCACGGCGTGCGGACCCCACCACTGCCGAAGGAGCTCGGCCGTCGTCCACGCACTGAACACAACGTCGCGCGGCGCGCGGAACGTTCTCGTGATTGAGGTCCCCAGGGGACCATCGTGTTCGAAGGAGACCCATTCCGACATACGACCTCAGTTCGCTGCGCGACGAGGCAACCTCGCCGAATAAATAGAGTAACCATCGATATGGCGGCTGACTGCGGTGGCGATAACCGTGGCCGCCATAATTGGCAACATGATGCCGAAGCCGGCGTGGGTTAACTCCATCACGAGTACGAGACCCGCCAATGGTGCCTGCATCGAGGAGCCAATCATTGCCGCGGCACCAACTACCGCGAAAGCGCCAATGGGTGTCCCCGGCCAGGCCAGATTCCACAGGCCGCCCGCGAAAGCGCCAAATACCGCACCCGTCGCCATGAACGGGGTAAAGACGCCACCGGCAGCACCCGAGCCCAGGGTCATCGCCGTCACGAGCGGCTTCAGGGCCCACAAGATGCCGAACAGCGCAATCGAGCCGGCACCTAACAAGGCGTCATGCGCCATATCTTTGCCGTTGCCAAAGATCTGCGGATACTTAATGCCGATAACGCCGACCAGTGCGAATGTCAGCGGCATGAGCCACAGCATGCGAGCGCCCGAGGCTCGGACGTGGGAGACCCAGCCAATGACCCGGATATAGGTCACGGCCAGCAGACCAATGACCAGACCGGCGACCACTGACCAGACCATTAACGACGGGGTCACGTGGAAATTCGGGACGTCAACGTAGGTCGCTCGCGACGACAGGGTGAGATAGGCGGTGCCGGTGGCCACGAAAGAGCAGAGCAGCGCGGGCAACACCGTCGGCAAAGCAAAGCTCCCGAGCACCACCTCGGCCGTAAAGATCGCGCCACCGAGGGGCACGTTATAGACACAGGCCAAGCCCGCGCCACCACCGCAGGCCACCAGCAGGTGCTTCTGGGCTGGGGTGAGATGGAACCACCGCGACAAGAGCGAACCCGAGGCGCCACCCATGAGTTTGGGTGCTGCTTCTCGACCCACCGAGGCGCCCATGCCGATAACAACCTCGGAAACAATGGACGTCAGGAAACTGCGCCGCACACCTAACTCGCTGTCGCCTTGCCAGACCGCATCGTCAAAGTCCGAGTGTTCGTGGCTAAGGAAGCGGCGAATGAGCAACCAGGCGCTGGCGCCGACGATGCCGGCGAGCGTTAGCGAAAGTACGCGCCGGAGCGGCGACGATGCCGCAACTGCCAGGCTGTAGTCGCCACCGTGGTAATTGAAAGCCAGCCGCTCAACGAACTGGAGAATACCCATCAAAAGGTCACCGATCAAACCAGTGGCAACGCCCGTCACTACGACGGCAATCCAGAAACGGCCGGTTAATGCTGCATCACCATCACCGGTAACGTTCGGCTGCTCCATGGCGCCGCGGCCCGAAGCAATGCGCTTCTTAATTACCGGTTGCGGAACGCGCTGGCGTTCACTTTGCTGTCGTTCTCGTCGATTCACTGGGCGTCCACTTCGTCCCTACCAGCGTACTGACCCGCACCGTCTTCACGAGAGTCGAGGCGCAACGTCAAGAGGTCGAAAGCCGCCGAAATAATCGCCGCCGACCCGCTGGAACGTAGCTCGTCCTCGGAGCCAAAACCCCAGTTCACCCCGACGGGGAGTACCCCGTGTTGACGCGCCGCCACCATGTCGTAGTCGCGGTCACCCACCATCCAGGTGGTGGTGCGGTCGAATGAGGCCCAGTTGGCCATGGCGACACCCATAATGTCGTATTTTTCCGTCATCTGGAGATCGAGGCTGGCACCAGCGATCGTGTCGAAGTTTCCCGCGACGCCATGATCATTAAGCATTCGTCGAGCGAAGTCGACACGCTTGGCCGTGGCCACGGCTAAGCGAATCCCCTCTGCGCGGAGCATGGCGAGGGTGTCGGCCATCCAGGGATACAGCGCCGCATTGGTCACACCCTCAGCGGCGTAGTAGCCGCGGTAGCGCTCAACAACGGCGTTGAGCTCCTCCTCCGCAACGCCGAGGCGAGCGAACGATGTTCGCAACGGTGGGCCAATCAGCGTGCGCAGCTCCTCTTCCGATGCGGAGCGGCCAATATCACTGAGTGTTGCTCGGAAGCAGGCGAGTATGCCGGGGCTCGAATCCATCAACGTCCCGTCGAGGTCGAAGATGACGTGGGTGGGACGGTGTTTCACTTCTCTATCTTTGTCTCTTTCCAGCGCTCCCGTGACCCTTGTACACTGAGGACTATTCAAAGGAGAGCCATGGGCCGCGTTTGCACCTATTTGAACTTTGCGGGAAACACCGAAGAGGCGTTCACGCGATACAGCGAGATTTTCTCGACTTCAGTGACCTCACTGATGCGATTTTCCGATATGGGCGCTCCAGTTCCCGAGCACGAACAGTCCCTCGTCATGAATATCCAGTTGCCTATCTTCGCTGGACACATGCTGATGGGGACCGACATGCTGGCCTCAATGGGTCACGAGCTTCGCCTGGGCAACAACACCACCATTGTGCTCGAGACCGACACCCGCGAACAGGCCGATCACTTCTTCACCGAGCTGCGACGTGGCGGAGATGAGACACAACAGCAGGGAATGGCGGACATGCCCTGGGGCGCTTACTGGGGAACGTGCCTCGACCAGTACGGCGTTCGCTGGATGATTTCGCACACTGCCGAATAGGCCCCAAATGGACACTGCGGGACCCGAAGGTCCCGCAGTGTTTCCCTTGCGCCCGCATAGGGAACTTCAGTCTACGTAAAACTAGTTTCCCGTGACGAGTTAGCGGTGCGCCTCGAGTAGCGAGGTGGCAATACCGATAACCATCAGGACAAATGGGGGAATAACGGCTGCCGCCTTGTCGCGCACGCGCAGGTGGGCGATTACCGCTCCCGCAAAGTACAGGGCCAAGCAGACCGCGGCGGCGAGGCCCAACAGCTTCGACCAAATACCCACGACGAGACCAGCGGCACCGAGAATTTCCAAGATGGCGAGAACCGGAACGAAGGAGGCCTTGACGCCGACCCCGGTCAGCGAGGCGATGACTTGCTCATTCTTGGTCAGCTTCCCCGCGGCCGAACCCAGGGCAATAGCGGCGTAAAAGCCACCAACGATAACGAGGGCGATGGTCATGTCGACTCCTTTAAAAAGTTGCGCATTGAAAGCGCTCACCTAATTTAAGCGGTGGGGCCTTCGTTTTGCGCCATCCGGTGGCGAGTGTCGTCGAGCTGGGCTGAAATGAGTGCACGGTCGTCATCGTCGCTAATCGCTTGAACGTCACGCTCGGCCCGTTCAAGCTACTCGCGAGCCTGTCCACGATCGTCTACGTCAGCGTAGGCCCGCGCAACGCCTTCAGTGGTAGACGCCAACAACCACAGCGCGGCATCGAATCGTCGAGCCCGGTCGTAGGCACGGAGTGCGGTGTCAACGGCCAAGGCGCCAAATCCCGTTTCACCGGCGCAACGGGCCAGCATCCATTCACCGATGGTCCACTCCTGCGGTCCGCCCACCACGCTCCACTCGCGCAGCGAAGACCACGCCGCATCGAGCAATTCGCGGTCACGCTCATCACCCGGGGGCTGCTCCAACAACTCCCAGCACCGATTAAAGAACGCCACCGCTTGACGGCGGTGATCGTCACTCGCCACTAGTCAAGTCCTTCTTCATCCCTCGCGCCACCTCTTGGTAACCCAGGGATTCATAGAGCGTCCTCGCTCGGGTGTTGTACCCGAAGACGTTCAGCGAAAGCGACGTGCCCCCATTGGCGCGGACGTACGCCTCGGCGGCGAGCATCGTGGCCCGTCCGAGACCGCGGCCCTGGAAGTCGTCGTCGATCGCGATGTCGTAGACGAACCACGCGGTTGACGACTCTTCACCTTGTCGTGCCAGCCATAGGAGCCCAACGCGTTGCTCCCCGTCGAGAACGTCAAAGAGCACGTTGTTCGGGCCGAGGATGTCGCCGTCCATGACGACCGACTTGTTACGGGTGATATTGGCCTGCGCCGACTCTTCGCTTTCGCCCGCGAGGAGCAGTGAGACGCGATAGTCGGCCCAGAGCTTTGGGAGCCGCTCTCGCTGACCGTCAGCGTCAAGCGGGCGCAATAACACGGTTGCTCCGTCTGGTGTTCGAGGCCGAGCGTTCAGCAGTGCCATGGCCCGTTCGCGGTCGGCGAACGGAACGAGGATGTGGTCGTGACGATGGCCGGCGATGACGTTGCAACTAATACCCGCGCGGGCCAACGTTGCACTAATCCACGCCGTAAGGCCGACCGCGTCCAACGCGGAGTGGACTTGCATGGTGATCCACGCCCCCACGAACTCGTAGGAGGCCCCCATCGCATCGGCGTCGACTTGGGCTACCACCCAGCAGGGACCCTCTTCTTCTCCCACGAAGGCAAGTGCCCGAGGGGCCAATCGCTCATCCGTGACGAAGACATAGGCCCCCTCGCGGAGGACCGGACTCAATGAAGCAAGGAGACGCGGGAGTGAAGTTTCGCCAGACACGTCCCCATCCTGCCACGGACGGGGCAGCGCCTAGTCGGCCACCGCCACCGGAGCGGCGGGCGCTGCGGTGCGCACTAACGGCGAAGCGGGCAGGAAGAAGGCCGGAATAACTCCGATAATGACGGAGCCGAACGACCACCAGAACGAGGTGCCAAAGGCCCGAGCCAGCAACGTGTGTTCGTGCATCGTCACCTGGGACGCGCCACTCATGACGAAGCCGGCGAGGTGGCCGAGTCGCGACCGAATCTGCGTGTCGAGCACCACGGCGAAAATTGCCACACCGAGCGAACCACCGATTTGGCGAATGATGTTGGTGGCCGACGTAGCGCGAGGCACCTGCCCGTGGTTCAGGTTTCGGTACGACGCCGCAATAACCGGCATCATGCCAAAGCCC
>Ga0164296_1003818_pt1 | contig 14013 bp, 13 predicted proteins | sample GEODES057metaG_FD_113533 | JGI IMG/M metagenome (GOLD analysis project Ga0164296, IMG submission 113533) | Dystrophic lake water microbial communities from Trout Bog Lake, Wisconsin, USA - GEODES057 metaG | ecosystem: Environmental > Aquatic > Freshwater > Lake | place: USA: Trout Bog Lake...
AAGCACTCGCTCTCGCGGCACCGGCCCCGACAATCACCTGGGTGGTCCTTGGCCGAGGGCCACTCCCTGGGGATGGACTTCGTCTCTCGATGGCTCAGTTTGGATTTGGTCCTGACCAGATTGATGTTGAAAATCTTCACGAGGTGCTCCAGCACATTCAGACGACATCGAGCGCACCGACGTATCTGGCTCTTCGCTCGGTTGTGGCACACATTGACTCGCTGGGCCGACGGAGCGAGGTGAGAGGGCGACAACGTCAAAGCGATCTCGCCGACTTGTTGCGTGTGGCGCAGGAACATCAACTCGGTCACATCAGAGGGGTCGTGGTTGGTGAACTTGTCGATCGGTGGCGGTGGGGAGGTAGGTCACAGCGAGAAGGGTTGCTCGGTGTCGACCACCTGCGTGGCGACGGCGGTGTGCGTCTGCTTGCGACAGACGCAGCTGGCGTCACTCCTCAATCGCTGTCACTGCTGCATTCGGAGTAGCTACAGCGAGTCATCTTGGTCGTCATGGTGTCCAGTCTGACGTTCGCCAAGCGCACGACGAGTTGCTTCCAAGTCAGATTCAAGTTGCGACTCGGCCTGTTCGACGTCAGATGAGAACTCGCTTTCGAACTCCTTTTCCTTGAGGCGCCCGCGAATAAAGAAGCCGACGGCGACGAAGACCACGAGAATGAGAATTCCCGTGGAGGCCCAGCCTGCATACTTTTCGGCCTTTCGGTAGGCACCGCCTACCCAATAGCCAAGAAAGGTAAAGAGCACTCCCCACACGAGGGCACCTGCCGCGTTGGCAGCGAGAAAGATTTGATATCTCAGCCGAGATAAGCCAGCCAAGCCCGGCATAACCGCACGAAGAAAGGCGGTGAATCGGCCAATGAAGACCGCAAGCGCACCTCGCTTGGCCAGCAATTGGAGTGCTTTGTCGATGCCTCCCCGCCGGTTGGCCAGCAATTTGATGTCGAGGACCTTTTCCCCAAATTCCCGACCCACCCAATAGCCGACGGTATCGCCGAGAATCGCTGCGATCACGACGCAAGCAGTGAGTGCGTAGACGTTGATGCGACCGCCGCTTGCGACGACACCTCCCAAGATGACGGCGGTTTCTCCCGGAAAGACGAATCCGAAGAAGACGGCAGCTTCGGCAAAAACTAAAAGACTCACGACGACAAAGACCATCGTGGGGTTCAAATGGAGGATGTGATCAAGAATGGATGCCACGAGCGGCTTTGCAGCGATGATGATGGCGATGACAACAGGGACAGCAATCAGAAGCGTCAAGATTTCCCATCGAGAGAGTCCACGTTTCGACGCCGTCTGAGCCATCTCGACATCCTTGCAGGCGCCATAACGAGAGCGTGTGACCCGCGTTCGACTGATTCTGATTTTTTTCTTAGTTGTGTCTCACGGAGGTTTCATCTCGGGCCGACACACTGTGCAGTGTCGAGCAACAACAGACGACAGATCACATAGAAAGGACTGCCTTCATGTCGCACATTGCACTATTCATAGCCACCATTGCCGGATTCAGCGCAGCCATCATTCCCGTTACCGTGGGACTGCTTCACCAGGCTCGGGACCATCGAAGCAGAGCCGCCTCGTCGGATCTTTGAGAGTTGTGATGCCATGAATTGAGTCGTGGCATAAAAGTTCGAGAAACGGCATGCCGAGGGGCGTAGGAGTAGCTGGCGCCCCTTGGCACGTACCGGATTGCTGTTGTGAAACGATGGTGCGTATGGCACGTACGAACTCAACTTCTCCTTCCAATCGAGGAGCGACAACTCGTCCCTGGTTTTCAGTTCCACCTCGGGCCTCAGCGCTTGCAGGTTGGGCACTGTTGCCTCTGCGCTTGTTCATTGGCATCACTTTCGCATTTGCCGGATGTCAGAAGCTGGCGAATCCCAACTTCTTTGATGCCAACAGCCCATCAAGCATCCAAGCGCAACTCATTGCATCGGCACGCACCAGTCCCATTCATCTTCTGATCGGCCACCTCCTTCGTTTCGCGACGCCCCTCGGCATCATTATTTCGTTAGCCGAGATTGCGATTGGCCTTGGCATGCTGCTTGGGGTGTGGACTCGTCTCGCGGCCCTCGGCGGCATGGTGCTGTCCTTCTCGCTGTTCTTGACCGTGAGCTTCCACGCGTCGCCCTTCTATACGGGTGCAGACATCGTCTGGTTCTTCGCGTTCATCCCCTTCGTCCTGGCCGGGGCAGGAGGGGCGCCGGCGCTCGACACGCTTCTCATGCGTCGAGCATCGCAAGACGTCGGCCATGGTGATCCAACTCCCACCGTGGTGCCCTTTGTCGTGGTGCAAGATCTCTGTGGGAACTTCGACAAAGGACGTTGCAACGCGCAGGCAAATGCCGCGTGTGGACCGGACGGATGCCCAGCCCTTGCCGGTGGACGCCAAAGTATTGCGACTCGTCGTGCCTTTGATGACGTGGATCGCCGGGCTGTCGTTCTTGGTGCAGGAGCAGCTGTAGCTGCCGGTGCGGCAACACTTGTCCTTGGCGGGGCGGCAGCGGGTCTGGGTCGAGCGATCGGCGGTGCACCAAAGGCATCGAGTTCGACAACAAACCTGACGACGACAACCACTGCGCCGAGCACGAACTCGACGTCGACCACCTCATCACTCGGAACGCCCATCGGTGCCGCTTCTGCTGTCCCGGTCGGTGGGGCGGCAACCTTCACCCTGACGAGTGGGGACCCTGGAATCGTGCTGCAGCCCACAAAAGGTTCTTTTGTGGTCTATGACGCGGTCTGCCCACATGCGGGTTGCACGACCGCGTTTTCGAAGGCTGCCGATCTCATCGTGTGCCCATGTCACGGGTCGGAATTCACCGTAGCCACCGGCGCCTGCGTTGCAGGTCCCTCGCCTCGGGGACTCACAAAGTACACAGTGAGCGTGGGAACAGATGGCCAGCTCTACTACAAGGCCTAACTCTTGGACGGGGTCTTTTAGAGGGCTCGCAGTTGTCGTCGCGGCACATCGTTCGCTGCGCGCGCAGCAACTGCCGCAACGAATTCCTGACCTGATTTGACGAAGCGGAGGACGTCAGATTGGCCAGATGGCCGAGCAAGCATCCAAGAATGGCCACCGGGAATCCACTGGATAGGCACTCCTGCAATCTCTGCGAATTCTGCCGCCGTTGCGGCATGAGCGATGCGGTCGAAACATCCCCATTCAGCGAGGAGTGGGATACCTGACACGCCGAGCGCTGCAACCTCGGCTGTGAGGTCAATTTCCATCAGCATTGAGGCGACAGGCGCCGTTTTGGCCATTGTCTTCATGTTGCGACGTAAATCAGGCAAAACCGAGCGAAGCGTTGAGAGCATCCGACCAACGAAGAGATCGGGTATGTCGAAGGCAACCGAAACGGCAAGGTCAGCGACCGCACCAATGTCCGGCGCCACAGTGGCGAAGGTGCTCGGAATGAGACCGTGGCGGTGATGCCACGACGGTGTCGCAACACCGTCGCGATAGATAATGCCGAGTACTCGATGTGGGTGCGTGGCGGCGAATTCAACAGCAACGCCGGCCCCCATTGAGTGTCCGAGAAGCACTGCGCGCTCGACGCCGAAATGGTCAAGCAGCGCTTCAACGCGACGAGCCAGAGCTGCCATGGAGATTTCTTTCCAAGCCAGCGGCTCACTGCCGCCAAAGCCGGGCAGGCTTGGATTGAGAATCCGCCAGCCAAGCGATTCTGCTAGGCGCTCGCTTTCTCGGTGATACATCGATCCGCCACAGAAGAAGCCGTGAAGATTGATCGCCCACAGCTGGTCGGCTCCGGCATCATTCGATGACAGTGCAAAGCGCATCTCGCGTCCATCAACGACGATCTGCGACGGCATCATTTCGATGTCAGTTCGACCTTGGACGTGACGCCGATAGGAACGCTGCGCGAGATCGAGAGAAGGAGCGGCACTGCGCCGAGCAGGTGACGTGCTCGGTTCCGCTGCAGTTGCTGCTGTGCCCATCACTTCCCCCCAGTCGGCTGGCAAAGAACGAACCTACTGTGTCGCGACACGTGGAGCGTGGCATGTGGCTGTACGAAACTCGCGTGCGCTGTCTAGGTTGGAGTGATGGCACCAGAGCGAGTTCTTATCGTTGGCGCAGGTGTTGCCGGCTTGCGTGCTGCGAGCATCCTTGCTGGAGCACAACTCCAGGTGACGGTTTTCGATGAAGCCGATCGGATCGGAGGTCGAGTCGTCACCGACCAGATTGACGGCTTCCTCCTCGATCGAGGCTTTCAGCTCTTGAATCCTGCATACCCACAAGCTCGCAACGCCCTCGATCTTGCTGCTCTCGAACTTGCCACGTTTGAACCTGGAGTGGTGGTAACGGATGGTTCGGCACAACTGCGCCTCGCTGATCCACTCCGCCGACCTGCGCGGGCCCCAGAAGCACTTTTCCTTCGTGTTGGGTCGCTGAAAAGTCGACTCCGACTTGGCCTTTTTCTGGCCAAACTGAGATTCGGTGATCCGCGCCGCTTGCGCATACCGCCGGAGGTCGATGGGGTCACGTGGCTGCGCGAGCAAGGGATTGATGACCAACTCATCGATGAAATTTTGCGCCCCTTTCTTGCCGGTGTTCTTCTTGAAAGTGAGCTCGGAACGTCTGCAGGGGTGGTTGCTCTCTTGCTTCGAAGTTTCTTAACGGGAATCCCCGCGCTACCCGCCAACGGCATGGGAGCGATACCGGCGCAGCTCGCCTCGCACCTTCCTGCCGATGCGCTGCGACTCGGGTGCAGCATTTCGCGAGTCACGAATCATTCGGTGGAGTTAGCTAACGGGGAAGTGGTCGAAGCCGAGCATGTCATTGTGGCTGTCCCCGCACAACGAGTTGCTGGTCTTGTGCCGGCAGCACCGCAACGACAAACACGCGGAACGACGACGTGGTGGTTCTCAAGTGATGAGCCGCTTGCGACAGGGGCGACCTTGGTCGCAGACCGGATCGGAAAGGTGCTCGTGAATTCAGTTGAGGTAAGCGCTGCAGCACCAAGTTATGCGCCTCGAGGGAAACATCTCGTCGCCGCGTCCGGTCTTGGAGTTCATCGCGAGAACGATGCTCTCGCTGGAGTGACGAAGAGGCTTGCCGAGCTGCATAGGCGGAGCCCTCAAAGCTTCGAACTCCTCAAAATCGATGCACTGCACGACGCGCTTCCCTTTCTCCCGCCACCGTGGACTGCGTTGCCGCCAATCACCTACGACGGGATTCTCCTCGCGGGAGATCATGTGGCGAGCCCCTCATTGCAAGGTGCCATGGCCTCAGGAGCACGTGCTGCACGAGCAGTACTTGCTCGCCTTCAGAACTGAATTCCCTCAAGTCGCAAGAGTTGCCGCTTGAGTTCCAAGCCGCCGGCATATCCTCCGAGGCCGTGTGCCGCAAGGACGCGATGACAGGGTCGAAGGATGGGGAGTGGATTTCGGCCGAGCGCCGTACCAACGGCTCGCGTGGCGCGCGGTCGGCCCAGTTCTGCTGCCAAGGCGCCATAGGTCAGGATTTCGCCATATTTCAGATGGTCAAGAGTCTCCCAAACGGACAGTTGAAATGGAGGTCCTGATGCAGAAAGGGGCACGCTGAATTCCTTGCGTTTGCCTGCGAGATAGTCGGCAAGTTGTGCCGCAGCTTCTGAGACGACGCCACAGTCTGTTTGATGAGGAAGCGAGGTGGTCACCTCGTTTGGCAGCAGCACAGCGGTAACGGCATCGCGCCTGCCGCCAACCCCAAATGTCCCAAAGGGACTTTCTACGCCGGCCCAAGAAAGGTGTGTCAACTCCTGAAACGGCCGAGTCATCGTTTATGCCGCAGCTGGTTCCGGACTTGGTCGGTGCTGACCCTTGGCCACATTGCGCGGAATGAGAAGCGTGGCAATAGTGGCGCCCAAACTAATGAGTGCGCCAATAAAGAACGCGACGTTGTAACCGTGAGTCAGAGCAGAAAGTTCAAGCGAACTTCGTGCTGCGCCGAAACTGGGGTGAACGTTTGCGGGAAGCATTTTCGCCGTTGCCTGAACTGCAAGTGTGGCCAGGACGGCCAGACCCAACGCTCCACCAATTTGTCGCGAGCTGTTGAGCACGCCCGAAGCGAGCCCTGCCTGGGCCGGTCCAACTTGAGATGTTGCTGCTGCGGCGAGCGGGCTGAACAGCAATCCCAACGCAAGCGAAATTGCGATCGCAGGCCAGAGCACGTACCCGAAATAGGAACTTGTCGGAGTCAGGTGACACAGCACAAAGAAACCAATGGTGGCAAGTGAGGTGCCAACCATGATGACCGGCCAAGCGCCAACTTTGGTCATGAAGCGTGACGCAACCTGAGCTCCGATAATGATCGCGATCGCTTGGGGTGCAAAGGCAAGACCCGTTCGCAACGCGCTCCAGCCATGGACCTCTTGGTAGTAGAGGGTGAGGAAGTACCACATCGAAAAGAATGCTGCGCCGATAAGAAACATCACCAAGTTCGTCGCCGTCGTTGCGCGGTTCTTAAAGAAAGAAAACGGAACAAGTGGGGAAGCAGCCAACTTCCCTTCAACCAGCGCGAAGAGGGCAAGCAGTGCCACACCGAGAGCGAGGAAACCAAGAGTGGTGCTTGAGAGCCACGGATGCGTGCTGGTCCCCACAATTGCGTAGACAAGTGTGGAAAGCCCTGCTGTCACGAGCACTGCTCCAGCGACATCGAGTTTGGAATCTTCCGTGCGATGTGAGAGCTCTGGGAGCCAGGCAAGGGCTCCGAAAATGATGGCGATACCCAGTGGCACGTTAATAAAGAGAACCCAGCGCCAGGAGAACTCGGCGGTCAAGACACCACCGAGAAGAGAACCGACAGCTCCACCGGCACCACCGACGGCCCCCCATGCACCGAGTGCCTTCGGGAGTCGAGCCCCCCGGAAGGTGGTCACAATGATGGTCAAAGTAGCCGGTGAGAGAAATGCACCACCCAGCCCCTGGACGACTCGAGCCGCCGTCAGGACTCCCGAGGTCGTTGCCAAACCTCCGGCGAGGCTCGCCAAGGTGAAGAGGACCGCACCAAAGAGGTAGATCTTCTTGCGCCCGAAGATATCGGCGGCGCGCCCGCCGAACAGGAGGAAACCAGCAAAGGCGAGAACATACGCATTCACAACCCATTGCAGGCCAGTTGGTGTGTAGTGGAGGGCGCGGCCAATGGAAGGAAGTGCCACATTCACAACTGAAACGTCCAAAACGACCATGAATTGGGCCACGCAGGCGAGGATGAGAATCAACGTTTCTCTGCGGGCCTGCATGGCCTCAGGGGTGTGGGGAGGATTCATATCGGGCAACCTTAGAAGCAATTTTGCTCACTTCGAGCATCGAAGCGTTTCATTTTTTCTCGAAATCTGCTAGACCAAGCGGATGATTCTTGCAGTCCCAAAAGAAACGCGATCTGGGGAAACGCGCGTGGCGCTTGTTCCAGAGGTCGCCAAGCGTTTTGTCGATCAAGGTATTGACGTCGTCATCGAGTCAGGGGCCGGGGCTGCTGCCACGTTCACTGATGACTCCTACACAAACGTCGGTGCGCGCGTGGGCGGCGCTGGCGCAGCGACGACACAAGGCGCCGACGTCGTCGTCAAGGTGAATGCTCCGACAGCTGAAGAGGCAGCGACCTATCCCGAGGGAGTGACCGTCATCAGTTTCTTCCAGATCGGTCAGTCGCTTGATGCGCTGAAGGTCCTTTCAGAGAAGAAGGCGACGGTCGTGAGTTTCGACCTCTTGCCGCGCATCAGTCGAGCGCAATCCATGGACGCACTGAGTTCGCAGTCAACGGTGTCTGGCTACCGCTCAGGTCTTGCAGCCGCCGAACATCTTGCCAAGTTCTTCCCGATGTTTATGACTGCTGCAGGAACTGTTCCTCCTGCGAGAGTTCTCGTCATGGGCGTTGGCGTGGCAGGACTCCAAGCGATTGCGACCGCACGACGTTTGGGTGCACAAGTTCTTGCCTACGACGTTCGCTCTGCGGCAAAGGAAGAAGCGGAAAGTCTTGGAGCCAAGTTTTTGAATCTCGGCGTTACTGCTGAAGGTGCGGGTGGCTACGCACGAGAACTGACTCCTGAAGAACTCCAAGCGCAGCAGGCCGCGCTCGCCAAGGAAGTGGCATCAATGGATGTCGTCATTACGACTGCTGCAGTCCCGGGACGCAAGGCTCCAATCCTGGTGACCGGAGCCATGATCGATCAGATGGGACCTGGTTCGGTCATTATTGACATGGCGGCTGACGGTGGGGGCAATACCGAAGTAACCGTGGCCGGCGAAACGGTCCGTCGAGGGCATTGTGCAGTCATTGGTTTGTCGAACCCACCGGCAGGCATGCCCACGCACGCCAGTTTTTTGTATTCGCGCAACGTGTTGAACTTGCTTGAATTGTTTACAAAGGACGGCGAACTCAGCCCTGACTGGGCAGACGAGATCGTTATTGGAACCACCATTTTGAAAGATGGTGTGGCCGTCAACGAAGTTGCCGCCGAATCACTCGGCACCTCTTACCAGCCCATCACTCCGCCACCGGCGGAAATTCCCGAGGAGGCGTAATCCGCATGGGGAACGCGCTATTGCAATATTTGACAGTTTTCATCTTGGCGATCTTCGTCGGCATCGAGGTCATCGCTCGAGTACCGAGCATTTTGCACACGCCATTGATGTCAGGATCGAATGCCATCCATGGCGTCATCATCGTCGGCTCCATCATCGTGCTGGGCAGTGCCACCACGACGCCAGAGCAAATTCTCGGATTCTTCGCCGTAATTTTGGCCACGTTGAATGTCGTCGGCGGATTTACAGTGACGGACCGCATGCTTGAAATGTTCAAGCCGAAGCCTGCGGAGAAGAAGACTGATGAGGTGGCGTCATGATTGCGGCCACGATCGCTCGGGGTACGGTCCTTGACCTCTGCTACCTCTTTGCAGCCATCACCTTCATCTTGGCGTTGAAGGGTCTCTCGAGTCCCAAGAGCGCGCGTCGAGGCAACTTCATTGCCATGTTCGGCATGGCAGTTGCAATTGTGGCGACGTTCTTCCAGCCGCATTTGAAGCACATTGGTCTCATCTTGATCGCCATGGTGATCGGCGTCGTGATCGGTGTCCCGGCTGCACGTTTCGTCAAGATGACCGCAATGCCGCAGCTCGTGGCCATTTTCAATGGCGTGGGCGGTGGGGCAGCAGCTCTGGTCTCCATCACTGAGTTCATCAGCCACAACCCAAAGGTTCAGCCGACCTACGTCGTCTTGGAAGTGCTTCTTGGCGTCTTGATCGGAACAGTGTCGTTCTCGGGATCGGCAATTGCATTTATCAAGCTCCAAGAGCTGATTACTGGTCGACCGATTACCTATCCGGGCCAGCAGATTGTGAATGCGCTCCTGGCACTCGGGGCCCTTGGCATTGTCATTGCTGTGCTGTTGACCTCGTCCACATCACTGATGTGGATCTTGCTCGGCATCGCCTTCTTGCTCGGCATCGGTTTTGTGCTCCCCATTGGTGGAGCGGACGTTCCCGTGCTCATTTCACTTTTGAACTCGCTGACTGGTGTTGCAGTTGCAGCCTCGGGATTCACGCTGAACAACAACATGCTGATCATTGCGGGGACCCTGGTTGGTGCCTCGGGTCTCTTGTTGACACAAATGATGTGCAAGGCCATGGGTCGAAGTTTGCCGAATATTCTCTTCAGTGCCTTCGGATCCAACATCACCGCAACAGGTGGCGCCGATGGCGACGCGAACCGGACCGTCAAGTCCTCTACGGCGGAAGATCTCGGCGTCCTGCTCGCCTACGCCAACAAAGTTGCCATCATCCCCGGCTATGGTCTCGCAGTTGCACAGGCACAGCACACGATTCGAGAACTTGCTGACGAACTCGAAGCGAAGGGTATTGAGGTCTTTTACGCCATTCATCCAGTCGCCGGTCGTATGCCTGGCCACATGAACGTGTTGTTGGCCGAGGCGAACGTACCCTACGAAAAGTTGAAGGAAATGGATGAAGCAAATCCTGAACTCTCAACGTGCGACGTTGCGTTGGTCGTTGGTGCGAATGACACCGTAAATCCTGCAGCGCGTGAAGCGGGCAGTCCAATTTCAGGGATGCCAATCATTAATGCTGATGCTGCTGGCCAAGTGATTTTCTTGAAGCGATCGATGCGACCCGGATTTGCCGGCATCGACAATGAGTTGCTCTACAACGACAAAACGACGTTGCTGTTCGGTGACGCAAAAGAGTCACTCACCAAGCTCGTTGCGGCGGTTGCGAACTCATAAGCAAAGCCATCCTGAGTCCTGAGGCCGTCTTCGCCCTCAGGACTCAGGGGAGTGCCTCTGGCAGGGTGAGTTCGTTCAGTCGTTCGAGCAACGCCGGCTCGAGTTTTTGTACGGCACCTGCATTCGTTCGCACCTGCTCGGGAGATGATGCGCCCGCGATGACACAGGTAACGGGCTCATGGGACAAGAGCCATGAGAACGCCAACGTGAGCATGGAGTAGCCCGTCTCTTCGGAAATGCTGCGGATTGCCTCGACGGTTTCAAAAAGGCCTTCTGAGAGCCAGTGAGCGGCTCGCTCTTCACCCATGAGCGCCAAACGAGTTCCTTCAGGAATCGGAGCGCATCTGTGGTACTTCCCCGTCAGAAGCCCATTTGCAAGCGGGTAGTAGGGAAGAAGGCACGCCCCCGTCTCTTCGAGCGCAGCAAAAAGGGAAACTTCGGGCTCTCGCCAGAGGAGTGAGTATTGATTTTGCACGCTCACAAAATGCGCGCCTTTTGCAAGATGATCTGCGTCACGAAGTTCGTGAGCCGTGAAGTTGGAACAGCCGATCTGGCGGACGAGACCTGCGGTGACGAGTTCATCCATGGCACCCAAAGTCTCGGCCAGAGGAACAGCATGGTCGGGGGCGTGAAGTTGATAGAGGTCGATCACGTCGGTGCCAAGTCGCCGAAGACTCGCTTCACAAGCGAAGCGCACATAGTCGGGGTGTGCTCCTCCAGTTTGGTCGCCAAAGGGAATCCCAAACTTCGTGGCAATGAATACCCGATCTCGCTGCGTGCCGAGCGCCGCTCCGAGGAACTCTTCTGAGGCACCTGCGCCGTAGACGTCGGCAGTGTCAAAGAACACCGCTCCAGTTTCAATACCTGCAGCAACGACTGCCGCCGATTGCGCCGCGTCAAGTCTGGTTCCAAAATTGTTACAACCAATCCCGATGACGGGAACGTGCTGCAACCCGAGATTCCGCTGTTCCATTCTCCTCATTCCACTGGGTGACTAACGGATCCGGAGTGAGCTTTGGAGCACCCGGCTTGCGTGGAGAGTCTAGGCAGCCACCTGGTCAAGGTTTGGGACGTCGCTCTCTCGCCCTATCGTGGAGAGGTGACGTCGCACCACGAACCGGCTCCCGTTGGAGGAGACCCTCTTCGTTATCACCCTCGTCGACTTCCCACGCCAAGCAAGAGGGAATTGGCAGTGCGTGGCTTTGAGATCTTTGCTGCTTTTTCAAAGCGCTTTGCATCTGTTGGAGTGAAACAGCTGCGCCACGTTCGCTCAGGAGCCCTCGCCCCTGAAGAATTTGCCCGACCGATGCGATTGGCGTTCGAAGATGTCGGAGGAACATTTATTAAATTTGGCCAGATTTTGGCATCGTCGCCGGGAATCTTTGGTCCAGAGATTTCCGATGAATTCCGGTCCTGTCTCGACACAGGTCCAGTCGTTCCCTTTGCTGAGGTGCGTCGTCGTATTGAAGATGACCTTGGGCGGAGCCTTGAGGAAGTCTTCGCTTCATTTGATCCAGAACCCATTGGTCGTGCATCGATCGCTGTCGTCCATCGAGCCACGCTGCACGATGGGAGAGTGGTGGCGGTCAAGGTGCTGCGTCCCGGCATCGACGCTCTGGTGGCGACGGATCTCGATCTCATGGAGCCACTCTTTTCTCTCTTGACTCGCCAGACAGGAGCGCAACTTGCGGGTTCGATTTTGCAGCAACTCGATGGATTTCGTCTCCAGATCGGCGAGGAGATGGATTTGCGCAATGAGGCCAGAGCGCTGGCGCATTTTCGAATGTTGACAGAGCAGGGCGGCTTCAACTTGATTGCAGTTCCTGAGCCCTTTCCAGAACTCTCTGGAGCAAACGTTTTGACGATGGAATTTCTCGATGGTGTCGCCATTGATGATTTCGGCGTGCTCGCCGAAATGGGGATCGACCCCGCCCCGTTGATTGATCAACTGATTCGTGGATTTTTTCTCATGACCGTGAAGAATCGGATGTTTCATGGTGACGTCCATGCGGGAAATCTGCTCCTGTGTCGAGATGGACGGATAGGCGTCATCGACTGGGGAATTGTTGGCAGACTCGATGCAGAGACGCATTGGTTCTTTTGCCGACTCTTGGCTGCAGTCCTCGGTGAAGACGCTGCATGGGATGACGTCACAAGCCATCTCATCACAACGTATGGGCCAGCGGTTGGTGAAGCCATGGGCATGGACGACGAGCAACTCGGCAAGTTCATGCGAGCGATGATCGAACCCATTCTGTTGAAGCCCTTCGGTGAGGTGAGCTTCTCAGAAATGATGATGGCGACACAGGTGCAAGTCGCTGAAGCACACGGTCTCGAATTTCAAACGCGTTCCTTCCGCGCCCTCCTGAAGCGCCTCCGACTCCAGCGACGTATCCACAAAATGGCGACTGAGTCAGGCGGCATGATGAGTGACTTCGACCGCGGCTACTTCCTCTTGGGGAAGCAACTCATGTATTTCGAACGCTATGGAAAACTTTTTCTTGCCGATGTTCCCATTCTTTCGGACAAGGAATTCATTGCATCATTACTGGTTGAAGCGGGTCCAGTTTCTCGGCCAGAGAAGAAAGCCCCGCTCTGAGACAAGGTGTTCGCAAGGCGTGAGATCAGCCCGTTAGGATCTTGAAGTAGGACAATGTCAGGCCGATTCAGGCAACTAACCCTAGGAGTCAGTATGAAAATCGTTGTTGATTTCGATTTCTGTGCCTCGAACGCAGTATGCATGGGCCTTGCCCCTGACTTGTTTGAAGTCCGTGACGACGGTTACCTCTATGTGTTGAATGAAACACCTGGAGAGGACAAGCGCGAAGAGCTTTTGAAGGCAATTGACGGTTGCCCCACCGGCGCTATCTCTCTTCTCGAGGACTGATTTTCACTGGCACCGCGCGTCCGTTTTGCACCGAGTCCGACAGGATATTTTCATGTCGGGAGTGCAAGGACTTCACTGTTTAACTGGCTTTTCGCCCGACAAAGTGGCGGCACCTTCGTTCTCCGGATTGAGGACACTGACGCCGAGCGAGGTCGAGAAGAGTGGCTTGATGGCATCGTCACGGCGATGGAGTGGCTCGGCCTGAGTCCCGACGAAGGACCGTTTCGTCAAAGCGCAGCGGAACCTCGCCATCGGGCACTCGCCGATGCACTTTATGACGCGGGCTATCTCTATGCCTGCGACTGCACCCGAGACGTCATTGACGAGCGGACGAAGAGTAACGCCACTCCTGGCTATGACGGTTTTTGCCGTGAGCGCAATGTGGTGCGCACTGATAAGACGGCACTTCGTTTCAAAATCCCAACGACAGGAGAGACCGTCGTCGACGACATCATTCGCGGCAAGGTGGTCTTCCCACACAGCGCAATGGAGGACTTTGTTGCGGTGAAGTCATCGGGCAGCCCTTTGTTTGCTCTTGCAAACATGATTGATGACCGCGACATGGAAATCACGCACATCATCCGAGGCGAGGATCTCCTTCCCACGACGCCGAAACAACTCTTGATGTGGGACGCCCTGAACCACGTAGACCGCCCTTTGGAAGTGCCGCAATTTGCTCACTTGCCCATGCTGGTCAATGAGCAGCGAAAGAAGTTGTCAAAGAGAAAAGATCCCGTGGCGGTCGAGTCTTATCGCGACCAAGGCTATTTGCCAGACGCCTTCGTCAACTATCTCGCCCTCTTGGGGTGGAGCCCCAAAGGTGACCAAGAAATTGTTGATCGCACCGTGCTGATAGACCAGTTTCGTCT
>Ga0164296_1003819_pt1 | contig 14008 bp, 12 predicted proteins | sample GEODES057metaG_FD_113533 | JGI IMG/M metagenome (GOLD analysis project Ga0164296, IMG submission 113533) | Dystrophic lake water microbial communities from Trout Bog Lake, Wisconsin, USA - GEODES057 metaG | ecosystem: Environmental > Aquatic > Freshwater > Lake | place: USA: Trout Bog Lake...
AAACCTGCTTTGGGTCGCGACAACACCTCAACTGGCAAAACATCTTTCATCGCTGCTCGAAACCAGGCTTTTTGACCTAGAGCATAATCAGGCTCCAGAACCCTGTGTGACATCACTTTCGTAATCAAGTTGACATCAAGAAAAGGCATCCGAGTTTCAACCCCAACGGCCATGCCCACTCTGTCACCTAGCGACAGGCAATTGGAAGTCAACCATGTCTTAAACAATAAACCGATGATGACGGCTGGTATTTTTTCACGCTCACACTTACTATGTCCGGTCGGCTGGAACAAACTCTCCTGGGTGACAACACGCATCGCTTCACCATATAAATCCGCAGCAAAAGGGAACGCCCCCGAAAAATCTGGGTGCAACAGATAATACAGAAGTTGGCCGGAGGGTTGGCGCTGGTCACCGAGCTTTTGCAGGATATCCGCTGCCCGCCTAATTATGAAGTGAGCACGCGGATAGTGCGCAACTTTTAACAAGAACTGTTGCGCGATAGGCGACCCCAACCACCGTGCGAAACTCACTAATACAGGGCAATCGAACGCCAGTTGATTGAGCATCACCGCCTCCGTAACGTAAGGATATCCCCAAAACAACTCGTCACCACCCACTCCCGAGAGCAGCACTTTGATACCTTGATCAGCGGCAGCTTTAGGAACCGAGTAATGCCCAAAGGCAGCAGGATCAGCAATCGGCTCGTCCATGATACTGACCAACTCTGGAAAAAAGTCTACAAAACTATCCACCGGAAGCTCAACTTCGTGCACAATCATTCCTAGGGATATCGCCAAGGCTCTGGCTTGCTCGCGCTCATCATAGTGGGGACGCCCCGGATAACCTACGCAAAAAGCATGCATGGGTTGAGGGTTATTTTTTTGGGCTAGTACAGCAATCGCACCTGAGTCTATCCCGCCTGACAAAGCCACACCGACAGGGATATCCGCACGCAAGGTCATTTTGACGGCAGACTCTAGTGCATCTCTAATGTCCGCAAGTATCCCTACTTGACTGTTTGTTGACTTGTACGGTTCGGCTGTCGTCTCGACGCACCAATACATTTCAGGCGTAGCTTGCCAGTCAGCAAGGTCGATTGTCAGCGAGTGTCCTGCTCCTAACTTATGTATGCCCCTTAATAAAGTATTGGGTTCAGGCACATATTGATAATGAAGATACTGATCAACGATAACGGGATCTAGCTCTGGGCGCTTGTCCAACAAGGGTAGTAATCCCTTGAGCTCCGAAGCAAAAGTGAGCCTTTCATTGTTGAAATGATAAAACAGGGGTTTTTCACCACAACGATCGCGAGCGATAAATACTACTTGCTCTTGTTTATCCCAGATAACGAAGGCGAACATGCCGAGGAAACGCTTAACACACGAGCGCCCCCATGCATGATAAGCAGCGAGAAGCACTTCGGTGTCAGAATGGCTTTTAAAACTGGCACCCAAAGTTTCGAGTTCTACGCGTAGCTCCAGGTAGTTATAGATTTCACCGTTATAGGTAACTACGTACCGCCCATGCTCGCTGACCATGGGCTGATGACCCGCTGAGCTTAGATCAATAATGGACAGACGCACATGACCAAGTTGAACGTGTTGATCGCTATAGGTTCCAAAATCGTCTGGCCCGCGATGCGCTAGATTTGCTAGGAATTGGTCCGATAAGCTCGGACGAACTTTAGCTTCACGATGTATGAGTCCTAGTATTCCGCACATACTAAGGCCTTACGCCTAACAATTGACGCAGCTTTTTAAGTATCCACTGCGGCGACCGAAACAGCTGATTTTTTCTTCTGCCTAGGCGCTTATGCCAACGGTCTGGATGATCGGCTCCACCAAAGTTCATGTTCAAAATAAAATTGTCAGCAGCAAGATTTTGTTTAATTTTTGTAGGATGAGTAAGCACGCCTATACGTAACGCAGGCAAGCCGGCCTGATCGTCTGCGGTAACAGTATGAGTTGCGTCTGGGCCAAATCCGATGTTAGTCACCAAATTAACCTGCGGTGTTGCGGTCAAACCGCCGTGGTACCAAGCCGTAGCAGTCCATTGATAGTCCCACGTGTCGATCTCACCCCCTTGCACACGATCAAGCAAATCAGCCCATATTTTGCGCTCGATTGGATCTGGTAGTTTTTTCCTCCAGTCACTGGTGTTTTTCCAGGCGGGCCAAAAGGGAATGTCAACACGATAATGCTGCCAAGCTCGGCGCCAACTTGCCCAGCCCCAGCAGTGATTAAATTTAGAAAAATAGTAGGAAGCGTCGCCGCGTTTTTTACCTTGCTGAAAATTATTACCCGTCACAACCCAGACTTTAGAGTCGTTTTCGTAGCGAGTAAGTAGGTTATCGCAAAACATAAAAAAGTCTGAATTGGGCAAGCAATCATCCTCTAGCACAATGGCTTTTTCTACTTGTTCAAATACCCAATCTAAGCCTGAACTCACACGTCGCTTACAACCCATATTGACTTGCGCATAATTTCTTAACACTTCGCACGGCCAATCAATATTTGCGACTATCTCACGTGTTTCGCGGCAGCGCTCGGCATCGGTTGGATGCCCTGCACGTGGACCATCGGCAATGATCAAGAGCTTCTTTGGCTGCTGATCTCTGATGACCGCAAAACTTTGACGTGTATGCTGAGGACGATTAAAGATGATGAAAGCGATTGGAGCATCTAGCATCGTTAGCCACCTTTTGCAGCAAGATAATCATTAATTGCTTTACCAATTTGCCCTGCCGCATAGTCAGAAACGTGGTCAGAACCAGAATACATAAGCTTACCGTTATGCTGCGTTTCACATAGACCTCTTTTTTCATCGCACAAAAAAGGTGTGCTGTCGAAGAGTTTCACGAAGCCTTGATTTTGGCTTTCGATCTCATTTAACAATTGTCGATACTTCTTAGATAATTCTAGATGACGCTCTAGTGGCAATTGACAGCGCTGGTTTAAAGTATGCCGTAAAAACAGATTAAGAAAATCCGAGCTCGTCGTGCGTTGAAAGCAGTCCTCTGGGTGAGGCAAGGTGGGGTTATCGATCAAAATTACGATTTTTTTACCCGTGGGCTTAAGCTGTTCTATTGCATTTTGTAATCCAGACAGCGCACTCTGATAGTGTGGTGAGGTAGCCAAATCCTCGATATCAACATCATTTCTAAGTTTAAATAGCGCTCTTGTTGCGAATGTCAGCAATACCACTTCAATATCATTATTGTCAGCAATCGCTTTAAGTGCAAGCTTGATTGGCTCTTGGTAGTCACGATAAATAGGATCACTGGAAATGACGGGCACAGGTGCGCCGAGCGTCCCTGAACCAATCATTAACCAACGACCGTGTTCGTGAGAGCTTCGGACCAAACCCCCAAACAAGGCCAGCGCCTTACTATCACCGATCTGTGCATACTTAACATGCTGTCGAGGGTCACTTTGACAAGTCAGTTTCCCGATGTAAGCCTGTGACAGCCCGCAAGATGACTGCAAACCAACGCCCGAACCACCGTCCCACCCACCGTCTTTGCCAACGATATTAGGTCCTCGGTAATTCAGCCCGTTCTTTGCTTCGACGTAGTAACCGATAGAGGCTACCGTAATCATTAAACAAACCAGAACAAGCGTTTTAGGATAGCCATATCGCCCAAATCTGAAAGCCTTTTCGATCAAGATATAAGTCAACCAAGCAAAAAATACTGCAACAAATATCAGCACTAATCGTCCAGTCAGGTCAACAGCTTGGCCTTCAATGATGCGAGCAAAAGACAATAATGGCCAGTGCCACAGATACAAGGGATAACTGATCAAACCAAACCAGCCTATCACTTTTCCAGACAATAAAGATCTGTTAAGCCACGCAGCAGGACCGGCGGAAATAATTAAGCACGCACCCAATACCGGCAATAAGCCCCAAACCCCGGGGAAGCTTATGGCTTTGTTGATCACGACAAAACCGCACACAATTGCGAGCAACCCAATAAATGATCGATTGTTCGAAAAAAGTGAAACACCTTGTTTTATCTTTGAGTAAACAAAAACTCCCCCAAGAAAACTATTAACGTTGGCAGTCACGCACGAAGCAAACGGGATCCGACGCATGCTGAAAAATGCAAGCACGGCGCCTGATGAAAGCTCCCAAAATCGAGTAACGGGCGAATAAAAAGTAGCGACTGCGTCAACGTAGACCATGCTCAGATTCAAACAAAAAGATAGCGCGGTGACGCTTGCGGTCAGGACGAACCAATTAAACCTGAGCTTGTATGCTGCCCAGAGCAATAATGGCCAAATGATGTAAAACTGCTCTTCTATCCCAAGGCTCCAAAGGTGTAATAAGGGTTTAGTTTCCGCGGTTTTATCGAAATAACCACTCTCACTCCACAGTAATAAATTGGAGAAAAAACCAGCGCCACCAAGAATATGCTTACCTAATTGTTCGAACTCTGCAGGCAAAAAAACAAACCAGGCAAAAGCAAAGCTTGCAGAAATAACAACTAATAAAGCCGGGAAAATGCGTCTAATACGGCGGCAATAAAATTCAATAAAACTAAAACTTTGCGTCTGAAGGCTTTCAAAAATAATGGTTGATATTAAAAATCCAGAAATCACAAAAAATATATCAACCCCTATAAAACCACCGCTTAATAACTCAGGGAATGCATGAAATATGACAACGCTGATAACCGCAATGGCTCGTAAGCCATCAATATCTGGGCGATATTTTGGATGACTGGATAGTGGCTCAGACATATTTCAATTTTGCTCTGCCTAACCAGACGTCGCCATTTGAAGCTCAGGCTGACCTGCCAGGCGTTTGAACACGCTCGAAGTTGCCATCAGCGTTTTGTAGGAGCCATCAGCGACGACCGCGCCCGCTTCAAGCATGATGATGCGGTCGCACGCCTGCACGGTTCGCAAGCGGTGGGCAATCAATATCATGGTCCGCTCTTGACTTAGCGCTTGCACCGCCTGCATGACCGCATCTTCCGTCATCCCATCCAGTGCACTAGTCGCCTCATCAAACACAAGGACATCGGGGTTATGGTACAGCGCACGAGCAATACCCAAACGCTGGCGTTGCCCGCCCGATAATTTGACGCCACGCTCTCCCACTACTGTGCCATAACCATCGGGTAATTGGGTGATGAATTCCTCGGCTTGTGCCATTCGTGCGGCGCGTTGGATCGCCGCAAAGTCGATTTCTGACTCTGGGACGCCAAGGGCGATGTTTTTTTCGATTGAAGCGTTGGTTAGAAAAACTGCTTGAGGAACATAGCCTACTCGTTTGCGCCAGGATCGCTCATTTCTTTCGGTTAACTCAACGCCGTCTATGGTGATACTGCCGCTTGCAGGAGGATATAAGCCTAGTATTACATCGGCCAACGTAGTCTTACCCGAACCAGTGCGGCCGACCAAGCCGATGCTTTGGTTTTGCGCAATTGTGAGCGTGAACTTATTCAATGCGAATCTATCCGCACCGGGGTACTTAAAGCTTACATCGGTAAGTCTTATCTCATCCTTAAATGAAAGCACCTTAGAAGTATCTTCGTTGGATTCTAAAACAGTAGATCTAACTATTGTTAAATCAGATTCAAGTGACTCAACTGCTGTTGTGTGATACTTTATTGTAATTGCCGCGGCAAACAGTTGTTGAAATATAGGCACTAGACGGTTACCAGCAAGAGCATATAAAGCAAGCGACGGAATTGCAGACATACCTTCGCCTTTGAGCACGAAAGCAAGAGTCACTGCGACAATACCCGCATAAGCAAAAACCTCAATTACATAGCGCGGCATGGCAGACGCTAAGGAATTTGCTGCCTGGGTATTCATCAACTCTTCCATAGACCGACTGTATTCGACCGTGGAGGCACTCTCACGACCCAATACCCTTAATTCTTTGATGCCCGAAAGGCCCTCTAAGGCGGTGCGGCCTACGATCGTGCTAGCTTCGACCATTTTTGCACCTAACCAAACCTGTCTAACTCGAATAAATCGATAAACGAGCATATAACCGCAGCCCAACACGACCACCGTACCCACCGCAACCAGGGGATCGACTGCAACAATTAGAGCAACTAATACCAAACCGCTCAAACCTTTAGAAATGACACCAAGTAAGGAAGCAAGAAAGCCGCCTACGGCAGACTCGACATCACCACCCAAAACTCGCCCGAGTGAACTTGTGTCGCGCTGAATGTGGAAAGAGTAGGGTAAAGAGAGATAGCCGGAGAAGAGCTCAATCGACAGATGTCGGCGCACGGACGCAAGGTACCGTGTTTGTACCCACAAGTTACCGGCCGTCACGACGTTACCAATCGCAAGCACAGCTACAGTCAGTGCGCCTGAAGCAATAATCGCCGCCTGTTGGCCTAGAATTCCAACCTGCTGCAAGAGGCTGTCTAGCCAGTGATACTTGGTCAAGATCGCTGGATCCATCACAATTGCCATAAAAGGCAAAATAGATGCCACACTCGCCGTCTCGAAAAGCGATGCAACCAAACTAATGAAAACGACACAGGTTAGACCTCGCCTACTGACCGAGGGCAGTATCTTGTAAAGCCTCGTAAACGGCTCAACGACACCCGAAAAAATACCCACTGTTTTGCCTCAGCGAACGTTTGCTAAGAAATCAGCGTAGGCGATTTTTAAACCCGTTTCAATATCAACTTGCGCTTGCCACCCCAGTCGTTTGAGTAAACTGCTATCCATCAGTTTTCTAGGTGCGCCATCGGGCTTGGAAGTATCAAATACGATTTCACCGCCATAACCAACCGCTGAGCCAACTGCGTGCGCTAGCTCTAAAATCGTGATGTCAGACCCGTACCCGACATTAATATGACTCTGCATTGGACTTGTATGTTGGTCATAAGTGCTCTTATCAATATTCATGACATGTACGCTCGCCGAGGCCATATCATCAACGAACAAAAATTCACGATAAGGCTTACCTGAGCCCCAAATAGAGACTGTCGGCGCATCGGCCAACTTAGCCTCGTGAAAACGTCTGATCAAAGCAGGAATAACATGTGAGTTTTCAGGATGATAGTTGTCACCCGGGCCATAAAGATTGGTGGGCATAACTGACCGGTAGTCAACGCCATGTTCTTTTTGATACTGTCTATTGTAACTTTCGCAAATTTTGATACCGGCAATTTTAGCGACGGCGTAAGGTTCATTTGTGGGCTCTAAAAAGCCAGTAAGTAGCGCATTTTCCGCCATGGGTTGGATCGCGAGCTTCGGGTAGATACAACTACTACCTAAAAACAAGAGTTTTTTAACACCATTACGGAAGGCCGCATCAATAACATTGGCCTGCACCATCAAGTTATCATAGATAAACTCTGCAGGATATGTGTTGTTTGCATGGATACCTCCAACCTTTGCAGCAGCCAAATAAACTTGATCGGGTTTTTCAGCAGCAAAAAAGGCCCGTACTGCTGCTTGATCAGTTAAGTCTAACTCTGCATGCGTACGACCAATAATGGCATCCGGATCATGTCCTTTAGCAATTAATTGGCGTACGATTGCTGAGCCGACCATTCCTCGGTGTCCTGCAACGTATATTCTAGACATATTTTTTCTCGTCAAAATTTCAGTCCTCCCATTTGGCTTAAATTCGACTAATTGAGCAGGTCAAATCGCGACAACTCACACTTAGCATCACCAATAGCAACCATTTTCAACCAAATTTTTATTGGAAGGAATATCGGAAGGAAAGGGTTTTACCCAAAATTCAGAATTGTTGTATCCATTTGCATGCCTCCAAGCTTGGTCGTATTCAGTCTCCCAACGCAAACCTCGAATGCCGAATAATAATTGCGTTTGACCTCCAAGATGGACACAAGGAATTCCCATTTCCTTAATGAATTTCAATAAAGGAAGGGAATATGCACCGGCTCCGACCACCGCAAAATCAAATTGTTGTTTTGAGATTTGTTTCTTTAATGCTTTTAAACAATCAAAATACGTTGCAAACGGATGTGAGTCCACTAACCATGGAGGATAAAATGATCTAACACAAATAATCTTCTTGACAGTTGCTCCAGGCCAAATAGAACTGTAACGAGCAGCTTGTGCTTCAATCGTTTCAACCATAGGGTGAACAATTAAAACCGTCTTGTCTGCCAAGCTGTAGTGCCAAGCCTCCTTACCCAAGCTAAAGGGCAGCAAATCGTCAATATCATTGGCAATAAGCCGTGTTGGATTGTATTTCGACATTAACGCAGTATCTTTACCGTGCCACCACTCGACACAACCATCCAATGCGCGAATTGAGTTTAGATATTCTTTTATCCATTTTGTGACAATTCGTTCTTTCAGCGGAAACACCCCCGCATTAACACCTAGATTATCACCCCAAATAGTCTGCCGTCGGGCTTGACTGTTAGAAATACAATCGGTTTCGACTGCCCCCAATTTTCCAAAAGACATAGGGCGTTTTTGCTTGATACACTGCTTGATTAGTTCGTTAAAAAAAATGGATCGCATAAGTCAGTGTCAAACTCGTTAGTTTTCATCACTTCTATTTTGAATGCGTTTGCTCAAACGTAGCCTAGGGATAACCCAACGAAAGTGTATTAAACGCGCATAGATAACTGCATAAAGCAATGCGCTAAATACAAAAGCCAGTACTAGCGCGAAGGTACTTTTGCGGAGCCATATTGACAGAACAACAGGAACAAGTGTGTAACCAAGCATCATTGGCATGACAATGGAATTTTGTTTAATTGCCGATGCACCGCTGAACAATTTACGCGCGACACGAGACCACACCAAACTATGCAAATGCAAACGATCTGGATGACCAAGCTTTAACGTGCGTGCTGTGCGCCGAGCCATGGAAAATAAAACCTCGAGAATGGGATATCCGCAAACCAAAAGAGGCGCCCATGGAGACATGCCAGGATTACGAACCGCGGTCATTACGGCGATCCAGCCTAATAGAAAACCAAGTAAATAGGCTCCACCGTCGCCCAAAAAAATTTTGCCAGAAGGATAATTGACTATCAGGAAACCAAAGGTAGCTCCGCCAAAAATAAAACAGATTTTAGCCATCTCCGCATCGCCGCCTAAAAAAGCAAGCAACCCTAAACCAGATAAACAAATCAAAACAGTGCTAGCCGCCAATCCGTTAAGTCCATCGATAATGTTAATGGCGTTGGCGACACCTCCAACCGCAAACGCAGTAAAGAGCACAGAAACAGGCGTGATCGTTAATAACCAATCAACACCACCAATTCCGACTCGAACCAGACTGTCACCAGTCAGCCACCACGCTAACACACCACTGGCACACGTGGCCAATAAACGCTCTGTTACGCGGCCTCGCTTGACAATATCCTCCGCTACGCCAGCAAAGAAGGCAGGGAGAGCCGCTAGTAATATTGGGAAAAGCATCGCGGCAATATCAGACGGAGCAAAATACCATCCAATCCAGCAGCCTGCCAAAATAGCAACACCACCTATTCGAGGGGTTGGTTCTGCATGTACCTTTTGAATACCGGCATCTGAATCAAGAGTATGAACGCCATGTAAATGAGTTGTCCAAAGAATTCCCAAACAGATAACGAATGAGGCAAAACCCGCAGCAGCGAGCGCAATATGGGGAATGACAAAAAACACAGTTATTTAGACTCGTTATACAGGCTAAAAGCAAGAGAGGATCTGAGGCACCTCTATTCGTGAAAGCTTCTAATTAAGAGCAGCAATCATATCACGGTCTTTACCAAAAACTTCTTGTGATTTGAGCAATAACCCTTTGATATGTATGAATTTCTCTTTATTTAAACTGGATTTGATGCGTTTCAAAGATACTAATCCAGCGATCACGATCGTAACGCTCCCAGGCATGGCAGCCGAAAGGAATCTGCCGATTATTGCGGGCATACAATTGCTCTACAGCAGTTTCAAATGCAAACTTGCAAGCAATATCAAGCCCAGGCACTCTAAAAAAATCACAGCGCGCCGGGACGAATAACCCCCAAAAAATATCTTCATTAATCCAAATATTGAGCTGTGTATTCAGGTATGAAAAAGACCAGTAATCTTTCATATAGCGATACCAGTTCGATATCCAGGTGCCTTGCCAATCCTCCATTAATTTGTTACGAAAAAAATGTGGGCGGCGTAAAACTCTTAAAAAATCAGCAATTTTTCGTAGAGAAAACCCCCCATTGCCGACACAAAACAACTCAAGCGGCTCCCGAGGTGCAGTAAATCCTTTGAACATTGGGGCACCGATGTAGGAATAGCCTAGCTCACACCACGTTGACAGTTCGTCCTTAAGCACTAGTGCATCTGTTTGGACAAGCAGCATGTAGGGATACGTCTCAAAGGGCGCGTAAAACCGCTCTGACATGAGCAGTTTGTTGTAGCCAGCGATGTTCTCAAAAAAAATATCTGCAAACAGCTTTATTTTAAGCTTACTGCCATAACGCTCTGATAAACGCAGAAAGTACGTTTCCAATCGCAAAGGTCCGACCAAAAAAATATCGTGGTCATAAAGCAATGACAAAGTTCGCTCCAGCGAGAACTGCTCAGTTGGAGTTAACTCTGCTTTGTAGAGCGGAACAACAATTGCTTGGCAATTACTCAAGGTAAACCTTTAAAAATCCTGACAAGTTTATTCTTAATTCGCCTGGGGAAAGCAAGATACTTGCGCGGAAACTTCTGATTGAGCCCGCCTAGATCATGATCGAAAAAATATTGATCAGCTGCCAAATCCTGCCTAATCTCTGTTGGATGAATAATTAATCCAAGCGGTTTGACAGGTATCCCCGGCTCATCCTCGATGGCAATAGTATGGGTGCCCTCAGGCCCTACACCAATATTAGTCACCAAATTAACCTGAGGAATCGCGGTCAGCGCCCCATGAAACCAAAGCGTTGCTAACCAAGGATATGCCCAAGAATTAATTTTACCAGCATGCACGCGATCAAGAATGTCTATCCAATAAACCCGCTCAACCGGGTCAGGCATTTTCTTTTCCCAGTCAGGGCTACTTTTCCAGTCAGGCCAAAACGTCAAATCCCCATCGAAATGCTTCCAAGCCCGACTCCAACTCGCCCAGCCCCAACAATGACCAAACTTAGAAAAATAGTATGAAGCATCACCTCGTCGCTTACCGTGCTGAAAATTATTACCAGTCACGACCCAAATTCGTTCGTCGTTCTTATAACGCTCCAAAAGGTTCTGGCAATAAGCAAAGAAGTCAGGGTGAGGCACACAATCATCCTCAAGGATAACTGCAGACTCAACTTGATCAAACACCCAATTTAAACCACTTGATACTCGTCGTTTAAGACCCATGTTTTGATCAGCATAATTGCGATGTACCTCACAAGGCCAATCAATATCATTAACGATTTTTCTGACTTCTTGACATTTCTGAATGTCATCTAGACGATCAGGACGCGGACCATCAGCAACGATAAAAAGCTTTGATGGTCTTTGTTCTCGAATAGCTGCGAACGACTCTTTTGTATGACGAGGTCGGTTAAAAATAATTAGGACAATAGCAAGCGCAGGCATAGTATTAATTCAAATAGCTTCGAAGTTGATAATACAATCTGCCAACCATTTCTCGAATGCAGAGATCTGTTACGCTAAGCGCATTGGGGCTAGGCAAAAACGCCGTGCTCAAATTTACTCCTCCGCCCTTGAAATCAACAGGGTAAGCAAACACTTGAAAACCCTCGCGATTAAAAAGCCCCTTGGCGCGATTCATGTGGAAAGCTGAAGTCACTAGGATAATTTTTCGTTTTGTGGATTCAAGCATTTTTGCGACAGCTTTAGCTTCATCTGCTGTGTTTTCAACTTTTTCGGTAACCCAGATCTTTTCTCCTGGTACCTGCAAAAGCTGAGCATAATGCTTGAGTACGTCACCCTCAGTCTCATCGCCTAACTGCCAAGGTAATTTACCACCAGTAAACACAAGAATTGGGGCTCGTCCGGCCTTTACGAGTTCAACACCGTCCCAAAAACGATCCGGATCACCCCATTCAGGGACAACTCCTTGACTCGATCTTATCCAATCGATCATCCCTCCTAGTACAACGATCGCATCAGCGCTCGGTGTATCCTGAGGCGATAGTTTGGTAGTACTCCCCTCAATCATCTGCATCAGCGGCGTGGATACAAGCGGCATACTTGCTACGTATAAAAAAATCGCAGCGATAACAACCCAACTGCGCTTTCTGGTGATAAGGCCAACTAGAATCATGCCCAACGCCAGTAGCAGCGGCGACAAAAAGTACGGCAAGATCTTGTGTATGTATATCACTTAAGGCCCTTATAAAAATAAATAAATTTCATCTGAATCAACTAGATCGTTTGGCTGTTCCAGCATAGGCGATAATCTATACATTCGATTTGCCCAGACTATAATCCCGTTTTAATGAAAATCAACCGACTGATTCAAGGCGCCTCCAAGGCAACTCAACGAAAACCCATCCCCATGTGCCCCTGCTTGGTAAATTAATCAATGAAGAAAAACAGAAAGGGCTTAATTCTCGCTGGTGGCTTTGGAACCAGGCTTTACCCAGCCACGAAGGCACTGTCTAAACAACTGATGCCGGTTTATGATAAGCCCATGATTTATTACCCTCTATCCACTCTAATGTTAGCTGGCATCAGAGAGGTACTAGTGATATCCACGCCAGACGACATACCAAGATTTCAGGCGTTACTTGATGACGGCTCACAATGGGGCATGCAAATCGAATACATCACGCAACCCAGGCCTGACGGTCTAGCGCAAGCTTTTATCCTGGGTGAGGCTTTCATTGACGGACACCCCAGTACCCTGGTGCTAGGTGACAATATTTTTTATGGTCATGATCTGGCTAAGAGCCTCGAACGAGCCAGCCAAAAACTCTCCCACGCAACGATATTTGCCTACCATGTTCCTGATCCTGAGCGATACGGAGTCATAGAGTTTAATTCAAAATTTAAAGCATTAAGCATTCAAGAAAAGCCCCTAAAGCCGAAGAGCAATTATGCAGTTACGGGTCTGTATTTCTACGACGATCAGGTTTGTGATTTGGCCAAAAGCATTAAGCCTAGTGACAGAGGGGAGTTGGAGATTACCGACATCAATCAGCTCTACTTGGATATGAACCAACTGGAAGTTGAAATCATGGGGCGCGGATTTGCTTGGTTGGATACTGGCACGCACGATAGCCTGCTAGAAGCCTCCAGTTTTATTGCAACCTTGCAAAAGCGCCAAGGCTTGCAAGTCTCGTGTCCAGAAGAGATTGCCTACCGAAAAAAGTGGATTTCTGCTGAGCAACTATCGCGCTTGGCCCATCCTTTAGCAAAAACAAACTATGGTAAGTATTTATACAGTTTGATTAATTCGCCGAGTGTTTACCTTTAAGCGGAGCTTTCATTGCCATATACCGTCACTCAAACCACGTTATCGGGCGTGCTGATTCTTGAACCCAAAGTGTTTGGAGACGAGCGCGGTTTCTTTTTAGAGAGTTTTAATCATCGTGACTTCTTGGAAGCAACAGGTTTAAACGCGACCTTTGTTCAAGATAATCACAGCCAGAGTCAAAAAGGCGTCGTAAGAGGCTTACACTATCAAGTTACACAAGCGCAAGGAAAATTAGTTAGAGTAACGCGCGGTGAAGTGTTTGACGTTTCTGTCAATCTAAGACGAGGGCATCCGCAGTTTGGGCAGTGGTTCGGTACGCAAATAAGCGAGCACAATAAACGGCAAATATGGATCCCTCCCGGATTTGCGCATGGTTTCATGGTGCTAAGCGACATTGCCGACTTTATGTATAAAACAACAGACTACTACTCTCAAGATGCAGAAAGATGTCTAGCGTGGAATGATCCAAGTGTCGGCATTGAATGGCCAAAAAATACTGCACCAATTTTGACTGACAAAGATCGAAAGGCACCAAAATTAGCGGAAGCTATCATTTTTAGTGAGTAATATCGATCGTCAAAAATCAGATGACAAATCCTTTGCCGCCATTTTTTAAGTTGAGTGAACGTTTTCT
>Ga0164296_1003822_pt1 | contig 14002 bp, 9 predicted proteins | sample GEODES057metaG_FD_113533 | JGI IMG/M metagenome (GOLD analysis project Ga0164296, IMG submission 113533) | Dystrophic lake water microbial communities from Trout Bog Lake, Wisconsin, USA - GEODES057 metaG | ecosystem: Environmental > Aquatic > Freshwater > Lake | place: USA: Trout Bog Lake...
AATACAAAAAGCAAATTAGTTTAACTTAAGCATGCTATTTTGCGTATAAGATCAGCGCGCTGAGGGTTAATTACAGCGTTTGTGACAACAAAAACACTCAATTCGAAACAATGGTTACCGACAAATTTCTGCCTGTTATGGGTTATCATGTATTTTGTGGGAATTTATCTGATGTTGATTATTCAGGTCAGGTTCTTATAAATACCTTTAGCCCTAATTCATATGGCGTTGCCCTGACCGACAAAAGGTTTGAAACTGCTTTAAAAAATAGTGACTTGCTTGTGCTGGACGGAATAGGTGTTGCTTTCGCATCTATCTTTTTAAATGGAAAAAACATTAAGAAAGTAGCCGGACAGGATTGCTTTGATTACTTTATCGCTGAGTTGAATAAAAAATCCGGAAAATGTTTCTTTTTTGGTTCGTCAGAGAAAACCTTGAACAAAATAAAAAACCGGATTGCAATTGAATATCCAAATGTATCAGTTGGTTATTTTTCTCCTCCCTTTAAAGAAGAGTTTAGCGAAGAAGACAATGCCGAAAGCAGAAAAGCTATCAATGAATTTAAACCTGACGTACTTTTTGTTGGTTTAACTGCCCCAAAGCAAGAAAAATGGGCTTATGAGAATAAGAACTTTTTAAATGTGCCGGTAATCTCGACAATTGGCAACGTATTTGACTGGTATGCCGGAAATAGTAAAAGGCCCGCCAAAATTTGGATAAAATTACGCCTTGAATGGTTGGTACGCATTTTTATGAGACCAGAGATTTTTAAGCGTAATACCGGCAATCAATTATTATTTGTAAAGGATTTTTTATTAGTGTTATTTGAATTAAAAAAAATATAATGGTTAGAGCCGGAATTATTGGTTTAGGAAAAATGGGTATTTCGCATTGCGCAATACTTGGAGCACATCCTGATGTTGATTTAGTAGCAGTATGCGATACATCATCATTATTAAATGAAGTTTTCAAAAAACATACTCGCTTCGAATTTTTTACTGATTACAAAAAAATGATCGATACAATGAATCTGGATTGTATTGTGATCGCATCGCCGACTAAATACCACGCAGATATGGTTTCTTATGCGCTGAACAACAATGTTAATGTTTTCTGCGAGAAACCATTTGCATTAAATGCCGAAGAAGGAAAGACATTGGCAAAATTGGCATCCGATCTTAAACTTGTTAACCAGGTTGGGTACCACAATCGATTTATTGGCACTTTTAATGAAGCAAAAAGGCTGTTAGAAGCTAATGTGCTCGGCGAGCTATATCATTTTTTGGGCGAATCATATGGCCCTGTTGTCCTGAAAGAGAAAGTTGGTACCTGGCGCTCCGAAAAAGGGCAGGGTGGAGGATGCTTGTATGATTATGCTTCCCATACAATAGACCTGATCAATTTTATCCTGGGTAAACCGGTAAAAGTAAGAGGTACCCAATTGAAGAGTATTTACTCGGCCGACGTTGAAGACGCTGTTTACTCGAGTTTAACACTACAAAATGGATTGACAGGTCAACTCTCAGTTAATTGGAGTGATGATACTTATCGTAAAATGAGTACACAAATTACTGTACTTGGCAAAAAAGGGAAAATTATTGTAGATGCCACAGAACTTAAGATCTATTTAAAGGAAGAAAATAAGAGTTTCGGACTGGAAAAAGGATGGACCACCCGGTACATTACCGAACTTACTGATCTTGTAAATTATAATCTGCGAGGCGAAGAGTATACTGCCCAGATCGACCATTTTATAGATTGTATAAAAACAAAAAATATAAATAATATAAGCTCCTTTTCAAGTGCCACGAATACCGACGAGCTTATTGCTTTACTACTAAATGACAACCAATAAAAATGAAAAAAGCAATTTTTGGAGATAATCAATTTTTCGGAGTCAACCACAGCTCGGATGAAAAATCTCGTGCTCAGGCAATAAGATTTAAAGATAATAAGGCCATTTTAGATGTGCTTGATATAGCAATTGAAGAAGGTATCGAGACTTTTATGTGTACAACACATGACCGCATCGCAGAAATCTGTAAAATAATCCGGGATAACCCTAAATACAAAGATTTTAAGATATACCCATGTATGCCTTATGCCCACAAGTATGCTAATGCCGTAACTGAATTGGGTATTATGGGCACCATTAAACAATACGTTCCAGGGAATATATTCAGCACCGTTGCAAAAGGGGGGCTGGCTTTTGTAAAAAAGGATTTTATATCCATGATGGAGTTAATGATCGACGCTGAGCTGAAAATGTTCAAGGGGATATCAACGCCTGTAGTTTTTTTACAAAATGTGATAACAGATATGCTTCTTGGCCTTGGAATGACTGATTTTCTGGTTGGATTTTACAACCATATCAAAGAAAAACATGGTGCTGAAGCTGGGTTTATAACCATGAATTTACCTTTGCTTTTAGATACCCTTGAAGCAGCAGGTATAAAAAATCCTATAGTTTGTGCATCAATTAATAAGGCCGGATTCCGCATGTCGGGCAGTGTTGAAGCTTATGAAAAAGTGATCGCTCAAAAACGCTGTCGATTAATTGCCATGCAGGTATTTGCTGCAGGTGTATTGCCGGCAAACGAGGCACTTGAATATGTATGTAAACTTGACGGAGTTGATTCAATTCTTTTCGGTGCGTCATCACGTGGAAATATTAAGCAATCGAAATTATTGATCGATACTCTTAGTAGTTAAGATCAAAAAAAATACCCTTAGTTCTGGTTAGGTATAATTATTTCTTTCAGAGCTATGAAAGCAAATTGAATGTAATGTCAATTTGCTTTTTTTTTGCAATAAAGTTTTTCTTAAACCTTTGCAGCAGCCTCAATATAAAATATTGGTACTAGTCTTCCTGACTTGCATCGGCGTGTATCGAACGGTAAAAGATGATGCCTTTATTGCATTAATTAAGTCGTAATTAATAAACAAAAATTCTATTTATATCATAGATAACATAGATTAAATAGGCGTACAAAAACTGTATTTTTTCGTGTACAAATATTTTCTCAAATGGGGAGTTTATTACCCAAAGGCATGGAACATTAGTTTTATAAAAATTGAAAAAAAAGTAGTTTTTTTTTCAAGTAATACGGCTATTACGTTACTTATTTACGTATAAAAACGGTATTTATTAAAAAAAGCAGTTTTGATACAATTTCAGAACTTTTAAAGCATAGTTATTGTATAACCTATAACACACAATCCTATTGAACATGGTACATCGGTACAAACAATTCTACAATGCTATTAATCTTACGCTAGATTACCTATTGCTCAATGTTTCGTTGATAGTGATTTATAATATCCTCAGCAATTCATTGATACCCTGGATCAGCAATACCAATTTACTTCCTGTGGTATTAGTTTTTAACTTGTTGTGGCTTCTTTCATCAAACATTACCGGATTGTACAACAAGGTATCGGATAACGACACTAAAGTTTACTATAGTACGCTAAAAACCTATTTATTGTACCTGAGTTTGATATGCGTTATCATTTTGATGATCATTGGGACTAAGTCATACTTTATCACACCCGAATACCTGTTTTATTCAATGACTTTGTTCGGCATACTATTAGGCGCATGGAAACTTGTGTTTTTTGCCTTAAGGAAAAGTGATAAGGTTCTATTAAACAATTCCCGTAATGCCATTATCGTTGGAGCAAGCCGGGCCGGAAATGAGTTATATGATCAGTTTAGCAGCGAGGTTTTTAAGGGGTATAATTTGCTTGGCTTTTTTGATGATGATCCTTCAAGAGTATCGCATCAACATTTGTATTTGGGTAATACCAGCTTATGTATGGATTACGTGCTGAAAAACAATGTGGATGAAATATTTTGTGCTTTACCTTATTCTGAGCACGAAACAATAGAACGATTAATGTCTGATTCGGATAAAAACCTTATCAGGTTTAAAATAGTACCAGAGTATCATGAGTATTTTAAGAATACTTTCTATCTGCAAAATATGGGTAATATTCCAATTCTGTCAGTTAGAGCTGAGCCACTGGAGAATATCCTTAACCGGGTAATTAAGCGTTTATTTGATATCGTTTTTTCGCTTATTATAATCATTTTTGTTTTCAGTTGGTTATTCCCAATCCTGGCAATTTTGATCAAGCTGGAATCAAAGGGTCCTGTGTTTTTTACTCAAAAGCGTTCTGGACGCGATAACCACGCATTCAAATGCTACAAGTTCAGGAGTATGAGGTGCAATAAACAATATGAGCACATCCAGGCTACTTTAGGCGATCCACGTATCACCAGGATTGGAACTTTCCTTCGAAAAACAAGTCTTGATGAATTACCTCAATTCTTTAACGTTCTCATAGGTAATATGTCAACCGTTGGGCCGCGTCCACATATGTTAAGCCATACCGATCAATACTCACAACTGATCGACCAGTTTATGGTAAGGCATTTTATGAAACCCGGGATTACCGGTTGGGCACAGATAAACGGTCTGAGGGGTGAAACAAAAACTACCGAAGCCATGCTTGAACGCGTAGAAGCAGACGTTTGGTACCTTGAAAACTGGACGTTCCTGCTTGATATCAGAATTATTTTATTGACTGTTTGGAAATCAATAGCAGGCGATAAAAATGCTTATTGATTGTTGAAATTTAAACATCCTGTACAACTGATCAACAGAACAAAAGCCAATCCATCGCAACATATATTGCCCTCATCTTTGAGTTAGTAACTGATAAATTATTCTCAAGGCTGAGGGCTTTCAGTTAGGCACTAAAACCGCAAAAAGGCAGGCATCGATATATTCTCACAGCTTCATTCTATTACCTGACAGCGCAAAAAAAAAGCCCCGGGAGAGGCTTTTTATAAAGTTTAATTGAACTGCAGGGCTATTCAAATTGGTTTTTAATAGCGTATCCATATTCCTTTAACAATTTTTCTTTTCTAAAATGTTCAAGGTCTGTAGCAACCATTTCGCTGACTAACATCTGAAGATCGTATTTTGGCTTCCAACCCAGTTTAGTATTTGATTTTGTTGGATCGCCAATTAACAATTCAACTTCTGTTGGGCGGAAATATTTTGGATCGACAGCTACAACTTGTTTACCGGTTTCAATTTGATACTCGGGGTTCGAGCAGGAAACAATGTATCCTTTTTCGTCAACTCCTTCACCTTTGAATTCGATCTCTATGCCTACTTCTTTGAACGCCAGACGAACAAATTCCCTCACCCTTGTTGTTACGCCGGTTGCTATTACATAATCTTCCGGAACATCCTGTTGCAAGATCAGATACATCGCTTCAACGTAATCCTTTGCATGCCCCCAGTCTCTCTGAGCATCCAGATTACCAAGGAACAGATCATTTTGAAGGCCGGTTGCGATTTTAGCTACTGCTCTGGTGATTTTGCGGGTTACAAATGTCTCGCCGCGCAAAGGACTCTCATGATTAAAGAGTATACCGTTGCAAGCATAAATGCCATATGCTTCACGATAGTTTACTGTTATCCAATAGGCATATAGCTTAGCCACTGCATATGGTGAACGAGGATAAAAAGGAGTAGTTTCCGATTGAGGTACAGCCTGCACCAGTCCGTATAGTTCAGAAGTTGATGCCTGGTATATTTTTGTTTTCTTTTCTAATCCTAAAATACGAATAGCTTCAAGCAAACGTAAGGTTCCAATACCGTCAGCATTCGCAGTGTACTCAGGGGTATCAAAACTAACCTTAACATGCGACATCGCTCCAAGGTTATATATTTCATCTGGCTGAACTTGCTGAATTATCCGAATAAGGTTGGTAGAATCGGATAGATCACCATAGTGGAGTTTGAATCTAATATCTGTATCATGGGGATCCTGGTACAAATGGTCAATCCTATCGGTATTAAACAACGAACTTCTTCGTTTTATACCATGTACTTCATAACCCTTGTTCAATAGTAATTCTGTAAGATAGGCGCCATCTTGTCCAGTTACACCTGTTATTAATGCTTTTTTCATTCCTTATGATAGTTATTTTTAGTTCGACAATGCAAATCGCTATCGGCATACTAAGATACAATAATCCCATTTAAGATTGAACTATTTGATATCAAACCGCTTGTTCCTTTTACTTAAATAATGGGGATTTTGTTTGCCGTTTTTTACATTATTATCACTTTCGACGTTTGATTTACACCATTACCGCTCAAATGAATAAAATAACACCCCGGGCGTGGTTTTGTAGAGAAATCTAATCTGTAACTATTATTAGTTACCTGCACCGATTGGCTGAGGATAGTTTCGCCATTAGTATTCATGAGATCTATATTTAGACTCTGAATCGCAGTATTGTTTAAATTAAACATAATATAGTCCGTTGCCGGATTTGGATAAACACTTACTGACACCTGTTTCATTGCTGGGATTGCATCTGTAATACCTTTTGACGCGTTGGGGGCCGAATAAATTACAGGAGGCATAAGCGCAAGCGAATCGGGATTTTTAATTAGGATAATTGAAGTAAAAGGGGCAAGAGTAACACTGCCAGCGTATTTGTTATTTTTTACGTCGACATAGTTTTTGCCCACCTTAACAAGTTTAGGAGATGTGGTATTGTTATAGGCAAATATTATATTGTTTGCCGGGTTATTAACAGTGGCGGTAGTCTGGTACAAGCCAACATTATCCAGCCAAATAGTAGCGTCTTCATTTTCAAGTGCAAAAACAACTGTTGCACTCGCTACTGATGATGTTGGGTTAAAATACACGGCATTTTCACTTCTTGCAATGTCAAGCATTGTATATTGCTTTTCACTTATGATATTATATGGAGCTGCTGAATTGATCAGGTAAGCAACCACTCTTTCATCAGTTTTTGTGCCGATCATGCTGAATTTTAGCATATAGGTATTTCCGGTATTTACTGGCCCCATGGGTATCGTAACTGATTCCCCATTGGTTGGTGAACCTGAAATAAAACTAAAATAACCCTCAAATGAGCCACCATCTAATTTTGTCATCCATGCACCTTTGAAATTTCCGTTTGCTGAATAGGTAAGAGCACCATTTATATTCGCATTAAAGGTCCCATTAGCAAATTTATTTCTTTTGTCAGTACTGCTGAAGTTATAATAGGGGATTGGGATTGCCAATGACGAAGTAAGATCTTTATTATAAAGAGCCTGCCACATGCTTAAATTAAGTGCTTTATTGGCTATGCTGAATTGAAATGTATTGTCAATAATGTTTGAATAATAATTATTGCTAAAGGTACCGAAATTAGAAATATCTGCCTTAAACGACGATATTGCCAGGGTAGGCTGCGTGATCAATTCTGAAAATGCTATGTTTCCGCTTATAGAAAGGTTTTTTGTTGTATATAACGGATTATCGTGTGCAATGTCCAGTTGGGCCAAATTGTTAAAGAGCGTATTACCGGTAAAAACGATGCTTTGTGAGTTATGTAATTTTGCGCCACCCGGACAACCCGAAACTGTATTACCTGTAATAGTTATACCAGATGAATTATCGTCGGTATAAATACCTACCGAACAACCCAGGAAAGTTCCGCTTGTTCCATTGGTGGCCGCATTGCCATTAAGGACTATATTTCCAATTACCTGTCTGCCATGACTAAGAACTGTAGTATCTTTTCCGCCCCAGGCATAGATCCCACCTCCATCATCTTCGATCTGGGTAAAGTTGGTGACAAAATTATTTTTTATTAAAACGCTGTCACCGCTGTGACAGATACCATCATAACCGGCGTTTTCTATATCATTGCTGACAACAGTATTACCAACCCCGGTAATATTGACAGCAGAATAATTTGGATTCGGACTTGCACCCATGCCTGGTATTAGTCCATTGTTGTATATGGTGTTTCCACTTATTGTATTATGGGTCCCGTTAAGCAAGATAGCTGAATTATTAGAACCCGATATCGTGTCGTTTTGAACAGTTAAATACGTAGTATTTCCGGCATTAATACCGCAAATGCCACTCAAAGTTATACTACAGTTTTTGATTGTTACAAAGTTTGCGTTAAGAAGCTGAATGGCAAAATTGTTGGCACCATTAAATGCAAGACCAGTGATAACAATATAATTTTTGTTGGTAATATTGACCAAACTATCGACGCTCCCAACCTGAATGGTTACACCAGGGGGCATACTTGCTCCAAAAAACATATTTACATTTTTAGTCGCCCGGTTAAAATACCATTCGCCAACTTCATCAAGAGTGGAAGGATGATTTTGAATAAAAAAACCAAAGTTATTTAAGGGCTGGTAACTTGAGGCCCCCGTATAGTTTATTACAGTAGCAGTGTTTGAACTGATGACTCCCCGGTCAATAGTCCAGTGATTTTTGCGAATTACGACTTCTGCTCCGGCCCAGTTGATAGCGGTATTCAAGGCGCTACTTGTAATTTGTGTTCCTGCCACGTGGCTATCTACATTAAGATATCCGCTATTGACCGCATCCAAATTCGGATATCTCCCTAAGGGTTGGGCAATGCCATTTGAAACAACAACATTTACGTTAGCAGCTGCTAATGGGCAATTGCCCTGAAATATGCCCCCACCTAAATTGATCCAACCAGAGGTTGGAGCTAAACCACTAAAAAGGGGCTTATTGCCAGTACCGTATGACCCTATAATTATTGGACTTGCAGCAGTACCAGATTTGGTTACCGAAATTGTGCCTGAAAAAGTATCACCGCATCTGAATAATATAGAATCGCCGGGTAGGATACTGGTAAAATATGAATTTAGCTTGGTAATAGTTTTCCAGGGGGTCGCTTTATTTTGAGCCTGTGCACTTGTATAGGAATCGTTACCATTTGCTGCAAAATAATAATTAGCAGCCTTAGATTGATTTATTAAGAAAATAGCAAAAAAAGTAATCAAATATCTCCAAAACATACCATCTGCTTAATTAGGTAGAGCAATGGTTATTTTTTACGAATACTAACTCATTATGTTGTGGAATTTAAGGGCAATTTTATACAATTTTTGGCACTTTACTCTAAATTACATTTTCAAAATACTTGATTTACAAATGGTTATGAAAATATTATTTTTTTAATCTACGATCGCCTCGCAATCAAAAAGGTCCCTCCAAACAAAGCCAAAAGTGCACCCAAAATGATGTAATGCAAATTAGGAACATGATAGCCTTTGTCCTGAAATTTAAAAGTGATATTGAATAAAATTATACTAATGATAGGAAACAATAGAAAGTTTCTAAGCATCTGAACGTTTTTCATTTTTTATACTTAATCTCAAAATTACTTGATTTTCATCATATAATAAACACTACAGCTATATAAAGTTGCCCGAAAAGTCATAAAAAAACCGGGTTGTACCCCGGTTTTAAAAAAATCAAAAATGGCCTTTTAAAAAAGGCTGAAATTTACAATACTCGAAGGAAGCAATGTAGCGCTAATATTGGCACCTAAAACATTTGTACTCCAGCCAATAGGCATTGGCGTACCTGCTTGATATGAAGCATCCTTTTCAATGCTTGTGGCGCCTGGATAATAGGAAAGATCCGATGCCTTACCTGAATACCACTTTACCTGATTACCACTTATAGTAATATTACTGCTCGGCAAACCTGAATAATTACCACAACCGAGGCCCTGATGTGACCATGCAAACGGACTACTATAAATTTTATTGTTCAATATTTGAATGTTGGTACCGCCGGCAACCTGCATTCCAATATTTCCTGAATTGATCACTATATTTTGCTCAGCACATTGATTACTTCCTCCGCCGTCACCCAGGGTTATGCCTGATCCGGTTGTACTTGGGCCACCACCACTTATCCAGTTGCCAATTACATAAATCAAATCCGCCGCCGTTCCGTTACTTTTATAAACACTTATAGCATCTTCAGGGTTGCTTTGTCCTTGCAAGTTTTGAATCTTGTTATACTGAATACGGTTATAAGTTCCTCCAACATTACTGTACTGTATACCCGCACCTTGTGGAAAGGGTCCCTGAGTGTTTAGTATTTGATTGTATTGCACCCTAATTCCACCATTCGGGCATCCAACTGCCAATACGCCTGTACCAACCTTTGTAATATCAGTACTGTCAACGAGTACGTTTGAACAATTTGAAATGAGGATACCAAACGATGTAGTATTTTGAAGCCGGCAATGCGTTATATGAATATTTGTACAACCCACCAATTGAATGCAAGGAATTGTGCCGCCATTGATTGAGTCGCCATTGATGGTCAAATTACTTTTATTATACAAATTGATTGGTGCAGTTGCCGAATAAATAGCTTTCAACGTTCGGCCAACCGGAACCGATGGTGATGAAGAATTTGAATTTATACTGGACACAGTAGAACCTGCGATGACAGCAGGAGGGGGGGAGTTTTCTTTTTGACAGGAAATCAAAAAAATCAATGACAATAAAAGCCATTTAAAACGAGCCAAATAGGGTTGGCCCGCTTTCGCGAGAAATAAATTTTTCATAGGGTAGTTTAAATTAATTATTAATTAGTCCAATTGTAACGATATGTAAATTAATTTATTTTAAATAATTAAAATAAATTTTAACGCAATATTTGGTATAATTAATTAATTGCTTAATTAGGGTATTCTCATTTTCATTAGCCATTTTGCCTATGAAAACATTCAAAATAATTTTTTAAAATAAATTCCTCAAAAAAATAAAACCTCTTGTTCAAACTTGTTCACTAAACCAGTGAATTTTTATTCAATAATTTAAAAATCAAAGAGCTAAAAAATCCTCGCTAAATCTGCCAATATTCCGAAAATGAATTTTTTTCCCTTTTATTTTTTTGATGTAACAAAATTAAGACATGAATGTTTTAATTGTTTTAAAAAAAAATGAACAAATCAGCTATTTTCCTAATTGGAAGCGAAAGTACATTAAAATTGCGCTTCTTAAAAATGCAATTTTCCTGCTATTTTGATGTACTTAAGTCGCCAGATCGACGATAATTTTTGGTATTACTAAAAATTTTACACAAAAAAAAAGCTGGACTATTAACCCAGCTTTTTTCTTTTTCAATTAACTACCTTTTAATAACGGTATCTAAACAGCGCTTTCTCTTTTCAATAAGATCAATATGCCATTTTATCCGGTGTTTTATTTGCAGGTTAGGTTGAATATATTTTTCCAATACCTATTTCGGCATAATGATAAAATAACTATTGGATATAATTTAATTATTGAAACACAACCAATGGTACTGTAAGATAGTTTGTTGGTGGGGGAGTACCCAATGCATTTGTAGTCCAATTGCCCGGAGGAGTCAATCCAGATTGTAAAGAAGCATCTTTCTCAATCTGGGTAGTACCAGCCGCGTAGTATGAAAGGTCTGCTGCTTTACCCGACATCCATTTAACTTTATTGTTACCTATGGTAACGTTTGTACTTGGTACACCTGAGTAGTTACCATATCCCAATCCTAAATGCGACCATGGAAAAGCAGAAGAATAGATGGTATTATTTGTCATGGTTATATATGTTCCGCCAGCTACCTGCATTCCGATATTACCAGAGTTGATCACAATATTATTGGTAATTGTCTCGTAGCTTCCGCCCTGGTCAGCTACAGTGATTCCTGAACCGGTAGTACTTGGTCCGCCACCCCTAATAAAATTATTGGTAACTAATATTGGCGAAGCTGCAGTACCATTACTCTTGTAAACGTTGATGGCATCTTCCGGATTACTTTGATCAGCAATATCCTCCAGGTTGTTGTATGAAATTACGTTACCTGCACCACTCACATTGTTAAATTGTATAAAATCGGCGTGTGGGTAAGGGCCTTGCATATTCAGCATATAATTATAGCTAACTACAATACCGCCGGTGCAATTTTGAGCATAAACGCCGGCGCCGATGTTATGGATATAATTATATTGAATCGTGATATTAGAGCAACCAATTAAGAAAATACCAAAAGTTCCGGCATTGCCAGATATTTTGCAATTTTTAATAGTAATATTTGAACAATTGGTTAGTGTGATAGCGTTGGTAGAACCACCGTTTATACTGTCGGCGCTGATGACAAGGTTTGAAACCCCCTTTAAATTAATAGGAGCTACCGATTTCATACCAATGCCTGAAAACTTTAGCGTCAAAGTTTGGGCACTGGCAGCAAAACACACACACAGGGTTAATAGGATTAGAATAGGCTTTTTCATGATTTTTTGGGTTTAGTGATTTTTAGTTTTTTTTTTAATTAGTTTTTTGTTTGGTCAATTCAAGGTAGTTTAGTTAAACATTATAATACTCTTATAATCTGTTATTTAATCAATTAAAAATATACAATTCTATGCCAAAAACAAAAACTCAAATAATTAAATCATAATCTATCACGCTATAGCATAGACTTTAGCGAATCAATTAAAAAAATATATTTTTATGACATATTTCCAACTTTTCAGTAAATATTCGCTTATTATTTATACACCTACCCGATAACCTTAGTGGGGAAAAAAAGGGAAATAGTTCCTAAGGTGTGACATTAATTGGGGGGACTATCGGCTAAATCGGTATAAATGTTCGATAACTGGAACAATCAATCGAATAATATTTAACCAATTCAGAAACTGGCCAAACCGGGAATTATAAAAGATCATCAAAATACAAGAAAACATTTCCGACTTCTTTCATTTAATTTCGGCCTCTCAACAACAGCTCATCATATCCTTTTTGTTTACCCAGCTCCATCAGGATCAGGTCAAACTAAATTTTCGATAGCTTGAAAAACTTTAGAGTTAATATCTAAAAATGGTATTTCTATCGCGCGGCAATGATTTTTAAACCTATTGTTTGGTAATTCATTATTCTTTTCCAAGGTTTGTGAGAATGAAAAATTAGAGATTTTTAATTTTAATTTTGAAGGTTCGTTCAGATAAAGACATTTGCCAGCGGCAGCTGAATAAATCGATAACAGTTGCAGCAATTATTTAGCAGGCTAAATCTGCTTTGTGTTAAAACTTAAGATTAAATTTTTATGGATTCTAAAAACAGCTATTCTTTAAATGACAAAGTAATTATCGTAACAGGCGGTACCGGTATCCTGGGTAATTCATTCGTTAATGGAATTGTTGAAGCTGGCGGGACGGTATGTATACTGGGCAGAAATGGCATACTCGCAAAAGAACGAGCAAACGTAATAAATAAAAATGGAGGTAAAGCACTTGCACTGACAGCTGATGTTTTGAATGAACAACAGTTGATTGAAGCGAAAAACCTGGTATTGGAAAATTTCGGCAGAATTGACGGATTGGTGAACGGGGCAGGGGGCAATATGCCAGAAGGAGTTTTACAACCCGAAGATGATTTGTTTAGCTTGAACATCGCAGGCATGAAAAAAGTTTTGAACCTGAACCTGTGGGGCACCATATTGCCTACCCAAATATTTGGAGAGGAGATCGCCAAAGCTACGAATGGAAGTATCGTAAATATTTCTTCCATGAATTCAAAAAGGGCAGTCACCAAAGTGCTTGGCTATAATATGGGAAAAGCAGCTATGGATTGCTATAATCAATGGTTTGCTGTTGAGCTGGCCAACAGATATGGAGACAAAATAAGAATGAACGCTATTGCACCGGGCTTTTTTCTGACTGAACAAAATAAAAATTTGCTTACAAACCCAGATGGCGGCTATACATCACGTGGGGAATCAGTCATCAGAAATACGCCATTTAAACGCTTCGGTCACCCCGACGAACTTATTGGAGCTCTTGTTTGGTTGCTAAGTGATGCTTCAGCATTTGTTACAGGCTCAATGATATGCGTGGACGGCGGCTTTTCAATTTTCAGCGGGGTTTAACAGAAGATTTACACATTTATGATCTGATAAACTTCTGTAAGGCTATTATATTATATAAAGCCAGATATCATTACCAGTCATCCTTTTGCGAATGGAATAGTTTGATGAAAGCGGAGAGAGAGGGATTCTAATTCAGGTATTTTTCTATTTTAAAAGTGCCTTTTTAATATCATTTTAAGGGTTTTTAAATCGT
>Ga0164296_1003823_pt1 | contig 14001 bp, 11 predicted proteins | sample GEODES057metaG_FD_113533 | JGI IMG/M metagenome (GOLD analysis project Ga0164296, IMG submission 113533) | Dystrophic lake water microbial communities from Trout Bog Lake, Wisconsin, USA - GEODES057 metaG | ecosystem: Environmental > Aquatic > Freshwater > Lake | place: USA: Trout Bog Lake...
AGCCCATTGTGTCGTGTAAATGCAAATTGCCCATCCGGCCATCGCCGATTTCCGCCCGCACCGCCCGCACCAACCGCCGCACCTGGGCCGGATGCGCATAGCCCAGCGTATCGGCCAAGGTCACGATATCCGCCCCAGCCTCCACCAGTTGCACCGCCAGCGCCACCACCTCGGCCTCCGGCACCTCCCCCTGCAATGAGCATCCGAACGAGGTCGGGATACCGGCGACGATCTGCGGCCGCACCGCCAACGTCTTCGCCCAGGCGCCAATTTTAGCGAACTCCACCACCGCCTCCGCCCGCGTCCGCCGCACGTTGGAAAGGCTATGCGCCTCGCTGGCCGAAACCGGCACCAGGATCGAATCCGCCCCGGCCGCCGCCGCCGCCTGCGCCCCGCGCAAATTCGGCGCCAGCGTCGCCACATGCAGGCCCGGATGGCGCGCCCGCACCGCCGGCACCAGCTCCGCCGCATCCGCCATTTGCGGCAACATCGCCGACGGTACAAAGCTCACCACCTCAATGTCAGCCACGCCAGCGGCAACCATCGCCTCAATCCATGCCAACTTGGCATCGGTGGACATGACGGACTTACACGCCTGCAAACCATCACGCGGCCCGACATCGCGGACCGAAATTTTCGGAATTGTCATACTCCAATACTGCGACAAGCCCGCCGCCGATAGAAGCCCCCAACGCCAAGCATCTTCCAATTTCATTTTTTATGTTACGGCATCGAAACAAATAGAACAAGCCAAAGCCGGCTCGCTCAGCCCCGTGTCGAAAATCGTTGCCCCAACGGCCGTACGCCGTCCGGCGGCCCGGCATCCGCCGCCGCCGCCCAAGCTTCACGCGCCCGGCGCGGTGGCGGCGCCACATCCGTAACCCCCGCCACATCCGCCAACCCCAACAGCCGGCACACCGGGCGCAAAATCCGCGCCATCCCGGGGAGTTGCGCCAAAATCGCCTGCGCCTCCGGTTGGCCCAGCAGATGCGCGAGTTGGGAGCCATAGCCCACCGCCTCGTACCCCAACTGCCGCACCAACCAGCCCCGCCCGCGTGGCAGTTTCGCCATCGCCGGAAGCTCGGCGCGCGCCGCTCTCGTCGCACTCCCCGCCGGCACACGCACCACAAGCGGCCGCCGCCGCACCGTCACCCGTTCCAGGCGGCACGCAATATGCGTCAACCACCGCCACAGCGGCACAATCAACGGCAGCAGCCGCGGATCACGCAAAAACCGCCGCGCAATCACCGCCACCAGGTCAGCCAAAATCAACCCCACCTGCCGCGCGAACGCGGCGGTATCAGCAGACGAGACCAATGCGGTGGCAACCGGATGCATGACATTTTTACTAACTGTTTTAAAAAACCGCTGCAAGTCTTTTCGTCGCCCCGGCATTCAAATAGTGATCGGTCGGCGCGCGCGGGATGGCGCTGCTCTGCCCGCCAATCCGATCGATACAACCAGCCAACGGATGCGGCCCCATATCCTGCCGCAAAAGCGTCAACACGTCGCAGGTCACCACCAGATCGCAGTCGAGGTAGATCACCCGTCGTTCGTCGATCAATTCGGGGATCGCCAATTTCCCATATGTCGCCGAGGAAACATAATCCACCGTCCGCCAGCGAAAGAACGCGGCCTGCGCCACCGGCACCAGCACAATCTCAGCGGCAAACATCGCCATCCGGGCCTGGATCGCCTGCGCCTCCGCCAGCGCATCGCCCAACACCACACAATAAATCCGGCACCGATGCCGCGCATGCATCAGCACGGGAAAAATCGCCACCGCCGCATAGGGGGCATAGCCCTTGTCGAACACGAACACGACCGGGATCGTCGTATCATCATTGCCCATCAAACGGCCTCCCGCTCGGGCCGCAACGCGCGACACACCAGCCAATACATCCTCTCCGGCCGCCCCTCATCCACCAGCAACCAACGGTCCGCCTCACTTAAGCCGGCCAATCCATCAATCGCATGCGGATTGCGCGCCCCTTGCGGAACCACCGTCACCGCATGGCTGGCAGCAAACCGCGCCGCCAACGCCTCTTTCAGCCCACGTTGCAGAAAATCATGCGTCTCCACCACAATGTCGGCCCCAGCCAGGCCCGGCACCGCCACCGGGTCGAGCAACACCTGCTCGGCCCCTTCGCAATCCATCACCACCAACACCCGCGCCGCGCCGGCGAGCAGGTCGGCCAATAGCTGCGGCGTGCACGCGCCACCCACCCGCACCACCACCCCGTTCGCCATCGCCGCCGCCGCGCACAGCGCCTGCGCAGCCGGGTCACGATCCAACGCGATCACCTCGGCACCCGGCAGCAACCGGGCCAGCCCGACGGCGTAATACCCTTCCGCACACCCAACATTAATCACCCGCTCCGGCGCCCGCGCCACGAAATCGCGCAGCGCCGGGAACAAATCCGCCTCATACGTGCCCAGCAGCTTTGGCGCCCGATCACCGTCGCCCCAACTCTGCTGCGCCGGCAGCACCATCCCGGCGAACGGGCCAGCCAACACCCGATTTTGCGCCCAGGCGGCCAGTTGCTCCGTTAACTGCTGCCGCCGCGTCGCGCTGGTGCTGGCGAACCCGCGCACCGGGTCAGCCAGCACGTCCAGATGCGCGGTGAGCACACCAATAATCTGCCCACGCACCTCATAGGCCTGCTCCAGCCTGCCATCACCCTCCAGTATCTCTACCCAATCGCGCAAATGCTGCACCGTCGCCGGCTCCTGCACCGCCCAGTCCGGCTCTGGCAAAATCGCCCGCGCATAGCTCGCCCACAGCGCCAACAACCACGGTTCGGACCAGCGCATCCAGGGCTTGATATTGCCGGAAAAATGCAAAACACCACGCCCGAGCCAAGGCTCCCACTGCTGCCGCACCTGCCCCTTTGGCACCTCATGCTGCATCAAATTCCATTGCGGTGGCAAAACCGCCTTCCGTCGCTCCAGCACCTTGTTAATGATGCACTGATCCAGCAACGTCGCCTGCGCGGCATACACGCCATACGCCTGCAACGCCGCCGCCGAAAACCCGATCTGGCGCAACGCCGGCAAATCCATCAGCATCACACCGGTATTGATATAGGTATCGGCCGGATCACGTGGAATTTCACTGGCGCGCCCGCCGATCGGATCAATGCACCCCGCCAGCGCATACGGCCCACAATCATGCTGAAATAGCGGCATCAGATCGCCGGTCACCAGCAAATCGCTGTCCAGATAGATAATCCGGTCCTCTGCGATCAACTCCGGAATAAACAACTTACCATAGGCAGCGGCCGAAATATGGAAGCGCGGCAGCCAACCCGCGAACGCCGGATCGTCCAGCGCCACAATCAGCAATTCGGCGCCAAACATCGCCACACGCTGCCGCAGCGCCGCGATTTCCGCCGCCGCATCGCCGACGACAATGCAATAAAGCTTACTCGGATGCCGCGCGTTGACCAGCAACGACATAATCGCAACCGACGCGTATTTTGCATACGCGCGATCGAAAACGAAAACATAGGGGATATACCCCACCACCGATCCGCTCACGGGCTATCGTCTTTCCGCTGAAACAGCACGCTACTGCAAGCTTCATCAGTAGCGGCGTCACTCTGGAAAAGAAACAATCTACCCGGCTCATAAATGTCTGATTATACCGGAATATATCCAGCTAAGTCGCAACTCCGTTCACCCCGCCAGCGCTTCCTCGGCATTCGGGTTGCCCGGCGCGGTCGCCCAACCCAACTCCACCAACGTCACAATCCGCCGCCCGGCCGCATCCAACTGGCAAACAATCAAGCCCTGCTCTTCAATATAACTCAGCACTCGCCGAGCCCGCCCCAGAGACCGGGTGCCATAGGCGCGCGCAATCGCCTGATCGCTCGGGCACGCCTGCCCCGCCCGCGCCGCGCCGGCGATCATCATGAAAATCCCTTGCATATCCTCCGGCAGCCCCGCCGCGCGGGTGGACACATCCTGCCACACATCATCCTCGCCCATCTCAGCGCTAATCCCCGCCCGCGCCCGCGTTAGCATCCGGCGGAAGCCGGCCAGATCGGGCACCTCCGCCCCCAGCCCCTCAATCCGGCAGCGGATCAGAAAATCCTGATACAACACCCCCACCGCCCGAAACCCAGCTTCTGGATCTGCGAGAATGGCACGCTGGATCCGGTCCAGCCGCGCCCGCCGATCGGCCAGCACCTCCGCACTCGGTATCGTCTCCACCGCCTCCACCTGCCGCGCCGTCGCCACCGGCTTGGCCGCCATCAACTGGCTGAGCAAATCCGGTGCCGGCGGCGGTGGCGGCCGGCGCTGCGGCCGCGCGGCCTCGGGCGGCGGTGCTGCCAAAATCACCGCCCGCGCATCCTCCAGCACCGCATCCGGCAGCGGCATTAAACGCTGCACCCCGTTGCGCGGCTGGGTGTCCGTCGCGCCAATGCGCACCCGCAGCGGCCGGCGAGACATCGCCGGCCCCAACGCCATAAAATGCCCGCGCTCCAAATCCCGGAACGCCTCCGCCTGCCGCCGCTCCATGCCGAGCAGATCCGCCGCCCGCGCCATGTCGATATCCAGAAACGTCCGCCCCATCAGAAAGTTGGACGCCTCGGCCGCCACATTCTTCGCCAGTTTGGCCAAACGCTGCGTCGCGATCACCCCGGCCAGCCCGCGCTTACGCCCCCGGCACATCAAATTCGTCATCGCCGTCAGCGACAGCCGCCGCGCATCATCGGACACCTCTCCCGCCACCGCCGGGGCGAACAACTGCGCCTCATCCACCACCACCAGCATCGGATACCAATGCTCGCGGCCAACCTGAAACATCCCGTCCAGAAACGCCGCCGCCCGCCGCAACTGATTTTCCGCGTCCAGCCCCTCCAGGTTCAGCACCGTTGAAACCCGATGAATGCGCGCCCGCTCGCCGGCCAACTCCAGCCCCTGCTCGGAATGCGCCTCGGCGTCGATCACCAAATGCCCGAACCGCTCGCCCAGCGTGACGAAATCACCCTCCGGGTCGATCACCGTCTGCTGCACCCACGGCGCGCTCTGCTCCAGCAGGCGCCGCAGCAAATGGGACTTGCCGGAGCCGGAATTGCCCTGCACCAACAACCGCGTCGCCAGCAACTCCTCCAGGTCGAGTGTCGCCGGCGCACCCGCCGTCGTCAGTCCCATCTCGATCGCAACCGTCATGTCTCGACTCGGGCCTCCTTGCGCGGAGGCCTATCAACCCGACCTGGACGGGATGAGCAACCCATCCCCCCCGCCGCCCATAGCCGGCCAGCCGCGAAGGTGACGTTACAAAATGTATTTTATTGAAATCACTTTTATATATCGTGCAAATAAAATATCATCGTCTAGAAACGTTTGATATCCCTCTCGGCAAGGATACCTCACCATGCGGTCCCTCCTCTCGCTCCTCGTCACCCTGCTGACGCTGACCCAAGCCCACGCTGAAACCGCCTTGCTAAACGTGTCCTATGATCCAACCCGGGAACTCTACGGCGCCATCAACAAAAGCTTCGCCGCCGCCTGGCAAGCGCAAACCGGCCAAACCCTCACCCTGCGCAGCTCGCATGGCGGCTCCGGCGCCCAGGCACGCGCGGTGATAGATGGGCTGGAGGCAGATGTCGTCAGCCTCGCTTTGCAATCGGATATCGACGCCATTGCCGATCGCGCCCACCTCCTCGCCCTCAACTGGCGCGACAAGCTGCCCAACCGCTCCACCCCCTACACCTCCACCATCCTGTTCGTCGTCCGCAAGGGCAACCCGAAGGCGATCCACGATTGGGCAGATCTCATTAAGCCTGGCGTCGCCGTCATCACCCCCAATCCGAAAACCTCCGGCGGCGCCCGCTGGAACTACCTCGCTGCCTGGGGCTACGCCCTAAACGCCAATGGCGGCGACCAGGCCAAAGCCCGCACCTACGTGACCGAACTCTTCCGCCACGTCCCCATCCTGGACAGCGGCGCCCGCGGCGCCACCATCGCCTTCGCCCAACGCAAACAAGGCGACGTCCTGCTGGCCTGGGAAGATGATGCCGTGCTCGCCGTGCAGGAACTTGGTCGTAACAAGCTCGAAATCGTGCTACCCTCCATCAGCATTCAGGCCGAACCTGTCGTCGCCGTCGTGGATGCGGTGGTGGATCGCCGCGGCACCCGCCCGCAGGCCGAAGCCTATCTGCGCTATCTCTACACGCCGGAGGGCCAAGAAATCATCGCCCGCAACCATTACCGCGCCATAGACCCCGTCGTCGCTGCCCGCCACACGGCGGAGTTCCCAGTCGTGCCGATGTTCACCATCGATGCCGTCTTCGGTGGCTGGCGCCAGGCTCAGGCCGAACACTTCGCCGATGGCGGCCTGTTCGACCAGATCTACCAGCCCGGCCAATGACCGCACGCTACCCCGCTCTGCCCGGCTTCCGCCTCGCCCTGGGCCTGACCCTGCTCTGGCTCGGCCTGCTGGTGCTGCTGCCGCTCGCCGGCCTGATGCTGAAAGCCGCCAGCCTGTCCCCGGCGCAAATCCTCGCCCTGCTCGCCACCCCGCGCAGCCTCGCCGCCTTCCGCGTCAGCTTCGGCACGGCGGCGCTGGCGGCGCTGATCGACCTACCGCTCGGCCTGCTGCTGGCCTGGACCCTCACCCGCTACCGCTTCCCCGCCCGCCGCCTGCTCGATGCGCTGATCGATCTCCCATTCGCCCTGCCCACCGCCGTCGCCGGCATCGCGCTGACCACGCTTTATGTCGAGGATGGCTGGCTCGGCGCCCTGCTCGCCCCGCTCGGCCTGTTCCCCGCCTTCTCCCCGTCCGGCATCGTCATCGCCCTCACCTTCGTCGGCCTGCCCTTCATCGTCCGCAGCGTCCAGCCAGTGCTGGCAGACCTGCATCGCGAAGCCGAGGAGGCTGCCCTCACTCTCGGCGCCAGCCACTTCGCCATCGTCCACCGCATCATCATGCCGCCGGTGCTACCCGCCCTCCTCACCGCCCTCGCCCTCGCCTTCGCCCGCGCTGTCGGCGAATACGGCTCCGTCATCTTCATCGCCGGCAACCGCCCGGCGATCTCGGAAATCGTCCCCTTGCTGATCGTCATCAAGCTGGAACAGTTCGACTATCCCGGCGCCGCCCTGCTCGGCACCGCCATGCTGGCCGCCTCCCTGCTGCTGCTGCTCGCCATCAACCGCCTGCAACGCTGGACCGCCGCGGAGCGGGCTTATGCCATCTGACCGCCTGATCGGTGAACCCGCCTGGCTCCGCGCCACCGCCATCGCCGCCACGCTGGCGGTCATCACCGTCATGCTCATCCTGCCGCTGGCCGTCGTCTTTACCGAAGCCGCCGCTAAAGGCCGGGCCTTCCTGCTGGCAGCGCTGACGGACCCGGATGCGCTGGCCGCCATCCGCCTCAGCCTGCTGGTGGCCGCCATCGTGGTGCCGATCAACACCGTCTTCGGCCTGGCCGCCGCATGGGCGGTCAGCCATTTCCGCTTCACCGGGCGCGGCCTGCTGGTGGCGGTGATGGAACTGCCCTTCGCCGTCTCCCCCGTCGTCTCCGGCCTGATCTACGTGCTGATGTTCGGCCTGCAAGGCTGGTGCGGCCCCTGGCTCGCCGCCCACAACATCCACATCATCTTCGCCATCCCCGGTATTGTGCTGTCCACCCTGTTCGTCACCCTGCCCTTCGTCGCCCGCCAGGTCGCCCCCCTGATGCAAGCCCTCGGCGTGGCGGAGGAAGAAGCCGCCCTTACCCTCGGCGCCAGCCCGTGGCACATGTTCCGCCGCGTCACCTTGCCGAAAATCCGCTGGGCGCTGCTCACCGGCATGCTGCTCTGCAACGCCCGCGCAATGGGCGAATTCGGCGCCGTCTCCGTGGTGTCCGGCCATATAAGAGGCCTCACCAACACTATGCCGCTGCACATCGAAATCCTGTATAACGAATACAATCTCGCCGCCGCCTTCGGCATCGCCGGCCTGCTCGCCGCCATGGCCATCGCCACCATCGCCCTGCGTATGGCGCTGGAATGGCAGCACCACAGTAGCCTCGCCCGCGGCAGCGCCGCGATCTGGAATCAGCCGGTATGATCCATCTGCGCGGCCTCACCAAAGGCTTCGGCGCCAGCTCGGTGCTCAATGCCATTGATCTGGACATTCCCCCCGGCCAGTTCGTAGCCCTGCTCGGCCCCTCTGGCTCGGGCAAAACCACCCTGCTGCGCATCCTCTCCGGGCTGGAAATCGCCGACACCGGCAGCATCACCCTCAACGGCCACGCCGCCGCCGCCCTGCCCCCCGGTGCCCGCAACATCGGCTTTGTGTTCCAAAGCTACGCCCTGTTTGGCCACCTCTCGGCTTTTGAGAACATCGCCTTCGGCCTCCGCGTCCGCCCGCGCCGCAGCCGCCCGTCAGAGCCGGAAATCCGCCGTCGGGTCGAAGACCTGCTCGCCATGGTCCATCTCGATGGCCTCGGCCCCCGCCTGCCCGCCCAACTCTCCGGCGGCCAACGCCAGCGCATCGCCCTGGCCCGCGCACTGGCCATCGAACCACGCATCCTGCTGCTCGACGAACCCTTCGGCGCATTGGACCAACACGTCCGCGCCAGCCTGCGCACCGAACTTCGCCGCCTGCACGACACGCTCGGCCTGACCACCGTCTTTGTCACCCACGATCAAGACGAAGCCCTGGAACTCGCTGATCGCATCATCACCCTGGAGCGCGGCCGCATCGCACGTGACATGGCCCCGGTCGCCGGCACGCCAACCCGACCGCGTCACGTAAAGCCAGATCAGTAGCCCGTTGCCACCCGTCCCGAGGGATCAGAGCAAACGTTCATTTTCGCGGAGGCATTCCGTGCACTTATCGCTCCATCTCTGCACGTCGGCTACGCTCAGAACAATGCGATAAATTATCAATCAGACTTGATGGGCAGAGAAAATCAAAATCCAAACCGCGTCGGCAAGTTTTTTCGCGGACACGCTCCTAGCGTCGGATGATCAGCGCAGGCGCAACGCATCATACCAACTGCCATGCGCTCGACCGCCCCCCTCACCCAACCCGATTAATCCCCTCATCCCGCCGAAACGCCGGAATCCCAACGCCCGCCGCTTCAAACCCGCCATCATTGGCCAACGCCTGCCCGTTCACGTAGCTCGCCGCCTTGCTGCACAAAAACCCAACCAGCTCGGCCATTTCCTCCGGCGTGCCATATCGCCCCAGCGGCACCGCGTCGTAATAATCGGCGCGGATCGCCGGGCTGTGCACCAGCTTGGCCATCTCGGTTTCCACCGGCCCGGGGCACACCGCGTTCACCCGCACCCCGAAATTACCTAACTCGACCGCGTATTGCTTGGTCAGATGGATAATCGCCGCCTTGCTGGTGCCATACGCCACCCGCAGCGTGCTCGCCCGCAGGCCGGAGATGGAAGCGATGTTCACAATCGCCCCGCTCTGCTGCGCCTTCATCACCGCCCCGAACGCCTGGCTGCACAAAAACACCCCGTCCAGATTGGTCGCCATCACCTGCCGCCATTCCGCGAACGAGGTTTCCAGCACCGGCTTGAACACGGCGACGCCGGCATTGTTCACCAGCGCATCCACCCGGCCCCAGCGCGCCAGCACCGCCGCCGCCGCGGCCTCAACCTGCGCCGGGTCGGCCACATCGCAGCCCAACGCCAGCACACGCGCTGGCTGCGCCAGCGTCGCCTCGGTCGCCGCCAGCGTGGCGCGGTCAACATCCAGCAGCGCCACGCAATGCCCGTGCGCCAGAAACCATTCAGCGATCGCGCGCCCAATCCCGCGCGCCCCGCCAGTTACCACCGCAACGGGCTGCATCGGGCTAGGCGTTGCCAGAGAGGTAATCGATCGCCGCCTGCGCCCCGCCCGCTTTATGCGGAATGCCGGCCGCCCGCAGCCCCATCTCAATCCCGCCCAGCGTGCCGATCACCTGTAAATCGCCGAGATCGCCCAAATGCCCGATGCGGAAAACAATATCGTTCAACCGCCCCAGCCCGGTCCCGAGGGACATATTAAACCGCTCAGCAATCAGTGCCCGCAGCCCGTTGGCGCTATGCCCTTCCGGCACCCGCACCGCCGTCAGCGCGCTGGAATAATCGGCCGGCTCGGCGCAATTAAGCTCCAGCCCCCAGGCGCGCACCGCCCGACGGGCCGCCTCGGCATGCCGGTCGTGCCGGGCATACACATTCTCCAGCCCTTCCTCGAACATCATGTCCAACCCGGTATCCAACCCATACAGCAGGTTGATCGCCGGCGTGTACGGAAAGTAGCCGGTCTTGTTGATGCCCAGCATCTGCTGCCAGTCCCAATATGCGCGCGGCAGCTTGGCCGTTTCCGAGGCCTTCAGCGCCTTGGCGGAAATCGCGTTGAACGACAGGCCCGGCGGCAGCATCATGCCCTTCTGGCTGCCCGCCACCGTCACATCCACGCCCCATTCGTCGTGCCGGTAATCCAGGCTCCCCAGCGACGAAATCGCGTCCACCAGCAGCAGCGCCGGGTGCCGCGCCGCGTCAATCGCCTTGCGCACCGCGTCCACATGGGTCACGCACCCCGTGGACGTTTCATTCTGCACCACGCACACCGCCTTGATCCGGTGTGCCTTATCCGCCGCCAGCGCCGCGCCGATCTCGGCCGCATCCGCTCCACGCCGCCAATCGGTGTCGACAAATTCGCACACCAGTTGCAGCCGCTCGGCCATCTGATGCCACAACTCGGCAAACTGCCCCGTCCGCGTCATCAGCACCGTATCGCCCGGGCTAAGCGTGTTCACCAACGCCGCCTCCCACGCCCCGGTGCCCGAGGCCGGATAGATCACCACCGGCAACGCGGTCTTGAACACCTTGGGCAATTTTTCCAGCACCTTGGCGCCCAACTTGCCGAAATCCAGGCTGCGATGGTCCATAACCGGATTGTCGATGGCGCGCAAAACCCGGTCCGGCACGTTGGTCGGGCCGGGAATTTGCAGAAAATGGCGCCCTGCGACGCGCTTGCTGGCATAATAGGTCATAACGATCTCCTGTTGGCCGGACGTATGCCGATCTTCGGCGGGCTTGCCAATCCGCCCCGCATCCCCGATCAACCTGCTTCACGCAACGGAGAGCCGTCATGAACGCACAGGCTAATCTGGGAACCAGCGCGCTGGCGGCAAGGCTGCGGCGGGAAATTGCCGGCGATGTGCTGTTCGGCGCCGCCGATCGCGGCCGCTATGCCACCGATGCCTCCATCTACCAGGTTATGCCAACCGCCGTCATCATCCCCGAACGGATGGAGGATGTCGTCGCCGCCATGACCATCTGCCGCGAGGCTGGAGTCTCCATCCTCGCCCGTGGCGGCGGCACCAGCCAGTGCGGCCAGACCGTCAATTCCGGTGTGGTGATCGATTGCTCCAAACATCTGCGCCACCTCATCTCCGTCGATGCCGCCGCCCAGCGCGCCTGGGTGCAGCCCGGCATGGTGCTCGGCCACCTCAACGCCGCCCTCAAAGCGCACGGCCTGTTCTTCCCGGTCGATCCCTCCACCCATGCCCGCTGCACCATCGGCGGCATGGCCGGCAATAATTCCTGCGGCTCCAAATCCATCCGCTACGGCCTGATGGCCGATAATGTCAGCGCCATCGATGCCATCCTGGCCAACGGCGCCCAACACCGCTTCGCCGCCCCCGGCCCCAACGCCGCCGATCCCCGCATCGCCGCGTTACTCGCCGATATGCAAGCCCTCGGCCTGTCGGAGGCCGCCGAAATCGAGGCCCGCTTCCCGCAGCAACTCCGCCGCGTCGGCGGCTATAATATTGATGCCCTCACGCCCGCCGCCCGCGCCGCCGGCCGCGACAACCTCGCCCGCCTGCTGGTCGGCTCGGAAGGCACGCTCGCCTTTTCCGCCGCCATTGAACTCATCCTCGCCCCGATCAAGCCGCGCAAAGTCCTCGGCATCTGCCAGTTCCCCACCTTCCGCGCCGCCATGGCCGCCAGCCAACACCTCGTCACCCTCGATCCGGAGGCGGTGGAACTGGTGGACCGCACCATGATCGACCTCGGCCGCGCCATCCCGATCTACCGCTCCACTATCGACCGCATGCTGATCGGCGAGCCGGATTCGGTGCTCATCGTCGAATTCCACGGCCATGACGACGCACCCTTGCTCGCCAAACTGGCCGAACTTGAGGCAATGATGGCCGATATCGGCTACCCCAACGCCGTCGTCCGCGCCGTTGATCCCACCTTCCAGGCCGATATCGCCTCGGTCCGCGAAGCCGGGCTGAACATCATGATGTCGATGAAAGGCGACGGCAAACCGGTCTCCTTCATCGAGGATTGCGCCGTCGATCTGCCAGACCTCGCCGACTACACCGAACGCCTGAACGACGTCTTTGCCCGCCACGGCAGCAAAGGCACCTGGTATGCCCACGCCTCCGTCGGCTGCCTGCATGTCCGCCCGGTACTGAACATGAAGGACGGTACCGACGTCGCCCGCATGCGCAGCATCGCGGAAGAATGTTTCGCCCTGGTCCGCGCCTACAAAGGCAGCCATTCCGGCGAACACGGCGACGGCATCGTGCGCAGCGAATTCCACACCGAGATGTTCGGCCCCCGCATCGTCCGCGCGTTTGAAGCGGTGAAAGACACCTTCGACCCCGCCGCCCTCCTCAACCCCGGCCGCGTCGTCCGCCCGCCGCGCATGGATGATCGCACCCTGCTGCGATATCCGCCGGGCTACGCCGCCACACCCAACTTCACCCCCAAGCTGGACTGGTCCGCCCATCCCGCCGGCCTGCTCGGCGCGGTGGAAATGTGCAACAACAACGGCACCTGCCGCAGCTTCGATGTCGGGGTCATGTGCCCGTCCTACCGCGCCACGCGCGATGAAGCCCACGTCACCCGCGGCCGCGCCAACACCCTCCGCCTCGCGCTCACCGGCCAACTTGGCCGGGATGCGATGGTCGGGCCAGACGTCGCGGCCAGCCTTGCCCTCTGCGTCTCCTGCAAAGCCTGCCGCCGCGAATGCCCCACGGGCGTCGATATGGCGAAGTTCAAAATAGAAGCCCAAGCCGCCCGCGCCGACCGCCACGGGGTCCCCTGGCGCGAACGTCTGGTCGCCGAATTGCCGCGCATCGGCCAGTTCGCCGCCCGCCTGCCGGCTTTGGCCAATCTGCGCAACCGCTCGCAAACCCTGCGCCGCTTCACCACGAAACTCGGCTTCGCCGCTGAACGAGATCTGCCGGAATTCGTCGGCAACCCGTTCCGAGACACCGAAGGCGACCCCGGCACCCCGGACGTGCTGCTGCTCGCAGACACTTTCAACCGCTATTTCGAACCGGAAAACCTGCGGGCCGCCTTGCGCGTCCTGCGCGCCGCCGGCCTCAAAGTTGGCGTCGCCCAAGCCGAGGGCCGCCCGCTCTGCTGCGGCCGCACCTACCTCGCGGCCGGCATGGTCGATCGCGCCCGCGCGGAAGCCCAACGCATGCTGGATGCCCTGCCCGGCGATGTCCCGGTGATCGGCCTGGAACCGTCCTGCCTGTTCACCCTCAAAGACGAATTCCCCAGCCTGCTGCCCGGCAAACCAGCCGAAGCCCTGGCCGGCCGCGCTATGCTGCTCAGCGAATACCTCGCCAAAACCAAGCCGGATCTTGCACTACAGCCCATCGCCGCCACCGCACATGTCCACGGCCACTGCCACCAGAAAAGCTTCGGCGCCTTCCTGCCCGGCCTCGCCACCCTGCGCACCGTCCCGGGCCTGAAAGTGCAACCCATCGCATCTGGCTGCTGCGGCATGGCCGGCAGTTTCGGCTACCAGGCAGAATCGCAAGCCGCCTCCCGCGCCATGGCGGAAGCCGGCCTGCTGCCTGCCGTGCGCGCCGCGGCGGCTGATGACATCATCATCGCCGATGGCACCTCATGCCGGCATCAGATCAATGATCTGGGCGGGCGCAAAGCGGTGCATTCGGTGATCATCATCGACAGAGCATTAAAACGCTAAGCAAAGATCTTCTTTTTTGAAAACAAAGAAGCAAAAAAACTCCA
>Ga0164296_1003824_pt1 | contig 14000 bp, 11 predicted proteins | sample GEODES057metaG_FD_113533 | JGI IMG/M metagenome (GOLD analysis project Ga0164296, IMG submission 113533) | Dystrophic lake water microbial communities from Trout Bog Lake, Wisconsin, USA - GEODES057 metaG | ecosystem: Environmental > Aquatic > Freshwater > Lake | place: USA: Trout Bog Lake...
CAGATATCCTGGCTGTTCATATCAGAACGGAGCTTGTTATCGAGAAACCGGGCAATTTGAGCGTCCGAAAGGCCAAGCTTCCGGAACAACGGCCCGTAGAGGATGGCGAAGCGCACTCGACTAGATTGTCCACATGGCACCGACCATTTCGACGAACCCATCCTCTACTTTTTTCTGTCCTTCCCGAATCTTGGTTTCGAGGCCGTCCAAAACTTTTTTCTCGGATGCGGTCAGCGGTGCATCTGCAACAACGAGCGGCGGTGCAAAGGCGGCTTTCCCTAGCGGGGCATCGCGTTCAACGACGACCTCATCTCCTGAAGGAGATGTCGCCGCGGCGTTGCCTTTCGTTCGCAATTCTTCACGCAGTTCCATCCAAAGCTGACCGAGGGCATTGTCACCGGTGATGGTATTCCCATCGACCACGTCGCCCCAGAATGGCGAATCGGATAGGCTGCCGTCGATTTCCATGTCGTGAGGACGAGCCGTGCAGTCCTCAACAATTACCTTGGGATGGGTGCCTAGCAGTTCAGCAATGAGTTGCCTGTTGCCCTTCAATTTCAGGACGAGGCAGAAGCGCATACGCGCCAGGTCGGCTGCGTCGCGGATCGGCATTTTGAGCTGATCTTTTCGACGCATCGCGACCTTTTTGGCGAACAGAGGTGATTTTCGTGACCTGATCGCCTCTTGGGTTTCAGGGCTGTCAGGGAACCGAAGACACTGAAAGAGCGATTCAGAGGAGCCGTATGTTTTCCCGCCATATTCGATTGGAAAACCACCGGCCATGTTTCCCAGCCAACCATAAGGGAGCGCGGCTTTCGTGAAGGTGATGCGATTTGCCGGCGGAATAGTCGCGATGGGGGCTGGCTTGACTGGCACGGCTTTGGTGCTGTCTCCCGTTCGGTCCAACTTTGTTGGGTCAATGCCTTGGAGCATGAGCGTGAGCAGTAGCCCGTGACCCCAAGAATGCTCCAACGTTTGGATCGTGTCTCCTGGACTCATACCCAGAGAAACATAGTCGTAACCGTCTATGTCATAGATGACTAGGTCCCCGGCCTTAAGCACGTCACACAGACGCTTAAATGCCGGGAGCTTTTGCACCGCTCTGACATACACCGCCGCATAAATTTCCCGACGTGCTTGGATTGGATCGGTAATGACACGGCCATCCCAATACCACGCGGCGACTTTGGAGTGTTTCGGAAAGGCGCGGCGAACCAGTTTCTTGTTTCTCTTAAAATTTCTGTGTCGGTGATCGAATTGCGGATTTGTCCACGCGGCATCACGCCATGCAAACCATGCGGCATTCGGCGAACCATCGGCTTTCTGGAACTTTAGTGGCGTTAGCGTCCCTGCCGTATTTGCATGGCTGTAGATTTTACTGTATTGCCAGGCTACCTCGGCATTAACGGCGGTGAGCATTCGGCCGCCTTCACTGTAGGTATCGACAGGGCCGATGACTATAGGGCTAAGCTCGCGCCCCCAGTTCGCCGCCCTCGTCGTTACGTTGATAGTCGTGGGATATCGGCCCGTTGCCTTCTTTCGAGCAACCTTCCAAGCCCTGATATCAGTCCAGTAGCTCCGGGAGAGGCCGGACATCACCTTCTTGGGGTTTTTACCGTAAAGGCGAATCTCAGGCATCGTATGACGGCAGAGTTGATGACTGGTCAAAAAACTTCAACCACAGGTTGCTTTGGGTAATTCGGTGCGAGGCAATTCTCTCGGGTGTGCGCGTAATTCAATATCGTCCTGTTCTTCACTGCGAATATCACACAAGATGCATCCAGAATGCATTCCTTCACTACGGTCAAAGAAGTCGCTGACTTTCTTCATGACAAAGCAGTCGGCACCAAGTGCCAGCTCACAGGTGGCGGCAAGTCGAAGGACGGCCTTCGCGCGCGCGTGATGCGCTACGGTATAAGGGTAAAGGTTGCGGGCGATCAAGGGGATCGAACCATAGAACTCACGGCGGCCTTCTCCCAAACGCTCAAGGATCAGAAGAAAACGCCCCAAAATAACTACTGGACGAGAGACCTGTCGCCGAACACCACAGAATATCCTCTCAATTTAGCCGTTGGGGCAGCGGCAACAGTCCACGCCGCGAATGGAAAGGCGTTACGCAACTGGGTCACGCAGCATTACGGTCCGTGGACTTGCACCGTGAGAAAAGCGGGGCAGGCCGGAGACTGGATCGTGACACGACTTTCGGCAAAGCCGGCCCCGGCCAAATTTGTCCGCTAGGTGTTCACTGACGGGACGCCGTGCCCCCAAAATTAGGTGCCGGTCAAGCAAGCTAACCGGCTTGACCGAGTAAACGGACCGAAGTATCGAATAGATGTTCTTTTTCGTTACTGCGGGTGTAGTATAACGGCTATCACGTGTGCTTCCCAAGCATGAAACCGGGGTTCGACTCCCCGCACCCGCACCAATTCGCCGCTTAAGGTTTATCTGACAAAGTCTGACAAATAGGCCTTAAATCGGTAGCTTCAGAGCTAAAAATACCCTCGCAAGAGGGCAAATTGGGTGGGTTCGACTCCCGCCGCCCGCACCAGCCTTCGCTTTTCCGCTGTACGTAATAGCTACGGTTGGCAGGCCAGCTTGGCGATAAACAGGCGATAGAGTAGGCGGGGCGAAGGTGGGCTCTCAAATAAATCATACCTTCGTCCTATGAGCGCTTGTACCCTGCGCGTAAGTGGCTTCGGCCATGCTCTGTATGGAATTTCGCTGGCCGGCCTAGGCGGACTCAGTTTGGTCTACGGCAACTTTGCGCCGATCATAGAGCCGTTCCCGACTTTGTTACCGTGGCGGGAAGTATGGAGCGATGGATTGGGAGCAATCCTACTGGCGGCCAGCGCCGGCTTGTTTTTTTCGCGTACCGCTTTGGCCGGCGCGATCATGATCGGAGTGTACGAAGTGATCTGGGCCATGACACAGGTGAAGCCGATTTTGTCCAAGCCGCTGACCATCGGCTCCTGGTACGGTTTGAGCGAAGCCCTCGGAGCATTGGTCGGCATATGGATTCTCTATACCATGCTGCGCGGCCGAGTAGCCGCGCCGCTTGTGCCTGGGATGACCGGCGACCGCGCGCTTCACGTGGCGCGCGTGCTTTTCGGTGCGGTGTGCGTGGTGTATGGCGCTGCGCATTTCGCCTATGCCACGTATACGGCGTCCATGGTGCCGGCGTGGCTGCCCGATCGGATGGTGTTCGTGTATCTTACGGGAGCCGGCCACATTGCCGCGGGCCTCGGCCTTGTCGTTGGGGTTCAACCTCGTCTGGCGGCGACCCTGGAAGCCATCATGATCAGTCTTTTCGGTAGCTTGGTCTGGTTGCCGAGTTATTTCGCTCACCCCGTGCCTGAATGGGCGGCTTCAACGCAGACTCAGTGGTCGGAGACCTTCCTGACTTTCTTGCTGGCGTCGTCGGCTTGGATTGTAGCCGCATCGCTGCGAAGCAGTCCCAAATCACCCCAAGAATATTGACCTGACTCCTTCTGATTCGCCCATAGCCTCACTCAGAGTGCATCAAACCCCCTGCACAGGTGCGATAAATATGAAAACGCCCAAAATCTTTGCCGCCCTCTTCATCGTATGGACAAGCATGTTTGCCAGTGCCTGTTTCGCCCAGAAATCACCGGACATTACCATGACCGAAAAAATCATCCGCCAATATTACACCGCTTACGAAAAGAAGGACTGGCACATGTTGGAGCTGATTCTCGCTGACGATTTCACCTTCACCAGTCCGGCCGGCGACAATCGGATTGATTTGAAAATGTACAAGGAGCGGTGCTGGCCCAATGCCGCCAACACCAAGAAGTTTGATTTGGAAAAGGTGATCGTGGCCGGTGATGACGCCTTTGTGACCTACAATGGCTGGACCAACGACAACAGGTTATTTCGGAACACGGAGCGTTTTAAGCTCAGGGACGGGAAAATAATTTCGAATGAGTGTTTTTTTGGAACGGGTGTGAGTTTCCCCAATAATCAGGCCAAAAAATAATTCCTGAACAAAAGAACAGTCAGGGTGTAATAGGCAGTGGCAGATGGTTTTGACTCCCGCTACCTGCACCAGCCCTCGCTCTTTCGATAAGACTATTTTCTTTTGCCGGCCCAATACGTCAGGCCGTCTTCGAAGCAGGTGGCGGATAGATCCTCGACCTTGGTACGGAAGTAGCGCTCGGCGTCGCTGACGCCGCGGTTGTAGGCGAAGGGGGCGATTTCCTTCTGGATGTAATCGAGGAGGAGCTTGGCCCGCATCTCGCTCAGCTCGGTGTCGAGTTCCTCCCGGAAATACCGCTGCAGAGAAGCGACGATGGCGGGAAGGTCTTCCTTGTTCAGTTCGAGGCTCATGGGTGGATCGCGATTGACGCGATGGGCGTCAGGGAAGCGTCGTCGGTGGGGGTGCTCAAGGGCGAACTCCGGGGTGGGGAGGCGATCAGCCTCTTACGCGAAGGGCGCAAAGGACGCGAAGCAGTGACGGAACTGGGTGCATGTTCAAATGGATCGGGAGGGTGGGCGGGCACGTCCCGTGCCCGCATTTTCCTGCGGTGCCACATGTGGTAATCGCATGTTCACCGATCGCTGTGCACTTGCCTATGCAGGCACAGGGACGTGCCTGACTACTTTCGGGCCTCACGGTGACCAGTTTCGTCCTTTGCGATCTTTACGACCTTGGTGTCAAAATGCCGATGCCTGCAGAAGAGGTCACTTTCCTCCGCCGGGCCGGAGGCTCTCCGGCGTGCGGGGGTTCAGGTCGCCGGTGGCGCGGAGCAGGTCCAGGTAATAGACGGTGCGGCTAAAGGCCTCGCTGGCGTACTGCAGCCGGGCGTTGAGCAGCGTGTTCTGCGCGGTCAGCACGTCCAGCGGGATGGCCAAGCCGTTTTTCTCGAGCTGGACTGACTGTTGATAGGCATCCGACGCCGCCTGCACCTCACGTTGCAACTCAGTCAGCTGGCCGCCGCTCGTGACGAAATTGTCGTACGCGGTCTGCACGCCCTGCTCGATCTGGCGGCGCAGGTAGGACTCGAACAAAGCCGCCTGTCGCAGGCGCGACCACGCGGTGCGGACGTCCGCCTTGATCGTGCCAGGGGAAAAGATCGGCAGGTTGGCCAGCAGGATGCCGTCCCATTTGGTGGCGTTGGCATAATTCTCCCGGTAGAGAAAGCCCGCGACGTTGAGCGAGACCGACGGGTAATACTCGGACACCGCCGCATCGACCGCGTAGTGCGCGGCCTTGACCGCCGCCTGCGCGGCCAGCAGGTCCGCGCGGTGGGCCACGGCTTGTTCAACGTAGGTCGACGCGGGCGCGAGCTGTTCCGGCGGGACGGTTTCGTCCACCAAGGGACCGTCGACCTGTGCCGCGCCGATGAGCACGGCGAGCGTGCGGCGGCCGTTGCGCACGTCGTTCTCCGCCTGGGTCAGCAGCACTTGGGTGGCCGACTCGGCGGAGCGGGCCTGCGCTACCTCGAGCGCCAGCGCCAGCCGGACGCTAAAGCGCCCTTCCACATCACGGACCCGGGCCGCTTGGAGTGCCAGCGAGTCCTGCAGCACGGCCACTTGCCGGGTGGAGATCAGGATCTGGTAGTAGGCTTGGGCGACGTTCAGCAGCACGGTGGCCTGCGCATCGAGCAGCAGCTGGCGCTGCTGGACGATGGTCGCTTCCGCACCCTTCAGCGTGGGCACGTTGTAGTAAGATAGGTTCATGCCGCCCACGACTGGTGCCTCGAACCGGCGAAGCACATTGCCCTGTTGGACGTAGCCACCCGAGCTGGCCGCCGCGGCGGCGGCGCTCGTGGAAGGCGCTTCGGGAGAGGCGGTGGCGCCACCCTTAGGAGCCTGCTCCAGGGTGAAATTCGGCTGGAAGCTGACCGAGGGGAGGAATGCCGCGACGGCGCGGTTCTTGTTGATCAGCGACTGAAGGTACGTCTCGCCCTGCGAGGCGAGCTGCTCGTTGTCGGCGTTGGCCAGGGCGAGCGCGCGCTCCAGGGTCAGGGTTTCGCCGGCCTCGAGGGGCTTGGGCCTCGGCGCGTGCTGGTCGAGCACATCGCGGTAGGTCTGCACTTCCTTGGTTTGGTCAACGCAACCGGCCACACCGCCGAGGCTGAGAACGGCCAGCAACAGAGTAGCCCGATGAAGCAAGCGCCTAGGGAGATTGGGCGCGTTGCCCCTAACGCGCCGCGGGGACGTGAATACGACATTCAAATCCGGCGGATTAGGGATAATCCGCCCTACCGTTTGGTCAGGTGCTCCAAGCCACCCACGCCCAGGGATCAGGTGCGACATTGGTCTCACTTCTCGCTCGGGGGTAAGGGGGCCGCCGTCACCGGAGTACCGGCCGCTGGGCTTGCGGGAGGGTCGGAAACGGGGGCAACCGTCACGCCCTCCGTCAGTTGCTCGCCGGGATTGGAAACGATCCACTCATCGCCTTTCAGGCCGGCGATGACCTCGATCTCGGTGCCATGATCGCTGCCGGGGGAAATCTTGATGAAATGGATCTTGTTTTCCGCGCTGACCACCGCGACCAGTTTTCCGTCGCCTTCAAAGAGCAGGGCGCTGGTGGGCACGGTCAGGACCGGCGCCTCCCGCTTGATGGTGAAGACCGCCTCGCCGTACATCCCGGGGAGGATATGGCGGAGCGGATCCTCGTTTCGGAATTCCAACTCGGTCCGCAAAGTGCGCGTCACCGGGTCGAGTGTGCCGGATGAGCGGCGGACCGAGCCGGTGAATTTGTGGCCCGGATAATTCTGCTCCAGTGTCAGGGTCACGGGCTGGTTGAAGGCGATCTGCGGGGCGTACCCCTGGGGCACGTTGACATAGACCCGGAGCCGGTCATCGGCGGCCACGTCGAACAGCTCCTGGCCGGGACCGATGTTGGCGGCCGAGATCAGCGCGCCGACATCGTAGTTGCGCGCGGTGACCACGCCGTCGAACGGCGCCCGGATGGTCTCGAAGCCCACCAGCGTCTTCAGCCGGTCGACGGCGGCGGCCGCGGACACAACGGCGGCCTTGGCCTGCTCGGCGGCGGAATGAAACTGGTCCAGCTGCTGCTGGGTCACGCCCTGCGTGGCGACCAAGCCCTGATAGCGCTGATCGGTGGCCAGCGTCAGGTCATAGTTGGTCTGCAGCTGCTTCAGATTGGCCTCGGCCTGTTCGAGGTCCGCGTCCGTGTCCGGGGCGGCGATGACAGCGAGGACATCGCCCTGTTTGACGCGATCGTTGATGTCGGCCTTCCACGAGGCGAGGTAGCCGTTGATGCGGGCGTAGAGGGCCGTGGCGGCGTAGGCGCGGACGTCGGCGGGCAGCGTGAGGGTCACCGGCTTGCTCGTGGTCCGGGGATGGACGACCTGGACGACGAGCGGCTGGTCGCGGAGGGTGCGGGCGAGTTCCTCGCGCTCCCGGATGCGGTTGTGGCGCGGCCAGAAACCGAGCAGGAAAAAGCCGGCCAGGGCCAGCACGAGAATGGCGGCGATGACCGTCAGCATCCGCTGGCTGACCTTGGGGAGATCTTCGGGGGTGGGATCGCTGGATTTCATTATTTCAACTCCTCCTCGACTTGGGTCACTGCCGCCTTGGCGCGCAGCTTACTGTACACGACGGGCACAAAGAACAACGTGGCAAACGTGGCGAGGAGCAGGCCGCCGATGACGGCGCGGCCGAGCGGGGCGTTCTGCTCGCCGCCTTCGCCGAGGCCGAGGGACATCGGCAGCATGCCGATGATCATCGCGAGGGCGGTCATGATGACGGGCCGCAGGCGGGTCAGGCCGGCGGCCAGCGCGGCGTCGTGGGCGTTGGCGCCCTCCTTGCGGAGGTCGTTGGCGAAGGTGATCATCAGGATGCTGTTCGCCGTGGCCACGCCGATGCTCATGATCGCGCCCATGAGCGATGGCACGTTGATCGTGGTCTGCGTGATGAAGAGCATCCACAGGATGCCCGCGAGCGCGCCCGGGAGGGCCATGAGGATGATGAGCGGGTCGAGCCAGGATTGGAAATTCACGACCAGTAGCAGGTAGACGAGGATGATCGCGAAGATCAGGCCGTAGCTGAGCCCGGTGAAGGAGGAGTCCATGCTCTGGACCTGTCCGCGGATGGTGATCAGGCTGCCCTTGGGCAGGTTCGGACGCTCCCGGGCGACGATGGCGCGCACCCCGCGGGCGACGGTGCCGAGGTCCATGCCGCGAACGCCGGCCAGCACATCGAAGGTGGGCCGCGGATTGTAGTGGGTGATATTGGTCGGCGATACGCCGCGGTCGAGGGTGGCGACACTGCCGAGCAGCTGGGCCTCGGGATGAAACGCCGCGCCGGGCACGAGGCTCGTGGCCGGTACGACCGGCTGGTTCCGCAAGGCGTTGATCGAGTCGATCCGGTACTGCGGTGTCTGGACCAGCACGCTGTATTGCACGCCGTGGACGGTGTCCTGCCAATAGTTCGGGTTCTGCTGAGCGGTGCCGCTGAGCGAGACGAGCATGTCGTTGGCCACGTCACGCTGGGTGAGGCCGGCATAGTTGGCCTGCGTCCGGTCGACGTTCATGAACAGGGTGGGCGTGTGGGGCACCTGCTGCACCCGCACGTCGGCCGCACCGGGCAGCCCGGCGATCTCGGCGGCGAGGCGCTTCGCGATGACGTAGTTCGCGGGGGCGTCGGAGGCCACGCCCTCGATCTGCACGTCGATCGGGGCGGCGATGCCGAAGTTCAACACCTGCGTGACGATGTCGGCCGGCGCGAAGTAGAACGTGAGCCGGGGAAACTTGGCCCGCAGTTCGAGGGTGAGCCGGTCGAGGTACTGCTCGGTGGGCTGGTGCCCGGGCTTGAGGGCGAGCAGGATCTCGCCGTCGGCGGAGGACATCAGCGAACCGTCGCTGAGCGAGAGGTTGATGCCGCTGTTCGGGATGCCGATGTTGTCGAGGAGCGTGTCGATCTCCGCCGGCGGGATGACCTCCTTGATGGCCTTTTCCACCGCAGCGAAGATCCGCCCGGTCTGCTCGAGGCGCGTGCCCGGCGCGGCGCGCACGTGCAGGCGGATCTGGCCGGCGTCCACGGTCGGGAAGAAGTCCTTGCCGATCAGGCCGAACGCCACGAGGGCGACTGAGCTGGCCACCAGCAGGGCGAACACGCCCAGCACGGCAGCGCGGTGGCCGAGGCTCCAGGCGAGCAGACCGCCGTACTGCCGGCGGACGCGCTCGAACTGGACGTTGAACTTCTCGTGGAATTTCCAGATGTAGCCGTTTTGGAGGGCGTAGCGCAGCGCGGCAACGGCCACGAGGACGGCAAAGGCGAGGGTGAAAATCTCCGTGGCGTCGTGACCGGCGCGGGTGACAATCTCCAGGCCGACGGCGACCGCGGCGATGGCCGGGGCGAAGAACTTCAGCGTCCACCGGAGCGCGGCGCCCACACTGTAGTAGGGATGCTGCAGGTGCGGGTCGTTCGCCCGGGCTTTCTCGGGATCGGCGTGCGGATCGGTTTTGTCCAGCTTGCCGCCGTACATCTCCACTTCGCTCGCGAGCAGGTAATGGACCATCGTGGGCACCAGCGTCCGGCTCAGCAGGTAGCTCGTCAGCATCGCGAAGGCGACCGCCATGCCGAGCGGGATGAAAAGGAACTTGGCCGAGCCGCTGATGAAGACCACCGGGATAAACACGATGCAGATGCAGAGGGTCGAGACGAACGCCGGCACGGCGATTTGGGACGCACCGTCGAGGATGGCCTGCACGAGACGCTTTCCCTCATGCAGGTTGCGGTGGATGTTCTCGATTTCCACGGTCGCGTCGTCCACGAGGATGCCGACGGCGAGGGCGAGGCCGCCCAGAGTCATGACGTTCAGCGTCTGGCCGAGCCAGCTCATAACGATGATGGAGACGAGGATCGAAAGCGGGATGGAGGTGACGACCACCACGGTGCTGCGCCAGCTGCCGAGGAAGACGAGAATCATGAGCGCGGTCAGCCCCGCGGCGATGACCGCCTCGCGGACAACGCCCTCGATCGAGGCGCGCACGAACAGCGACTGGTCGAACAGCGGCGTGACCTTCAGACCCTTCGGCAGGATAGGGTAGACGGACTCGAGCGCGTGCTTAATGCCGGCGACGACGTCGAGGGTGGAGGCGCCGCCATTCTTCATGATGGACAGGAGCACGCCGCGCTTGCCGCTGACATGCACCATGCTGGTCTGGACCTGGAAGCCGTCGCGGACGTGGGCCACGTCCTTGATGTAGATGGGCGTGCCGTTGACCGTCTTGATCGGGAGGTTGTTGAGGTCGTCAGCCTTGACGGGGCTGCTGTTGAGGATGACGGGATATTCCTGGTTGCCGATCTTGGTATTGCCGGCGGGCAGGATCAGGTTTTGCGCGCCGATCGCGGCGGAAACATCGGAAGGCGAGATGCCCCAAGCGTAGAGCCGGGCTGGATCGAGGTCGACCATGACCTGCCGCTGCTTGCCGCCGTAGGGATAGGGGATCTGGACGCCGGGCACCGTCACGAGACGGGGACGGACGAAGTTGATGGCCTGGTCGAACATGCCCTGCTCGGCGAGGGTGTCGCTGGAGAAGGAGAGCTGCAGGATCGGGACGTTGGAGGCGCTGTACTGGATGACCAGCGGCGGCTGCGTGCCCGGCGGCATCGAACGGATGGAAGTCTGGCAGATGGCGGCGACCTGGGCGATGGCAGTCTCAATCTTCGCGTTGGGCTGGAAGTAGATCTTGACCGTCGCGACGCCGTAGAGGGACTGACTCTCGGTGTGCTCGATGTCGTTGACAGTCGTGGTCAGGGTGCGCTCGAAGCCCGTGATGATGTGCTTTTCCATGTCGTCGGGCGACATACCGCTGTAATTGAAGATCACCGAGATCACCGGGATGTTGATGTCCGGGAAGATGTCGGTCGCGGTGTTCAGGATGGTGAACACGCCCAGGATCAGCACCAGCATCGAGGCGACGACAAAGGTATAGGGCCGGCGAAGGGCGAGTCGGACGATCCACATGGGCGAAGCTCAGGGTCAGGCGCAGCCCGCGGCGGATTCAGCCGCGCAGGCGGCGGGACCGGGCGCATGGACCGAGGACCCGGGGGAATCTAAGGCTCCGGGCTCCACGGCGGCTGGAAAAACGGCCCCGAAGTCAGGGACCTTTCCCGGAGCCGGTATGATGGAACGCATGCCCAGACTACATCCGCGCGGGCAAGGGTTGGCAAGTGGCGGACCAAAATTATTTTGGCTTTGGCGGTGGGACGCTGGATTGCCCGTCCAAGCTGCAGCCGCTACTCAGCCTCGGGTACAAATGGCGGGCTGGGCACGAGAGCCTGCGGCTTCAATCAGACAGCAAGCTGTGTCCGCCGCCGGCCGGGCCATTCCTAGGCGCACCCTAGGCAAGCTTCCGGCGGATCACTCCGACCACCACGCCTTGGGATTCGAGATCGGAGGGGAAAATATCGGCGAACCGCGGGTTGGCGGCGCGGAGGAGGGTGCGGCCGCGCTCCTTGATGAAGGTCTTCAGAGTGGTCGAGGTCCCGTCGACCAAGGCGGCGATGATGTCGCCGGGGCGGGGGTCGCGCCGGACCAATGCAACGAGGTCGCCGTCGAGGATATGGGCGCCGGTCATGGATTCACCCGTGACGCGCAGAAACCAGAATTGGCCTTTCCGCGCATTGCTGACTCCGAAAACGGCCGGATCAATGGTGAGGGTTTCCTCGGGATCCTGTTCCTGCATCGCGGGCAGCCCCGCGGGGATCGCGCCGTAGACGGGCGCGGCGAACAGGTGGGCCTGGACCTGCGTCGCCTTGAAGCCCCACTTGCCGTCGGCCATCTTGTCGAGGTGGGTTTTCCGGGCGAGGGCCTGCAGGTGCTTGAGGACGGTGGGCTGGCTGCACTGGAAGGTGCGCGCGAGTTCCCGGGTGGACGGCGCCACGCCATGGGTGCGCTGGTACTCGCGCACAAAATCCAAAACTTCTTCTTGTCGTTCGGTGAGCATAGGCTATCAGGTGATAGCTATCACTTGATAGTCTTGTCATTGCGACACAAGATTTTTTCCGCCTGTAATTCTGAGCGCGAAGAATGACAGATCGAAGCGTCCCTTAATTCCCAACCCCACCATGAACCCCCATCGCGGACTGCTGCATCACTTGAACATCAATGTGTCGAACGTGCTGCGCTCGGCGCTGTTTTACGGGCCGGTGCTCCGGTACCTCGGCTACGAACTCGTCGAAGCCAAGCACGACGGAGATTATCACTTTGAGGATTGGGGGCGGTATGAACTCGAGACGCCCCACATAGTCAGCATCTGCTGGTCAAACGAGCCGCTGCACCTGGATGCGGCGGCGAGACGGGCAGTGGGCCGCTTCACTCATTGCGCCTTCGGCACGACAGAGCGGGCGGACATTGACCGGTTTTATGCGGAGGTGCTCGTGCCGTTGGAAAAGGCGGGCCTGTGCGTCGTGGAAGATCCGCCCTGCGAGTGTCCGGAATATGGCGCGGGCTACTACGCGACATTTTTCTTCGACCCGGATGGCCTCAAGTATGAGTTCGTGACGAATCCCGGCTACCAGAAGCGAAGGCAGGAACGGCTGGAACAGGCAGCCGGGCGATGGAAATCGTCGGCGGGTCCGCTGGATCGCCGTGGGGTCTGAGCTGCGACGGAGGAAATCGTTTTCCCCACGAAGGGCACGAAGGACACGAAGTTTGATCTGCCGATCATTTTCCAAGAGGGTGACGGAGGGAACGACGAGGATGGATTGCTCCGGCGCGTCGCCGCTCGCGATGACAGGAAAGTGACTCTCTGTTTCCTCCCTTGCCACCTGAAAACGGATCGAACGGCGTGGTCTTCGCGTGCTTTGCGACCTTCGTGGTGAAAACCTGAAACCGTTGCCGCGGCTTGACCAACCGTGCCGACCGGTGATGAGGTTCCGCCCCAAAATAATGATGGAAGCCGACTATGATGTGCTCGTGATTGGAGGTGGGCCGGGCGGCAGCTGCGCCGCGGCCTCGGCCCGGCAGAAGAACTACCGGACCCTGCTCGTCGAGAAATGCGAGTTTCCCCGGTTCGGGATCGGCGAGTCGATGCTGCCGACGAGCAACGCCATCCTGCGCGAGATCGGGGCATGGCCGAAGATCGAGGCGGCGGGGTTTATCCCCAAGTATGGCGCGCTGTTCTATCTGTCGAACGGCGGCGGGGAGAAGGAAGTCGATTTCCGCCACGGGCTGGTGCCGGGACTGGAGAGCACCTATCAGGTCGAGCGCGCCAAGTTCGACGGCCTGCTGCTGGACCACGCCCGCGAGCTGGGCACGGAGGTGCGGATGCAGACCACGGTGCGGGCCATCGAGTCGGACGGATCCATGAACCGCGTGGAGCTCGAGAGCGGCGCCGGCCGGCAAACGGTGACGGCCCGCTGGGTGCTCGACGCCAGCGGACGCGATAATTTTTTCGTCACGGACCAGAAGCGTGCGATCGACCCGCCGCCGTCGGCCAAGCGCATGGCGGTTTACAGCCATTTCCGCGGCGTGCCGCGTGCGGCCGGCCGGCGCGCGGGGCATACCATCGTGGTGCGCCTGGAGGACGGCTGGTTCTGGATCATCCCGGTCGACGAGGAGCGCACGTCGGTGGGGCTCGTCACCACGGTCGACACCATGCGCCGCGCCAAGCTTGAGCCGGCGGAACTCTTCGGTCAGGCGGTCGCCGGTTCGCCGCGCCTGCGGGCGCTGATGGCCGGCGCGGAACCGCTCCTGGAGTTTCACGTCACGAGTGACTACACGTATTTCCGGCGCGAACTGGCGCAGGAGCGGCTGCTGCTGGTGGGGGATGCGGCGGGGTTTTTCGACCCGATCTTTTCCTCAGGCGTCTACATGTCGCTGTGGTCGGCACGGCTCGCGGTCGGACTGGTGGCCAAGGCCGATGAAGCCGGGCGGGCCTGACGGGATACGCTTTTTCGAGCCACTCGGAGAGTTAGTCGGAGTGATGAGTTGAGGTTGGGGTGGTGGTTGTGGTTTGTCGATCTTCGACGGAGGGTGGCCGAAGGCCAACCGGAGTCGG
>Ga0164296_1003825_pt1 | contig 13997 bp, 10 predicted proteins | sample GEODES057metaG_FD_113533 | JGI IMG/M metagenome (GOLD analysis project Ga0164296, IMG submission 113533) | Dystrophic lake water microbial communities from Trout Bog Lake, Wisconsin, USA - GEODES057 metaG | ecosystem: Environmental > Aquatic > Freshwater > Lake | place: USA: Trout Bog Lake...
CGCTGGACGAACAGCTGCACCATCCGGAACAGCAGGCCCGCCAGCGCCAGCCAGAGCCAGATCCATCCGACGTTGCGGATCAGGTCACCTGTGGTTTGATGCGCCGACAGCAGGCCGAACAGCGTCGGATCGAAGTAGAGCGGCAATGGCGACAGCGCCCAGATCGCAAGCAATACGATCTTGCGTTGCAGATTATAGCCGACCTTGATCTCTTCCTTGTGTTCATGGGTGGCGTCGTTGACGTGATCGTAGCCCTTCGGCTCGAAGAACAGGTGACCGGCCTGCCGGGACGTCATCGCGATCAGCCATCCGATCAGCGCCGCCGTCGCCGGATCCTTGAAGGCCAAAGCATAGGCTACAAGGAAGCTGATCGCACTGACCACGTGCAAGCTCTGGTTGATACGATTGTGGTGGTAATACCGGTGATCATCCCAGCGCTGGACGCGCAGAGCTTCCAGAAAGCTCGCCATGGTGTGCTTCCTCGTCGGACTTGGGTGAAGGGGAGGGTGGTCGAGAAAACGTCAGGCGTCGTGCTTGCGCATGCGGACGAGGGAGAAATGCCCGAGCGGCGGCAGCGCCCGGCGCTCGACGATCTCGACCGGCGCACCGGCCGCCCAGGCGGTGTAGCGGTTCCAGGCGAATTCGGTCCGCCAGCCGAGGCGGCTCGTGATCGGCGCCAGGGCGTGCTCAACGGTGCGGCGCAGGCCATCCTCCGCCCCGATGCGAGTCGTGATGACGATCTCGCCGCCGGGCCGGAGGACCCGGGCGAACTCGTCGAGTGCCACCTCCGGGTTCGGCACCGCCGTGACCACGTACTGGGCGACGATCACGTCGAAGGACGCGTCCGGGAAGTCGAGATGCTCGGCATCCATCACGGCGAGGCGCTCGACGTTGCGCAGGCCGAGCCGCGCGACGCGCTGGCGTGCCTTATCCAGCATCGGCGCCGAGATATCGATCCCCACGATGCTGGCAGCCCGTCGATAGGCCGGCAGGGACAAGCCGGTCCCAACGCCAACCTCGAGGATGCGGCCGCCGATCCGCTCCGCCGCCGCGGCCGCCAGGGTCCGCCCCTGGGCGAAGACCGGTCCGAACACCAGATCGTAGACCGGCGCCCAGCGCCCATAGGCCTTGGCGACGCCATCGCGGTCGAGATCCGGGCCGAGGGGGTTTGCCCGCGATGAGTCGGTACCGTGCATTCCGATGGCCATGGGTATTCAGTCCCGCTGTTTGTTCGGTCGAAGGCTGGTGAAACAGAGTGGAAGGATCGTAGCGTCCGCGGCCGCCGCCACCGGAGCGGTGCTCCGGATCAGCTCCGGCCGTGCGATCGGATGACCCGTCGCGCTGGACCGCGCGGCCGCACCGCTTCGGAAGCGGCGACGGGCCATGCGGGCGCCGTCAGGATCACCGACATCACAGAACGCGGAACGGGATCAGGAGACGCGGAACAAGCGTGGGCCTCGCGACGCCCTGTTCATCATGAGCCCCACACCGCTGCTCCCGAGACCTTTTTCCGCCGGCAAAGCTATGACCGTCATTTGACAACGTTGTGACGCCGGCAAGTACCATTTGAGACGAATTCAATTTGTTGGCAAATCAACGGATGGCAGCAGATCCATCGAGGTTAAACTCCGCGAACGCTGAACACCCTCCGCGATAGTCTTGCCGGCAAACTGACCGATCGAATTTCGGGGGTGTCTGAGATCGGGTTCCAAGCGCGCGGCGACATCGTTGCCGGCACAGCACGGACCCCGACCGTTGCCTTTCACGGCCGGAATGAGATGCGTTGGGCGCTTGCCCTGGCGGGGCCGTTCTGCGAATGCGCGAGGATGTGAAGATGGAGACCCGAAGTTCGCGTCCCGGACATCTTCTCGCCCAGATATCGCCGGGATGTCGCTGGGTATCGCCAAGCGGATAAGGCGCGCGGACGCGCCGAAGGAGTGTTTCGCGTGATCGACATGATGCGGCGTCAGACCCTCGCGGTGGCGGCACTCGCCGGGCTCGCCCTGAGCGCCGGCCAGGCGCAGGCCGCGCAATGCGGCAACAGTGCCGCCGGCTTCGAGGCGTGGAAGCGCGAATTCGCAGAGGAGGCGCGCGGCCGGGCCAGCGCGTCGAGCCTCGCGGCCCTGCAGAACACCACGTACTCGACCGCCACGATCTCGGCCGACCGCGGCCAGCACAGCTTCAAGCTGTCGCTCGACCAGTTCCTGGCGAAGCGCGGCGGTCCGACGATCGTGTCCCGCGGGCGGGCGCTCAAGCGCCAGAACGCGGCTCTGTTCGACTCGATCGAGCAGCGCTACGGCGTCCCGCCGGGGCCGCTCCTGGCGATCTGGGGCATGGAGACCGGGTTCGGAGCGGTGCGCGGCAACGTCAACACCCTCTCGGCCGTCGCGACGCTGGCCTACGATTGCCGCCGCTCGGAGTATTTCACCGACCAGCTCTACGCCGCGCTGACGCTGGTCGATCGCGGCCTGCTGACGCCGAGCACCCGCGGGGCCGCGCACGGTGAGGTCGGCCACACGCAGTTCCTGCCAAAGAACGTGCTGACCTACGGCACCGGCGATCTCAACAATGTCGGCGCCGCCCTGTCGTCGACCGCCAACTTCCTCAAGGCGCATGGCTGGCGCGCGGGCGCGGGCTACCAGCCCGGCGAGCCGAACTTCGCGGCGATCCAGGGCTGGAACGCCGCCCCGGTCTACGAGCGGGCGATCGCGCTGCTCGGACGCCAGATCGACAACGACTGAGCGTTTTCGGTCGCGATCCGCACCGGTTCGGCGCGCACGCGCGCCGGAACACCATCCAGCGCCGCATCCGCGAGTGATGCATTCGTGCGCGGCGGCCGAGTTTTCCGGCCGCCGACACACCTCGAAGACTTGAAGAAATTCGGCTCTATGCCCGAAAATGGTCTCGATCGATCCAAGATCGACCATGGAGCCGCCCCAGAAAAGCCCGGCGCACCCCGCTGTTTCGCACCGAGCGAGGCAGGTCCGCCGCGTGGTCTGCACGTCGTCCCGACGTGTCGGCCGTCGAGCGGCTCGGCCCCTCCGCGACGAGGAGCATGGGCACCCGCATGGCGATCGATCCCGTGCCGCTGGACGGCCTCGACAGCAGGCGGACGCGGCTTTCCTGTCTGGCACCGCTGACGGTACTCACCGGCGCGGTGGCGATGGCCCTGATCGGGTCGGGCGCCCTGCAGCGCGCGCCGCAGCCCGTAGCGATGGCCGACATCTCGGCTCCGCCCGTCACCGTGGCGGTGGCACAGCCAACCGCGGACGCGTCGACCGATTCACCGGCCGCAGACCACGCTGAGCCGCGCGTGAGCGAGGTTGTGCCGGATGACCAAGCGGGCGGTCTTCCGGCGCACTGGGCCTGGATGCAGATGGCGCCGGTCCCCGACCTTCCCCTTGAGAGCGGATTCGCGGAGTCGCCGCGGACGGCCATGATCGTGCCGCTTCCGGTCCCTCGTCCGCCCGAATTTCGATCCGCGAACAGCACTGCATTCGCGCGACGGGCCGAGCGTCGCATGGCGCGCCGCGACGTTGCCCCGGCCCAGCCCGCCGCACCGCCGGCGGATGAGCGTTCCTTCCTCGAGCAGCTGTTCGGCATCGAGCGGACGCCAGCCCTCGCCTACGCGGCGCTGGAGAGCAAGCCCCTCGACGTCGCCCCCCAGCGGCGGATCTCGCCGCCGCTCGCCCTGTCGCGCGAGCCGAACGCCACCGCGGGCGTCGCGGTCTACAACATCGCTGCCCGGACCGTGACGCTGCCAAGCGGCGAGCGTCTCGAAGCGCATTCGGGCCTCGGAGAGGGCCTGGACGAGCCGCGCCTCGTCAACGTCCGCATGCGGGGTCCGACGCCGCCTGGGACCTACGATCTCACCGAGCGCGAGCAGCTGTTCCACGGCGTGCGGGCGCTTCGGCTGACGCCGGTCGGCGGCAGCGATGCGGTCTATGGCAGAGTCGGTCTCCTGGCCCACACCTTCATGCTCGGCCCGCGCGGTGATTCGAACGGGTGCGTATCATTCCGCGATTACGAGCGGTTCCTCCAGGCGTTCCTCCGGGGGGAGGTCCAGCGCCTCGTCGTTGTGGCCGGCACGCAGGATCCCCTACCGCCGGTCGCGGATGGTGGCCGTACACGCCTCGCGCGTAACGGCGGCTAAAGCTTTCCACTTGCGTGGTTATCGATTCGCGCAAGAGCGCGCGCGACGGCTCTGAGACCCGCTCATCAGGATACGGATTGCGTGCATGATCGCGTGCCTGCGCTTGCAGCGCGCAGGAGCGGCGGCGTATCGGCACGTCCAACGGGAACACGGGGCGTCGCACGGATCGGCTCAAACGGCAGCCGGCGCCGACCGATCCCATGCGCCACCGAAATCCAGAATCAACCATGCGCCGCACTCTGCTTCCCTTCGCTGTCCTCCTGATGCCTCTGATGACACCAAGTGCCCTTGGGCAGGTCTCAACTACGGACAGCCCGACAGGGGTCGCCCTGGCGGACCGCCTCGTCGGAACCTGGGAGCTCGTCTCCTACCAAGTCGAGGACAAGGAAACCGGCACGTTCATCGACGCGATGGGCAGCACGCCCCGCGGACGGGTGATCTTCACCCGGGATGGCTGGGTGGCCTTCAACCTGGAGGGCAGCGATCGGAAGCCAGCCTCCACCGATGCCGAGCGCGCCGCCCTGCTGAACAGCCTCGTTGCCTATATCGGCCGCTATCGGGTCGAAGGCGACCAATGGGTCACCTCCGTCCAGACCGCCTGGGCCCCGGAATGGGTCGGCACCGAGCAGCGGCGCACCATCCGGTTGGACGGCAACTATGCCGACGTCACCACGCCGTGGCGGGTCATGCCCAACTGGAATGCCGGGCGCCCGTCGCGCAGCCACGTTCGGTTCAAGCGCGCGTCCTAGACAGCGCGCCGCCGCTGCGGAGACCGGCGATTGTCCTGATGGCCGTCATACTCTATGACGACGCCGTACAGTCGCTGTTCCCATCCGGCCAGCGTCAATCTCCCGTCGTGGTCGCGTGTAAATCCGCGGTCGTTCGGAGCACAGTTGGCAACGTCTTTGACGTTCGGACTGTGCTCCGCGGTGGGCAATAACAAGATATTCTGATCCGAGATATGCACGCCCGGAGTCCATCGGGATCTTCGACTGCATAACGGTGTCGAAGCGCGGCGAAGCGACGTCTATCGGGCTGGTTCCGGGCATTGTCCGGAGTCATGGACCGGTTTGGAGGAAACGATCCTGAAGGCCGGCAGGGAAATCCTTCCCTCGCCGCAGGCCTACGTTTTCGCGCCCCGGCGGCCGTCGCCGGGGACATTCGATACGTGAACACAGGATCCGACCATGCGTGCCGACGACGAGACTGCGCCCGTCCACCTCCGGAATACGCAGGGCGCGCCGCCGCTGAGCCGCAGGCAACTCCTCGGCACCGCCGCGACCGGTCTCGCGTTGGCGGCGCTCCCGAGCTCGCTCGCCATGGCCGAGGCAGTCGACGGCAAGGTCGATGTCCTGCTGATCGGCGGCGGCATCATGAGCGCGACGCTCGGCGTGTGGCTGAACGAACTTGAGCCCAACTGGTCGATCCAGATGGTAGAGCGCCTCGATCAGGTGGCGCTGGAAAGCTCGAACGGCTGGAACAATGCCGGGACGGGCCATTCGGCCCTGGCGGAGCTGAACTACACACCTGAGAAGAACGGCAAGGTCGAGATCGCCAAAGCGGTCGAAATCAACGAGGCCTTCCAGGTTACGCGCCAGTTCCTGGCCTACCAGATCAAGACCGGCGTGATGAAGGACCCGCATTCTTTCATCAACCACACGCCGCATATGAGCTTCGTCTGGGGCGACGACAACATCGCCTACCTGAAGCGGCGCTGGGAAGCGCTGAAGGCGAGCCCGCTCTTCGCCGGGATGGAGTATTCGGAGGATCCGGAGCAGCTGCGCAAGTGGGTGCCCCTGATGATGGACGGGCGCGACCCGAAGCAAAAGGTCGCCGCCACGTGGTCGCCGCTCGGCACCGATTGCGAGTGGGGCGAGGTCACCCGGCAATACGTCGCCTATCTGCAGAAGCAGCCGAGCTTCAAGCTGCGCCTGTCCACGGAGGTCGAGAGCATCGTCAAGAACCCGGACGGGTCCTGGCGCGTGACCTCCAAGAACCTCAAGGACGGCTCCCGGCAGAGCGTCGATGCCAAGTTCGTGTTTATCGGCGCGGGCGGCGGCGCCCTGCACCTGCTGCAGAAATCCGGCATCCCCGAGGGCGCGGATTACGCGGGCTTCCCGGTGGGTGGCTCGTTCCTGATCAACGACAACCCTGATGTCGCCACGCTCCACCTCGCCAAGGCCTACGGCAAGGCGTCGGTGGGCTCGCCGCCGATGTCGGTGCCGCATCTCGACACGCGGGTGCTCGACGGCAAGCGCGTGATCCTGTTCGGACCGTTTGCGACCTTCTCGACCAAGTTCCTGAAGGAGGGGTCGTATCTTGACCTCCTTAGCTCCACCACCACGAGCAACATCTGGCCGATGATGCGCGTCGGCCTGGATGAGTTTCCTCTGGTCGAGTACCTCGCCGGGCAGCTCATGCTGTCGGATGACGACCGCATCGCGGCCCTGCGCGAGTACTTCCCGAAGGCAAAGAAGGAAGAATGGCGCCTCTGGCAGGCCGGCCAGCGCGTGCAGATCATCAAGCGCGATCCGGACAAGGGCGGCGTGCTGAAGCTCGGGACCGAGATCGTCAACGCGAAGGACGGCAGCATCGCGGCCCTGCTCGGCGCTTCTCCGGGCGCCTCCACGGCGGCGCCGATCATGCTGCAGGTGCTGGAGAAGGTGTTCGCCAAGAAGGTCGCGACGCCGGAATGGCAAGCCAAGATCCGCGAGATCGTCCCCAGCTACGGCACGAAGCTCAACGACGATCCGGACCGTGTTGCGCAGGAATGGGCCGCCACCAGTGAGGCGTTGCAGCTGCCGACGCCGCCGCAGATCGACCGGTCCGTGCTCAAGCCGGTCACGACCGGCAGCGCCGTCCTGAACAGCAGCGCCACGCCGGTGAAGGAGCCGGTCCACGACCTCGCGCCGTGAGCGGCGTTTCCGAGCCGTGAATCGATGCCGTGACCGCCCCCGATGCGAGGCGGTCACGACGCGCGAATGAGGCCACTGTCAGATCCCGAGCCGTCCCAAAGCCGGCAGCTTGATCCCGGGACGGCGCAGATCGATCCCGGCGACGCCACCAAGCAGGTTCAATTCGAGTCCCTCGACCCAGCCGACGGTCAGTCCCGCATAGCCGCCAAAATTGATTCGGATGCCGGTGCCGGAGGGCGTCCAGCCGATCCAGCGGCCGTCATACGGAAAATCCTTGCCGATCGCGGTGGTCGGCAGGCTCGCCCGAATTTCCGGGACCGCCGCCATGATGGCGGCGACGAAGGTGTTGGAGTTGGGTCCCGGCCAAACCACGTAATCGCCGGGCCGGGCGTAGCGGTACTCGGCAACCGCCTTCCGGATACGCGGGACCATCGCCTCGGCCTCGGGACCATCCGCCGCGAAGACGGTTTCGGGCGGGTTGCCGAACCACCGCCCGTCCGGGACGAAGCGATCGATCCAGATCGGCTGTCCCCAGGCGGTGTAGTCGAAGCGCCGATAGGAACGCTCACCCCGCCCCTTGATGACGATCCAGCTGTGCGTCGCCACGATCCCGCGCCAGCTCACCGTACGCGCGGAGAAGATGCGCACGACCGCGCCCGGCACGGCCTCGGCGGGTGGAAGCAGGCCGGCGCTCGACCGGTCGGCGAGACGCCAATCGCCGCTCGCCCGCAACCAGTACAGCGTGGCGGAAATCGCGATGGGCACGACGAAGAGAGCTACGAACGCGAGGAGCGCGATCCGAATCAGGGTCACGAGCAGGCCGGGGGCAGGGGGAAGAGAATCCCTATCTGGGGATCATCCAGCCCTGGGGGAATGCGACCGAAGCGGCGCGGACCCAGATCAGCGTGCAGAGCATGGCATCCGATTGGATTTGCTGTATGCACAATCCGCTTCGCGCCATGCCCGATCACGTTGCAGAGGGTACACGACACGAGGCTGGAAGCCTCCGTTCGGCCCTCCAACCCACCCCCTCATCCTGAGGTGCCGGAGCGCAGCGAAGGCCTCGAAGGAGGCCTCAAGATGGACCTGCGATCCCTGGGCCTCCTTCGAGGCCCGCTGACGCGGGCACCTCAGGATGAGGAGGGTGGGTGGGATCGCTCGATGCCGCTGCGACGGGATGCTGTCGTGGACTGTGCGCGTTGCAATCCAGCATGGCTCGAAGCCTTTGTTTTGGTACGCTTTCCTGCGCCGATGGTATTTAGTTCGACGGAGAGCGGTCCGACACGGAAGATGCTCAGGCCGTTGCCACAAGGGAATCGAGGAAGAGTGTGGCCGCCAAAAGATCGGCGCATCCGCCGGGACTGAGCCGGGCCGCCACGAAGCCGCGGTGGATTTCGATGGCCCGCGTGCGCCAGCCGGGCGCCCCCACGCCCCCGGCCGCAACGAACGCCGCGGCGGCGGCTTGCGCCGCGTTCAGCCCGTCCGCCCCGCCGCGATGAAGCAGGTTCGTATCGTCGAGCACCGCGAGCAAGGCAAAGAAGCAATCAACACGCGCTGCCTCCGAGTCGTCCGGCGCACGCGAGCGGCCAAGGTGCAGGGCCGGCAAGCCGATCGCGCGGATCGTGGGAAAGCCCGATGCCGCTTCGGCACTGGCGCCGCCGACCCCGTAACGCTGGGCCACCCGGCCGCCATGGCTCGACGGTGAGGCCGGAGCCCTCGCAATCTCTGCGCCCCAGCGCGCACCGACCGTCACCGCGCAGGCCGCGGCAGAGGCAGGCAATCCGCCCGCCGCTCCCACCGCCGCGCAGATCAGGCCCAGCGAGAAGATGGCGCCGCGATGCGCGTTGACCCCACCGGTGGCGCGCAGCATCGCAGCCTCCGCCCGAAGCCCGATTGCCCGCAGATCCGCCATTGCTGCGCCCCCGGCTCCGGCGGCGAAGAGATCCGCGAAGAACGGCCGGATCGCCGCCGCGCTGCACCGAAGGAGGTCGGCATCCATGTCGTCGTGGCTGCCGGAATCGATCGGGCTCACGAGGCCGGGCTTGGGCCAGGTCTCCAGCTCGTCGATGAGGGCGGCATGGGCGAGCGCCGCGACGCGCTCGGCCGAGACCATGCCCCCGGTCGCCGGCTCAACAGACGGCCCGGTGGCGAGGCAGAGATCCTGTCGCAGAATCGGGCTCCCGGAGAGGCCCGGCGGCGCGGGCAGGTTTGGCTGTATACCAGACCGACGCCCACCCGTATCCGGACGGACCTGGCGCTAAGCCGCCGACGCCACGGCGGGCGAGATCCGCTTGCGGGCCTTCTTGTCCTCGGTGCTGCTGACGAAGGCCTGCGCCTCCTCCTTCCGCTCGAAGACGTGGGGGGCGACGCCGCGCCGGTTCAGCGCCTCTTCCATCTTGAGGCGCAGGAACGCGCTCGTCGCATAGCGCGTGGTCGTCGCGTAGTAGTTCGCCTGAAGGTACTGCAGAACTCCCGCGTAATCGTCGAGCAGATTCTCGTTGAGCCGGAACCCGTCGTGGTTGATCACCGCGTTGACGCGCTGGCCGGCTTTGCGACACGCCTCGACGATGGTCATGCGCAACTCGTCCATGTCGCCCTTCACCCGGCAGTACCAACCCTCCAGGTTGATGAAGAGGATGTTGCGCTCGCCGTCGTAGCTGACGCGCGACTTCAGATCCAGGTTGAGCAGATCGGAGATCAATTCCATGGGCTCATCGCGGAAGATCCGCGGATCCATCGGCACCGGGTTCCGGACGACCGGCTTGAAGTCCATATGGGCGAGAATGTCCTGCTCGACATCGATGCCCGGCGCGACCTCGATCAGTTCCAGCCCCTCTGCCGTCAGCTGGAAGACGCAGCGCTCGGTCACGTAGAGGACCGGCTGCGAGCGTTCCACCGCGTAGGGCCCCGAGAAGGTGTTTTGCTGGACCTGCGCGACGAACTTTCGGGCCCTGCCCTCGCTGACGATTCGGACCTGCCCGTCGTTGACGGCGATCTCCAGGCCGCCGGCCGTGAAGGTGCCCGCGAAGACCACGGTCCGGGCGTTCTGCGAGATGTTGATGAAGCCGCCGCAGCCGTTCAGCTTGCCGCCGAACCGCGAGGTGTTGACGTTGCCGGCGGCATCGCACTCGGCCATGCCCAGACAGGTCATGTCGAGGCCGCCGCCGTCGTAGAAGTCGAACATCTGGTTCTGGTCGATGATGCAGTCGGCGTTCGTGGCCGCGCCGAAGCTCGATCCGGAGGCCAGCACGCCGCCGACGGCCCCGGCCTCGGTGGTCAGGGTGATATAGGGGGTGATCTTCTCCTCGTTGGCCACCGACGCGATGCCCTCCGGGGCGCCGACGCCGAGATTGACCACGCCGTTCGGCGGCAGCTCGAAGGCGGCCCGGCGCGCGATGATCTTGCGCTCGTTGAGCGCCATCCGCTTGATGCCGGTGACCGGGACCCGGATCTCCCCGGCGAGCGCGGCGTCATGCATCACGCCGTAATTCATCCGGTGCATCTCGGGCTCGGCGACCACGACGCAATCGACCAGGATGCCGGGTACCCGCACGTCCTTGGGCAGCAGGTAGCCGTCATCGACGATGCGCTCGACCTGGGCGATGACGATGCCGCCGTTGTTGCGCGCCGCCATGGCCTGGGCGAGGCAATCGAGGGTCAGCGCCTCCTTCTCGTAGGACAGGTTGCCCGAAGGATCGGCAGAGGTTGCGCGGATGAAGGCGACGTCGATCTTGGTGGCCGTGTAGAACAGCCACTCCTCGCCATCGACCTCCACGAGCTTGACGATGTCTTCGGTGGTCAGGTCGTTGACCTTGCCGCCCCCGTGGCGCGGATCGACATAGGTCTTCAGCCCGACCTTGGAGAACAGGCCCGGCTGACCGGCCGCGCAGGCCCGGTAGAGCTGCGAGATTACGCCCTGGGGCAGGTTGTAGCCGCGGATCAGGTTGTCCTGCGCGGCCTTGGCGACCTTCGGCATCCGGCCGAAATTGGCCGCGATGACTCGCGACAGCAGGCCATCATGGTGCAGCCGCCCGGTGCCGAGGCCTTTGCTGTCGCCCGCGCCGGCGGTCATGATCAGGGTGAGACCCCGGGGCGAACCGGTCTCGACGAAGCGCTTCTCCAAGGCGGCGTGGAGCGCCTCCGGGATGCAGCTCTGCACAAAGCCCGTGGTGGTGACGACATCGTTCTCGCGGATCAGCGCGATCGCCTCGCCCGCCGAGATCACCTTGTTCTTCCTCATGGAGCCCGTGATCCTCCCGATCGATCAAATCCGTGACCGGCCCAAACCCATTCGGCAATCGAGACATCGGCCCGTCGACCGACTGAGGTCGAAGCGGATCGAAGCTAGAGAGCCGCTGAATTCCGTCCGCGCCCCTTATTGCATCGCATCAATATTGCCGCGTTGCAGAATGCGGCAGTCTTTTGCGGCAGAGTACTCCAGAAACTTATCTGCGTACGCCACAAAAACACTTGGCGTCGCCATCAGAAAAATTGTGCGATCAACGATCGAGCGGGGCATCCAGCGCTGCGGACATCGGTGTCTTCATCGCCTCATTCGCGGACGATGGGTGCGGCCTCAGGGGCGATCCACGCGTGCCCCATGGTGGATCGATATGATTCACCATGGGGCACAGCAGCAAATCATATCGGAGAGACAATCCTTTCGATCCAGCTTTCTGTCCCATGTTATATTTTTCGATATCGGGCTTTTCCAATAACTGTTCGCAACGAGTGAGAGGCACCGATTTTACAAGCGCGGAAATATTGTATATGAGCGGAATGGCTTGGGGAGCGTGTTGAGTCAGGAGCACGCGATGACAGATTCAAAACCGATCACGGATGAAGCTGCGACGCGTTTCGCCTTCAGCCTTCTCCGGAGCGCATATCTGGACCTGGCGCAGACACTGCTTCGGATTGAGGCGGAGCCAGCGCGCGCGTTACTGCAAGGCGTTGAGCATCGGATCGCCTACAGGCTCGGGACGCTGGGAGAAGGCGACGTCGAGGGGCCCATACAGGCGAACGCACTCGCCGCCGCAGCAGGACAAGTTCAGGCGGTCCTTCGCGACGCGCAAGCAGGCTGAGGCGATTGTTGGGATCGTTCTGCACGACGTCACGGGGTGGTGTCCGGCCGCCTTGTCGTGATGGTGCCGCGCGGCGGTATTTGGGTTGAAGATCCGCTGCGCGGGCGTCGCGAAGTCCAGGACTTCGCGGTCAAAGCGTACGATCCCGCAGCGCGAGTTCGGCTTCCGTTGCGATGCCGGATGACCGCAAGCCATTGCTTTCTAGCGGCAGACGAGCCTGCGGCGTCAAGACTGGCTCGCCACTATCGATGGTCGCATTCGTACCGACGGCGAACGATAGTAGCCCATCAGGGGCGTCGAAGCTTACACGCAGCCGTCGACGTCGATCGCCGGCCGCGGGACTTGGCGCGCAAGAGATTCTGGCACGCGCTCGGAACACGCGCATGTCAATGCGCCTTTATCGATCTCATTGTCCATTTACGACTGCTCGGAACGGACACAGTTTACCACCGCATACTCCCTTAGGAAGCGGGATAGCGCTTATCTCCGCCGACGAGCGACAGCGCGATATCCAAGTCTAGCATCAGGCTCGCGGTGGCGGACATTGGCGATCGTGTCGGATTATCCCCGCCTGGCGGGTCAGACAAAATCAGGCCGCTGTCTCGAACGCCGCCGAGGAACCGTGCAGGGCGAGATACCGGAAGCGGCCTTCGGCAGCAGGTCCGTTGTCCAGGCTTTGCAAGCCGCGGGTCATGTCGCGCCCGCCTGCCGTCCAACGATCCCGGATCGAGGAGGGCGAAAAGTCGAAGCTCTTGGCCGCAAGCTCGTCGGCGCCGGCTTGGTAAACGAGGTGGAGCAGGCTCACAATCGGCCCCTCAGGCTCAAACCGCTGCCGCAGGGCGTACTCACGCGCGAGCGCGGCAATCGTGCGACGGCTTGCACTGGAGAAGATCATGTCGTTGGCCCGCTCCAGCACCGCGTCGAGCGAACCGGGGCGCGGCGCACGCAAGCTGAACAGCTCCAACGCCAAGCAAAGGAGATCCTGCTCCGGCTCCGTCGCGAAGAGCGGATCGAGCGGCAGGTTGTTGACGTAACCCGCGTCGCACAGGACCCGGCCGCCGATCTCGACCGGCGGAAAGGCGGGCAGGATCGCCGTGCTCGCCAAGATGTGCTCGGGCCGGATCTCCTGACGTGCGCTGTCGAAGTAGACCTCTTCGCCGGTCTCAACATCGGCACAGGCCACCGTCAGGCGCGTCTCGCCCCGGTTGAGGTGCCCGAAGTCGACGAGCTCCTCAAGGGTCCGTAACAGGGGCTTGTGATCGAGCAGGGCCACGTCGTTTGGCATCCACGGCAGGGCCGACCATAGGCCTGGAAAGCGGTGCCCGAAGATGCCGGGCCGGCCATAGGTGAGCGCCAGCAGAGCATGCAGACCGTTGTAGATCTGGCGCGGCTTCAGCCACTCGGTCGGGCTTGGCGCCGTATGCTGGGTTGCCCGGCTCCAGAACATCCGGAGCTTGCTGACGCGCTCCTCAGGTGCGTTACCAGCGATGATCGCGCTCGTAACCGCGCCGACCGAGGCTCCCACAACCCAGCTCGGGTGCAAGCCGCGGCTGTCGAGGACCTCATAGGCGCCGGCGTGGTAGGCGCCGAGCGCGTTGCCGCCGCCCAGAACAAGCGCGAGCCGGGGCCGACTGCCGGGCGCGGCTGTTTCAGATCGCCCTGACGCGCCAGGGGTTTGCTCCACCTCCACGCCGTCCCCGCCACCTAGATCGACCGGCATCTGTCCTCCTGGCTGTCCCGGCGGGAAATCGGAGCTGATCCCGCCCGCTGGCTTTCAATCCATGAGGTCCAAGCCACCGCCCAGCAACAGGGTTCCGCGCGGTGCCATCCCGTCCTCGACGGTTTGCC
>Ga0164296_1003829_pt1 | contig 13986 bp, 13 predicted proteins | sample GEODES057metaG_FD_113533 | JGI IMG/M metagenome (GOLD analysis project Ga0164296, IMG submission 113533) | Dystrophic lake water microbial communities from Trout Bog Lake, Wisconsin, USA - GEODES057 metaG | ecosystem: Environmental > Aquatic > Freshwater > Lake | place: USA: Trout Bog Lake...
CAAGCGGAGATTCCGCTGATCGTCTGCATCACCGAAGGTATTCCCGTGCTCGATATGGTGCGTGTGAAGCGCGCTTTGTTCGGTTCCAAATCGCGACTCATTGGGCCGAATTGCCCGGGCGTAATGACAGCGGGCGAATGCAAGATCGGCATCATGCCGGGCAATATCTTTAAGCCGGGCAATGTCGGCATTGTTTCCCGTTCTGGCACGCTGACCTATGAAGCAGTGTTCCAGACCACGCAGGAAGGCCTCGGCCAAACAACCGCTGTCGGCATTGGCGGCGATCCTGTGAAGGGCACGGAATTTATCGACATGCTCGAAATGTTCTTAGCGGATCCGAAAACCGAGTCCATCGTCATGATCGGCGAAATCGGCGGCTCGGCTGAAGAAGATGCAGCGCAATTCTTGAAAGACGAAGCCAAGCGGGGCCGCAAAAAGCCGGTTGTTGGCTTTATCGCCGGCCGCACGGCCCCTCCGGGCCGTCGCATGGGCCATGCGGGCGCGATCATCTCGGGCGGCAAAGGCGGTGCAGAAGACAAGATTGCCGCGATGGAATCCGCCGGTATTCGCGTTTCGCCCTCGCCCGCGCGTCTTGGAAAGACGCTCGTTGATGTGTTGAAGGGTCATTGAGGAACAGGGGACGGCAATGGGTTTGGTCTATGCCGATTTGACCTTGAGCAATGCCCGCGACGCGAGCCTTGCGCCATTGGTCACGAAAGCGCTTGTCGATACAGGCGCGCTTCATTTGTGCATACCCGAACATGTTGCCCTCCAATTGTCACTCGATGAATTGGAGCGTCGCGAAGTGACGCTTGCGGACGGAGCGAAACAGATTGTGCCCTATGTCGGCCCGATCAAAGTGCAATTTGGCAATCGCTCTTGCTACACGGGTGCCATGATGCTGGGCGACGATGTGTTGCTCGGTGCCATTCCGATGGAGGACATGGACCTTATTGTTCGGCCTTCGATGCGCGACGTCATTGCCAACCCGATGAGCCCAAATATTCCGGCATCCATTGCGAAATCCGCGATGGGTCCGTCACCCAGCCAGATGATAGAAGACTAAGGAGCCGACGATGGGACGCCAGGACCAGAACAAGGCCTTTCTTGAAACCTCGTTTCTTTATGGCGGCAATGCGGCCTATATCGAGGAATTGCAGGCGCGTTATGAAAAGGACCCGGCGTCTGTCAGCGCCGAATGGCGTGACTTTTTCGACGCTTTGCGGGATGACCCAGCATCGGTTGAAAAATCAGCCAAAGGCGCGTCTTGGAAAAAGCCCAATTGGCCCGTAACGCCGCGCAATGATCTCATCTCTGCGCTGGATGGCAATTGGGCCGAGATCGAAAAGGTCGTTGGCGAAAAAATCAAAGGCAAGAGCGAGGCTGGCAAGCCCGGCGCATCGATGGCTGATGTGCAGCAGGCGACGCGCGATTCCGTGCGCGCCTTGATGATGATACGCGCCTATCGCATGCGCGGGCATTTTCATGCCGATCTCGATCCTTTGAAAATTGAGCCTGTGAAGGGCTTAGAGGAATTGCATCCCTCGTCCTATGGTTTCACGGACGCGGATTGGGATCGCAAAATCTTCATTGATCATGTGCTCGGACTTGAATTTGCGACCATTCGCGAAATGCTCGCGATTTTGAATCGCACTTATTGCTCAACGATTGGGTGGGAATTTCTGCATATGTCGAATCCGGCTGAAAAGGCTTGGATTCAGGCGCGCATTGAAGGCCCCGATAAAGAAATCGCCTTCACGCGCGAAGGCAAGCGGGCGATTTTGAACAAGCTCGTTGAAGCCGAAGGCTTTGAGAAATTTCTCGATGTGAAATTCACGGGCACCAAGCGCTTCGGCCTTGATGGCGGTGAATCGCTTGTTCCGGCTTTGGAACAAATCATCAAGCGTGGCGGCAATCTTGGCGTACAAGAGATTGTGTTCGGCATGGCGCATCGCGGGCGTCTCAATGTGCTCACGCAAGTGATGGGCAAGCCGCATCGCGCGCTGTTCCATGAATTCAAAGGCGGCTCTTTTGCGCCTGCCGATGTCGAAGGCTCCGGCGATGTGAAATATCATCTCGGTGCATCAAGTGATCGCAGCTTTGACGGCAACACGGTGCATTTGTCACTGACCGCGAACCCGTCGCATCTTGAAATCGTCGATCCTGTTGTGCTCGGCAAAGTGCGCGCGAAACAAGATCAGCTCAACGACACGGAAGAGCGCGTCAAAGTCTTGCCGCTGCTCATTCATGGCGATGCGGCCTTTGCAGGCCAAGGTGTTGTGGCGGAATGTTTGGGTCTGTCGGGGCTCAAAGGCCACAAGACGGGCGGGTCGATTCATTTCATCATCAACAACCAGATCGGCTTCACGACCTATCCGCGCTTCTCGCGGTCTTCGCCCTATCCGTCCGATGTCGCGAAGATGATCGAAGCGCCGATCTTCCATGTGAATGGCGATGATCCGGAAGCGGTTGTGTTTGCCGTGAAAGTGGCTGTCGAATTCCGGCAGATGTTCCACAAGCCTGTCGTCATCGACATGTTCTGCTATCGCCGCTTCGGTCACAATGAAGGCGATGAGCCGAGCTTCACCCAACCGCTGATGTATAAGAAAATCCGTCAGCAACCGACGACGCTTGAAATCTACGCCAAGAAGCTGATCGCCGAAGGTGTGGTCACGGAAGGCGAAGTTGAGAAGATGAAGGCGGATTGGCGCGCGCGTCTTGAAGCCGAGCTTGAAGCGGGCCAAGCCTATAAGCCCAACAAGGCCGATTGGCTTGATGGCCGCTGGGCGGGGTTGAAAACGGCCAATGCAACGCAGGATGATGCCCGCCGTGGTGAAACCGGCGCACCATTGTCTCAATTGAAAGAGATTGGGAATAAGCTCACCACGATTCCGGCTGATTTCAACGCGCATAAAACCATTCAGCGCTTTATGGACAATCGCCGCAAAGCGATTGAAACAGGCGAAGGCCTTGACTGGGCGACAGCCGAAGCACTCGCTTTCGGCTTGACCGTCAATGAGGGCGCACGCGTGCGTCTGTCGGGGCAAGATTGCGAACGCGGCACGTTTTCGCAACGCCATTCGGTGTTGATCGATCAAGAGACCGAGCGGCGCTACAAGCCCTTGAGCAATATCCGCGAAGGCCAAGGCAAATATGAGGTCATCAATTCGATGCTCTCAGAAGAAGCCGTGCTTGGCTTCGAATATGGCTATTCGCTGTCTGAGCCGAATGCGCTTGTGTTGTGGGAAGCGCAATTCGGTGATTTCGCCAATGGTGCGCAAGTCGTGTTCGACCAGTTCATCTCATCGGGTGAGCGCAAATGGTTGCGCATGTCGGGCCTCGTGTGCTTGCTGCCGCATGGCTATGAAGGCCAAGGCCCCGAACATTCCTCTGCGCGCCTTGAGCGTTATCTGCAGCTCTGCGCGGAAGACAATATGCAAGTCGCCAATTGCACGACGCCTGCCAATTACTTCCATATTTTGCGGCGTCAGATTAAGCGCGATTTCCGCAAGCCCTTGATTTTGATGACACCGAAATCACTTCTGCGTCACAAGCGTGCTGTGTCGCGCCTTGACGAGTTTGCTGAAGGATCGAGCTTCCATCGGATTTTGTGGGATGATGCGCAATCTCTGAAGAATGAGAAGATCAAGCTCGTTAAAGACAACAAGATCCGGCGCGTGGTTTTATGCTCGGGCAAAGTCTATTACGATCTCTACGAAGAGCGTGAAAAACGCGGCATTGATGATGTCTATCTCTTGCGCGTCGAGCAGCTTTATCCGTTCCCGCTCAAGGCCCTCGTGACAGAACTCTCGCGTTTCAAAAACGCCGATATTGTCTGGTGCCAGGAAGAGCCAAAAAATATGGGCTCATGGACCTTTGTTGAACCTTATCTGTCATGGGTGCTCGAGCAATCAGGCGCAAAGGTGAAACGTCCGCGTTATGCCGGGCGTCCCGCTTCCGCGGCAACCGCCACGGGCCTCATGTCAACCCATCTCGCGCAATTGCAAGCCTTCCTCGATGAAGCGTTCGCGGCGTAATGAAATTGAGTCAATGTCAAGGCAGTGAAGGAAACGACCACAATGGCCAGTGAAATCCGCGTCCCAACCTTGGGTGAGTCGGTCTCTGAAGCGACCATCGGCAAATGGTTCAAAAAAATCGGCGACACCGTGAAGAAGGACGAAGCCGTCCTTGAACTTGAAACGGACAAAGTGACGTTGGAAGTCAACGCACCCGTGTCAGGCACGCTTGTCGAAATGATTGCCAAAGATGGTGACACCGTGGGCGTGGGCGCTCTGCTTGGCTCGATTGCGGAAGGTGCAGCGGCTTCAACTTCGGCTCCGGCGGCTCCGGCAGCGGCCCCCGCAAAGCCCGCCGCCGCAGCGCCCGTCAGCCCTGCGCCTGTCGTGGCGGACGCGAATGGCCCCGCCGTTTCACGCCTTGCCCATGAAAGCGGCATGAGCCCTGCCTCTGTCGCGGGCTCTGGCAAAGATGGTCGCGTAACCAAAGGCGACATGCTCGCAGCGATTGCGACAGGGGCTGCTCCGGCGGCTGCTGCGCCGGTCACGGTTCGTGCGCCGTCGGCTCCGGACGATGCGTCGCGTGAAGAACGCGTGCGGATGACGAAATTGCGCCAGACCATCGCGCGTCGTTTGAAGGACGCGCAGAACACAGCCGCGATGCTGACCACATTCAACGAAGTGGATATGACCGAAGTCATGGCGCTTCGGAACCGCTATAAGGATGTGTTTGAAAAGAAGCATGGCGTGAAGCTCGGCTTTATGAGCTTCTTCGTCAAAGCCTGCACGCAAGCCTTGAAAGAACTGCCAGCGGTGAATGCCGAGATCGACGGCACTGATCTCGTTTATAAAAATTATTACCATGTCGGCATTGCTGTGGGCACTGACAAAGGACTTGTCGTGCCGGTGGTGCGTGATGCCGATCATCTGAGCTTGGCCGGTATTGAAAAGACCATCGCCGATTTCGGCAAGCGCGCGCGCGATGGCGCGCTGAAAATCGAAGAGATGCAGGGTGGCACATTCACCATCACCAATGGCGGCATTTACGGCTCGCTGATGTCAACGCCGATTTTGAACGCGCCGCAATCCGGCATTCTCGGCATGCACAAAATCCAAGAGCGTCCGATGGTGGTCGGTGGCAAGATTGAAGTGCGTCCGATGATGTATCTCGCTCTGTCCTATGATCATCGCATTGTCGATGGCAAAGAGGCGGTGACATTCCTCGTGCGCGTCAAGGATGCGTTGGAAGATCCGGCGAGGCTTGTGCTGGATCTGTGAGGTTCTGAATGGTTCGATTGGCGACATTCGACGGTATCAAAGTTTACATCTATCCGGGTGAACATCCGCCGCCGCATGTCCATGTCATCTATGCCGAATTTGTTGCGCTTGTGACGATTGAGCCGGCAAAGATCGACAAAGGGCACTTGCCTGTGTCGATTGAACGGCGTGTGATAGAATGGGTGACGGATCATCGCGATCAACTGCTTGAGGCTTGGTTGACCATTGGCAATAAACAAAAGCCGGAGAAATTGTTATGAGTGACCTCATTCTCCTGAAATCAGTCGAGCCCGTGATCAACGGTGTCTTGAAACTCGAATGGCGCGATGGATTCGAAGCCGTTGTGGATGTTCGATCCTTGATCGGCGATGGCGAGATGTTTCAATTTCTTCGCGATGATCCAAAGCGGTTTCACACGGTTGCCTTAGGAGAATTGGGGCACGCTATATTTTGGCTCGATGAGTTGGGCGATGAGATAGGCCTCAGCAGTAACAGTTTACGAGACCTCGCCGAACGGCAAGCCGCCATTCTTCAGCTTGCGAGCTGATTATCCGGAGTAAAAATTATGTCTTATGATCTCATCGTCATCGGCTCTGGCCCGGGTGGTTATGTCTGCGCCATTCGCGCGGCGCAATTGGGTTTGAAGACCGCGATTGTCGAGAAGCGCCCAACCTTTGGCGGCACCTGCCTCAATATTGGGTGCATTCCATCCAAAGCGCTCTTGCATGCCTCCGAAATGTTTGAGGAAGCGGGCCATGGCATGGCATCGCTCGGCGTGACGATCGGCAAGCCGGTGCTCGACCTCAAAGCGATGATGAAGCACAAGACAGACACGGTGGATGCCAATGTTCAAGGCGTCGCGTTTCTGCTCAAGAAAAACAAAGTCGATACCTTTATCGGAACGGGTTCTATCGCCGCTGCTGGCACGGTGACGGTCACGAAGGCTGATGGCACTGTTGAGACACTTCAAACGAAAAATATCGTCATCGCCACGGGCTCGGATTCTGCACCGCTGCCGGGTGTCACCATTGACGAGCAGACGGTTGTGACATCAACCGGCGCACTCGAATTGGCGACTGTGCCGAAAAAGCTTCTTGTGGTTGGCGCGGGCGTGATTGGGCTCGAATTGGGCTCGGTCTGGCGGCGTCTCGGATCAGAAGTGACCGTCGTTGAATATCTCGACCGCATTCTGCCCGGCATGGATGAGGAAGTCGCAAAACAAGCGCAGCGCCTCTTCACCAAACAAGGCTTCACATTCGAACTCGGCATGAAAGTCACCAAAGTCGATACCAAGAAATCGGGAGCGACGGTGACAATTGAGCCTGCCAAAGGCGGCGAGGCGAAACAGATCGACGCCGATATTGTGCTCGTCGCCATCGGCCGCAGACCCTATACCGAGGGCTTGGGCCTTGAGGCCGCAGGTGTCACGATGGAGCGTGGCCGCGTGGTGATCGACAGCCATTTCCGGTCCACTGTCGCGGGCATTTATGCGATCGGTGATGTCGTGCGCGGGCCGATGCTCGCGCATAAGGCCGAGGATGAAGGCGTGGCCGTCGCGGAAATCATCGCGGGCAAAGCGGGCCATGTGAATTATGATGTCATTCCGGGCGTTGTGTACACGGTGCCGGAGATTGCGAGCCTCGGCAAAACCGAAGAAGAGTTGAAAGCCGCGGGCATTGCTTACAGCGTTGGGAAATTCCCCTTCACGGCGAATGGCCGCGCGCGCGCGATGCGCTCAACGGATGGCTTTGTGAAAGTGTTGGCTGATGCCGCCACCGATCGCGTACTCGGTTGCCATATTGTCGGCAAAGGCGCGGGCGATCTCATCCATGAAGTCGCAGTGTTGATGGAATTTGGCGGCTCGTCAGAAGATTTGGCGCGCACATGCCACGCGCATCCCACAATGTCCGAGGCTGTGAAAGAAGCCGCACTCGGCGTCGAGAAACGGTCGATCCATATTTGAGGAGTTAAGATGTGAGGGCGGATGCCGCCCTCACTTTTGTCTCGCAAGCGCCTTTTCTCAAGGCGCTTTCTCTCAAATCGCCTTATCAATCGCGGAATGTTTCTTGGTGTCGCGCATCAAGACATAGATGACGAGCGAAGAGGCGATCACTGCGGTGAGATAATAATAGAAATAGCTCTCAACGCCCGCTTGTTTGAAATAAAGCGCAATCGGCTCTGCTGTGCCGCCGAAGATCGACACTGTGAGCGCATAAGGCACCGCGACGCCAAGCGCACGCACTGTGGTTGGGAACAACTCAGCCTTCACCACGGCATTGATTGACGTATAGCCCGACACGATGAGCCATGCAGCGCAGATCAAAAGCAATGCCGGCCACACGCCTTTCACCTCTTGCAATGTTGTCAACAGAGGAACGGTGAAAATCGTGCCGGCAACGCCAAAGCCGATCAACAACCATTTGCGCCCGATGCGATCAGAAATCGCGCCATAGATGGGCTGCAAGATTAACGCAAAGACCAACGAGCAGAAGGCAACAAAAGTCGTCTCGCTGTCTGTCAGTTTCACGGACAGTTTCAAGAATTTCTGCATATAAGTTGTGTAGGTATAAAAGGCGGCGGTGCCGCCTGCGGTCAGCCCCACAACCAACAACACTTCGCGCGGATGCTTCATCAGCAATGTGAGGAGTGAAGCCTGTTTCTTGGCTTGGCTTGCGGCTGTTTGATAGATCTCGGTCTCTTGCAGCGAACGACGCATCACAAGGGCAATAATCGCAAGCAGCGCACCGATGACAAACGGAATGCGCCACCCGCCCGCTTTAAGATCCGCCGTGGAAAATCCGAACAGATTTTGCAGCGCGAGCAACACGAGCAGCGCGCATAATTGGCCGCCGATCAATGTCACATATTGGAAGCTCGAATAGAAGCCACGGTTCTTCTCATCGGCCATTTCCGTGAGATAGGTCGCGCTCGCGCCATATTCACCGCCGAGGCTCAAGCCCTGGATCACACGTGCAGCGGCCAACAACACTGCAGCCCAGATGCCGATGTCAGCATAGACAGGGGTGACAGCGATCAACAAAGAGCCGAAACACATCAGCGACACCGACAGCATCAAGGCGCGACGCCGCCCATGACGATCCGCTAACCACCCAAACATCCACCCGCCCAGAGGCCGCGCGATGAAGGTGACGGCGAACAGGATCGACGCGTTCAATTGCTGAACGACAGGATCTTCATTCGGAAAAAATGCTGGCGCGAAATAAAGCGCAAAGGCCGCATAGGCATAAAAATCATACCACTCGACGAGATTGCCCGCCGAGCCGATCAGGATCGCGCGGATGCGCTGAGCCATTGTGAGAGATGAAGTGTCGTGCCCATGGCTGTGCTGGCCCTGCGTCATCGTTGCCCCCGGTTTTTGCGTCACGCGCTTGTTGCGCGGCCCTTTGTGCCCATGGATAAGCATTCGCGAAGGAGGGTCAAGGCGATTTGTTAGGCAAAAAGGCCTATAAAGTCGCCAAACGAGCCGCGCTGCCCGCAACTCCCTTGACCTGACCGGAGAAGAGGACCATTTCCGGTTGATGTCCCGTCGCATCCTGAAACCGCTCTGGTTTGTTCTCGCGCTCCTCTTTCTCATTGAGGCGTGGCTGTGGGATGTGATCCAGCCTTGGATCGCGCGGCTGGTGCGTCTTCTGCCCTATGAGGCGCTCAAGGCGTTTTTGCGCCGCGCGGTGACGCGACTGCCGCCTTTCCTAGTGGTGTTTTTGTTTATTCTGCCCGATGCTTTGTCTTATCCGGTGCAATTTGTAGCACTTTGGATCATCGCAAAAGGCGCGGTGACTTCAGGAACCATCCTTTTCATCCTGGCCAAAGCGTTCGGGCTTGGGGCAACGCTGCTGCTGTTCGAAGTCTGTCACGAGAAGCTCAATGAACTCGCCTGGTTCCGCTGGGTCTCGGCGCAAGTGACGCGCGCCCGCCATTGGGCCAATCAACAGGTCGAACCCGCACGCGTTGTGATCCGCCTCTGGCGCGCCAAGATCAAAGACCGCCTACGAGACATGCTCGGCCAAGGCGGGTTTTTCGCCCTTGCCCGCCGCTTGCGGGCGAGAGCTATGCGGACCATACGCAAGGGCCCTTAAAGGCCCTAAACCTGTCTTATAGGACAGGTCGCAAAGATAAGATGGTTCTATAGCCTCGATTTTTCTCTTGAAATTTGTAGCTCATAAGTTACAATCATGATCGAGGTTCGAGAAACTGACCCATTCGCGTGCCCGGGCGTTAGCGAAGGACGAGAGCCTATGGAGATGACGACGAAAACCCGCGTCTTCGATCCCGCCGCCTATCTCGATTCAGATATGGCGCGTGCGGCCTATCTGACAGAGGCCTTCGAGACAGGTGATGTCGCCTTCATTGCCGATGCGCTCGGCGTTGTTGCGCGGGCACAAGGCATGACCCGCGTGGCACGCGAGACCGATCTCTCCCGCGAAGCGCTTTATCGCGCTTTGTCGCAGGATGGGAACCCGGAACTGGCAACCGTGCTGAAAGTCACGGCGGCATTGGGTTTGAAATTGACGGTAGAACCAGCTCTCTCTTCGCCACAGGACGCCGCAGCATCCTGAGCCATGGACGCGTTGGCGTGAGCAGTCTCCCCGCTCCTTTCCTTGACTCTTTCGTGCCTTTCGCCTATCTCCCGGCCATTCATCGACGTTTTCGTCCTTGAGCCGCCGCCTGATCCTTTGAGATCAGAGGTCCACGTCCGACAGCGCGTTGCGCCCTCGGGCGCGTTTGGCTTTGGGGCGTTGAATGTCACCACGGAGACCGGCAGACCCTCATGTTTGAAAGCCTGAGCGACAAACTCTCTGGCATTCTGAACGCCCTCACGCGTCGCGGCGCGCTGAGCGAGGAGGACGTGAATCTGGCGCTGCGCGAGGTTCGCCGCGCGCTGATCGAGGCCGATGTCGCGCTTGATGTCGTGCGCTCCTTCACCGAGAAGGTGCGGGAACGCGCGGTTGGCCAAGAGGTTGTCCGCTCGGTCACGCCGGGACAGATGGTCATCAAGATCGTCAATGATGTTCTGGTTGATACGTTAGGCTCGGAAGCCTCGCCGATTGATCTTGAAGCCGTGCCGCCGGTCGCCATTTTGATGGTCGGCTTGCAGGGCTCGGGTAAAACCACCTCGACCGGTAAAATCGCCCGCCGTCTTACCGACCGCATGAAGCGCAAAGTGCTGATGGCCTCGCTCGACACGCGCCGTCCGGCAGCGATGGAGCAATTGGCGAGCCTTGGCAAGCAGCTTTCGATTGAGGTGCTCCCCATCGTCGCGGGCCAAAGCGCGGTGCAAATTGCCAAACGCGCGATGGATGCGGCGCGCTTGGGCGGCTTCGATGTTGTGATGCTCGATACCGCCGGGCGCACCACGGTTGACGATGAGCTGATGGCGGAAGTGGCCGAGGTCAAAGCCTCGACCAAGCCACATGAAGTGCTGCTCGTTGCGGATGCTTTGACCGGACAGGACGCGGTCAATACCGCAAAAGCCTTTGACGAGCGCGTCGGCATCACCGGCATCGTGCTCACCCGTGTCGATGGCGATGGCCGTGGCGGTGCGGCGCTCTCGATGCGCGCGGTGACTGGCAAGCCGATCAAACTCGTCGGTACCGGCGAAAAGATGGATGCGCTCGAGGATTTCCATCCCGCCCGCATTGCCAACCGCATTTTGGGCATGGGCGATGTGGTTTCGCTCGTCGAAAAAGCGGTCGAAAATATCGATCAGGAAAAGGCGATGCGCACCGCCGAGCGGATGCGCAAGGGCCAGTTCGATCTCACCGATATGCGCGACCAGTTGCAGCAAATCGAGAAGATCGGCGGTGTCGGCGGGCTGATGGGCATGATCCCCGGCGTTGCCAAAATGAAAAACCAGATCGCCGCCTCCCATCTCGATGGCAAAGTGGTGAAGCACCAGATCGCCATTGTGAATTCTATGACGGCGGCGGAACGCAAAAACCCCGACCTCCTCAAAGCCTCGCGCAAAAAGCGCATCGCGGCGGGTGCGGGCGTTTCGGTTGAACTCGTCAATCGCTTGCTGAAACAGCATCGGCAAATGGCCGATATGATGAAGATGATGGGCCAAAACAAACGCGGCGGGCCGATGGCAGGTTTGGCGAATATGTTCGGGCTTGGCGGCGGCGGTATGCCCTCGCCCGAAGAAATCGCAGCGATGCAAAAGCAAATGGGTGGTGGTGCGGCATTGCCGGAATTTCCCGGTGCCGCAAAACCACCTGCAGGCCTGCAACCTTTGCCGGGCGCTGCGCCAAAATTGCCCGGATTGCCGGGGCTTGGAAGCAAACCAACGCTTCCGGGACTCGGCGGCTTCAACCCGTTCGGAGGGAAGAAGAAGTGAAGAGATTAGGCAGTAGGCAGTGGGCATTAGGCATTGGGCATTAGGCAGTCGTTTTAGCTCTTTTGCCTACCGCCTACCGCCTACCGCCTACCGCCTACTGCCTACTGCCTACTGCCCAAAATAACCAACCTAAACCAAACCAAGAAAGTCCTACCTATGTCAGTTAAAATTCGTCTTGCCCGTGGTGGTGCGAAGAAGCGTCCGCATTATTCGATCGTTGTGGCCGATAGCCGCTATCCGCGTGATGGCCGTTTCATCGAAAAGATCGGCACATTCGATCCGATGAAGCCGAAGGATTCGGCGGAGCGCGTGCATCTCGATGCCGACAAGGCGAAGGCGTGGATCGCCAAGGGCGCGCAGCCAACGGATCGCGTCGAGCGTTTCTTGGAAGCCGCTGGCTTGTGGAAGCGCAAAGCGCGCGTCAACCCAGAAAAGGCCAAGCCAAAGAAGAAGGCGCAAGAGCGTCTTGATGCTGCTGCAGCCGCTGCTGCTGAAGCTGCTGAAGCGGCCGCTGCTGCTGCGGCACCGGCTGAAGCGGCGTCTGAGTAATCAGATCTCGTGGTGAAACCGCAATCTTCCGCGCGCGTGAGTGTTGGCGTATTTGGTGCGCCGCATGGCGTGCGCGGTGAATTGCGTTTCAAATCTTTTACCGGTGATCCGCTTGCGATCACCGCTTATGCGCCGCTCACGGACACAACCGGAGAGCGGCGTTTTGTCTTTCAAAAAGCGCGACCTCTGAAAGACGATATGCTGGTTGTCTCTGTTAAAGGCATCAGCGACCGCGACAGCGCAGCCGCCCTCACCGGCACGGAAGTGTTTGTACCGCGCGCGCAATTGCCGCCGCCCGATGAGGATGAATTTTATCACGTCGATCTTGAAGGCTTGACCGCGATAGACCCGCAAGGGCAACGCCTTGGTCACGTCTCAGCCGTACTGAATTTTGGTGCCGGCGATATTCTTGAAGTCACAGGCGAAGGCGATGCGCCTCCCATGCTCGTGCCTTTCACAAAGGCGATTGTTCCGACGATTGATTTTGATGCGGGCACGCTTACCATCATCATGCCGGATTTTATCGGCGATGAGGAACCTGACGCATGAGCGTGTTTCGCGCTGATGTGCTGACATTGTTTCCCGAGATGTTTCCCGGCTCGCTTGGCCTATCGCTCGCGGGCGAAGCATTGAAGCAAGGCACATGGTCGCTTCACGCGCATGATATTCGCGATCACGGTTTGGGCAGACATCGCGCGGTGGATGACACGCCCGCAGGCGGCGGCGCAGGCATGGTGATCCGCGCGGATGTGTTGGCACACGCGATTGATGCGGTTGTTCAGCCTAATGATTCACGCCCGCGTTTGTTGATGTCACCGCGCGGCAAACCGCTCACGCAAGAGATGGTGCGCACATGGGCTAAGGGCGACGGTATTGTGATTATATGCGGCCGTTTTGAAGGCGTTGACGAGCGCGTGATTGAAGGCCGCAATTTGCAAGAAATTTCCATCGGCGATTATATTTTATCCGGCGGCGAACCAGCAGCGCTCGTGCTGCTCGATGCCTGTGTGCGTCTCCTCCCCGGTGTGATGGGAAAGACGGAATCAGGCGAAGACGAGAGCTTTGAAAACGGGCTTTTGGAATACCCGCATTATACGCGTCCGCGCGAATGGGAAGGGCGGGAGATTCCGGAGATTCTGCTCTCCGGCGATCATGGTAAAATTGCCAAATGGCGACGGGAGGAGAGTGAGTGGATAACGAGAGAGCGACGTCCGGATCTTCTCAAAAAATAACACCGTCATTGCGAGCGAGAGCGAAGCAAACCAGTTGGTCTCTGTTATAAGGGCGCAGCGGATCGGTTGTGCCCTTACATGAATCATCAACTGGGTTGCTTCACTGACGTTCGCAATGACGGTTGAACTTACTTCGCCAGTCCCTTCGCTTGCAACGCGCCTTTGATCTCATCGAGAATCGCTGGGTCATCAATCGTTGCGGGCATGTTGAAATTATCGCTGTCGGCGATTTTTTTCATGGTGCCGCGTAGAATTTTACCCGAGCGCGTTTTCGGCAGACGCTTGATCACAATCGCGATTTTGAAGGCGGCGACGGGGCCGATTTTTTCGCGCACCAGAGCAACCAATTCTTTTTCAATCTGGTCATGCGGCGTTGTTACGCCCGCTTTCAACACCACAAAGCCGCAAGGTTGCTCGCCTTTGAGCGCATCTTTCGCGCCAATCACCGCGCATTCAGCAACAGCGGGATGCCCCGCAAGCACTTCTTCCATGCCGCCGGTTGAGAGGCGATGGCCCGCGACATTGATGATGTCGTCGGTGCGACCCATAATGTAGA
>Ga0164296_1003831_pt1 | contig 13975 bp, 2 predicted proteins | sample GEODES057metaG_FD_113533 | JGI IMG/M metagenome (GOLD analysis project Ga0164296, IMG submission 113533) | Dystrophic lake water microbial communities from Trout Bog Lake, Wisconsin, USA - GEODES057 metaG | ecosystem: Environmental > Aquatic > Freshwater > Lake | place: USA: Trout Bog Lake...
GATTATAAAATGCCTTTGATAAATATCATATCGAGGGAAAATAATGATCACTATTACCGAATCAGCAAAGACAAAAATCAAAGATATTTTGTATGATGAGGGCAATCCTAATTTAGCATTACGAACATTCGTCCAGGGCGGCGGCTGTAGCGGGTTTAGCTACGGTTTTACGCTAGATGAAGTAAAAAATGAAGATGATTTCGAAATCCCTTTAGACGAATTCAAACTACTAGTAGATGCAATGAGTATGCAGTATCTCACTGGTGCAGAAATAGATTATAAAGAAGAATTAATGGGTAGCAGTTTCGTAATTAAAAACCCAAATGCAACAACAACATGCGGCTGCGGCAGTAGCTTCGGAGTTTAACAATGACACAACAAATAATTGATATCGGTATACAAGGTAACGACGGAACGGGCGATAGTATCCGCACAAGTTTTAATAAAGTTAATCAAAATTTTTCAGAACTATATTCAATATTTGGCGAAGGAACTATAAGATTTACCAATCTAAGTGATGCACCGACACAAAAAACATATGCGGCAACTAGTATTATTACTTCAGGTAGTACTGCAACTATAACTTTTACAAACCCTAATCCACCGACATCAAATGAATCTGTAACATTGCACGGTGCACCATTTGCCATCGGACAAACTATTACTATTAATGGGTTAACTGGAAATGTAGCTTCATTTAATGGATTACAGACTGTTACCGGTAGCACAGCATCTTCAGTAAGTTTTGCAAGAGGTTCTGTATCACAACCAACAGCATTAACAGTTTATGGATATGTACATGATGTAGATCCTTATAATAAAAATCAACTTATAATGGTTGATAATGCTGGTCAATTGTTAACAGCACGTAATGTTGTTGCCGGCGCTGGAATTAGTATCGATGCATCGAGTGATACTGATTTGTTAATTAGCTCAACAGTGACTGGATTGTTCGGAGATTCAAAACCTGAATTATCAGCTAGTATCAATGCAAATGGATTTGCAATTGCGAATTTACCGGATTTGTCAAACGCAAATACTGTACAAGCATTAATTTCAAGTTTCAACTTAAATAATTCCACATCGTTAACTGATGATAGCACGTTTGCTATAAGCAAAGGATATGCTGATAAGACATATATCCAAACAGTAAATGGTACGTTAGTTGCTCCATTGATTTCTAGATCACAGCCATCTAGTCCTCAAGTAGGTGTAACAGGATATGATGCTACATTAACTAGTAATTATTTGTCAACAGAAGTAATGCAACGCAAAGATGTTGTATATCGCGGTGGCGATACAATGACTGGTGCGTTAACACTTAGTGACCATCCAACACCATTAAATGGTGCTGGTATTGTTAATACATCAGAAGACTTACAAGCTGCTACAAAATACTATGTAGACAACAACACGTATTACAGTGGTATCAATTTATATGTATCGGCTACTAAAGGTGACGATTTACAAACTAATACACCAGCTGGGCGAGAAGGCCGTGCTTGGCATTACGCTTATAAAACAATTGGAGCAGCTGCACTACAAGCAGATACATTAATCAGTTTAGCAAGTATCGAACCTGGCCCATATCGTCAAACTATTACTTGGACAAACACAACTACCAATGTTCAAAGCGATAGTTATTTGATTAATCCAAATCAAGGAAATCCAGGAGCTACTCCTTGGTTAACTGGATTGAGCGGGGGCAATAGTGCTGTTCAATGGTATTTAGATGCCGCCGCGTTACTAGAACTTAATAAAGAATTTATTCAATATGAAACTATTGCATATTTGAATAAAAAATATGTAAACTCGTTTACCTACGATAAAGTTTTGTACAGCAATATTATAAGCAATATTTTAACTGCTGTCGGATACGATTTAACATTTAATACCACTTATAATGTTACTGCACAAACACAATATTTGTTCAGCGCAAGCAATACAAATATTATACAAAATCAACTTAGTCAAATTATAGATGGTATTAATTTTGCAAAAAGTCAAATTACTAGTTATACCTACAACACAAGTGCATTACAATCTTATGTAGGACAAATTGTAGACGCATTATGCTATGACTTAATTTTTGGATCTAACTACAGAAGTATCCAAGCAGGTTTGAATTTTAATATCAATGGTTCTCAACAAACTGCCACTGGTGTAAATTCTACAGAAATTATTGATCTATTAGACAATACAATTATCACAGCAACCGCAGTTTTAACTACAGGATCATCAGTTACCATAAATTTTGCAACAGAAGAAACTGCGCCTTATGTAAACGGTAGTTATATCATTGTAAGCGGAATGACTCCAAGTTCATACAATGGAGTTTGGCAAGTAACTGCTTGCACAACAAGCAGTGTAACTTTTACTAGTGCATTAACTGCCAATGTTACTGTTCTAGGATCTATTGTTAAAAATAATTTAATTAATAATATTATAATTAATTCTGGAACAAATAGCCCTACGATTGTTGCTTCATTAGTTGATAACGCTACTTTAATTAGTAATATAGTTAAGAATAGTATAACTCCTACACCAACATTTCCAACTACACCCATTACAACTGCCGATCAATATAATGCTGCACAATTATTGTTAAACAATATAGAATTTATTCAAGCAGAAATTACGGCATTTATTGCAGCTAATTATCCATCATTAGATTATAATGTTGCGTTGTCTAAACGTGATACAGGCTATATTATTTGGAGCATAGTATATGATTTAATGTATGGTGGTAATAGTCAAAGTGTCTATGCAGGACTTGGCTATTGGAAAACATCAAGTGTTTCTTATCTGTCATCTTTAGAAACACCAGTATGCGTAGCTGTTATCAATTATATCGATAATCTCGCTCAAGCAATTATCAATAATGTACTAATCGGATCAGCTTCTGCTTTAACATTATCTGCTACATATACTACAAATTCAAATGGAATAGTAACTGTCGACTTTACAGGGCAATCAAACGTACCGTTTAGTCCTGGACAATTCATTGTTATTTCCAATGCATCACAGTCTGCATTTAACGGTACATATGTAGTAATTTCATCAACTACTTCAAGTGTTAGTTTTGTCGGTACACAATCATATGCAGGTGTATTAACTGGAACTATTGTAGGTTCAGCCGGAGTATTATATCAACAAAGTGTACAACAATATACTAATGATACATATTCTGTTACTCCTACAACTTTGATTAATAGTAGTAGTGTTCTTAATACGTCAATTGTAAAAAGTATTACAAATAATCTTTCTACCATTGCAACTATTGTCGGATCTGTAACAGAACCTAGTCCATCTGTAGTTCAACCAGAAAAGCATATTGCAAGTTTCACTGGTACCATTTCTGGTACAACATTAACAGTATCAAATGTAACTGGCACTATTGCCGTTGGCCAAACAATTTATGCAGGTGCAAGTACAGGAACTACTATAACCGGTGTGTTATCTGCTACAACTTATAGTGTAAGCATAAGCCAAACAGTGTCAACACCTACCTACATGACTACTGTCGATATAACTCGTCAAGCTAGAATTGCTATCGAAGCAACTAATAATAGCACAGGTAGCGGTTTACAAACTGTAGCAACTAACTTTATTAATAGTAATTTCCCAATACTGAATAATTATTCTGGTTACAGTTCCATTATTACTACTATTAACACCTTATTTGGTATCATAACAGCAGGATTAACTAATGGGCTTGCATCGTTAGCATTACCTGTTTACAATTCTCCTACAAATAATGCAACAGGTTATTCAAACTTCACAAATGCTAGATTAGCAATTTTGGCTAACTTGTCATTCATTGAAATTGAAACACTAGCATGGATGAAATTAAATGCTGTTTCGATTGGTTATACATCATCGACTTCTGCCGACGCTTTAGTAAAATCAAGTATCCAATCATTATTAGAAGCTATATGTTTTGACTTAACATATTGTAATAATGTATCTGGATCTAGCGGTATTACAGCTGGTAATTACGCAACAGTTAATGCTGCAAATTTATTCTGGGTAAACGGTATTAGCATAATTCCAGGATTGAATCTTTCAGGAGAAGCATACTATCAAGGTCTTACACATGCACAATCAATTGTAGTAGCAGTTGCAACAAATACATTATGGTCTCCTGTTGTAGGTACTGCTACACAAACACAAAACAGTTCTTGGGCACCGACTACACCTGATCCAATCACACCATCTACAAATATTAATAATTTGTTTGCTAATATTTTAGATATTATATCAACAAATGATGCATCAACTTATACAGTTGGCAGTGGTAAATTAAAATTACCAAATACTAGTTTAGTTAATTCATCGTTAGTATCAACACAAACTCTTATCAGTCAGCAAAATTCTATTATAGCACAAGCAACTATAAATTATTTGACTAATACTTACACAGGTGGTTATCAGTATAACGAATCACTATGTTTTAGAGATTTAGGAACTATTATCGACGGACAAGTAATAGACTTGTTGACAGGCGGTAATGCTATGAGTGTTATATCAGGTAAGAGTTTCTACAAAAATTCTAGTGCATTGAAAGTATTTTCATCGACACCATCGATGGATGCGTTAATGTTTGCAGAAAATTTAGCGTTACAAGTATTAAATCAAACATCGGCTCAACGATACCAAACTGCTTACTCTCAATATACTAGTGGCAGTTACAATGCCGCAGCTAGTTCAGGTATAGCTATTACAACATTCACTAATAACTTTGATGTAATGGTGAGTATTATTAATAATGGTGTTGGATCTGCTCCAGCAGTAACATATGGTACTGGTATATGGACTATGACATTGTCCAATGGCGGTTACGGATACGTTGACCAAGGCGGCAATGTAACTGTTGGCGTACAAAGCGAAGTGCATATTATACCTGGAAAAATATTAGTAGGTAATATATCTGGCGCAAACGGTGAAGTAGTATCATATACATCTGCACACGATGGTAGTACAGCATATGATACTATCACTTATAGAATGTTGCGTCCTGGATTCTTTAATTTTGATGTAGCACAAGCAGCTGCAACGACACCAGGAGTAACAGCAGGATTATATTATGGTGAAAGTGTAGATTTCGGAGAAACCGTACCAGCACAAAATATTTCTATCTTTGTAGAGACAGGTGTTTATTACGAAGATTATCCAATTAAACTAGCTAACAATGTAACAATCTCTGGTGATGATTTCCGTAGAACTATTGTTCGACCATTAAATCGTATTTCACAATCACCATGGAGAAATACTTTCTTCTATCGTGATTCAGTTATCGATGGTTTACAAACTGGTGTTATTAATTTTACAAGTTTAGGCAAAGGCGGAGCAGACTATGCAATATCTGCTGGTACAACAGCAACTATATCTGGACAAACTGGTAACATAACAGTAACACTAGGTAATAATGTTCAAGCATTATCCAGTTGGATTGGATTAATTTTTACAGATGGTACAGCAGAATCAGCTAATGGCGGTACTAGTTCTTACGACGGTGTAAGTGCGCCTGGTAAAGCTATTATTAATAGTATCAGCGGTAATGTATTAAATTGTACAGTTATCTATCCATTCCCGGCCATTGGAACTTATGCAATCGGTAGTTGGCATTTGTTTAATACGATTAACTATGGTTACCATTACTTAACTGATCCTACACAACCAGAAAGTTTAACTAACCCTGCTAAAAATAATAAAGACATGGATGTATTCTTATGTAATGATGCTACTCGTGTTAGATTATTGACTTGTCAAGGTCACGGTGGATTTATGATGGTACTTGACCCAACTGGTCAGATCAAATCTAAATCTCCGTATGCACAAGAGGCAGCTAGCTTTACAGCAAGTTTAGGTATTGCAAGAAGATTTGCCGGCGGACAATTAATTGACGGTTTTGCAGGACGCTTATATGGTACTGTGATATCTATTGCTAATCTTGGTCAAACTATTACAGTGTTTGGGCCAACTGGTAGTGGGTTGGATATTAGACCTCCGCAAGTTCCTTGTGCGTTCTATGTTGCAGGTAATCGTTATCAAATTAACGATGTAGTTCCAAATACATGGGGGCCGACAACATATAACGGACAAACAGGCGGGCAAGTAACATTAACATTGGACAACAGCACTCCATTCTATTTGCAAGGCGCATACAGTTCTTATACAAGTAACTTTAGTAATCAACTTACAAATATTATACAAAATGCTGCATTAGATTTAGCTACTACAGTAACTGCTACTATATCTGGTAGCATTGTAAACAATACATTAACAGTTACTAGCGTTACAGGAACTATTTTTGTTGGCATGTATCTAAGCGGTACAAATATATATTCTGGAACTTACATCACAGCAGGATCTGGATCAAGTTGGACTGTAAGCTACGGCTATGCAACCACTACTGGTACTCAGACAATTACAGGTACACTTTACTCAAATTATAAATCAATCATAGCAGGTTCAGCATATTTACAACCCCAGAATCAATTAACTAGCATTGGTCAATTGTTAGTACAACAAGGTATTTCAAATGCTAATCTTTATCTAGTTGCTAATGCTAATTTAAGTAATACTGGAGATTTCGCTCTTACAAATAATTTGAATTTAATTTCTAGTATTGTCACTAACGGTCAAAATGCTATACCATCTACCATTGTATATCCTGGTATTACTTCTACAGCCAATCATACTTCATTAGCTGCAAACATATTGCAAAAAAATATGGGATTCATACAAGCAGAGATGGCAAGCTGGATCAATTCGAATTATAATATTCAAAATTATGCAAATTATAGCAGTTTAGTTACACAGCAAGATGCATACGCTATTGTAAATGCCATTACTTACGATTTAATGTATGGTGGTAACAGTGCCATATTTGATCAAACAACTAGTTACTACTATAGTGCAGGACAACTTGCAACAACTACCGCAAGTTTTAATGGTTACATTAGTGGAACAACTTTAACAGTAGTGGGTAGTGTTTCTAAAGTAGGTGTTACAGGCACTGGCACAATTGCTGTAGGACAATTAATTACAGGAGCAAATATTGTTCCAGGCACAACTATCACAAGTGGTAGTGGTACAAGTTGGACCATTAATTATTCTCAAACTACAGGATCAAGTGGGTCACCTGTTCCTATTGTAAGTACATCAACAACTTATACACTAAGCAATTCTGCGCTATATACTGCTGCCTACGCTCACTTGAATGTAGTTATACAACAATTAATTGTAAATCAACCTATTACTCCTAGTGCTGGTAATCAAGCTGTTCAAAATGTTAGTTTAACAACAGCAGCCGATGCTGTGTTTACTGGATATATCAGTGGTACAACATTACATGTAACTAGTGTGTCATCAGGAACTATTGCGGTATATGAAAATATTACCGGAGTGGGAATAGCCACTAACACTTATATTACAGCAAATCTAACAGGTAGTGGATCATCTGGTGCAAGTACATGGACTATTAATACTAGTCAGTCTGTAGCTAGTTCTGGTTCACCGATTACCATCAGCAGTACACGTATGGGTTACTTAATTGGTAATGGCAGAAATGATTCAAATGCCGGTTACATTGATGTACTAATAGGATACGTATCTTCTCCAGCAACATTTGTATTACCAACAAGAAGTATCCCAACAACTATAAATGGCACTGCGTTAAGTTCAAACGATGATTATACCGACACACTAGAAACTTTGTCAGCAACATTAACTAACACAATTAACACATTAAATTCTGGTGCAAATATTTTAGTTAATATTGAAATGGGCGGTAATAAGTCAATGTTAGCCAGTGACTTTACACAGATTAATGACTTAGCTTATGGTATTGTTTGTACAAATGCTGCACAGACTGAACAAGTTAGTACATTTACATATTATAACTATACAGGTTTCTATGCGTTAAATGGTGCAGCAATACGTGCAGTAGCATGTTCTAACTGTACTGGTACATACGGATTAAGAGCATCAGGATCTGATGTAACAGAATTACCCGATGCTGTTAATTTGTATGATGACATGATACAAAGTGCCCATGTTTATAAACAAGGTGAGTTTATTTCAACAATGACTCCAACTGCTACTACACAGGCATTGAATGTTTATATTGTCGGATGGCAATATATCCCAATGGATACTAGTGAACTTGAAATAGATCATACTGCCGCAGGTGGTGGAATTACACGTTACGAAATTAGTACAGTTACTCATACTAATGTTACTATTAATGGTAAGAATGTTTTGAATCTTACATTAAGTACATCAGGCGACAATAGCACAACTGCTAGTGGTTTAGCTTATCCATTATATGATGGACAAGTTGTCACTATACGTATGTTACAAAACTTCAAATTTGAAAATATTAGTAATGTACAACCAGTTCGTCCAAGTACTGCTTTACAATTTACACAAAACTTAGCAGACATTTATAGAATTATTTCTTATAACTTAACAGAATCAACTGGTGAGATATTTGCAATCGGAACTGGTGTTGCTATTCTTAGCGTTGACAGTAGCTTTAATTATTATCAATTATTAACCGATTCAGTTAATATTACCCAGGCCGATCCATTAAATCCTACGGTAACTGCTACTATTGTGTCAGGTTCAACTGGTAGCCTTACAATTACTGTAAACAATGTTGTAGGAACTATTACTGCTGGTATGTATATTGGTGGTATAGGATTTAATGGACAAATTGTAACAGGTACGCCAACTAACATGAGTGGAACATGGACTGTTACGCTGTTAGGATCAACTCCTTCATTAACACCAGTCGGTCCAGTATATTTTTCAACCAGAACACAAGGTGCAAATTCAGGCGATACTAAGATTGCAATATTACCCATTACATCCACTCCAAGTATTAACCAATTGAATAAAGGAATTTATATATTTGGTTGGAATGGTAGAACACATCGTGTAGTTGGATATACAGCAAATACATCAGTTGCAACTGGTGCTTATAGTACATATACTAACGTAGGCGGCTCTACTCCTACTATTAATGTAACGAATGTGTTAGGATCAATTTATGCTGGACAGATTGTAACAGGTACTGGATTTAATGGTACGCAATATGTTAAATCTGTTACATTTACAACAGTCGGTGGTGTGCTTGATGCTGCTGTAGTGTTAACAGTAGTTCCATCATCGATAGGTAGTTTAGGTGGTACCGTTACATTTGGTACTACTGCAAACAGTTATGTAACTATAGATCCAAACCCAATATATAACAATTCTGCAATTGGTACATCTGTTAATGCAATGACTTATGTAAGTCAAGCATATGTACCTAACAGTACTAGTGCTAAGATACTAACATTTAATATTCCATATAATGCCACTGTTGCTAGCGGATACTTGCCAATATTACCGCCAGTTGATAGTAGTCTTACTATTACTGGTAATTCAAATACAGCATATAATGGTACGCACCAAGTAGTCGGTATTACAAATAGTACAACCATTTATACTACATCTGTTGCTAGTTTATCAGTAGGTATGGTTGTAAGTAGTGTTTCTACAACATATAATATAACAGGTGCAACTTATAGTTCATCAGGTGGTGGTACTATAACTTTTACTTTTAATAATGCTGTAACTACAACTACTCCATATCAAGCAGCCAGTGTAATTATTGTAACCGGTGTAAGTCCATCAGGGTATAACGGAACATACACTGTAACAACTCCTGCATACAATAGTGTAGTTGTTGCTTTTAGTGGTTCTAATCCTGGATTATATTCTAGCAGTGGATCAATTACTAATCCAGTTGGTATTGTGCCAGGAAATACTATTATTCAAAGTATTAATTCAACAAACTTATCATTTGTTGTAGCTCCTGCAATCTGGGTTCCTGCCGGTGCAACATTAAGTGCTATTGCAGAAGCAACTTTGTTAAGTGTGTATCCTTATCAAAATATAGGTTCAGGCTATACAACAACTAACCCACCAACTGTTACATTAACAGATCCAAGTACTCCTCCAGTAAGACAAGCACAAGTAGTTGCAACAGTTAACAGCAATGGTTCAATTACACTAGCTATCATTGACCCAGGTTACGGATATACTATAGCTCCAACAGTATCGATAACAGGAGGAGCCGGATCAGTAGGCGGGACTATAATTACTGCAACATTGACTGCAACTCCAAGTGCTGCGCCAGTTGTTTCATCTGGTATAACAACAATGCAAATGAACTTGTTATACAATACTGACCCAGGCATTACCGGATCAGTTACAAGTGTTAGTGCAACAGGAAATTATATCTATGTAACTAGCACTACTGGATTAATTGTAGGTAATCCTATTACATTTAGTGGAAGCAGCGCGATAGGTAATATTTCTACATCAACAACTTATTATATTTTAACAGCTCCAACAGGAACTCAAATTACGGTAAGTGTGAATCCTCCACCAGGTAATCCGTTATATGCCGGTGTTGCTCAGACAACATTTGTTCCAATTAATTCAGGAACAGCTAATGGAAGTATGGGATACTACAGTCCAAGTTTTGGATTAGGAACATCATTAACAATATCGGGTACTCCAGTAGTAACCGGTACTGGACCATATACTGTAACTTTTACTATTCCATCAACAGCAGTTACCAGTGGAACTTATTATCAAGTATCTAATAATACAAATTCTTTATATAACGGCATATTTCCAACAACTAGTTCAGGTACTGTAACTAGTATTGCATTAACTTATCAATTCAATCCAGGAACATGGTCATCATCTACAACTACCTACATGGCGTTAGCAAGTACACAAGGCACTAGCAATACATTAGGTATTAGTAAACCATTTGTAACCACAGGCAGTACAACACTAAGAGCAGGATATGCAGGATACACAGGCGGTCAAATTACAGTTCGTATTTCAACTACTCGTGCAACCGGCCATGATTTCTTAGATATTGGTACTGGAGGTTTTGATACTACTAACTATCCAAATCAAATATATGGTAATCCTGCTATCCCAGTTGATTCATCTAAACAAGTTTTAGAAGAAGGAGTGGGTCGTGCGTTTTATGTTAGTACTGACGAAAACGGTATTTTCAAAGTTGGACGATTCTTCCAAGTTGACCAAGGTACAGGAACTGTTACATTCAGTGCATCAATTGCGTTGAGTAACTTAGACGGTTTAGGATTTAAGCGTGGTGTCGTTGTCACTGAATTTAGTACAGATGAAACAATGACAGAAAATGCTCCAGAAATTGTACCAGTACAAAGTGCTGTTCGTGGATTTGTCGACTTACGTTTAGGATTAGATTACGGTGGAAATCCTGTGCCAAATAACCAATTAATTGGTTACGGATATATGTCGCTAGGCGGTGGATTAGCTATGAAGGCTAATATGAATTTAGGTAACAATAGTATCCTAAATCTTACTATGCCATCTACTAACACAAGTCCATACGATGCAGCAAACAGACAATATGTCGATACATCAATTGGAACAACTAGTAACTTATTCAAATTAAAAGATGTAGGTATTGGTGCTACTGCCACATTTGTAAGTTTAAGCAGTAACACATTAACAGTATCAAATATTTCAGGATCATTGTTACTTGGTCAAATTGTAAGTGCAATTGCTACAACTACGGCTGGTACAATTAATAATGGATCTACTGGGGCTGGAAATAATTTCACTGCAAGTGGAAATATTACTGGAACATTTGCAATTGGAATGTTATTAACCGGTACTGGCATTACTACTGGAACTTATATTAATGGCGGTAGTGCAAACATAAGTGGAGGTGGTAATTTTACTGTTGCAGGAGCTGCACAATTAGTTGCATCTGAAACAGTAACAGGCGATTTCTTTAGCGGACAAACTATTACTAATATTGTGTTCAATGCTTTAACTGGGTATACTGCAATTACATTAAGCAGTGCACCTGGAACTACACCTACAGGACAACCAACAATTACATTTAATAATATATCTGCTGGTAACTTCTTAGTGTACGATGCAACATTGGAACAATGGGCTAACGCCATACCTCCAACTGGCACAAGTAATGGCAACCAAGTGGCCATTTCTTACACACCATACACAAGTCCAAACAATGGATATTTAACTGCTACTATTCAAAGTGGAGTAATTACCAATAGTATGGTTAATGCTAGTGCAGCGATTGTACAAAGCAAACTATTAATGCAGGCTGCCGGAACGTTATCTACTTCGTCTGGTATTACTCAAGCCAATTTAGGTCTTGCAGCGTTTAGTAGTAATACATTTTCATCAACAAATGGTTGGATAGACTTAGCAACAAATGGTGTTATATATGCTAAGATTCAACAAATGCCAACAAATACTGTCTTAGGTAATTTTACATCTAGCACAGCAACTCCAACCGCAGTAAGTTCGTCTACTATTGTGTCAACTGGTGGTGGTTTATTATCGGCAAGTTTTACAGGGTCAGGTCTGTTATCTCAAACATCCTCTGTCGGAGTAACATCTTACGGTATAACAGCAGTAAGTAGCTCACACGGAAACGGTGTTGTTGTACAATCAGCAGGATCAGGTGCTACATATCCTGGACAAGTTGATGTAACTAGTTTAGCTATTAATGGTGATAATATTCTAAGTATAAATTCACTAGATAATGTTACATTACAATTCAATACTCCAGGACAAAACGGTGTCGCTAATCCGACATACTTTATGACTGCCAGTGGTATTCCTGGCTCCGGTGCTGGTATACAAGTAACATTAAATGGAATTGTAACAGTTAGTGGTACTTTAGATGTAACTACAATTTCTGCAGGAGCATATAATACAAATGGACAGTTAACTGGTAATTGGAAAGTAACAAATCAAAGCATATTTGATTTGTATACTAACAGCGCAACATTAAAATCTGGAACATTGACTACAGGCAGTACAAGTAATCCAGGTACTATTACAGGTGCATGGTCGGTAACAGGATCTATAACTATACCTAATGGTAGCACACTTATTGCAACAAACGGACAAATTGATGCAACAAATATAACAACAGGAAGTACATCTACTCCTGGTACATTAACTGGTGCATGGACTATTAGTGGTTCGTTAATATCTACCAATTTATCTGCAGGTTCTTCAACTACTGCTGGAACTTTAATAGGTAACTGGAGTCCGGCAGGTGGTAGTACTTTAGCTGCTACAACTGCTAGTTTAGCAACATCGGCAACTACAGCAACTAATTTATCGGGCACTACTGCTAACACAATTCCGTATCAAACTGGAACTGCAACAGCTTATACTCCCGCTCCGACAGATGGTACAATATTAAAATATACTACTGCTAGTGGATTTACTTGGGTTGCTCCAACTGTTGTAAGTTCAGTATCTACTGTTACATCAGGTGGAACTGTAACAACTAATTCAGTTACCACACCGATAATTTATGCGTCGGGAGGAAGTCCATCTGGTGGAGGATCTTATACAAATACCGGAACCATATACGGTACATGGTCGTTGTCTTCTGGTAGTTCATTACAAGCTACATATGCTGACTTGGCAGAGTGGTATACAGCCGATACCGAATACGAACCAGGTACTGTATTAGTATTTGGAGGCGATGCTGAAGTAACAACTACAGACACTATAAATGATACACGTTGTGCTGGTGTAGTAACAACTAATCCAGCTTATGTGTTAAATGGAGATGTATCTGGCACTAAAGCATGTTTGGCATTAGTAGGTCGTGTTCCATGTAAAGTTGTCGGTAGAGTTAAGAAAGGTGATATATTAACTACCAGTGCAACACCAGGATATGCTGTACGTGCAACGACACCAACATTAGGTGCGATTGTTGGTAAAGCATTACAAGATAAAGACTACGGCGAGGCCGGAGTTATCGAAATTGCCGTAGGGAGAGCATAATGACACAACAGACTATTAATGTAGGATCAAGTCCAAACGACAATAGCGGAGATCCGTTACGTGTTGC
>Ga0164296_1003837_pt1 | contig 13962 bp, 14 predicted proteins | sample GEODES057metaG_FD_113533 | JGI IMG/M metagenome (GOLD analysis project Ga0164296, IMG submission 113533) | Dystrophic lake water microbial communities from Trout Bog Lake, Wisconsin, USA - GEODES057 metaG | ecosystem: Environmental > Aquatic > Freshwater > Lake | place: USA: Trout Bog Lake...
GAAAATAGACCATGTTATTTGGTTACTTTTTCTAATGGCGATACAATTATTGCGGATGAAGAACATTTATGGACAGTTAATTCACAAAATTGGAATAAAAAAAATAAAACATTAACAACAAAAGAATTAATACCTTTTTTAAATCATTCAAATAGACCTTATATAAATTTTACAGAATCAATTGATTTTGATGAAAAATCTTTAGAAATTGACCCATATACTTTAGGTGTTTGGTTAGGTGATGGTAATGCATCCGATGGAAGATTTACTTGTCATGTTGACGATTTGAATTTTTATAAAAATAAATTTAATATAAAAAGTACTTATATTGATAAAAGGAATAAAAAGGTTTCTTTAAATAATATAGAAGAATTATTTTTAAAATTAAAATCTTCTGGATTATTAAAAAATAAACACATACCTAAAGATTACTTATTTTCTTCAAAAGAACAAAGAATTGAATTAATAAGAGGGTTAATGGACACAGATGGTTCCGTCAGAAAACAAAATGGTGGTTGTGAATTTTATCAAAAAAATGAAAAATTAATAGATGATTTTAGATATCTATTATCGTCATTAGGAATAAAATCAACCAAATTAAATAAAATAATAGATGGAAGAATATATTATTGTGTTAATTTTACTACCAAAATCTCGGTGTTTAATTTGCCGAGAAAAAAGATATTACAAAAATGTAAAAGTCATCCAAAAAATAAAAGATTATATTTCGATTCAATAGAAAGTATTGATAGTGTTCCGGTAAGATGTTTGCAAGTTGATAACAAGGATCACTTATTTTTAGCAGGAAACACATTAATTCCTACACACAATACCACCACCTCGGTAGCATACCTTCTTTGGTTGACGTTATTCACCGACACACAAACCGTTGCCGTTCTGGCCAACAAAGGTTCATTAGCAAGAGATATTTTATCTAAGTATCAGTTAGCGTATGAAAACTTACCAATGTGGTTGCAACAAGGTGTGGTCACATGGAATAAAGGTAATGTAGAACTAGAGAATGGTTCTAAGATTATTGCAGCTTCTACATCAAGTTCTGCAATTCGTGGAGGATCATTTAACTGTGTATTCTTGGATGAATTCGGTTTCGTTCCAAATAACATAGCTGAAGAATTCTTTAACTCTGTTTATCCTGTAATTTCATCTGGTAAAACTTCTAAGATTATTATCGTTTCTACTCCCAACGGTATGAATCTGTTCTATAAGTTGTGGATGGATGCCATTACTGGTAAGAATAACTATAAGACATTTGAAATTCATTGGTCAAATGTACCAGGTAGAGATGAAGCCTGGAGAGAAGAAACAATTCGCAATACATCTGAACGCCAATTCTCACAAGAGTTTGAATGTGTTGATGGTAATACACTTATTGATGTGTATGATAAAGAAACTAAAGAATATATTAATATTAGAGTAGTAGATTTTTATGATTTTTTAGTTTGAAGTTGAATTTCTTAGTTTTATATATAATATAAAGCTGGAGAAAGAAAGTAATGTCAAATATACACCGAAAAATATGGGAACAAAATTTTGGCAAAATACCAAAAGATAAAAAAGGCAGAACATATGAAATACACCATATTGATGGTAACCACAAAAATAATAATTTAGAAAATTTAATTTGTGTAACAATAGAAGAACACTATAAAATACATTATGAAAATAAAGACTATGGTGCCTGTGTAATGATTGCTAAAAGAATGGAATTACCTTCCGATTATATCTCAAACATACAAAAAGGCGTCAAAAGGCCAGGAATAGGCGGAGTGAAAAAAGGAACAATACCATGGAATAAAGGAAAAAAAGGTTATAAATTAAATTTAACCGAAGAAGGTAAATTAAATATGGTACAATCCGCAAAAAAATTGGCAAAAATAAAAAAAGAACAAGTTGAAATTATATTGAAAAATTATGAAAATTCTATTCACATAAATGATGAAAGAATAGGAAAAATAAGAAAAAACGGAAAAATTTTTACCTATAAAAGATCTTTTTGTGAATCAATGGCTAAACAATATGGCGTAACAACTCAAGCCATAGAAAGATTATTAAGAATACATGTTCAAAAAAAATAATAGATTTAAAATAAAAACTCCGACAGGATTTGAAGACTTTTCCGGTATTCAAAAAAAAACTGTTAATATTTTGTATACGATAGAATTGATTGATGGAACTTTTTTAAAATGTTCAGAAAATCATTCTGTTTTATGTGAAGAAGGTTTTGTTTTTGCAAAAGATTTAAAAATTACAAATACATTAACAAATAAATCAATAAAAAATATTTCACACGAAATTGGAATTTTTGAAGTTTTTGATCCTGTTGGTGTAGAAAAACATTCTTCTTATTACTCAAACAATATTGTTTCTCATAATTGTGAGTTCTTAGGTTCTTCAAATACTCTCATTTCTGGTCGTAAGCTTCAACAAATTACACATCGAGATCCCATCTTCGTACATGATATGGTTCGTATCTTTGAACAACCAGTCAAAGAAGATGGTGAAAAGAATCTCAAAGACCACCTATACTGTATTATGGTTGACGTTGCAGAAGGCAAAGGACTAGACAGTTCAGCCTTTCAAGTACTTGATATGACAGCAACACCATATAGACAAGTGGCATCTTATAACAGTTCTTCTATCTCACCAATACTATTTCCAACTGTCATATATAATACCGCAAGACTGTATAATGATGCATATATTTTGGTTGAAGTTAACAATACTAACCAGATTGCAGAAACTTTACATGCTGATTTTGAATACGAGAACTTATGGAAAGTACATACAGGCAATAAAAAACCACAACAATTGTCTACCGGATTTGCTAGAGGTGTACAGATGGGTGTTAAAATGTCACCTCAAGTCAAGAGAATTGGCTGTACTAACTTAAGATCTTTGGTTGAATCTGATAAATTAATTTTACAAGACTTCAATACATACTCCGAGTTAACCACTTTTATCGCTCAAAAGAACTCTTGGTCAGCCGAATCTGGTGCAAATGATGACTTAGTAATGTGTTTAGTGATGTTTGCTTGGGTAACTACTCAGAAATATTTTAGAGAAATTGTTAATCATGATATTCGTAAACAGATGCAACTGGAAAATATGAACCAGATTGATGAGATCACTCCTCCAGAAATGATGATGGAAGACGGTTTATCTCACGGGTTTTCAGTAGTAGACGGAGATGTTTGGGAAGATGCCCATTCAGGAGGAGTTTATCAGAGTTGGGTCAACGATGCCTTAAAACAATTCTAAAAATAAGATTTCATAAATATCTCTATGGTAATAAATTGCCACAGAACACATAATAATTCAAGGAGAAAACAATGGCTTTTCAAATCTCTCCAGGCGTAAATGTATCCGAAGTAGACTTAACAACTATTGTTCCTTCGGTTCTAAGTAGCGCTGGTGCATTTGCTGGATATTTCCCATGGGGTCCAGCACAAAAAATAATTCAAGTTCCAAACGAAATTGTATTAAGTAATCAATTCACTGGTGGAATGGGACCAGATGCTAACTCATATGTTCAATTTTTCACATCGGCAAGTTTCTTGGCATATGGAAACAACTTAAACATTGTTCGAACAATTGGTGCTAATGCACATAATGCTCAAGCAAATACTGTTGGCGCAAGTATTCAAATTGCCAATAAAGATGTATATTTTGCTGACGGTTTCTTACAAGCAGGTGCAGGAAATACTTATGGAGCTTTCGTTTCTAAGTATGCTGGCGCTATGGGAAATTCACTCCAAGTTGACATATTTGATGCAAATAGTTCAGTTGCATTTGCATCAAACACCTTCACTTCAGGCGGAGTTACAAGAAACTGGAATACTGTAGTTTCAACATATCCACAAACATCCACACAAACAGCTTCAAACGGTGGAGCAAACGATGAATTTCACATTGTTGTTTCTGACGCAGGAGGTTTATTTACAGGCGTTAAAGGTACTATTTTAGAAGTGTGGCCATTTGTTTCTAAGGCATATGACGCTCAACAAAATAATGTGTCAACATATTATAAACAATACTTGTATGATAATTCACAATATATTCTTGCTGTAGATCCAGTTGATTATTCAAATACACATACAACTTGGGGTCAATTATCCGCAAACACCAATTTTGCCAGAACATCTGTAGCTAATACATCATTAGCATTAACTGGTGGTTCAGATGATGTTGGTACAGATGGTAATATACAAACTGGCTATCAATTGTTTCAAAACAAAGAATATGTAGATATTTCACTAGTATTGACTGGTGGTTATGACACTACTGTACAACAATATGTTATCGACAATATTGCCAACTACCGTGGAGATTGTGTGGCGTTCTTATCACCACCACAAACATCAGTTGTTAATCAAGCAGGTTCTGAATCCGCTAATATTGTTACCTGGTTAGGCACATTAGCAAGAAGCACTTCTTATGCTGTTGTTGATTCTGGTTGGAAATACATGTACGACAAGTACAACAACACATATCGTTGGATTCCATTGAACGGTGACATTGCCGGTCTATGTGCTTATACAGATCAAATTAGAGATCCATGGTTCTCACCCGCTGGTTTAAATCGTGGTAATATCAAAAATGCTATTAAACTAGCATGGAACCCACAAAAATCTTATAGAGATACTCTATATGCCGCAGGCGTAAATCCAGTTGTTTCATTCCCCGGTAACGGCATTGTACTATTTGGAGATAAAACACTACAAGCAAAACCATCAGCTTTTGATCGTATTAATGTTCGTAGACTGTTCATTGTACTAGAAAAATCAATTGCACAAGCAGCTAAATATTCATTGTTTGAATTTAACGATGATTTTACTCGTGCTCAATTTGTTGCTTTAGTAACTCCTTTCTTACGTGAAGTACAAGGTCGCCGTGGTATCACAGACTTCAAAGTTGTTTGCGATAATTCAAACAACACAGCACAAGTTATTGATTCTAACCAATTCGTTGGTGACATCTATATCAAACCTGCTCGTTCAATTAATTTTATTCAATTGAATTTTGTTGCTGTTGGTACTGGTGTTGACTTCTCAACAGTTGTTGGTGCAGTCTAATAAATAAATCCAATATAGGAGAAAACAATGGCATTTAATGTAACAGAATTTAGAGCAAATCTGACAGGTGACGGTGCTAGACCGAACCTGTTCTCAGTTACAATGGCTTTGCCTACAATCGTATTAAATGGCTCCGCAGCGGGTCAAAAGATTACGTTTATGGCAAAAACAGCGCAACTACCAGGTTCTACAATTGGTACTGTACCACTACAATACTTCGGTCGTGAAGTTAAGTTTGTTGGTAACAGAACATTTGCAGACTGGACAATAACAATCATTAACGATGAAGATTTCTTAATTAGAAACGCAATCGAAAATTGGATGAATTCTTTGAATAGTAATCAAGGAAACGTTAGAGCCGCAAACGCAACTAATTCAACACAATATTCAACCGACGCTCTCGTAACACAATACGGTAAAGCCGGTGATGATATTAAAGATTATACGTTTGTTGGTATGTTTCCTACTGATTTAGCACCAATTGATTTGGATTGGGGTTCAAATGATACGATTGAAGAATATTCCGTAACATTTGCTTATCAATACTGGGAATCAAATACTACTACCTAATGCTGAATTGGAGAACCTTTGGGTTCTCCTTTATGTTTTTGTGAGATTGAAATTTAAATAATATGACACCAAATAATAAGTTTAGCCTTTTCGGATTTACAATTTCTCGTGAGCAGGACGAGGAAGATAAAAAAGTCCAACAATCATTCTCACCTCCGAGTAATGATGATGGAGCGTTAACAATAACTTCTGCGGCCTACTACGGCACATATGTTGACCTGGACGGTACAGCAAAAAATGAAGTAGAACTAATATCAAGATATCGTGAAATGTCGATGCAACCTGAGATTGAAGGTGCAATTGATGATATAGTTAATGAAGCCATTTGTGAAGATAAAGATGGCAATATAACACAAATTATTTTAGATGACTTAGAACAGCCAACTAAAATCAAAAATGCAATCAAAGAAGAATTCAATACGATTTGTCGCCTATTCAACTATAAAAATATGGCACATGATATCTTTCGTAGATACTATATTGATGGTCGTTTATTTTATCACATTATTATTGACAGAGAAAAACCAACTGAAGGTATTAAAGAATTAAGATATATTGACCCACGTAAATTACGTAAAGTTCGTGAAATTAAAAAACGTAAAGATGAACGTACTAATGTAGAAATCATGGATGTGGTCAACGAGTACTATATTTTTAACGACAAGGTAACTACTGGATCGTCTTCCAGCTTTGGTCCAGTTGGTATTCGTATCACGACAGATTCAATTATATCTATAGTCTCAGGACTCATGGATTCACGTAGAGCAGTTGTTTTATCATACTTACATAAAGCAATTAAGCCTTTAAATCAATTACGTATGATTGAAGATGCGACTGTTATCTATCGTATCTCTCGTGCACCTGAAAGACGTATATTTTATATTGACGTTGGTAACTTGCCTAAATTAAAGGCTGAACAATACCTACGTGACATTATGGTCAAGTATAAGAATAAGTTGGTGTATGATGCCAACACAGGTGAAGTAAGAGATGACAGAAAGTTTTTATCAATGATGGAAGACTTCTGGTTACCACGTAGAGAAGGTGGCAAAGGTACTGAGATTACTACATTACCTGGTGGTCAAAACTTAGGTGAATTAGAAGATGTTAAGTATTTTGAAAAGAAACTATATAAGTCTTTGTGTGTACCAGTTTCACGTATTAATCCAGATCAACAAGGTTTCTCTTTAGGTAAAGTTAACGAAATCACTAGAGATGAATTGAAGTTTGCTAAGTTTGTTGATAGACTCCGTAATAAATTTTCTGATGTATTTGACCAAGCTTTGCGTGTTCAATGCGTAATGAAAGGTATTTGTACAGACGAAGAATGGAATTTATTTAAAGAAAAGATTCAATATGATTTTGTTAAAGATAATAATTTTGCAGAATTAAAAGATGCAGAGTTAGTTAGAGAACGAGTTTCTCTATTATCTGAACTAGATCCATTTGTTGGTACATATTTTTCTCAAGCATGGGTACAACGTAATGTATTACATTTGACTGATGATGATATTAAAGTAATGCAAGAAGAAATTGAGGAAGAAAAGGCGTTAGGTTTAGGTGTGCCAGTTGCAGTATCCAATCAAATTGTTCAACAACAAATGATGAGCGATATTCCAAATCAACCAACACATCCAGATGATTTGGAAGCAAAAGAAGCCGAACAAGAAACTTCAAAAAAGAATGAAGAAAAATCATTCGATAGACTTAAACGAATATTATAGGAGAACAAAATGTCAGATTACTCAACAAGAAATATTATAGATTTTGCATACGATGATGACGGTAAAGCAATGCGTGATGCGTTATATGCCGAAATTCATGACCGTGTATCAGCAAAATTTGAACTGCGTAAACAAGAATTAGCATCAACTTTAGTTGCTAATCAAGAAAATACTGAAGATCAATCAGAAGAAGTTACTGAACAAGTTGAAAAATTATCAGAAGAATCTCACGATTATCATATGCACGCTAGTAAAGCACATGAAGCAAGTTCAAGAGCCGCAAAAATGTCAGAAGAATCCGAAAAAATGCGTGACTCCAAGTCTCATGAAAAATGTGCAAAATGTCATGAAGAAGCTTCAATGATGCATCATAAGGCTAAAGCTGAAGCATATCATCCACATCACATTGAACACCACAATGAGATGATTGACCATCACAATCATATGAAACGTATGCATAAAAGTTACTCAAGATAATAATGAAATCATTCAGTGATTTTAAGGTTAAGAAAGAAGAACCTCCTGTAGAAGTACAAGAGGAAACTCTATTGGAAGCCGTTGATTATGAAGATATTAAAGGTGTTTTAGTTGAAGCCAAAGAATCGGATCCACCTGCGGTTCTAGTTCTAAGAAGAAAAACTGTTAGACAACTTGGTAACAAACAAAAAGTGGCATTATACTTTGCGGATAAGATTAATAAATATGTAACAATAACTTATGGTAGTGGAGAAAACATATCAGCTACAATAGGCGAAGAATACGAAGAATATAAACCAAACATTATTGATGAACTAAATGATATCGTAGAAAATAATTGCAAAAAATCAATTATGTTGGAAGATGGCAATTGGAAAAACGTAAGCGTACATATGTCAAAATCTATATTAGAAGTTTATAATAATCATTTGACCAAAGAAAATAAAAAGATCTTTGCTGAGATGGCCATAAAAAGTGTGGCGGATTTTAATAGAGTGGTTGATTTTGTAAATAAAAATATAAAGTAAGAACATGTCAAATAAATTTACATACCAAGTATTGAGAGATACACAAACAGACGCTGTTATTAAGTTAACCGGCGTGTTTGACGGTACCTCAGGTGCTGAATTAAACGTTTCTCGTATACAAGCTAATACATTATATGGTGCTCTGGCAACAAATGGTTATCCATTGGCCAACGCAACAAATCAATTTGCAAACACAGCACTACCTTATTATGATTTACAATTAACAGGTTTAAAATATTATGTAAACTTCCCAACAACAAATGTTGGTGGTGTAGAATTATTTTGGTCAGGCAATAATACAACAGGTGCCGCTTCGGCTTACGCCAACTCAGCAACTATCTTTCATCTAAATTTACAAGGCGAATTTGGATTAGGTGAACAACTACCGTCTATCTTAAACAACTCAGGTACAGGAGCTGCAAATACAGTAGGTAACGGAGATATTGGTATTGCAACATCAGGTGGTACCGCCAATTCAGCGTATACATTAATTGTAACATTACGTAAGAATAACGCATACTACCAACGTGGTCAATTCAACGAGCCAGCAGCGTTCAACTTTGGTCAATATCAACTTACACCACATTCTTAGGACTAAGTATGTCAAACGCTTACACATATCAAATATTAAGAGATACAACAGAAAAAACTTTTATAAAGTTGACTGCCAATTTTGACGGTACTGGCCAAGAAAGCAATGCATACCGTATACAAGCTAATACACTATACGGTGCTTTAGATAATGTTGGTCAAGTACTTGGCTCATCAACATCTTCAAACGTTGCTCTACCTTTTTATGGTTTATCAATTTCTAGAATCGGTTATAATGTTGCCTCACAACAAAAAGGATATGTCGAATTAACTTGGACAAGTGCTAATACAGCGCAAACCGTTCCAATTATCAATATGGATCTATGTGGTAAATATGGTGAAGATGAGGGCCTGGTTTCATTGAAAAACAATGCCAACAATGCAACTGGAGATATCGGTGTTATAACATATGGCTTAACTGCCAATTGTGCATACACATTATTTTTAGAATTGCGAAAAGATAATGCATACTACCAACGTGGTCAATTTAGTGACCCAGCAGCATTCAACTATGGAACATACGGAATAAAACCATGAAACTAATCAAAGAAGTAGTAGAAACAGTACAGTACCTTACTGAAGAAAAAGACGGTAAGAAAACTCTATTCATTGAAGGTCCATTTTTAGTTTCTGAAAGAAAGAATAAAAATGGTCGTCTATATGAATACAACACCATGAAAAAAGAAGTTGGAAGATATTCAGAAGAATACATCAACAAAAATCGTGCGTTTGGAGAATTAGGTCATCCAGACACACCATCTATAAATCTTGACCGTGTATCTCACATGATTGTAGGTCTTAAAGAAGACGGTAATCAATGGATCGGCAAGGCAAAAATATTAGAAACACCAATGGGTAACATCGCCAGAAATCTGATTGAAGGTGGCGGTCAACTTGGTGTATCTTCAAGAGGTATGGGATCACTGAAAAATGTTAATGGTGTTAACATTGTTCAAGACGACTTTTATCTAGCCACAGCGGCAGATATTGTAGCAGACCCTTCTGCGCCTGGTGCTTTTGTACAAGGTATTATGGAAGGAAAAGAGTGGATGTTAGTTAATGGAATATGGACCGAAGAAGACCAAGAGAAATCTATTCGTCAAATTCGCCGTGCTTCAACTAAAGAGATTGAGGCTGTAAGTCTAAATATCTTTGAAAACTTCATCAGAAAACTTTAAATTAATAAATATCTAAACACAGAATCAAGGAGATTTTCAAAATGGGAAAATTAACAGACGCCGCTAAGCATTTACTAGAAGGTTCTAAAGAAACTTTCGATGCTAACATTGCACAGAAACGTGGTCAACGTGGGTCAGATGCTCACAAAAAAGGAGAAGTTGGTGACGACAAATTACCAACATCATCAGCATACGGTACGCATGATGCAGGTATCGTAGGTCATAGTCCAGAAGAAATGAATGATGAATTACCAGATTACTTAAAAGGTACTCCATCAGCAAATCCTCCTGGTGCAAAACCACCAGTTGGCACACAAAAAGATGGCGTGGGTGCTTCTAAACCAAAAAATCAACCACAAGAAACCATGGGTCGTACTGATGTTATGCATCCTGCTCAAACAGTTGCAAATCAATATGACAGTATTCGTGACCGTGTAGGTTCTCCATTGGCAAAACAATCAATGATGAAGAATCCAGGCGCAACATTTCAACACTATGATGGCGCACACACAGCATCAGAATCTTATGATTTCTCTGACGATGTTAACGCTTTACTAGAAGGCGAAAACTTATCTGAAGAATTTAAGAACAAAGCAACAACAATTTTTGAAGCTGCCGTAACTTCACGTATTGAAGCAATTGCTGAAGCAGTTGAAGATCAATTGACAGAACAATTTGAAGAAGCCATTGAACAAGTTAAAGAAGAATTAGCAGAAAAAGTTGATTCATATTTAAACTATATGGTAGAGCAATGGATTGAAGAAAACCAATTGGCAGTTGACAATGGTTTAAAATCCGAGATCGTAGAAGACTTTATTGGCGGTTTACATAACCTATTCAAAGAACATTACATCGAGATCCCTGAAGACAAGGTAGATGTAGTTGAAGAATTGACATCTAAAGTAGAAGAATTAGAAGCCGAATTGAACGAATCTATCAATATTGCCGTTTCAATGAAGCAAGAATTAAATGAACACCAAAAAATCGAGGCTATTTACGCAGCATGTGAAGGCCTAACTCAGACTCAAGTAGAAAAATTGAAAACACTTGCAGAAAATGTTGACTTTACTACTGGAGAAGAATTTAACAACAAACTAGAAACTCTTAAAGAATCATACTTTAAAGCTGATGTTAAAGTTGCTGATAGTTCTGTTCTGAATGAGGGTGTTGAGATTGAAGAAGAAACTAAATCAGTTTCTAATGACGCTTCAATTGCACAATACGCAAAGACAATTTCACAGACTTTGGTAAAATAATAAATAAACTTACCTAAAAATAATAACAAGGAGTTAATAACTATGTACATGACTGAAGAACTACAAGCCAAATGGGCACCAGTTCTGGATCACCCAGAATTGGAAGCTATTAAAGATCCATATAAGAAAGCAGTAACTGCTTTAGTATTGGAAAACCAACACCAAGCAATGGCACAAGATCGCCGTATGTTGAACGAAGCCGATACAGGTCCAACAAACGTTACTGGTGGTGTTAACAACTTCGACCCAATCTTAATCAGTTTGGTCCGTCGTTCATTACCTAACTTGATTGCTTATGACGTTGCAGGCGTTCAACCGATGACTGGCCCAACAGGCTTGATCTTCGCAATGCGTGCTCGTTACAATAATCCAGGTGCACAAGGTGCTAACGGTGGTAATACTGGTGGCGGTGCTGAAGCATTCTATAACGAAGCTAACACAGTATTTACTGGTTCAAATTCTGCTGCAAACCCATACGGTTTCACAGGAACAACTACTACAGATACTGCAAACACTTTCCAAAACCAAGTTACATCTAATACAACAACTGGTATCGCAATGCCCACAAGCATCGCTGAATACTTGGGTTCAGATGGTAACACAGCATTCCAACAAATGGCATTCTCTATCGAGAAAGTTACTGTTACTGCTCAATCACGTGCATTGAAAGCTGAGTACTCATTAGAATTAGCACAAGACTTGAAAGCAATCCATGGTTTGGATGCTGAAACAGAATTGTCTAACATTCTCTCTACTGAGATTCTTTCTGAAATCAATCGTGAAGTTATCCGTACAATTTACAACAACGCTAAGTTGGGTGCACAATACGGTACAACAACTGCTGGTTTCTTTGACTTAGATACAGACTCTAACGGTCGTTGGTCAGTTGAACGTTTCAAAGGTTTGATTTTCCAAATCGAAAGAGATGCTAACGTAATTGCAAAACAGACTCGTAGAGGTAAAGGTAACGTTCTTATCGTTTCTTCTGACGTAGCTTCAGCAATGGCTATGGCTGGTGTATTATCTTATACTCCTGCTTTACAAGCTGACCTACAAGTTGACGATACAGGCAATACATTTGCTGGTATGTTGCATGGTCGTATCAAAGTGTACATTGACCCCTATTTTGGTGGTTACACATCTAACCAAGAATTGGTTACTGTTGGTTACAAAGGTTCTTCACCTTACGATGCAGGTTTATTCTACTGTCCTTACGTTCCCCTACAAATGGTTCGTGCAGTTGACCAGTTTACATTCCAACCAAAAATTGGATTCAAGACTCGTTACGGCATGGTAGCAAACCCATTTGCAGAAGGCTTAACACAAGGTCTAGGTAAACTAGATTCACAATCAAACGTTTACTACCGTATTTTCGGTGTTAAAAACTTGATGTAAACCAACGTAAGATTGGTACTTTAAAGGGACCTTCGGGTCCCTTTTTTTGGCTCAATAAATAGTAGTATGACAGCATTAAACAGAAATCCACAAAATACAAATTTTCTTCAACCCACCAAATTCTTATTGACATTCAATAGAATTGGTGCAATACAGTATTTTTGTCAAACAGTTAATTTGCCTGGCGTATCTTTAGATGATGCCACAAGAAATACACCATTTGTAAATCTGTATTCACCTGGTACTAAATTAACATATAATCCGCTAAATGTTAACTTTATTATAGATGAAGATTTAATTACATGGCAAAGTTTACAAAAATGGTTATATCAAATTGCCAATCCAAAAGGATTTGACGGTAGAAATACCAAACCTATTAATAATTATTCTGATGCCACTCTAACAATTCTTACCAACCTTAATAATTCTAATCTAAGAATACAATACCATAATGTATTTCCTACCGGTTTATCTGATATAGATTTTGATACTAAACAATCAGCGGATGATATTATTACAGCTTCAGCCACTTTCAGATACGATTACTACGAAATATTGACGGCATAAGTAATATATGATATAATGTTTTTATTTGAGGATATATTATGGAAACACTTGAACAGATATTAAAATATTGGGATAAAGATGCGATTATTGACCAGACCGAACCGTCTAAAGAGTTAATACGCATACCAATACTTCACAGCAAATACCTACAGATTCTCACCAAACATAAGATTGCCTCTAAGAAGTCTTTCTTTGATTTTCAGCGTATGAAGAAAACAAAATGGGAATATTATACAGGTAAAATGTCACAAGAACAATTAGAAGAATTTGGCTGGGAACCTTTTCAGTTCACACTCAAATCGGATGTCTCCACGTATTTGGATTCTGATGTAGATTTAATTAAACTACAAGAGAAAAAAGTATATCATGAAGAAGTGGTATCAGCTTTAGAATCTATAATGGGTGAATTAAAACAAAGAACCTGGCAAATTCGTGATTTTATCCAGTGGGAAAGGTTTGTAGGTGGACAATAAACCTAAATAATCCAATATAGTTTTGGAGATTAAAATGACATTAAGAACAGTTATACAAAAAACACTTTTGGGTGAACAGGTTACACCATTAGATTTGAATGAATCTATGGA
>Ga0164296_1003838_pt1 | contig 13956 bp, 15 predicted proteins | sample GEODES057metaG_FD_113533 | JGI IMG/M metagenome (GOLD analysis project Ga0164296, IMG submission 113533) | Dystrophic lake water microbial communities from Trout Bog Lake, Wisconsin, USA - GEODES057 metaG | ecosystem: Environmental > Aquatic > Freshwater > Lake | place: USA: Trout Bog Lake...
CCAGCTCGACGGACACGCCGCTGCGCTTGTCGCTCTCTATTTCCCGCAGCTCCTTCAGTAGCCTCGAGCTGCTCTCCATGGTCCTGACGAATTGGCGAAGGGAGAAAATGTGTCGTTTGTCATTTGCAATCGTCATCCGATGAGTGCCACGCGGCCAGTGCCTGCACCAGCTGCATAGCCTCTCCGGGCGGCCATCTTGGTGGCGTTTAGCACTCCAATCTTTTCCCAATCGCTCTTGTAGTAGGCGGCCGGTGGCGCAGCCAATGCAAGTCGCTGCTTGTTGCGGGCATCGGCAAGGAGAGCGAACCAGAACGTGTCTGCATTGGTGCACCCGTTGGCGTACTGTCCGCGCCGATTGCGCTTGAGCATCTGGATTTCGAGCAGGCCGTCGGTGATGAGCCACACTGACTCCTCAGCCTTGATGGGCGCGTACAGTTCGCCGTCGACGATCACGTTCTCTCCCATACACACGCGCAGGGTGCTCGGCGTCAGCTGCACGACCACAGCCTTGGGGTCCAGGCCCGGAGGAAGGAGGACAAACACCTCAACGTAGGACTGGTTCTGACGCCACTTGTAGCGCTCGCATTCGATGCCCAGATGCTCCGGCACCAGGACGGACGTCCACAGACGCTCTGAGAACAGGGGAGTGCGCGCGTGAGATGCAGGCTGTGTCTGTTGACAAGACGTCATGTCTCGCACCTGTCCTGTTTGCTCTCGCCGCGCTGGCAGCCTGCTCCTCTGCGGCTCTCATGGCACGCAGATCATCCGCGTCGTAGCTCGGCGGCGCAGGCTTGGGATCAGCGCGGCCGTACATATCCTCCACGGACGCAACCTGAAGAGGGAGGTGAACAGTCAGCACTCCCTCCTGGTGTCGCACCGCGCGTACTGCCGTCCTCAAAACCCACACCACCCCGCACCTTGCGCTCTATGCGGTCCACCTCGTCGTCCTTGAGAACAGCAACCTTCCCATGCTTACGCATCCAGGCCGCGAACTTGGGCTCCGTCTTCTCCAGCGCGTCTGCAAAGTCGTTCTGGCGACACCACGCCTTGTGGAACGGCCAGTACGCCTACAGGGAGGCATGTGAGCATGTGCGTAGAGCGTCAGCGCTTCAATACAAGCATGCGTGCGAAGGTGGGCGACAGCGACTACAGTGCACACTCCGTGTTCCACGTGACGCACCCGCTGGCACTTGAGACTGCAGAAGTAGGCACTGCGGCAGCGAGTACAGAGTGACAGGCACTCCTGGGAGCTGCAGTTCGCTGAGCAGGCACAGGCACAGGTCCACCGGTCAGTGTCTTGTCTCGCATGCTTGCACTCTCTCAGTGAATGGCGCACCACACTCTCGTGTCTCCACGATCTCTGGCTCCGCATACGCCGCCATGTGGGATTGTGCGATGTAGACGGCTTAGGGCAGCAAACCGGCGAGGAGAACTGAAATACTATTTTTCGACAGTCCACTCCATCAGACTTTCAAGGGCGTTTACCGCGTCATCGCACTACAGTTGGTTTATATTGTGAATTATTCTGCGTAATACACGGGCTGTATCCACTTCTTGTAGCGCCTCCGCCATCTACGCCCTCGAGCGCCGCCTCCCTGGCGGACAAAGTCAAAGTCAAAGGACAAGCAATTTGTCCAGCGTCACCGTGAAGCCCTCCCTCTACCAATTCTTGATTGGAACAGCCTCGAGACGTTACCAGCAGTTGCACAGGCCCCCTTTGGGCCTGATTCTGCCGTGACATCACAGCTTGGACTGCTTGACTTCGCTTGCGCTTGACATGCCCGCCTCGTCAAGTGCGGCTCTAAACACGGTATTGGTGCCAGGTCTGAAGCCGACGGGCAGTTCAATGGCTTGGATGCCAGCGTACGCGCCTCGTGCCCAGGCGCAGCACAGCGCATTCAGGTGGCCCCACACAGTGCGCTCGTCCTTGACGTGAGGCATGTCCGTGAAATCAACCATCGACATCCACTTGGCGTCTGCGATCTCGCTCTCCTGCGGCGTGAGCGCCATCTGGTTGGGGTCCTCCAACGTCAACGCGCACAGGAAAAACAGGTCGGATTTGTCAAAGGCCATGCCATGCGCTTGCCTGAAGCCCACGATGCCGGAGAAGCGCGTCCGCACTCCCGTCTCCTCCAACACTTCCCGCACAGCTGCATCTGCGATGTCTTCCCCCTGGTTCGCGATGCCCGTGGGCAGCTTCCAGAACCCGGGGCGGGCAGCTGGTCCCGTACGCTCCTGCACCACCAGCACATGGCCAGCGCTGTTGAGCACGAATGCACCGACACCCACCTGGTGAGAAGCGTTCGCAGGCAGTGGTGACGGCCCGCCTGGCAACCAGGTGGTGAGCATCACGTGCCCTGGCTCTGCATGGTGGAAGATGAAACCGGCCTGGACGGCGGGGCCCACATACGAGGCGTGCGCGAGAGGCACCTGTAGCCAGACACCTCGCCGGCCGGCTGCTTTCCAGGAGGCGAGCGAGGAGTGCAGGCGGCGCAGGAACTCAGGTTCAGTGGCTGGCAGCGTTGCGGCGTCGATGATGACGCCGTTGTAGTGGTCCACTCGGTGCGGCAGCTCGTCAACTGTCTGGCTGGCGCCACCAGCTCGTCCGCTTTCAGCCGTAGCGACAGAGGAGGCCACAAGAGCTGCAGCAGCACCAGCAGCCAGTCTGGTGGCCGCGCGCACGGATGCTGTTGTACTTTGCTGTTGTTGCTCTCCACCGCCGCGGCTACTAGATGCATTCCCGCGCCGGCTCTGCTGCTGCGAGTTGGCGGCGAAGGGGGCGGCGCAGCGCTGAGCTCCAGGAGGACAGCTCCACTGCATGCCTCTCTGACTCAAGCCGGCCACGGCGTTGGCGCTACGCATGCCCCCACAAAGAAGACGCCCAGCCTGACGCATGGCGCAACTTGCTTCGCGAATGTGGGCGTTCCTTCGGGTAAAACTGCCCGGTCTGGTCCGCCTTGCCGATGCAGTCTTGCATCGCTCAGCACGCGCCACAAGCAGGCGGAAGAGGAAGGGGCGCACCGCGATGTGCGCTTGCACGGCTGTCAGCCCGGCCTGGTGTGGAGCTGAGGAGTGGTGGAGAAGAGCTGCACCGAGTGGCTGTTGCCGTAGCGCTCGCATGTTGCTTCGCACTAGCCTCACCGGATAGAGTACTTGCCGCACAGCAGCAGCCCGTGGCACAAGTTGCGTCTCGGGTGACCCTCTTCGGAGACGGTGATGCCTACGACGACCCGCCACAACCTCCGTTCACGCTCTACGGCACCGTCTTCAAGCGCTTCGTCATCGAGCGCTTCGAGGAGGGCACCACACGGGTGGTGCAGCGCTCCAAGGGGGTCACGGTCACAGCCTGCTCTTCGGTGGTGGACGCGAGCGCCGAGACACCCGACAAGGTGGGCTTGCCTGCTGGCTTGAAAGTGGGTCCCAGCGGCCAGTCGTGCGCAACGCAGACACTTGCGGGCAAAGTAGAGCGCACGACCGACTTGAAGGGTGCCTGTGTGCCCGCTTGTCGGCGCTCTTGCGACTCGGCGCTGGAGGTATACGCGTCGCGCCAGGTTGCAAGCACGGGGTATGGCCTCCCTGTGCAGGACAGAGATAGAGTGCTCAAATCTTGCATCCGGTCCTGTGCTTACGGTGCGCTGACGCGATGCATCGTGAGACATTTGTTGTTGACTGACAACCGGACGATGCCACGCAGAGTGCACGAAGCCCGGGAAAGCCTTTGACTACACAGTGCCATTCAGGCAGTAAATCTGTGGTGATGTCGCACAGCGGGTTCTCAAACCAGGCCTCTGCGGCAGAGCCAGCATGCGCCTTTGCAGCCGATGCGCAGAAGCGCCATGCTGCAGAAGCGGCGCAGATTGCAGCTGAGATGGGCGCCCATTTTGCATGGCAGTGCCCCGCCGCGAAGCTCGACCTGCCCTGCATGGCGCCGCCCTCCAACATCTTCGAAGACGTCTTCGCACAGTTGTCGGCCCTTGCGTAGGCGGGACCGCAGGTGGGCAGTGGAGCCATGCTACTGCGCCACGCCACTGCGTGCGTGCAAATCGTACTGCGTGCACTGAGATATGCGGCCAACAGAGCCGCTTCGACGAGACTGCGTCTTGTAATGAAATTCCAGGATCTTCCCAGGCACTCGCATTGGCTACATCGCGTTACATGCTGGAATAGCGCGCGTTCGGGTTCCTCAGGCTCAGGCTTGCGATGCCCGGGTCTGTGCGGCTTCTGCCTTGTCGCCCCCTGTCGTCCCCTGCGCCCCCCGACGAGCCTAGGCCGTCGTCATCAGCCTCCACCTGCACGGTGGTCATCAACGCGCGAGCAGCCTTCTGCACCCCCCTGTGGTCCGGGAATGTGTTCATTGCTGCCATGAGGTCGTCCAGCAAGCCAGCCTTCCGAGCCAGCTTCTGCGCCTGCGGTAGGCACCACACAACTGCAGACAGCGCGCGGCAGGCCTTCTCAGCAACTTCGGGGGCATTGCGGTGTAGCCTCATTGCTGCCAGGACTCTCTTTATTGCCTCGCTCTCCACCGCCGAGCGCTGCGCGTCTGGTGTAGCCACCACCATCGCGATGGCAGCCAGCGCCGCCTCCGCCACGCCGGGTGGAGCCTCGGGGCCGAGCTTCACATGGGATGCAAGGCACTCGCAGGCGGCGTCAACTGCACCCGCAGCTGCGGCACGGGCCTTGGTTTCGTTGTTGGCGGCCACGAGCGAGGTGAGCGTTGCAAGGGCGGCCTGGTGCAGCTTTGTGGCTTTCGGGTTGTTCCGCACCGACTCGACGAGGACCTCAACAGAGCCAGCTGCTGCTGTGCGCTTCTGGGCGTCCATGTCCCACACCAAGCCGCTGATGAGGCCGCAGCCCGCCATCTGAACGGCAGGTAAGCTGGGATGGCGCCGCATGGCAGCCACAGCGCGCACGGCGGCACCTCCATCGAGGACTGCACTCCTGACTGAGGCATGTGCTGCGAACGTGCGCAGCGCGCCGCAGCACGTCTCCTGCACACCAGCATGTCCGATGTGCGCCTTCTGGGTGTCCACCACCAGCGCCAGGCCACCAGCCTCAGCGATGGCGGCCACATTCTCCGGGTTGAAGGCCAGGATGCGTAGCGCCCACACACCCTGCTCGCACGTCGAAGGCGTCCGGGCATGTGTGCGCAGCACGCCAATCACATCCTCGATGCCGCCGAGCTCCGCAACACGCGTCTGGCACGGAGGATAGACGCTCATGTTCTTCAGAGCTCCACACGCGTGCTCGCACACACCTGCATGCGCGCTGTGCGTGCGCAGCGCCTCCAGCAAGCTCTCAAGCGCGCCATTCGTCAGAGCTTGCGTGCGATTGCTATCCTCGCCCAGCGCTGCGTTCTTGAGCGTCGCGCAGCCAACTTCAGCAATGTCAACGTTGAACGGGTCTGCAGTCATCGCCGCCTGCAGCGTGGCTCCCACGCTCGGTTTGTCCAGCACGTGGACGACGACCGCAGAGAGGACCCAGTAGCCAGCAAGGGCGACGGCCATGTTGTCTGGGTGCGCGTCCACAGCAGAACGAATAATGTTCACCGTAGCCTCGCAGAAGGGCCGCATGCGCTTGCGATCATCTCCAGCTGCCAGTGCCTTGATGGCGGCACATGCGTCGATGATAGCGTCAGGATCAGCCATGTGTGCTCTCAAGCCCTGCAATGCAGCTTCGGGTGCGCCATCGATGATCATGCACGGCAGCCGCGAGGTGCCCACCAAGCTGCGCTCCGCACATGCGCGGCACTGCTCCCTGAAGAGTGCAACATCGCCGGTGGCCACTGCGCGTTTCATGTTCGCCCCACTGCCCGGCTCGCGCGCCTCTCGCTCGGCCATGGCTGCCCTCTTGGCCTGCTTCTCCGCATCTCGCGCTGCCTTCGCGACGCGGTCCTGCTCCGCCTTTGCGCGCGCAGCCTCCGCCTTGGCGGCTGCTTCTGCGGCGGCCGCGGCTCGGCGCTCTCGCTCAGCAGCTTCCCTGCGCTCAAGCTCAGCCTGTCTCTGCTTTTCCTCCGCCTCCTTCAGCTCGCGGTCTCGCTGCGCCTGCAGCGCCGCAGACATGGTCATCGACAGGCCCGGTTTGTTGGATTCGGGGACCACTGCCGCGGGTGTGGGCTAATGTGTGGTTGGGCAGAAGAAGCAGAGAATCAGAAGACAAGTGTCAGACTGCTATGAGCACGCGCTTCCGTTCCCCCTTCTCGCACGCACCACTCCCGGCTGGATGATGACACGCCCACCCGGCATGGGGGCCACCGCAACCGCAGGGCCGACGACAACCGGAACTGAGGCTACACTTCGTTGTTGAGCGCCCATGCCGTAGCCAGGCGGCACCAGCGACACTGTCGCCGCTGACAGGCCTGTCCCGCTGGCGGGGGTGTGTGCCACACCCGTGCGCTTCGCCTGGCGCTTCGCCTCGCGCTCACGCATGCGGGCAGCCCTTGCAGCAAGCTTGGCCTCGTCGTTGCCTGCGCCCGCCAAGCCATCGCCGCCCTCCAGAGTCGCCGACAGGGCGGCCATGCGCTTCTCCATCTCATCCCAGGCGTCACCGCCAGGAAGAAGGCTGGGGCCGGCACTGACGGGCAGCAGGCCTCCGGCGCCCGGGCCAAGCAGCGCAGTGGCGTTGATCAACGCGCTCGCGTCCACCGTTTGCACCCCGCCCGAAGGCGCGGAACCCAACAATGCGGCAGCTGCCGAGCTGCCCGGGTCCAGGGCTGCGTCCGTGGCGTCCACGGAGGCGAGAGCGACAGGGGCGTCCTGCTGCAGGACGGACTCCTCCAGCGCGAGCGCGCTCTGCAGTGCCGCCATGCTGGCCACCATGGCCTCGTCCATTTCGAGCAGGCCGTCGTCAAGGAGGTTGCTGCCCAGTCGCGACGTCTCCTGCGTCGCCTCCAGGAGCCAGGACTCCTTGCGACTCTCAATCAGAGATCTCCGTCGAGCAGCCTGCTCCGGGTCCTCTTCCTCCTCTCCTTCTGTCAGCGCCTGGCACGCGGCACGCGAGGTGGCCGGGGAGGCGAAGTGTGCGCGCCAGGGTGAGAGTCAGGGCCGGGAAACAACGGAACTGCTGTGCGAGCGCGTCACGTGGTTCCTTTGGACCCTCAATGCCACCGCCTGCGGGCCGCAGTCGCAGTGTGCGCCCCCGCGCAAGGGCCGCTCCGTGACGTATGGGACGCACCGTGTTTGCGTACGCGTCGCCATCCACAGGCGCGTCCGCCTCTCCGCCTGCAGCCTCCTGCTCGGGCTGGGCATACTGCCCGGCTGGCGCCGCGGCCGCCGCCGCCTCCTCCTCCACGGCTGCCGGCTCGGCCGTGGAGTACCCCAGCGCTGAGTAGAAGTAGTCCATCGCGCACAATGTCCTGCGAGGGACTGCCAGTGACAGTCTTCTCCAATGGGGACCCCTTCAGCTTCCTCCGGAGGAAGCGGATCCCTCTCCGCTCTGCGGCCTACGAGTGTGGAAATTCCATTGCTTCCACAAATCACAGACCCATGGGTACGTGGAGTTCTTCACTACGACCGTCTTTTGTTTCCTCTTCGCAGCCGCGCCGCCTTCGTCACGCTTGCGTGTCCGTACTGCGTGTGCGTGCACTTCATAACGCGTGACGCTGCTGCTCGCGCGGCTGCGGTCAGCCCAGTCGGGGTCGCTACTTCTGCCGGACATCTCTCCTCATCGCCCCTTCTTATCTCGCCGCTGTACCAGCACCTGGCTCATGGCACGGCCCGATGACGAAGCAATGCAAACACATACGTGTGTCAGGAGGGCATGGCATCGTGATGGATGCCGAGCGAGCAACCACAGACGACCGCACCTGCCACGCAAGCTGCACGGCGCCCTTGCCTACAGCAGCGCCCACCGGCGCAGCAACGCGCACCACCTCCGCAGAGGCGGACGCTGTCGCGCGTGCCGCGGCCTGGACACTCGGGTGTGCTGCGACTTGCGCAGCGACGGAGCTGACAGCCCAGGCTGCTCGTGCCACCAGCGGCTGCTCCCTTTCCACCGCGTCTAGCTGCTCGTCAGCCCTGTGGAGTTGTCGAAACAGCGCGTCCCGGGGCCCGGAGGAAGCGGTGTCAGCAGGGGTTACGCCAGTGGTGTGGAAGTACCGTTGAGGTGGAGGCCACACACAGCGACGCGCCTGCGCAGCCAGTCTGTGATTGAGCCACTGCTTGACCGTGCTCCCCCAGCTTGAGACCCTGCCCGGCGTGTGTCTGCCACAACTTCAGCCGGCGGCGGAGGAGAAGAGACGCCAGAGTTTGCACGCAGAGCAAAGGCAGACGAGTGCTCTATGGGCACCCCCGGCGGCGGCGGTTCGACCACTCGCGGCGGAGGTACACTCACTGTGGTCACGCTCCCACCACCGAGCGGACTGCGCGGCGTGGGCGGCTGCAGTCGTGGTGGTTCACCCGAAGCCAGGCACACAGCCACCAGCTGCGTGTGTCTACACTGCGATGCCGCACTGCTGCCCGCTCGTCGCCGACTGCGTCGTCTGTGCTGCGGCTGTGCGAGGGCGCAGGGCCAGGGCAGCGCAGGGGCGGTGCTCATGGCGAGGGAGATGACTCTGGGCACAACTGAGTCTGACGTGGCGCTGGCATTGAACGATTCATGTTCGCTGCTCCATGTGGGCCAGGAGCGGCGCCCATGGGTCTTCAACCATGCTGCGCGAGATGTAGGCATCCAGGTCATGGCCCCTGTTCCCGCCACCTCCTCTCTCACCAGCACCGAAGCGCCCACCACCGCGGCCGGGGCCCCGACCTTTTGGAACGGCGCCGAAATGGTGGTGGCGCGCCACCTTGGGCTGCGGCTGCTGCTGCTGCTGCTGCTGGGTAGTACCTTGCCAGCCTCGCCTTGAAGAAGCGAACGCGAGTGGCAAGCCGTCAGGCAGGTCAGCCATATTGATGTGTGCGTCTATTGAAGGCGCCTCCTGGAGTTGTTGTGAGAAAGCGGTGCCACCAGTCAGAAGCGTGACAGGCGCTGCTGACTGGTACGCTGTCAGCGGGTCGCTGTACAAGCTCCTCGGTGCCGTCGCCGCATGGTCTATGGCATCAGCGGCCTGCTGGAAGGGCGCAGGCAGCGGTAGCGAAGTCTCCGCTGGTTGAGCATCCTGGGTGGCGTTTTCACGCAAGGCCTTCAGCCGCGCTTTCCTCGCGTTCGATGATTCCGGCGCCGCCGGCTCTTCCTCCATCGTTGTGACTACATGCAATTCGTTGCAATCGATCGAGCGAGAGGAGTTCGATGGGCCGAGACACAAAACGCGTTGAGTTTTCGAAAAGCACACCATCGCATCATCGCCAGTCGCATCGATGAGTGCCGCAGTACGGTAGGCGCCACCTGATGGCGGCGTGCTGCTGTCCGCCCTGCTGCTCATGCTGCAACGTCGACTGCTGTCCTCGCGTGCATGTAAATTGGAAATGGGCTTATTTCTCTGTCTTTGGCGCGAGTGTTGTGCTCAGCTGGACGCTTAGAGACTACGCAGCGCCGCACCTCCGGGTGTTCACGGGTGCGCACGAGCGCGAGGCGTGTGCTTGTCCAAACGCCCACAGTGCATAACCTGCACTCGCGTGCGCACCGCGCAGCCTTGAACGCCTGCGCCACCGAGGCATGCCTCGCAAAACAAGCTGTTCTGCGTGTCAGGTGCGCCGTGCGTCGTGCGCCCGCCATCGACGCGCACTCCTCTGTGTCCACCGTTCGTGTGCCCACAGTCTGAGCCGCTCGTGTTTGCGCACAGCCTCGGCACGTGCCTCTTCTTCAGCGTGCTGTGCGCCTTCACCCTGGGCGTCGTCGACCCGCGCTCCCGAAGAGGAGTCATCCACCGCAGGGGGTGGGGACTCAAGCTTTTCTTCTGGGCGGGCCTCGTGGCGCTCTGCTTCCTGCCCTCCAACGCAGTGATTGAAAACTACTTCCAGGCAGCTCGTGCGGGTGGCGCCGTTTTCCTGTTGCTGCAGCTCATCATCATTTTGGACGCGGTCGTGTCCTTCAACGAGGACTGCCTTGACCGTGACGACGCCACCAGCCGCGCGAAACTCATCGTCGGCGCGTTCACCTGCAACGCGGGCGCAATCGCAGGCATCGCGTGCATGTATGTCTACCTGTGGCACACGGACCGCAACTTGGCATTCATCACGGTGACGGCCGGCATCTTTGCACTGCTCAGTCTCCTGTCGCTACTCCCCGCCACCAACGGCGGCATCTTCACCTCGGGCGCAGTGACCGCGTACTGCACCTATCTCTGCGCGACAGCCATCATGAGCGACCCTGGCAGCGCCTCGGTGACACAAACACCACGATGGCTGCAAGTGGTGGGCTTCGCCATCGCTCTCTTCGCGCTCGTCTACTCCACCGCCACCGCCGGGGGTGACGCATCGTCGCAGCGCGCCTTCGATGTGGCGCCGATCTCGGTGCGGGCGGACGCGGAGGCGGGCGAGGATGAGGCATGTGGAAGCGAGGTGCATCCCATGAGCTACCCGTATTTCCACTTCATTTTTGCGCTGGGCGCCATGTACGGCGCTATGCTGTTCACGAGCTGGACGAATGCGGACACATCCAGCCAGTGGAGTCTGTCGACGGGCGTCGCATCCATGTGGGTCAAGGTTGGCTGTGGTGCGTGCGATGCCTTTCTTTCAGGCGCTCATGTCTGAGCCATCTGACGCATCATCATGTGCGTGTCTCTTCTTAGAATGGGCGGCGGCGCTGCTGTACAGCTGGATCCTTATCGCACCGCTGGTTTGCCAAGGCCGTGATTTCTCATGACACATAGAAGGACGCAACGACGCGATTGGATGCAACGACGTCTCTAGTGCCCTATTTCAGCGCAGCAGTCATGGCTGCAACCACGGCAGCCGCCTCCTTGCGCACGTATTGTGCGCACAGCTCGTGAATTCTGGTGCCCTCGTGCTCCAGGAATGAAGCATCCCGCGCGTGCGAGTGGCGGGCGTACACCTTGGCGGTGGCGCGGTCAACCACACGAGCCGCAGCCTCTGGCGACAGCACATCAGATGCGCGCTCACTCACGCAGATGTGCACATAAGCTCTGACGGCATCTATGATTCGGGGTTCAGGCTCAACGCCAGTGGTCTCGACTGCAGGCTCAGGCTCGCGGTCAGGTCTGCCAGCTGGCGGCAGTGCTTCTGCATCGGGGGGCTTGACGATAGTGGCGGGCTCTGCCCGTCTTCGCCAGTGGAAAGGCGGCTCCCAAAGCAGATGAAGTGAGAGCGCCCGTGCATCCAACGCCTCTTTGAAGAACTGGATGCAAGTGTCACTGCGCAGCGTGACGCATTGCAGCAACATTGCATCTCGCTGCTCTGAAGACCGCGTCTTTGCTTTTCTTGGTGCCTCAGCGGAAGCATGCGTCCACGATGCGGAAGCGAGCTCTCTCAAGCGTTGCGCGGCTTTGTTACTGTACACCATAGCTGAACTGGACTGGGCGTACACTTCGCGCTCGGCCTTCACTGCCGTGGAGAGCGCAGCCGCTCTGGCAGCTCTATGGACATCATCGCGGGCGAACGATGTCTCATCAGACACACCCGACGCACGTGCTGCAGCTGCCAGTACGCGGCTGGCGAATGAGTCGAGTGCCGCTTGACGCTTCACGCGGGGCACTTTGATAGCCGCTCGGCCGAGCTCCACTGGCACCCGAGGTCTCTCGTCGACGGCGAGCAAGCTGACAAGCGTTGTATGGCGCGTTGCAGCTGTGTCAGGAGTAGCGCCGAACGAGAAGTCACGCGCTCCAGCGTCGAAAGCAGGCATAAGCGGCCTTAGCGCTGGGTGCGATGCAGGTGTGTGGCGCAACACGGCGTTTGCTGCGACGTCAGTCACTGCTGCTGCCGCTGCTGCTGCTGCTGCTGCTGGCTTGTGCTGTGATTCGCGTCGTAGCGCGGGCTCGGACTGAGGAGCGGCTTGCGGTGTGTCTTCAGTCTTCTTCTCTGTTTGGTCTCTGAACCAGGCGCTCCACGCTGGGTTCACTTCTACAGTCTGCCAAATGTCGACCTCGTCATCTAACTCCAGCGCAGCCCCGCCGCGCGCAGCAGCCGCAGCCTCGGGGGGAGTGGCCCCGTCCAGCGGCTTGTCCCTGGGAGACGGTCCACCCGCGCTGTTGCCATCCACACGCGCGCGCTCTGCGGCTGGCTCTTGCATCGCATGTGTGTTTATCAATTCATGGTTTATGCGAAGGGTGCTCTACAGGCGGGACTTGTGTGCCGCTTCGGGATCCCATTTTGCGCGCCGCCGCGGGCCTGTCTTCTTTCCACGCGGGCACCTCGGTATCGAATGCTGTCCGCCGGGCAATGACAGCGCATCCTGCTGGCGGGCCGCTGTCTGAGGTTGGGGGGCATCCCGAGAGCAGAGCGTGCGCCAGTCGACACAGCGCCGCGTGCTTGTCCTCTGCACTATCGTCTCCGGGACGCAGAGCCTCGGCTGAAGTCATCTGATGGGAATGGCAGCGCAGCGCAGTCAGGTAAGCCGGCAGAGGCTGCGTGCAGTGTCACAACAGTACACGCACCGCCAAGCGCGCCAAGTCTGCTGCCGGTCCCGCCTGGAACGCCGCTGTCAGCGCCTCGGTCTGAATAGATTGCCGAATCGTAGCGAGCGCGACCAGCTCCTGTGCAGACTGTGATGCAGGCGCACAACGAAGGATGTGAGCCGCTACGGGAAGGAAATTCGTCCAGCATCGACGCACCGTGCATCTCAGAGTATGTACCGCACGCTGTTCGTTGTGAGCAGCGGATGCGCCCAGAAACACGGGCGGAGGGACGCCCTCGTGCACAAGCTCCCACACGTGGGGAGAAACCCACCAATCCACCGCTGACGGCTCCTGCAGCGATTCAGACACACGCGGCGCAGTGATGCTCCTCCAACTGCCACTGCCGTCGCTGGTGCTGCGTCTCTGGCGCTCGCGAGAGGCAAGCAGCACAGCGCGCATGGCGATGTCCCGATACCTTTCAGCATTGCTGACCGCCTCTCGAGCTCCGCGCAGCGTAGCTACGGCGTCAGCGTGCAGTCTCAACGCGTGACCCGCGGTGTGTGCGGCAACACACAACTGCTGGGCGGTGGCGCTGCCTTGGTGGCTGCGGCACAGCTCCCAATCAACACGTTGAGTCACTGCATGCAGCGCCCAAGCCATGGCATCACATGATGCATGCATGGCGATATCAGCAGGAAGAAGGAGTGCCCATGGCCCAGGCTGCTGACATTGTGCCACAGCAGTGCTGTCGATTCCATGCCGAACGCGTGCATTACCCATACGGCGCATGAAAGCGCCAGCAGCCCCAGAATGGCGTGTCCTCACCGTGTCCGCCAATTCGTCTACAAATGCGCCGAGAGTAGTTCCTGGGCGCACGCCTAGTGCCCCCAACGCAGCTGCTGCCGTCCGGACACGCTCAGGCACCGCCAGCGGCTTGCCGTTTTGACGCACTATCTGGCCGCGAGCAGAGGGCGCAGCCGTGTGGCTCACAGGGGGCGCCGTGTCAACCAGCACGTCAGCGTCACCTCGCAGCAGCTTTGCGGTGTGCAGCACGCGTGTGAGGTTACCGTCAGACACAGCGCTGCTGCTACGTCGTGAGCCAAGCTGAGCATTGGCTGACCTGGGCCTACCGTCGCGTGCAGAGGGGACTGCAACTGGATGGTCTGTGTCAAGCACTGCCTCTTGCGCGACAGCGCGCAGCTTCGCGTCACGTGCGTCTAGGAAACGCCGCGACGCCGTCTGGTCGTCCACAACGTGCTGAATGACGCCCAGCGCGCGTGAAGCGTGCACAAGTGCATCTCCCCAGAGCTTGCAACTCGTGTCCAGCACCGCAAGCAGCTCTTCATCGCGAGCAGACCCGTCAATGGTGCGCCTCGCCATGGGCGCTTGTGGTCGCTATGCCATCTCCGCGGATGCGCGCTCTTGGCGAGGGGGGGGGGGGGCGACCCCATTTGTGCCTGGCTTGCCGGGTGGAGGGGTGGCCACCCCCGCCTCCCTCTCCTCTCCCTCTA
>Ga0164296_1003842_pt1 | contig 13943 bp, 11 predicted proteins | sample GEODES057metaG_FD_113533 | JGI IMG/M metagenome (GOLD analysis project Ga0164296, IMG submission 113533) | Dystrophic lake water microbial communities from Trout Bog Lake, Wisconsin, USA - GEODES057 metaG | ecosystem: Environmental > Aquatic > Freshwater > Lake | place: USA: Trout Bog Lake...
CCACGGTGCAGCCGAGTTTTTCGGCGCCGTAATGGGCGCCGAGGCCGCCGGTGAACAGGCCGTAGCCATAGGCGATATGGGCCATCATGCCGGGCTTGCCGCCCCCAGCGCGGATCGAGCGGGCGACCAGGCGGGACCAGTTGTCGATATCGTTGGCGGTGTAGCCGACGACGGTGGGTTTGCCGGTGGTGCCGGAGGAGGCGTGCAGACGGGCGACGCGGTCGCGCGGGACGGCGAACATGCCGAAGGGGTAGTTGTCGCGCAGGTCCTGCTTGGAGGTGAAGGGGAATTTACGCAGATCGGCGAGGCTGGTGAAGTCGTCCGGGTGCACGCCGGCGGCATCGAAGGCGGCGCGGTAATGCGGCACGTTGTCGTAGGCGTGCTTCAGGCTCCAGGCCATGCGGCGGGTTTGCAGCGCGGTGATCTGGTCGCGGGAGGCGGTTTCGATCGGGTCCAGTTCTTCCGGGTCGAGATCGAGGGTCGGCAAATCGGTCATGTCGCATCCTTGAAGAATTGCTGTCCGAGCGTGCGGGAATGGCCGCGGAACTCGGCGATCACCCGGCCGTCTTGGCCGGTGACCCGAACATCGTAAATGCCGCTGCGACCGGCGCGCTGGCGCTCCTCGGCCACCGCGCGCAGGGTTTCCCCACGCTGGGCCGGGGCGAGGAAGCTGATGGCGCCCTGAGCGGCGACGGCGCGTTCGTTATGACTGTTGCAGGCGAAGGCGAAGGCGCTATCTGCCAACGTGAAGATAAAGCCGCCATGGCACATGCCGTGGCCGTTGGTCATATGCGGGGCGACCGGCATGGAGAGGCATGCGGTGCCGGGGCCGACGGCTTCCAGCACCATGCCGAGGCCCTGGCTGGCGTTGTCCTCGGCCCACATCGCCTCCGCGCAGGCGCGGGCGAGCGCCTGCGGGTCAGACGGCATGGTTAGCCCATCTTGCCGGTGAATTTCGGCGCGCGCTTTTCCAGGAAGGCGGCGACACCTTCCTTATGGTCTGCCGATTGGCTGGCCATGGATTGGTATTCGCGCTCCATTTCCAGCTGATCCGACAGGGAATTGGTGGCGCCGCTGGCGAGCACCTTGCGGATCATGGTCAGGGCGGCGGTGGGCATGTTGGCAAGGCGGGCGGCGAGGCGATGGGCTTCGGCCATCAGATCAGCGTCTTCGGTCACCGCCCAGATCATGCCCCAGGCCAGAGCGGTTTCTGCCGGCAGCGGCTCAGCCAGCATGGCGAGGCCGCGGGCGCGGGCGCCGCCGGCGAGGTTGGGCAACAGATACGTGCCGCCGGCATCCGGGATGAGGCCGATTTTGGAGAAGGCTTGCAGGAATTTGGCCGATTTGCCGGCTACCACAATGTCGCAGCCCAGAGCGATGGAGGAGCCGGCGCCGGCGGCGAAACCGTTGACGGCGGCGATGGTGGGCATGCGCAAATTATGCAACTTGCGGGCGATGGGGTTCCACATCTCCTCAATCGAACTACCGGCGCTTTTCGGGCGGTTCGGGTCGTTGCGGCCGGACAGGTCCGCCCCGGCGCAGAAGCCTTTGCCGGCCCCGGTGAGGATAACGGCGCGGCAGGTTTCATCGCCTTCCGCATCCTTCAAGGCTTCAATCAGCGCCATACCGGCTTCGCGGTTGAGCGCATTCATCTTTTCCGGGCGGTTGATAGTGATGACGCGATAGCCGTCATGCAGGTCTACCAAAATTGTGTCGGTCATGTCGGACGTCCCCTCTGCGCGGTTTTGCACAGCATACAGACCGAATTCGCATCCCCACAACCCGGCGGGGGAGGTGACGGCGGCGATAGGGCTGGTTACGCTGCCGATTAATAAGAACCGGGAGAAACAACCATGTCGCAAGAACGCCCGCTCTATAGCCACGCTCAGCTCGCCCGTATGTTGAACGCCAGGAGCGTGGCCATTGTTGGCGCCTCGGCCAGGCCAGGGGCATTTGGCGAGCGGGTGCTGATGAACCTGCAGAATTATACCGGCACCATCTATCTGGTGAATGCGCGCTACGAAAATATCGGTGAGCGCAAATGCTACCCGAGCGTGCTGGATTTGCCGGAAAGCCCGGATGTCGCGGTGGTGGTGACGGCGCGCGATGTGGTGGAAACGGTGGTGCAAGAGTGCATCGAGGCCAAGGTGGGCGGGATTATTATTTTCGCCTCCGGCTATTCGGAGACCGGACGGCCGGAGCATATCGCCTTGCAAGAGCGGCTGGCCGTGCTGGCGCAAGGCTCCGGGGTGCCGATTATTGGGCCGAATTGCATTGGCACGGTGAATTACGAGCTGCAAAGCCGCATTTCCTTCATGCCGTATTCCGACATGCCGGTGCCGGCGCCGGGGACGGCGATTGGGGTGATCAGCCAGTCCGGCGCGCTGGGCTTCGGGCTGGAGCAGGCGCTGCAACGCGGGGTGCCGATCAGCCACGTGCTGACGTCTGGCAACTCGGTCGATGTGGATATGGCGGATTATGTGATGTACCTCGCCGATGAGCCGGCGGTGGGGGCGATCGCGCTGCTGTTTGAGGGATCGGCCCAGCCGATGCGGCTGATGAAGGCGTGCGAGCATGCGCTTGCCAAGGGCAAGCCGGTTGTGGTGTGCAAGATCGCGGTGGGGGAACTCGGCGGGGCGGCAGCGATGTCCCATACCGGGTCGCTCTCCGGGTCCCAGGCGGCGTATCGGGCGGCGTTTGCCCGGGCCGGGGCGATTTTGGTGGATGAATACACGGATTTGATGGAGACGGCGCATTTTATGGTGAAGGCGCCGCGCCAGGCCGGGGCGCGCGGGGTAGCGGTGCTGGCGTCCTCCGGCGGGGCGGCGATTATGGCGGCCGATGCGGCGGAAGCGTATGGCATTCCGCTGCCGCAGGCGCGGGCCGAAACGCAAGCGGTGCTGGAGGCGCGGATCCCGGAATTCGGCTCCACCCGCAATCCCGTTGACGTGACGGCGCAGGTGATGAACGATCCGGAATGCATTCCGGCCTGCGCGCGGGCGATGGCGGCGGATGACACGTTTGGCGCGGTGCTGATCCCGGTGCCGTATTCCAGCGCCGCAGGGGTGTTGCGGGTGCCGATGTGGGGGGAGATCGCCCGCAGTTCAGGCAAGCCGATCATCCATGTCTGGATTAGTGACTGGTTGCAGGGGCCGACCTCGCTGGAACTGGCGCGCGAGCCGGGGGTGATTGTGGTGCGGTCCATGGACCGGGCGATGGCCAATCTGGCGGCCTGGCAGTGGTATTGCGCCAAGCGCGATGCGGCAGCGCGGCAGGCGGTGGCCAGCGTGCCGGCGGCAGCGAAAGCGGCAGCGGCGGCGGTGATGGCGGCGGCCGAGCGGACGCTGACCGAGCGGCAATCCAAGGAGGCGTTTGCCTGTTACGGCATTCCGGTGGTGCAGGAGAAACTGGCGACCTCGGCGGATGAGGCGGCGGCGTTGGCAGTGGCGATGGGGTTGCCTTCGGTGGTGAAGATCGAAAGCCCTGATCTGCCGCATAAGACCGAGGCCGGGGTGATCCGGCTGAACCTAAAGACCGCGGCGGAGGTGCGGGCGGCCTATGCCGAGGTTATGGCCAACGCCGCCAAAGTATCCCCGCCGCCGCGGGTGAACGGGGTGCTGGTGCAGCCGATGGTGCCGACCGGGGTGGAGATTATGATCGGCGCCCGCGTCGATCCGCTGTTCGGGCCGTTGATTGTGGTGGGGCTGGGCGGGATTTTCGTCGAACTGATGAAAGATACCACGGTGGCGCTGGCGCCGGTGACCCATGATGAGGCCTTGAGCATGCTGGCCAGCTTGCGCGGGCAGGCGATGCTGGACGGGTTCCGCAACCTGCCGGCGGTGGATCGGGACGCGCTGGCGAAGGTGGTGGTGGACGTGGCCGGGTTTATTTCCGATCACCGGGATGTGGTGGCGGAGATCGATGTGAACCCGCTGATTTGCGCGGGGGGACGGATTTTGGCGGTGGATGCGCTGATTGTGAAGCACGGCTGACGCAGGCTTGGCGGCGCGGCGAGTTGCCGCGCCGCCACGGACTCAGGCTTTTGCGGCGGAGCAGCGCACGGCGTGCGGGTGACGGACGGGCACCTGCCAGTAGCGTTCGGTCATGGCGACCTCAACCTCCAGCACGTCGGCGCGGGTGACCGGCAATGCGGCGTCCCCATCGGTCCAACGCCAGTCGCTGTTGGTTTCCGCGTCGTGCCATCCGTGCGTGAGCCCGCCATCGATGAGGGGAAGCGTCTGGCCATCGAGGGCGAGGCGGGATATGGCGACGCCGAGCCGGCGGTGGTCGGCATTGGCGTCATACATCTGCGCTGGCACGGCGCTGCGGGATTGTAGCCGGACGGTGGCGGCGCCTGGGGGCAGCGGGAAGCGATGCGTACTGCCGTGGCGGGTGCCGCGGATTTCCTGACCGTTGACAATGGCGCGCAGATCCGGCTCGCAGGTTGTGGTGTGGCCGAGCGCCTCGGCACGATGCAAAAGATAGCTGCGGGCGGCCTCCAACTCGGCGCCGTCGCGGACCAGTGGGGCGCAGGCCTGGCGGTCCCAAATTTGCAGAGCGAAGTTGGGGTGTAGTTGGAGGGTTGTGCCGCCATTGGCGAAGGCGGCGCGGTTGCCGGTATCGAGGTAGCTCTCGGCGGGCAGGCCGTTGGCGAGCAGGATATCGTGGCTATCCAGTTCGATATGGAAATAATGAACCGATGGCGGCTGTTCCTGCCTGATGCTGGCGCCGTTGATCAGATAGCGGATGGGGATCAGCGCGCCGTCAAAAAAGACCGCGTGATCTGGTGACAGGCTGAGTGGTGCCGTCGGCAGGTTGGGGCCGAACGCGCCGGGTTGGATGCAAACGGGCATGACATCCTGCGGGCGCGGATGCTTGGCGAGCGCGATGCGGCGATGGCCGACCCAATGCACCCGCCGCAACTGGCCGCTCGCGGTGCGGACAGACTGGCCGGCCCGTAGCCGCTCGACCGGCACTTCGCCATCCTCGGTCAAGATCATGCTGCCAGCGCAATAACACGCGGCTTGCATGGTGATGGTGCTGACCGGCGAGGTGCTGGTGATCAGCCCGTCACTCACCGTCCAGGTTATGCTGCGGGAGGCGGTGGAGGTGCTGGTGGTGGCAAAGGTAACGCTGGCGAGGACTTGTTGGTAATTGGCCAGCGTGTCGTTCCCGGCCAGGCTGAGCACGCCGGTGGCCGCATTGTAGTTGGCGGTGATGGCGGTGCCGGTGGTGGTCGCGGCGAGGGTGTCGGCCGCGTCCAAACCGGTGGTGATCGCGACGGAGGCGGAGGCGAGGTTGGAGTAGACCGGATCGGATACGGTAATGGTTGGTTGCGCGGCGACGGCGGCGCCACCGAGGGTGAAGCCCACCGCACCGCTGACACTGACGACGGGTTGGGTATCGATCGTCAGGCCGAAGGGCTGCGGATAGACACCTGAGTTTCCGGTAAAGGGGATCAGCGTGGTTGAGGAGGCGAAATTGGTGGTATCGAATGCCACGACATTCGCGTCTGTGCTGCCACTGTTCAATTCGTTCGCGTAAAGGGTATTGGTGGTCGGATCCACCGCCAGGCTGGTGTAATAGGTGCTGAAGGCGGTGGGGCCAACCACGACGCGAGTTGGAGTGCCGAAGCTTGCCGTGGCCGAGTCCGCGACGCCGGAGAAGGTGACGGTGGTGGCGTAGATGCCGGCGTACGGCGCCCCGTTGCTGTTGGTGTTGACGACGGAGAAGTAGAGGGTATTGCCCAGCAGGGCGACGCCGGCCACCTGGCCGTGGATCTGCGTGTTGCTGGCGTCCGTGTTGGTCTGGTTGGTGGTGAGGTTGATGGCTTGCAGCTCAATCCCCGAGACGACGCTGCCATCGGCGGCAAACAGCAGGTTGTGGCCGACATCGATAGCCAACTGGTTGACCGGGCCGTTGGTTTCGGTGGTGACCTGGGTGGCGGTGCCGCCGGCTTCCGATACCGAATTGATGGCGTAACCGTTGGTTGGCGTGAGCGCGCCGCCAAAATACAGGGTGGCGGTTTGCGGGTTCACCGCAACGGAATAGACCTGATTGTAGGTGTATGTTGGCAGGAGCGGCGTGAGAGCGCCGCCGAGCGAGCCGGTGAGGATCTGATTATTCGCGTTGGGCGAGATGGTGTTGACGACAAAGACATGACCGGCGGCGGCATCAAGCGCGACGCTGCGGTATTTGATCGATGACACGCCGGTGTTGGTGGTGACATTGGCGGCTGAGCCGCTGACGATGGACTGCCCGATGACACCAAATTGTTCGATGCGGTTGTTGCTTGCCAGCACTGACGCGGAACTGAACAGCATCTGTGAACTGGTCAGGACCAGCGTGCCGGCATAGTTGGCCACGGTCTCGGCGGTGAAGAACACCGGCGTGGCGACCGGGCTGGTTGTGGTGTCGAGATTGAAATTGCCGCCGCGTGACGCCGCGCCGAGCAGATGCGAGGCGGCCGCCACGGCGATGCCGCCGAGTGCGGATGAGAGCTGATCGACGAAGGCGAGGCCGCTGGCATCCTGTGCCACATCGCAGCCATAGAGGGCCAAGCTGCCACCAGGGGCGACGGCGGCGCCGATGCTGGCGAGGGCGGCCGCTTGGGCATCCAGGCTGGCGGCGGTGAGGACGCTGTTGCCCAGCCGGATCATGCCATCGGCACCATCGCCGACGATCGCAATCGCGGCGAGATTGCTCAGCGCGTGGGCAGCGAGATAGGCGGCGATTTGCGCGACCCCGCCGGCCGAGGCGTTCAGGATCACCGCGGTTGTGCCTGGCGCCACGCCGGCGGCCAAGGCAGCGGCATCGGTGACCGCGCCATCAATGAAGACGAGCTGAGTCAGGGCAACGGGATCGGGCGGGGCGGTGTTGACGGCGGGAGCTGCTATATCCTCAGAGACCAGAATGTCCGGCGTAGCGGTTGCTGTTTGGTCGGTCCGTCCCCACTGCGCCATGCGCGCTCCTTGATTTTGTATATTCCTGTAACTCTCTGTTAAGACGATTTTGGCTGCCGTCGCAAGAGACCGTGTTGCGATGGGCAGCAATCGCCATGGCATGGCCCATGGCGATTGCGGTTTGCGGCAACAGCGAACTTCGCAGCGCGCCGTTTATAACGATGAGCGAATTATTCGGCCACCCAGCCGCCATCGACGGAAATGGCGCTGCCGGTGATGGTGGCGGCCCCGTCCGAGCACAGGAATACCGCCGTGGCACCGATTTGTTCCGGTTTGGTGAATTGATGCATCGGCTGCTTTTCCGCCAGGAAGGCGGCGGCGGCGGCATCCACCGTGATGTTGTCCGCATTGGCGCGGGCGTCGAGCTGGGCTTGCACAAGCGGGGTGAGTACCCAGCCCGGGCAGATCGCGGTGCAGGTGATGCCGGAATTGGCCAGCTCAATGGCGGCCACCTTGGTCAGGCCGATCAGCCCGTGCTTGGCGGCGACGTAGGCGGACTTGTCGGCGCTGCCGACCAGGCCGTGGGCGGAGGCGATGTTGATGATGCGGCCCCAGCCGCGCGCTTTCATGCCGGGAATGGCGGCGTGCATGGCGTGGAAGGCGCCTGAGAGATTGATGGAGATCACCCGGTCCCACTGGGCGGCAGGGAAATCCTCGATTGGGGCGACGTATTGGATGCCCGCATTGTTGACAAGGATATCGAGGCTACCCAGTTCCACCTGGGCGCGGGTGACCATGGCGTCTATCTGCGCGGGCTGGCTGATGTCGGCGCCATCATAGATCGCGCGGATGGCGTAGGTGGTGGCGAGCTCGGCCCGCAGGGCTTCGATGGCGGCGGCGTCGCCAAAGCCGTTCAACACCAGATCGACCCCTTCGGCCGCGAGGCAACGGGCGATGGCGAGGCCGATGCCGCTGGTGGAGCCGGTAACCAGTGCGACTTTTCCATTGAGACTCATGCTGCCGATCCTTCGGTTGTGCAGTGCAGTATTAGGGGTGGCGGCAGGGCTGGGGCAATGGTGGTTGACGCGGTGGCGGACGCAGCCCAGCTATTGCACTGCCCTGTTGATGGAGCGTTGCGCATGATGGCCGACCCTAAGCCCGTTGCCGCCTGGCACCCCAAGGGCTGCCAGCGAATCGCGTTGTTGTTGCAAGGGGGCGGGGCACTGGGGGCGTATCAGGCGGGGGTGTATGAGGCGCTCCACGAGGCCGGGCTGGAGCCGGATTGGGTGGCGGGGGTTTCCATCGGCGGGATTAACGCGGCGATTATTGCCGGCAACGCGCCGGAGCGGCGGCTGGCGCGGCTGCGGGATTTTTGGGAGACCATCACCGCCCGGCCTGGCTGGGGCTTCAGCGCGCCGGGGGATGATGCGCGGCGGATGCTGAATGCGTGGTCGGCCTTCACCACCATGGCGCAGGGGCAGCCCGGCTTTTTTAAGGTGAACACGCCTGGGCCGTTTTTGTCGCCGCGCGGGGCAGCGCAGGCGACCAGTATTTACGATAATGCGCCGCTGCGGGAGACGCTGTTGCGGCTGGTGGATTTCGATCTGCTGAATGCCAAGACGACGCGCTACGCCTGCGGGGCGGTGAATGTGGCGAGCGGCAATTTCATTTATTTCGATAATGCCGATACCGAAATTACCCCCGAACATGTGATGGCGAGCGGGGCGTTGCCGCCGGCGCTGCCGATGACGCGGCTGGGGACGGATTATTTCTGGGATGGCGGGCTGGTTTCCAACACCCCATTGCAGCATGTGTTGGACCATATCGGCGATCATAACACCCTCGCCTTTCAGGTGGATTTGTTCAGCGCCCGCGGGGCGGTGCCGCGCGATATGGCCGATGTGCTGGCGCGGCAGAAGGATATTCAATATTCCAGCCGGACGCGGCTGACATCGGACCACTATCGGGACGTGTATCGGCTGAAATGCCAGATGCGGGATCTGCTGGAGCGGATGCCAGAGGCGGCGCGGGCGCCGGCGGATGTGGCGCTGCTGGAGGATTTACGTCGGTTGCCGCAGATCAGCATTATCCACCTGATCTACCAGCAGGCGGCCTATGAGGGTGATGCGAAGGATTACGAGTTTTCCGCCACATCGATGCGCGAGCACTGGCGGGCCGGCTATTATGACACCCATCGCAGCCTGAGCCATAAAAGCTGGGTGGCGATGCCGGGGGCGGAAATTGGCCTGGCGATGCACGACGTGCATCGGTTGAGCGATGCGGATTCGGCGGACGGCTAGCCGCTAGCCCTCACCGCTGGCGATGGCGTGCAGGGCGGCGGGATCCCGGAGTTGCACCTCTGAGGCGTTGGGCAGCGCGATCAGGCCCTCGGCCTTGAGTTTGCTGAGGGTGCGGCTGACGGTCTCGATGGTCAGCCCGAGGTAATCGGCGATGTCCGAGCGGGACATCGGCAGCGCGAGGGTTGTGGTCTGCGTTTGCCCGTGCGGGCAGTGCGCGCCCTGGCTGACGCGGCCGATGAGGAAGGTGGCGAGGCGTTCCCGAGCGGTTTTGCGGCCGAGCAGCAGCATTTTTTCCTGCGCCATCACCAACTCGCTGCATGCGACTTGCAGCAGGCGTTGTTCGAGCGCGGGGAAATCCTCCATCAGGTCGGTCAGGCCTGAGCGGCTGAAGCGGCAGAGGCGCACCGGTTCCAGCGCTTCGGCGCCGAATGAATAGGTGTCGTGCGCGGCAAGGCCGAGGAAGGTGCCGGGGCCGGCGAAGCCGGTGATCTGGCGGCGGCCATCGGGCAGGAGTTTGAACAGCCGGGCGGTGCCGTGGGTGATGTTGTAGAAACTGTTGGCGGAATCGCCTTCGCCGATGAAGGCGTGGCCCATCGGCACCAGCATGGTGGTGGCAGCGGCGGCGAGGTGGTGCAGATCCTCATCGGGGATGGCGGCGCAGACGCTGACTGCGCGTTGGTCGCAACGGGCGCAGACGGTGGTGGTGCGCAGCGGAATGACAACTGGCATCCGCGGAATGGTTAAGGTTCCGATCGGTGCGAGTGACATGAAATCCCCTCAGCGGCCGTTGAGACCGCGTGTGTTGCCTGATGAAAAACGATAGGCGCGCATTGATGTAATACCGCAGCGCCGGCAAAAGCGCGACAGAATCGTGCACATCAGGCATGCTTCGGTCAACGAAATGTGAATGAGAGGCTGGGTGGATGAGCGAGACGACGGGATGGGTGCGGGCCGCGGCGATTGACGACATTGCGCCGGGCTCGGCCCTTGGGGTGACGGTGGGGGATTTGAACCTGGCGATTTATCACCTCGATGATGGGCGGGTATTTTGCACCGATAACGTGTGCACGCACGCCTTTGCATTGCTGACCGATGGCTGGATGGAGGGGACGACGATTGAGTGCCCGCTACATGCCGGGCAATTCGATGTGTGCACCGGCAAGGGTCTGGGGGCGCCGATCGAGGAGGATTTGAAGCCGTTTGCGGTAAAAATCGAAGACGGTCAGGTGTTTGTGGAGATCACTTAACGCAAAATCGGGGACGGCGATGGTCAAGACGATCGTCTTTTGTGCGGACGGCACCTGGAACGGGCCGGGGCAGGGCAGTGAGGATGCGGTCTCGGCAACCAGCACCAATGTGTTGCGATTGTTCGATTTGCTGGCCGGCGCGGTGACGACCGATACCGATGCGGTTGACGGTGAGAGCGAGCGGGACCTGCCGGCGGTGCAGGTGAGCAAATATCTGGCCGGGGTGGGGGTGAGCAGCAATCCGCTGGTCCACCTGCTCGGCGGCGGGATGGGGGCAGGCATTATCGCCCGCATCGTGCGCGGCTACACCTTTATATCGCGCAACTATATGGCGGGCGATCGGATTGTTTTAACGGGATTTAGTCGCGGGGCTTATACGGCGCGAGCATTGGCCGGGATGATCGCGGCGATGGGGTTGCTGGATGCGGCGAAAGAGGATCTGAACGACCGGGAAGCGGCGTATCGGGCCGGGGTGGCGGTTTGGTTTGCCTATCGGCGACAGGCGAAACGGGGCGATCCGCTTTGGCTGGAGCAGGTGGATGCGCTGGCCGGGGATTTCGCGGCGTTTCTGCAATCGGCGCCGGTGCTGGCGCGGATCACCGATGTGCCGGTGACCGCGATCGGGGTTTGGGACACGGTGGGATCGCTGGGCATCCCTGATCCGGCGGCGGGAGACGTGTTCCGCTTTGCCGATACCCGACTCGCGGGCTGTGTGGGGCAAGGGTTCCATGCGGTGAGCCTGGACGAGCGGCGGACCAGTTTTGTGCCGACCCTGTGGGCGCCTGACCCTCGGGTGGTGCAAACGCTGTTTCCGGGAGCGCATGCCGATGTGGGCGGCGGCTATGACGACGCGCCGGCCGGTTTGGCAGGCTGTGCGCTGGGATGGATGATGGAGCGGCTTGCGGGATGTGGGGTGCAGTTCAGCGGCGCGCCACCGGCAGGCAATCCGCTGGGGGTGGCACATCAGCCTTGGTTGGAGGGGTTGTTCGCGGCGTTGCCGAACGCGGCACGGGTGTTTCCGACTGGCACGCTAAGCCTGGACGATGCGGTGTTGAGCCGGCAGGCGGCGCCGTATGTGCAGGCGGCACCGGGGGCGGCGCCGGCGAAATACGCGCCGGATAATATTCCGCCGGATAATATATCGTAGATGCTGCCGGCCGCCTGATCAGTCCACCCGGAAACTGGCGGCGGGGTAGCCCTGGGCGAAGAGCACCGCGCGCAGATCGGCGAATTTGACTTGGGCGCGGGCTTCAGCGGCGACGATGGGTTTGGCGTGGTATGCGACGCCGAGGCCGGCCTGGCGGATCATCGCCAGATCGTTGGCGCCATCACCGACCGCGACCGTGGCCTCCAGCCGGACGCCGCGTTCGCTGGCGAGTTCGCGCAAGGTGGCGAGTTTGGCGTCGCGGTCCAGGATCGGTTCGCCAACCTCGCCGGTGAGCGCGGTGCCATCTTCCAGCAGCACGTTGGCGCGGTGCTCATCAAAGCCGAGGGCACCGGCGACGCGGCCGGTGAACCAGGTGAAGCCGCCCGACACCAAGGCGGTCAGGGCATTGTGGCCGCGCATGGTGGCGACCAGTTCGCGGGCGCCGGGCATGAACTCGGTTTTCGCCCAGGTTTGCGCCAACGCGTCCACCGACAGGCCCTTGAGCATGCCGACCCGCAGGCGCAGGGCGTCGGCAAAGTCGATCTCGCCGCGCATGCTTTGCATGGTGATGGCGGCGATCTGGTCTTTCAGTCCGGCATAGGCGGCGATTTCGTCCAGCGTTTCCGAGGTGACGATGGTGCTGTCCATGTCGGCAATCAGCACCGCTTTGCGGCGGTTGCGGGCGCGGGTGACGATGGTGTCGATCCGGGCGTCACCGATGGCGGCGGCGATGCGGGGCCAACTCGGCGGCATGCGGAAGGCGATGTCCACCGCCTCGCCCTCCGACAGCACTTTGGCCGGGGCGCCATCGACGGCGTCCCGCGCGGCGGCGATCTGGGCGTCAGTCAGGCTGGTGGCGGTGCGGTCGGCGATCAGGGTAAGAACATAGGTCATGCACGCGATATGCTGCGGATGCGCGAAGGGAGCAAGGCCCGATGGGAGCTGGCGGGGATGAGCTGCCGCAGGCGGTGATTGTGGCGGGGCCGACGGCGAGCGGGAAATCGGCGCTGGCGTTGGGGTTGGCGCAGCGATTGGGCGGCGTGGTGATTAATGCCGACGCGATGCAGGTTTATCGGGAATTGCGCATTGTGACGGCGCGGCCGCAGGAGGCGGAGGAGGCGCTGGTGCCGCATGCGCTCTATGGCGTACGGCCGGCGGCGGACGCGGGTACTGTGGCGTGGTGGCGGGCGGAGGCGCTGGCGGCGATGGATACGGCACGGGCGGCGGGGCAGGTGCCGATCTTGTGCGGTGGGACGGGGATGTATTTCGGCGCTTTGGTCAACGGGCTGGCCGAGATCCCGGAATGCGGTGAGGCGGCGCGGGCGGAGGCGCGTTGGATGTTGGCCGAACTGGGGCCGCAAGGGCTGTATGCGGCATTGATGAAGGTGGACCAGGCCACGGCGGCGCGATTGCGGGCGAGCGACAGTCAGCGTGTGGCGCGGGCCTGGGAAGTGTGGCGCGGGACGGGGCGCGGGTTGGCGGCCTGGCAGGCGGAGCCAACGCAGGGGGCACCGTGGCGGTTTACAGCTCTGGTGGTAGATCCGCCAAGGGAGGCGTTGCGGGCGGCCATTGCGGCGCGGTTGCAGCGGATGGTTGCGGCTGGGGTGGTGGAGGAAGTTGAGCAATTTCTGCGCCTTGGCCTGGACCCGGCTCTGCCGGCGATGCGGGCCTTGGGGGTGCCGGAATTGGCGGCGCATTTGCAGGGCGCGTATGATTTGCCCGAGGCGTTGCGGCGGATGGCGTTGACAAGCGGACAGTACACCAAGCGGCAGGCGACCTGGTTCCGTCATCGGCGCATGGCGGACGCTTCGCGAACGCATACGATAACGTCTCGAATTGGCGATTATACGCAATTTTCGGAAAGTGAATCGGCCGAAATTTTGGCATTTATTGAATCTGACGGTTGACGCGATGCAGCAAGGCGGATTAGAGGTGCGGCCATGAGCCAGACCCAAACCTCCCCCGATCTCGCCGATACTCAGGAAGCCGGCGCCGAAGTCCTCCTGCGTGCCCTGAAGGAACAGGGCGTTGAGGTAATTTTCGGCTATCCCGGCGGCGCGGTATTGCCGATTTATGACGCGATCTTTCAGCAGAACGCGATCCGCCACATTCTGGTGCGCCACGAGCAGGCAGCGGTCCATGCCGCCGAAGGCTATGCGCGCAGCACCGGCAAGGTTGGTTGTGTTCTCGTCACCTCCGGGCCGGGGGCGACCAATGCGGTGACCGGGCTCCTGGACGCGCTGATGGATAGCATTCCGCTGGTGTGTCTGACCGGGCAGGTGCCGACGCATCTGATTGGCAATGACGCTTTCCAGGAAGCCGATACGACCGGGATTACCCGGCCGGC
>Ga0164296_1003845_pt1 | contig 13940 bp, 8 predicted proteins | sample GEODES057metaG_FD_113533 | JGI IMG/M metagenome (GOLD analysis project Ga0164296, IMG submission 113533) | Dystrophic lake water microbial communities from Trout Bog Lake, Wisconsin, USA - GEODES057 metaG | ecosystem: Environmental > Aquatic > Freshwater > Lake | place: USA: Trout Bog Lake...
AAAGCCTTTATGATCAGTTCGGCCACTTGTTCTATAGTAGCCAGCAGGGTTGCGTCATTCAATACTTTCAGCTTGGTATCAACCGACTGCTGAATAATATTCTTGATCTTGTTTTGCATATAGTTGTTCAAAAGTAATGACTTTGATAAAAATGCCCTTAAATTTTTAGCTGATATACAAATCAGCGGTTTTTATCAGCATGCCCAAACGCCTTAGAAAAGTTTTGCGATACTGCTACTCCAACGCAGGTCGGGAAACATTTATTGGATGAGGCATAAAAGCTTGGGATGAATTAACAAGATTTTGGAGAAGTCACTGATTTTCATTAAATTGCATTAAAATGTTTATTAATTGATTGTTATTGCTTCAAAAAAAGCTTAAAACTTTTAATTTTGTTTATACATTTGTAAAACAACATTCAATTATTTGAAAGTTGATAATAGGTAGTTGGTGGTAAATTAAAATTTATTTGGCCTATGTCTTATAAAATACGCATTTTACCAAGGTGGCTGGTGTTTTTTCTTGATCTGTTTTTGGTGTGCTGCTGCATTATCATGGCACGTACGCTCAAGTTGAATTTTTACTGGTCTCATGTTGGGATAGGGCTGCGCACCATGTTGGGTGTAGCGGTGATCGTTAACGGCTTGCTGTTTTACCTGTTCAAAAGTTATGCGGGTATCATTCGGTATACCAACCTTGAGGATACATCGCGGTTGGTGATGGTGAATGCTATTGCTGCATTCTTTTATTTGGCGGTGAACATTTTATTTCTGGGAAATGGTAATTATTTTACCCTTCAGGTAGTAGTAATTAATTTTTTCATCACCTGTTTTGTCATCATTTCATACCGACTTGGTGTTCGTTATGTTTTCCATTTTTACAAGTTTTTCTCTAATGTAGAGAACATAAAAAAGGCGAAGGTCGTAGTATTTGATGCGTCGGCCGATGGCGTACATTTTAAAAATGTGGTGAATAATATTCCGGACGGCGAAATGGAAGTAGTGGCGTTTATGGATGATTCTATTGCCGCAGGTGGTAAACTGTTGGAAGGGCTACCCATCTACAGCGCCAGTGAAGCGAGCATCGAGCGCCTGAAAAACGAGGGCGTTGAAAAGCTGATCTTAGTGCATAAATTCTCAGACAAAGACAATCTGAGCCGATTGGTGGATGTTTGTTTTAAGTACGGGATCAAAATGCAGCAGGTGCCGGCCATCAAAGATTGGCTGAACAATAATATGGACACCCAGCAACTTCAGGATATTAATATTGAGGATCTGCTGGAACGGGAAGTTATTGTAATGCATAATGAGGCTATTTATTCTGAACTTAAAGGCAAGAAAATACTTGTAACAGGCGCGGCGGGGTCAATTGGCAGTGAGTTGGTACGGCAGTTGCTGAATTACAGGCCTGCTTTGATCATACTATGCGACAAAGCAGAGACACCCATGCATGAACTGTTTTTGGAGCTGCAGGAGAAAAACAAAGGAATAAGTCTGAAATCATATTTAGGGAATATATGTGACCATGCCCGAATGGAGCATTTGTTTGAGGTGTACAGTCCTGATATCGTGTTTCATGCTGCAGCTTACAAGCATGTGCCGCTGATGGAAGACAATCCGTCGATTGCGGTGGTTAACAACGTTAAGGGCACAAAGATTTTGGCAGAGTTGGCTGTAGCCAATGGTGTGAAGAAGTTTGTCATGATATCGACCGACAAGGCTGTGAACCCAACCAATATCATGGGCACCTCCAAACGGATAGCAGAGATATTTACTCAAAGTTTTTACCGGCATTTACGGGGTGTAGCTGCAGACCATGAAAAAGATCAGGTGACGAAGTTCGTTACTACGCGGTTTGGTAATGTGTTAGGCTCTAACGGATCGGTGATACCACGATTCAAGAAACAACTGCTTAGCGGCGGGCCTTTGACGGTGACCCATCCGGAGATAACCCGGTATTTTATGACGATACCGGAGGCTTGTATATTGGTGATAGAAGCCGGTGTAATGGGACAAGGCGGTGAGATATTTGTGTTTGACATGGGTAGCCCTGTTAAGATCGCCGATCTGGCCAGAAAGCTCATTAAATTGTCGGGCAAGGAGCCTGATGTGGACATTAAAATACAATATACCGGGTTACGGCCGGGTGAGAAGTTGTATGAAGAGCTGCTGAGCAATGCTGAAAATTCAAAGCCCACGTATCACCAAAAGATCATGATAGCCGATGTGCGGCAATATGATTTTAATACGGTGAGTAAAAAGATAGAAAAGCTGATAGCCTGCGCAGAGAAGCATTATATTATGGACACTGTATTTCTTATGAAAGACCTGGTGCCGGAATATGTGACCAACAATGCCGCCTACGATTCAGTGAATAACTCACAGCATAACAGGGAAAGCAGCATCTGATCTGCTGTTCTATAAGTCGTTAAACTTTTACCGAATCATTTGATGTAACCGAGGATCTTCAGCATACTTTGCGGAGATTGTTCACGCGCATACAGCCAGTCTTCTAAATTGCCGTCGGCGTCCTGCTCCACAACAATGTGCTTGGGAGATGGTATCATACAGTGTTTAATACCTCCGTAGCCGGCTAGTTGATCCTGATAAGCGCCTGTGTGGAAAAATCCGATGTACAACGGTTCAGTGCTTTTATCCAGTTTTGGAAGGAACACGGCATTGATGTGTTCTTCAGAAGTATAAAAATCATGACTGTCGCAAGTAAGGCCGCCGAGGTGTACTTCCTGGTATTCTTTCTCCCATTTATTGATGGGGAGCATCAGGAATTTTTCGCCTATACCCCAGGTATCGGGCAGGGTGGTGATGAATGAGCTGTCGATCATATACCAGATCTCCCGGTCGTTCTGCATTTTCTCATCCAATACACTGTAAACCACTGCGCCTGACTCACCAACAGTGAATGACCCGAATTCGGTATATATATCAGGTACATCAACCTTGTTGCGCTTACAAACTTTTTTGATGGTAGACACGATCTCGTTTACCATATAACTGTAATCATAGTCGAAGCCAAGCGAATGTTTGATCGGCAGACCGCCGCCTATGTTCAGCCCTTCCAGTTCGGGACAGATCTTTTTTAACTGACAATACAGGTTCAGTACTTTGTTCAGTTCGCTCCAATAGTACACATCGTCCTTTATGCCCTTGTTCATAAAGAAATGCAACATTTTTAGCCTGAATTTTTCGCTGCCCTTGATCTTGTCCACATAAAATTCAAGTACATCGCGACTGCGGATACCGAGCCGTGAGGTGTAAAAATCGAAGGTAGGTTCTTCTTCACTGGCGATTCTGATGCCGATGTTCACCGGTGCTTTTGACCTGATGGAGCGTTTATAATCTTCGAATTCGTTCTTGTTGTCGAGAATCGGGATCACATTTTTGAAGCCCTCATTGATGAGCCTGGCGATATTTCGGGTATATGCTTTGGTCTTAAAACCATTACAAATGATAATGGTCTCTTTATTGATCTTTCTACGTTTGTATAACTGCTTGATGATCTCTATGTCGTAGGCAAAAGAAGTTTCTAAATGTACCCCATGTTTCAACGTTTCTTCCACAATGAATGAAAAATGGGAACTTTTGGTACAGTAACAGTAATAATACTTACCGTCATATCTGTGTTTTTTTATGGCATTTTCGAACAACAATTTGGCTTTTTTGATCTGCATGCCAATTTTGGGCAGGTAGGTCAATTTGAAGGGCGTGCCATACTTATTTATAAGTGCCGTAATATCTACACCATTAAATAGCAGGTTGTTGTTGTCATTTACGTCGAAACCTTCCTGTGGAAAATGGAAGGTTTGCTGGACCAGGTCACTGTAAGTGTTATTCATTATTCCGACTGAAAATGTATAAGAATGAATAATTATTTTTAAGCAAACAAAAATAGTGAATTACCTCGTTTTTTTATGTAATTCTCAAAAATAAAAATTCTTTTATCTGCATTGTTGCACAGATAACCATGTTACAAAGCTTCGTGCCCGGTAACAGCCTTTTTTGAACGAAATTAAAAATGTCAAATTAGTCTACCATCTCACCCAACAGGGTGGCTCCGGTAGAACCGGTAATGCGCACATTGACATAGTCGCATTTTTTGAGCGGTGCATTGTTTTTAGGGAATACCACTACCTTATTCTGCGTATTCCGGCCACTCCAGTGTTGGTCGCTGCGTCGGCTGTTGCCTTCTATAAGTACCTCATACGTAGCGCCGAGGTCTTTATCGTAGTTTTCTCTGGTAGTTTTGGTTTGCAATTGAATGATCTCCTCAAGGCGGCGTTTTTTTACTGCTTCCGGTATATCGTCGGTATATCTTCTTTCGGCCAAGGTGCCGGGGCGCTCACTGTAGGCAAACATATAGGCCAGATCGAAGCGGCACTGGGCCATCAACGACAGCGTGTCCTGATGATCTTCTTCTGTTTCGGTGCAAAAGCCTGTGATCACATCCGTGCTGAGTGCACAGTCGGGCATGATCTCTTTGATGCGTTTCACTTTGGCCAAGTACCATTCCCGTGTATAGGTGCGGTTCATGAGTTGCAATATGCGGGTATTCCCACTTTGCACCGGCAGATGGATATACTTGCAAATGTTGTGGTGCTGTGCCATGGTATGCAGCACATCGTCTGTAATGTCTTTGGGGTGGGAAGTGCTGAAACGTACCCGTAATAATGGCGATATAGCAGCCACTTGTTGCAGCAGCATGGCAAACGTGATATTGTTGCCGGTCTCATCGGTGAAATAGTAGCTGTCTACGTTCTGGCCCAGCAGTGTCACCTCTCTGAATCCGGTATTGAACAGATCGGTGCATTCTTTCAGAATGCTGGCCGCGTCCCGGCTGCGCTCGCGGCCACGGGTGAACGGGACCACGCAAAAGGTACACATATTATTACAGCCGCGCATAATGCTTACAAAGGCGCTCACACCGTTGCTGTCGAGCCTGACCGGCGCTATGTCGGAATATGTTTCTTCGCGGCTCAGTAATACATTAACGCTTTTTTGGCCGCCGTCGGCCTCGGCTATCAAAACAGGCAGGCTGCGATAGGCATCGGGGCCTACTACTATATCCACCAGGCGTTCTTCTTCCAGCAGTTTAGATTTCAGGCGTTCGGCCATGCAGCCAAGCATGCCCACCAAAACTCCGGGTTTTTTATCTTTTATGTTCTTAAATGCCTGTAGCCTGTTTCGGACGGTTTGTTCTGCTTTTTCCCTGATAGAACAGGTGTTGAGTAAGATGAGATCGGCTTCTTCGGTATTGCGCGTAGCGCCATAGCCCTCGTTATTGAGAATCGATGCCACTATCTCGCTGTCGCTGAAATTCATTTGACAGCCATAACTCTCTATATAGAATTTCTTAAGAAATCTGTTGGGGTCGTCGGCAAAAGGTGCATAAGCTTCCCCTTGCCTTGTTTCGTCTATTTCTTTAACAAGTACTTCAGACATTGGGCAAAATTAGCGAATTTTCTATTAGCATTGTTCAATACGGGTGCACCTGCAAATCTGTAAGAACCTGCTCCCGCCCCATGGTTATTTTTCTAAAATAACATAATGTGTTTTTGGCTGATATTCCGTTAGTGTAAACAGAATAAGAAATATTTTTGGCCATTATTGTAAATTGTGAAAAATAGTTATTTTTGAGAGTCTGTTAATAATTGCAGCATAAGATCATGAGAAGTAAAAGATCAGCATTCGTAGCGCTTTTTTTAGCGTTTTTCCTCTTTTCGTTTGCCGTGCATGCGCAGGACGGTACACCAAACATCTTGGTGAAAGTAAAACCACAGGTGCCGCAATATTCCCGTACTGAGCAACCCAGCCCAAAACATGTATGGATAGACGAGGAATGGCAAGCCAAGGGTAATCAGTATGTGTTTGTTGGCGGTCATTGGTATGTACCACCTCATCCCGGTTATCATTGGGTATTTGGCCATTGGAAACACCACCCCAACGGATGGGAATGGGTGAGTGGCTATTGGCAAAAAGGCGAAGAAGCAAAGTAGGCCGATTCTTCCTGATTATGGTTGCCATATAGCGCCGCCACAACTGCTGCGTGTAGCGCCTGTCACCGATTGTAATACATTATTTTCTCCGCGCCAACGCAATGTGGCTATCAAAGCCATTGCCAGCGCTTCCTTATATTTTACTACCTCGGAGGGTGGAATGGTAACTGTTATTCCTAATGGCGCAAGTTGTTTTGAAATGGCTGCTACCAGACAAGTATTGAAAGCGCCGCCACCCGTGATCAGCATTTTGGTGCCGGTATCCGGGCTTGCATAGGGCAGTGCCGCCTTGTACACTTGTGTCGCAATATGGTGTACCACTGTGTGCAGCAGGTCTTGGGTGCTTTGCGGTGTTGCCATAAGGCTTGGGAATATCATGTTCACTGCCTGGTCATTGCTCAGTGATTTAGGCGGTGATTGGCTGTAATATCCCTGACCATTCAAGGCGTCTAATACATCATACAACAAATTGCCGGCTGATGCCAATGCGCCATTCTCGTCCATCATCAGGCCTTCGCGTTCTGCCAACAGATTAAGGATCTGATTGGCGGGACAAACGTCAAAAGCCAGAAAATACGGGGGGCGGTTGATGGTTATATTGGCAATGCCTCCGATGTTTAGCAGGAACTGATGATCAGAAAAAAGCAGTTGGTCGGCAATGGGCACTATGGGTGCGCCCTGGCCGCCTAACGCTACATCGGCCATTCGCAGATCGCTGATCACCTGAATACAGGTACAGGCAGCAATAGTTGCACCATCGCCTATTTGAAATGTTGTGTGCTCCGCCGGTTCGTGCATGACGGTATGCCCGTGCGACGCTATAAAATTAGCCTGATGTTCAAGCCTGTTATTGGCTATAAAAGTATTGATGCAATCGGCAGTATACCTGCCATAGCGGGTATGCAGTTTTAAAAATTCAGTGGCTGGCAACAGTGGCGCGTGTTTCAGGTCATTGCGCCATTGGTCGGTATAGGGCAGGCAATCTGCGGCGAGTATCTCGAAATTCCATTTGCCGCGAACTTCCTCCAGGCGCACCATAGCAATATCCAGCCCGTCAAGCGAGCTTCCCGACATCAGTCCGATGACATGGTATATCATAACAAGAACCTTAGTCGGTGAATAAAATGTTGCCTGTCATTTCGGCAGGGATAGGTAACCCCATATAAGTAAGGATAGTAGGAGCAATATCGCCCAACTTGCCTGGCTTTAAATGGTGGCCACCTTCGTTCGAAATAAAGAACAGGGGGACAGGATTGGTGGTATGAGCGGTATTGGGTGTGCCGTCTTCGTTGATCATGTAGTCGGCATTGCCGTGATCGGCAGTCAGGAAAATAGCATAGTCGTTCTGCAGTGCCAACGGCACTATACGGCTCACGCAATTGTCCACTGTTTCTACTGCCTTGGTAACAGCCGCCCAGATACCGGTATGGCCCACCATGTCGGCATTGGCAAAGTTGAGACAAATAAAGTCGGCGCTTTGTGCGGCAATCTCCGGCAGTATAGCTTCTGTCACTTCAAATGCGCTCATTTCCGGTTTTTGGTCGTAGGTGGTAACCGTGCGTGGGGAGGGTATCATGATGCGGCGTTCACCTTCAAACGGTTGCTCACGGCCACCGGAAAAGAAGAACGTAACGTGCGGATATTTTTCGGTCTCGGCTATGCGGATCTGCGTTTTACGATTGGCTTCTAGCACCTCGCCCAGTGTCTGCGTAAGGTCTTTATTTTCAAAGATCACGTGCACTCCGCTGTAGCTCTTGTCATATTCGGTCATAGTTACAAAGTGCAGCGGCAGCGTTTCCATGCCGTTTTCGGGCATGTCTTGCTGCGTAAGTACGGTTGTGATCTCGCGGCAGCGGTCGGTGCGGAAATTGAAACAGATCACCACATCGCCACTCTTAATGGTGCCGACGGGTTGGCCTGCGTTGTTGCAAAGTATGATCGGTCTGATAAATTCATCTGTTACGCCTGCTGCGTAAGAAGCCTTGATGGCGGTTGCCGCATCGGTGGCATGTTCGCCTGTGCCGTGAACCAGTGCATCGTAGGCCACTTTTACGCGCTCCCAGCGTTTGTCGCGGTCCATAGCATAAAATCGGCCGGTTACGGAGGCCAGTGTGGCATTGGTGGTCTTTGTATGCGCTTCAAGATCAGCGATATAGCCAAGCCCGCTTTTAGGGTCTGTATCACGCCCGTCGGCAAAGGCATGTACCATTACATTGGGCACACCGGCCTTTTCTGCAAAAGTGCAGAGCGCTTTTATATGTTCGATGTGCGAATGCACGCCGCCATCGCTCACCAGGCCCATAAAGTGCAACGTTTTGCCGGGTTGCTTGGCTATTTCGAAGGCTGCATTGAGGGTGTGGTTGTGTTCCAACTCGCCATTTCTGGCAGCGATATTGATGCGTTCCAACTCCTGATACACAATGCGCCCCGCGCCGAGGTTCAGGTGGCCTACTTCGGAATTGCCCATTTGACCCTCCGGCAGGCCTACGGCTTCGCCGCAGGTGATCAGCTCAGTATTGGGGTACTTACTGTACAGGCTTTTTACAAAGGGTACATTGGCATTAGCAATGGCATCGGCTGCGGGCACTTTACCATGACCCCAACCATCCATAATGATCAGCATTACTTTCTTCGACATGGCGCAAAGTTAACATTACAAATTCATTATAGCCAATAACCGTGGTCATCGGTGGGTTGGGGTGTGCAGCAAGAATACTATGCCTGAATTGAATAACTATGTTATTGATCATGTTCCCACAATCACCGATGAATATTGTACAAAATTTCGTTACATTTAGGGGAATAATTTATTTCTCATGGATCTACGGAAGAATTCCACCTTCAACGAGCAGTCGGCGGAGCTGATCAAGCGCCTGGCGGCGGCAGATGCCGAGTCGTGCCTAAAGGAATTGGGTACGTCTGAATCGGGGCTTACTGCGGCGGCCGTAGCTGAACGATCGGCAAAATACGGGCTTAATGAGATAGCACAGGGCAAACCTAAACATTGGTCGACACAGTTGGTGCAGGCATTCATCAATCCGTTTTCGGGTATTTTGGTGATCATTGTTGCCATTACCATAGGTACGAATGTTTTTTTTACCCCGCGGGCAGACTGGGATTTTAAGTCGGTATATGTTGTTTTAGGCATCATAGTGCTCAGTTCTATGTTGCGGTTTTGGCAGGAATATTCCAGTAATAATGCTGCCGAAAAGCTCAAGGGCATGATAAAGACGCTGGCTGAGGTGCTGCGTGATGGCAGGAGCCGGGAAGAGATCAATGTAAAAGAAATAGTGCCCGGAGACATCATCAACCTTTCTGCCGGTGATATGGTGCCTGCAGATTGCAGAATATTGCATGCCAAAGACCTGTTCATCAGTCAGGCCATTATAACGGGAGAGTCCATGCCTTGCGAGAAGACAGCAACTGCCGCTACTGTTTCCGGCGATCAGACCGTGTTTGATCTGGACAATATTTGCTACATGGGTACGAATGTGCTGAGCGGCACAGCTACGGTAGTGGCCTTGTGTACCGGCAACCGTACTTTTTTGGGGTCGCTAAGCAAGGAAATATCGGGTGAGCGTGCGCTGACAAGTTTTGACAAAGGCATTAATAAAGTGAGTTGGTTGCTGGTGAAGTTCATGCTAGTGATGGTGCCGTTGGTGTTTGTGATCAATCTGTTGACGAAGGGTAGCTGGCTCGACGCTCTGCTGTTCAGTGTTGCAGTGGCAGTGGGCCTGACACCAGAGATGCTGCCCATGATCGTTACTGCTAATCTGGCGCGTGGCGCGGTGCGCATGAGTAAGAGAAAAGTGATCGTTAAGCACCTGAATGCCATACAGAATTTTGGCGCCATGGACATACTGTGCACCGATAAAACAGGCACACTGACCATGAATAAAATAGTGCTGGAGCAATACCTGAATTCGGCGGGTGTAGAGGATAAAGAAGTTTTGAAATGGGCATACCTCAACAGCTATCACCAGACCGGCCTGAAGAATCTGCTGGACATGGCGGTATTGGAGCATACTGAATGGAGCGATCATTTGGATGTGGACAATCAATATAAAAAGGTAGATGAAATTCCGTTTGATTTTGAGCGGCGGCGAATGTCGGTAATACTGGAGCAAAAAGGGGGCAGCCACATTATGATCACCAAGGGGGCTGTGGAAGAGATGCTGGGTATTTGCAAAACAGTGATGCAAGCAGGGGCCGATCACCACATAGCAGTTGATAAAGGCACTGCAACGCCGATAGACGATACGAAGCGCAAGGAAATTGCCGAGATGGGGGTGCGGCTGAATGAACAGGGGCTACGGGTGTTGCTGATAGCTGTGAAAACGCATAATGATCCGGCTGCCTGCTCTGTGGCAGATGAGTGTGATATGACCCTGATAGGCTTTATAGGCTTTTTGGATCCGGCCAAGCCTACCGCGGCACCGGCCATTGCCGATCTGAAGCAAATGGGCATACAGATCAAGGTGTTGACCGGTGATAATGAGATCGTTTCGAAAAAGATCTGCCATGATGTAGGTATACCCTATACAGACGTTTTGCTGGGCAACGAAATGGAAGGAATGGCCGATGATGTGCTGGCGAAGCGTGTGGTAGATACATGCATATTTGCTAAACTGAGCCCATCGCAAAAAGGCAGGATCATAAAGGCGTTGCAGGCTAACGGCCATACCGTAGGCTTTATGGGCGACGGCATTAATGATGCTGTGGCGCTGAAAATGGCTGATGTGGGAATTTCTGTTGATTCGGCAGTGGACATAGCCAAGGAAAGCGCCGATATTATATTGCTGGAGCAAGACCTTGAGGTGCTGAGCAATGGTGTGGTATACGGCCGCCAAACCTTCGGGAACATCATTAAGTACATTAAAATGACTGTGAGCAGCAATTTTGGCAATATGTTCAGCATGATAGGCGCCTCTGCATTGTTGCCGTTCCTGCCTATGCTGCCCATACAATTGCTGCTGCAAAACCTGTTGTATGATTTTTCGCAAACCACCATTCCCTGGGATACCATGGACAAAGATTATTTGCAGGTGCCCCGTAAATGGGAGACGAAGGGCTTAGCGCGATTTATGTTCTTTTTAGGACCTACCAGTTCGGTGTTCGACTATGTGACTTTTTATATCATGTTCTTCCTGTTTGCCGCCAATGTGCCTGCGCAGCAAAGCCTGTTTCAGTCGGGTTGGTTTGTGGAAGGGCTGTTGTCTCAAACACTTATTGTACACATGATCCGTACCCGCCGTATACCCTTCTTTCAGAGCATAGCCGCAACACCGGTGCTGATACTCACATTTGCTGTTATGGCATTAGGGGTTTGGATACCCTTTTCTCCTTTTGCCAAGGCGTTGCAGTTCCAGGCATTACCACATGCTTATTTTGGGTATCTGGCTGTGATATTGCTGGCCTATTGCGTGCTCACACAGGTCATCAAAGTGCTTTTCATCCGTTGGTTCAACGAATGGCTGTAGCGCAATGCTTTCAGTGAATGGCAAGCGCTTTTTTGTACGTTTCAAGGCATCGGGCCCTTGCTGTTTCGTGCTGAACAATGGGTAGCGGATAATGGAGTGTTTCCAATTCAGGTACCCAACGTTTGATGTAAACATGATCGGGATCGAATTTTTGGGTTTGCAGGTAGGGGTTAAATATCCGGAAGTACGGAGCTGCATCGCAACCGCAGCCTGCAGCCCATTGCCAGCCACCGTTGTTGGCCGACAGGTCGAAATCATTCAGTTTTTCGGCAAAATAGGCTTCGCCAATGCGCCAGTCTGCCAATAGATGTTTGGTAAGAAAGCTGGCCGTGATCATCCGAACTCTATTGTGCATATAGCCTGTCTGGTTCAGTTGCCGCATGCCTGCATCAACAATGGGGTAGCCGGTAATGCCATTTTTCCAGGCGGCTATTTCCTTCTCGTTATTGCGCCATTGTACCGCATCGTATTCCGGTTTGAACGAACGTTGTACCACATGCGGAAAATGCCACAGTATCATCATGTAAAATTCCCGCCAGATCAGTTCATTCAAATATGTTTCATTGAGCCGCAGCGCTTGCTGTACCAATTGCCGTATGCTTACCGTACCAAAGCGTAAGTGTACACTTAGCATGGAAGTTCCGTTAATGCCCGGAAAATCGCGTGTTGCCGTATAATGATTTATCAGGGCATCATCAGCTACCAAGGGCGGCGCCGAGTAAGGCTTTGGGTCAAAACCAATGAATGCAGCAGTGGGTATAGGCATAGGCTTTGTTTTAAGGAAGTGATCCCAATGCCGATCAGATGCATGTAAAGCAGTAGGGTGTTGTGCTAATTTTTCTTTCCAGCGTTTGCTGTACGGGGTAAATACGGTATAAGGAGTGCCATTGTCCTTCATTACCTCGTCTTTTTCAAATATCACCTGATCTTTGAAGCTGTGAAACCCTATATTGTGTTGGCTGAGCAGTGCAGCTATTTCGGCGTCGCGGCTACGGGCATAAGGCTCGTAGTCATGATTGGTGAACACCTCCTTTACGGCAAACGTTGATAACAGTTTTTTGAATGCCTGAACGGGAGTGGCATGTAATACATATAAGCTGCTGCCATATCGCGTTATTTCTTCTTGCAATTTTGTCAGTTGTTGCAGGATGAAGCCGATGCGCCTATCAGTTTTATCACTAAGGCTATCTAAAATATTAGTGTCCAGAATGAACACCGGCAACACCGGAAACGGCGACAGCAAAGCATGGTACAATGCTGTGTTATCAGCCCATCTCATATCCCGTCTTAACCAAAAAATTGTTACTTCTTGTTGCATAATAGCGCAAAAGACGTACATTTATTGAACTAAAACCAAGCGGCAGGCGATTGCGGTGCGTATGTTTTGCTAATTCGGGTATATTTTTTGTTTATGTTTTCTGAATAGCAAGGATTTTTAGCTGTCAGGCAATAACACTAAAAACAGTTAATTGCCCGTTAGCGACAAAGAGCAGTGCGGTTTTATTATTAATTTTACCAAACAAACAAGGAGCGTCTATAATGGATTCGAATTTCTCACCAAAAGTAAAAGAGGTCATTTCTTACAGCCGGGAAGAAGCACTGAGGCTGGGTAATGATTTTATAGGTACGGAGCACCTGCTACTGGGGTTGATCCGGGAGGGTGATAGCATGGCAGTAAAGGTGTTGCAGAATATGTTGGTGGATCTGTTTGACCTAAGAAAGCAAGTGGAAGTGGCCATAAGGGATAAAAACAACAAGCCCGCGGCCAATGTGAACAGTTTACCACTGACCAAGCAAGCCGAAAAAGTGATCAGAATAACGGTACTGGAGGCTAAATCTTTAAAGAGCCCTACCGTAGAGACTGAGCACCTGATGTTGTCGATCTTAAAAAACAAAGAGAATATTGCTACTCAGATATTGAACAACTATAGCATAGACTATGACAAGTTCAAAAATGAGCTGAGCATTTTGCAAGGCGGCAGTCCTACAGGTGATTACAGTGATCCCGGATCGGAAGATTTTGATGATGACGATGAACGCAGACAGTTTCAACAGCCGCGCAAGCCGGCGCAGGGAAGTACCGCCGCTAAATCTAAAACGCCGGTATTGGACAATTTCGGGCGGGATATTACCAAGTTTGCCGAATTAGGCAGCCTTGATCCCATTGTTGGCAGAGAAGCCGAAATAGAGCGCGTATCGCAGATATTAAGCCGAAGGAAAAAGAATAACCCGATATTGATCGGTGAACCGGGTGTGGGTAAAACAGCTATTGTGGAAGGGCTGGCGCTGCGCATTGTGCAACGCAAGGTTTCGAGGGTGCTGTTTGACAAGCGGGTGATCAGTCTTGACCTTGCTGCACTGGTAGCCGGTACCAAGTACCGTGGCCAGTTTGAAGAGCGTATGAAGGCCATTATGGCCGAGCTGGAGAAAAACCGTGACGTGATCTTGTT
>Ga0164296_1003846_pt1 | contig 13940 bp, 7 predicted proteins | sample GEODES057metaG_FD_113533 | JGI IMG/M metagenome (GOLD analysis project Ga0164296, IMG submission 113533) | Dystrophic lake water microbial communities from Trout Bog Lake, Wisconsin, USA - GEODES057 metaG | ecosystem: Environmental > Aquatic > Freshwater > Lake | place: USA: Trout Bog Lake...
AAGCTGCTGATGCTATTCCAGATTCTCTTCGCAAAGAGTTGGATATTATTAAGAAGTCTCTTGCTGACTTCCACAGATTTGCTCTTCGTCATTCGCAGATGGGCGGTGGTGGTGAAGTCTGGCTCCATAAGTTAAATGATGTTGACTACTTCTCATTGAGGGGTGCAGAAGATGGTCAAGTCTTAACTTACAATGCAACAACAAAGAAATGGTATTCTTCGTTTAGCTCTGGTGGTGGTGGAATCGATGGATTACAAACAAACCATTCAAACACCCTTACACTAAGTGCTGGTTACAATTTTATACCTGCAACCAATAACCAAAGTCTTGGTTCTCCAACAAATCGTTTTAAGGATTTGTATATTTCTAGTAATTCAATTATTATCGGAACTTCAACTATTTCATTGGATCCCACTTCTGGAGGTCTTGCAGTAACACCTCAATCAGGCAATAACGCTGGTGTTACTACTATTCTTGGAGGAGCTATTGCTGTCGCAACTGCACAAACGGGATATAGCAACGTTGCTGTTGTAAACTCTACTATTAGTTCGATTGCATTTGATACTTCCGCAGGATTTACAGTTTCAGAGGAAGGTGATGGAAACGTTTTCGTTACGTTTACAGCAACTACGTCAAACACAGATTATATAACAGCTAATGTTATTACGATAAATACTCTCGTAGCAAATGGTACAGCTGGGTCCAATGGACAAATTCTTGCATCAAATGGAACTGTTTCATATTGGCACAATCCATTTACTACTGGTGCTACTCCTCCCTCTAACCCACTTTATGGAGATATTTGGTTCTACACTGTTGCAAACAAACCATATATGTGGGTGTTCGATGGTGTTAGTAGTTTCTGGCTTGACTTCCTACCAAATCCAGGATCATAATAGAGTATAATAACATATGGCATTTCCTTTTCCCGCTACCAATGGTCAACAGTATACGCAGAATGGTTACATTTACCAGTACAATGCTGCGCTTAACCTATGGGAAAACATAGGAACAGCTTCTAATAATTCCAATAATGCTACTATTGGAACAGCAACTATCAACAATGCAACGATCTCTACTGCAAACATCACAACAGGTGATATATCTTCACTTTCTGCAAATACATTAAATGTTTTTTCTTACAGTACTTTTGGTGGTAACAGTGTATTTGATCAGAATGTATTAATTGTTGGCAACCTAACTGTTGATGGAAATATTTTCTTCTCAGGAAATCTTGTTGCTACTGGTTATCAAGGATCTGCCGGTTTTCAAGGTAGTTTAGGATTCCAGGGTTCTGTTGGATTCCAAGGAAGCGATGGTTATACTGGTTCACTTGGAGCAACAGGATATCAAGGTTCAAATGGTTTCCAAGGATCAGTAGGTTTCCAAGGAAGTGTTGGTTTCCAAGGATCATTTGGAAATACTGGTTACCAAGGAAGTGCAGGGTTCCAGGGATCTGTTGGATTCCAAGGTAGCGTAGGATTCCAAGGCAGTGAAGGATTTCAGGGTTCTGTAGGTTTCCAGGGATCGGTAGGTTTTCAAGGTTCGGTGGGATTCCTAGGATCTGCTGGATTCCATGGAAGTAATGGATTCCAAGGATCGTTAGGTGACACTGGTTTCCAAGGTTCTGTAGGTTATACAGGTTCTTTTGGTGGTACAGGTTATGTAGGATCAATTGGTGCAACTGGTTATCAAGGGTCTTCTGGTGAGTCTGCTAGTGCAGGCTATCAAGGTTCTGTTGGTTATGGTGGATCGATAGGTTTCCAAGGATCTGTAGGTGATACAGGATACACAGGATCTGCAGGTGCAGCGGCTGCTGCAGGCTACCAGGGTTCTGTAGGATTTACAGGATCAATTGGTTCGATTGGTTTCCAAGGTTCTCAGGGCGGTAGTGGATATCAGGGGTCAGTTGGATTCCAGGGATCTGTAGGATTCCAAGGATCGGCAGGATTCCAGGGATCCGTTGGTTTTCAAGGTAGTGTAGGATTCCAGGGATCTGCTGGGTTCCAAGGTAGTGTTGGATTCCAGGGCTCGGTTGGATTCCAGGGATCCGTAGGATTCCAAGGATCGTTTGGAGACACTGGTTATCAGGGTTCTGTTGGCTTCCAGGGATCATCAGGATTTCAAGGTAGCGTAGGATTCCAAGGATCATCAGGATTCCAAGGTAGCGTAGGATATCAAGGTTCTGTAGGGTTCCAAGGATCTGTTGGTTATCAAGGATCTTCTGGTTTCCAGGGATCAGTTGGATTCCAGGGAAGTGTTGGGTTTGATGGTTCTGTAGGGTTTCAAGGAAGCGTAGGTTTTCAAGGCTCGTTTGGTGATACAGGATATCAAGGAAGTGCTGGATTTCAGGGATCAGTTGGATTCCAAGGAAGTGTTGGATATCAAGGATCCGCAGGATTCCAAGGTTCCGTAGGGTTCCAGGGATCTGTAGGATTCCAAGGCTCATTTGGAAATACTGGTTACCAAGGTAGTGTTGGTTTCCAGGGATCCGTTGGTTTTCAAGGTAGTGTTGGATTCCAGGGATCAGTAGGATATCAGGGCTCAGTTGGATTTGAAGGATCAGTTGGATATCAAGGATCATCTGGGTTCCAAGGTAGTGTTGGATTCCAGGGATCAGTAGGATATCAGGGCTCAGTTGGATTTGAAGGATCAGTAGGTTTCCAAGGTTCCGTAGGGTTCCAGGGCTCATTTGGTGATACCGGTTACCAAGGAAGTGTAGGGTTCCAGGGAAGCGTAGGATTCCAAGGTAGTGTAGGATTTGTAGGATCGATCGGTAACACAGGATACACTGGATCAGCTGGTGCAGCAGCTGCTGCTGGATATCAGGGGTCTGTAGGATTTGAAGGTTCTGTTGGTTTCCAAGGTAGCATGGGTGCTACAGGATATCAAGGATCTTCTGGTGCTTCTGCTGGTGCAGGTTACCAGGGATCAGTTGGATTTACAGGTTCAATTGGATCTACAGGATTCCAAGGATCACAAGGTGGTTCTGGTTATCAAGGAAGTGTTGGCTTCCAAGGTTCAATTGGTTTCCAAGGGTCGGCAGGATTCAAAGGTAGTGTAGGCGATACAGGATTCCAGGGTAGTGTTGGCTTCCAAGGGTCACAAGGTAATAGTGGATTCCAAGGTTCAATAGGTTTTCAAGGAAGTGTTGGATTCCAAGGATCTCAAGGAAGCACTGGCTTCCAAGGTAGTGTTGGATATCAAGGATCAGTTGGATTTACTGGTAGCGTAGGATTCCAAGGTTCATTAGGAAATACTGGGTTCCAAGGTAGCATAGGTTTCCAAGGTTCACAGGGTAACTCTGGCTTCCTAGGAAGTGTAGGTTTCCAAGGATCACAAGGTAGTATTGGTTTTCAAGGTTCAGTTGGTTTTGGAGGAAGTGTAGGGTTCCAGGGATCTGTTGGTAGTGCTGGGTTCCAAGGCAGTGTAGGTTTTCAAGGATCACTAGGGAACACTGGATTCCAAGGATCACTAGGAGGTACTGGTTATCAAGGATCGGCAGGATTCCAAGGTAGTGTAGGCGATACAGGATTCCTAGGTAGTGTAGGTTTCCAAGGTTCTTTCGGTAGCACAGGTTACCAAGGATCTTCTGGTGCTTCTGCTGGTGCTGGTTATCAAGGATCTGCTGGTTATCAAGGTTCATTAGGATTCCAGGGATCATTGGGTGTTACTGGATATACTGGATCATCAGGACAATCTGGTACCGGTGGATATCAGGGTTCTACTGGTTTCCAAGGATCTGTTGGATTAACAGGTCCGATACCAGGTGCAAACCAACAAATTCTATTCAATGATAGTGGATATGCAAACACATCATCAAGATTGTATTTTAACAAAAACTCAAGCATTCTATATTTATTAAACCTTACAGGAAATACAGGTAATGTTGACTTCTCTAATACAGTTTCGTTCAATGTTCCAACAGGTAACACCATTACAAGACCTTCATATGCAAGCAACGGTAACATAAGATATAATATCGATAGTAATGTCCTTGAAGTATTTTCAACAGGTAATTGGACAACAGTTGGTGCATCACAAGGCTCATTGTCAGCAACAAGTATTTCTACTACTTCTCTTGCTTCTCAAAACATTACAGTTAACAATGGACTTAGTGTTGGTAACAACACAGTTAATACATCGATCAATGCTATATCGATGTTTTCAGGAAACAATTCAGCCAACTCGTTTATTTCTTATTACGAAATAAGTGTTGCAAACACAACAAGTAATTCCTACATTACACCACAAATAATATTCTCTGGTAATAATCTATCCAATGCTACCATTAACATGGTAGGTGGAAACACAACGTTAAATATTTCAAGTTATTCAATTACTTCATCTGGCGTTGTTACATTACAACTAGCTCAAAATACCAATTTTAACTTTACCACATTATTATATGGTACTGTCACTGGTGCCGACCGTGCATTTATTAACCAGAAAAACTTTATTATTACAAGTTTTCCTTCAGTAAATTCAATTACATATTCCATTCCTTATAATACGATTCAAATTAATAAAATTCAATCTGTAAATGGAATGATGACTTATTACACAATCAATCCTCATGGATTGTTTGCAAATGATACAGTATCAGTATATAATATTCCTACAACTATTAGTTCTGGTGCATTCAATGTAACAGGTGCTATTGTTAATACTGTTCCTTCAAATACATCATTTACAGTTTATAATAGCTCACTTGATTCATTATCACTTACTTTAAGTCAAACATTTTATGGTAGTTATATATCAGGAGCAGGATTACCTGTTACCATTACACTTACCACAACATCACCTGGTGGAACAGCAGGTTTGAATGTAAATGATACTGTAACAATTTCTGGAATTACAGGATTATACGGTAATGGAACGTGGAAGTACGGAACAAACTATGTCAACTTAAATGGAAGCTTTCCAGTACACTCTATCATCGACTCGATGAATTTTACCATACTTGTATACGTAGCTTCTAAATTTGCAAGTGTTACCACAGGACCATACACATTTACAGGAACAGGAGTTGCAGTAAGACAAGCAAAAAATATTGCAATTACAAATATTACAACTGCCGCTTATGCATCTATACCAGCTGTTGGAACAACACAAACAAGTAACGGTAACCTTACAATTTCCAATCCTGTTTATATTTCTGTTGGCAACTCGAGTGTAATCACAAAAGTAACACCACAATCAATCTTTGTTGGTGCCCTGACTGGTAACAACGTATACATAACACCTGGTGCAACGGTCTATAATAAAAGAGGTTCTGTTCTCCAGACAACTGTTGATGGAACTGGATTCTCTGTTGCAAGCTTGCTAGATTATGGTGGTTCCGTAGATCCTACAGCAGATCTTTACTTTGCAAATTCGAGTATAATTTCAGTTGGTAACGGTACACTACAAACAGTCGTTACGAGAGATACAGTTTCCACTACAAACTTGACTGCTGTTGGTCCATCTTCAAATGTGTTTATCAGCGGTAATTCAATTTCGGTTACTGATTATGCAACAGGCAATAGCACAATCATTAGTCCAAAATATGCTCTGTTCCCTGGAAGTATTACTGTTGGAACTGCTCTTGCAACAAACACAATTATTGACTCGGTAGGATCTTCCGGAAGTTATGGCCAAGTATTGACTACAGATGGCAATGTTGTAACATGGGGATCAGTCTCCAGTGGAAGTGGTGTAACACTTACATACTCAAATACTCCACCATCAAGTCCATCTGCAAACACACTTTGGTGGAATACTGATACTGGATCGTTGTATGTATACTACACAGATCCAAATGGAAGCCAATGGGTCCAGGCTGTTGTAACAGATATTAATGGTAACAACGTTGCTGTTGGAAATACAACAAACAATGGTGGAATATTATACAACAGTAATGGATATTTGGGTGTGTGGAGCAATACTAATTTCTTTACAGCACCCACCAACCAAGGTCCTTATTTTACAAATATAAACAATGACTCTGGCACAGAAGATTATTATTTGCTTCCAGGACAAATTGCATCTGGTGGTCTTGGAATAGGTTATAAGACAAGTGGAAATGGTTCTACTGTACTTAATATAGGACCAACTTATTTCCACAATTTAACTTCTGCACCATTTAATCTAGTTACTTTTGTTTATGGAAATCCTGCTAACACCGATATTGATTTAACAGGTATACATCCTTATCAAGGTTCATTTAATTATCTTTTATGTGATATTACTGTTTTTGGCCAATATATTGCCAATACATATGCAGCTCAATTAACATCTGGATCATCATCTTCAAACCAATCACATCTTTATAAGAAATTTACTCAGGGTGTATGGTATAACGATAGTAATGTATATTCTCTTGAAGGTGGAGTTGTAACAGCTTCATATAATGGAGATTCAACTAATTTCCCTGCTGGTGCTATCAATGCTGCAAAAGTATTGTTGGTTGCAGGAGCTAACACGTTTAGTTTAAGATTGATCAATAGAACAAGTCCTGCAGTACAATCCGCTACTGGTTTTACGTTTACATTACAAACAACTTATGCTTGACAATAGGTGATAGAATGATTTTAGCAAACTACGACATTTATTATAACAACTATAAAATACATATAACTTTTGCTGAAAAAAGTAAAAATTTAATACAAACAATTGTTCGCAACCCAAACATAGATCATGGTTTTGCTTATTTTATACCATATGATCCAAATCAATTGAATATATATGATTCACAAGCCGTAGAACAATACGTGACCAACCATCCTCAATTTATTTTTTGTTTCAATAGTGCTGTAGCTAAATTTCCTTACGTAGAATAAATATTAAAAAAGGCAATTGTATAATAAAAGATGTCATTAAATTTTCCTAGTAGTCCCGCAAATAATCAGTTATATACTAATCCTATTACAGGAAGAGTGTATATCTATAACAATGTCTATCAGACATGGTCTACTAATCCATCTAGTGCTGTGGGATTTCAAGGATCAGTAGGTTCTCCTGGTTATCAGGGTTCTGTTGGTTACCAAGGTTCTGTTGGATATCAAGGATCAACATCTTTTGGTGGTTATCAAGGATCCGTAGGATTTCAAGGAAGTCTAGGTTTCCAAGGACCAGCAGGTTATCAGGGATCTTTAGGGTCTACAGGGTTTCAAGGATCTCAAGGGTCAACAGGATATCAGGGATCTGCAGGTGCAGCGGCCGCTGCAGGATATCAAGGATCTGTAGGATTCCAGGGATCTATTGGTACTACAGGTTTTCAAGGTTCTTTTGGTAGCACAGGTTATACAGGATCTGGGGGTTCTGGATATCAGGGATCAGTTGGATATCAAGGTAGTTTGGGTTTTCAAGGATCTCAAGGTAACATTGGATATCAAGGATCTTCAGGGGCTTCTTCGGGAGCTGGTTACCAAGGATCTGTAGGTTTCCAAGGTTCTGCAGGTGTTGCAGGTGCATCAACAAGTTCCGTGAGACAGGCATTTACAGGTAACGGAACAAACACAACCTTTACTGTTGTTGGTGGATATAATCCTGGTGGCCTTGATGTATTCTTGAACGGTGTAAAGTTAAATCCAAACGAAGTAGATACATCATCTGGAACAACATTTAATATATCAACAGCTCCTCCGACAGGTGCTGTTGTTGAAGCATTGAGTACGTTTGGTGCATTCAATTCATCACAATATGTCAATACAACAGCAAATTATACTGTATCTGGCAATCTTATTCTCAATGGAATAACAACACATGGATACAATGGTGGTGTTGATGCTTCTATAATTTTCCCTAACCACAACGATAGGGGTGGTGGTGGAGCAGGTAACTACTATAACGACTTTATGCGTGCTTCTGCAGGCAATGGTGCCAATGGTATGTGGTTTAGAACCAACTATAATGGCGACCTTCAATTTATTAGAAGTGACTACGGAGCTGCATTATTATATTTGACTCAGGCTGGTATATTGACAGTTGGTGGAGGTAACGCTTCTGCATCCAACTCACAATCAGATGGTACAGCCAATTTTATTCAATTGAACAATAACAACAGTCAGATCTATGATGATGGTAGCTTCCATATCCATTCGAGAAATTCTGGTCAAACACTTTGGATTAATACAAACAATGGTAATATAGCTTTAGGTAACCAAGCAATTGCAGGGGGTTCTGCTGCTTCTGGTATTACTATGGGCTCTTCTACAACCCAAAAAGCTTATGTTAGCATTTATGGTAGCAAAACATACTCAATTGGCTCCTATGGATATTTGGCGCAAACTGGCGCAGGTACAGGTAGCAGTACAACTGCTCCTTTTAGTTTATATTGTGACAACCGTATTCAAGCATCAGAAGTTGATGCTACATCAGATGAGCGTGCTAAGAATATTCAAGGTGTTATACCTTTAGAAACTGCTGTTAACTTTGTTAAGAATGTAGATGGTATTCACTATACTTGGAATACAGAAGCAGTAGAACACGATGATCAAGGATTAAAAGCGGGATTTGGCGCACAATCAGTTCATAAAGCTGGTTTTGATCATATGATTGGCGCTATTCCAAATGAAAAAATGAAACAGCAAACTGATGAAGACGGTTGGGTTCACCCAGAAGGTTTTCAATTGACAATGGGATACAATCAAGCGATTGCATATCATCATGAAGTTATTAAATATCTTCTAAATAAGATTGAAAAGTTGGAAGAAGATATAAAAGTCCTAAAGGAATCTAAGTAATGGCACAGAATCTAAACTTAGGTCTGTTGGGACAATATATAAATGTGACATCTAATTCTGTTGCATTTACATCAAACATAGTAATTAGTACTAACTCGAGTTTGATTGCAAATGGAAGTACAGGATCTGCAGGTCAAGTTCTTACTTCTAACGGAGCAAGTGTTTACTGGGCTAATACAGGATCAAGTTCAGGTGGTATAACAACTGGTAAGGCAATTGCAATATCAATGATTTTTGGAGGATAAAGGTTATATATGGCTAACCCAAATATAGTAAACGTAGCAAATATTTACGGCAACACTAATACGCTTGCTGTCAGTACGGTTGCAGCCAACCTTGTTGCTAATCCAGCATCTTCTTCTACTGTATACAAAATTAATATGCTTTCAGTTGCAAATATCAATACGTTTGCATCTGCTGTTACTGTTAACGTACAGATTAACCAATCAGGTACACTGACAGCAATTGCACAAAACGTTGTTGTTCCTGCAAACGCGACACTAATTATTATTGGTAGGGATACACCGTTATACTTGACTGAAAATACATCAATTCAAATGACTGCTGGTGCAAATACATCACTTGCAGCAATAACAAGTTATGAGCAGATAAGCTAATGTCAAGAGTAAGACTTGGTGGTGGCGTCTCGGGTGTATACAATGTACCTTCATCAAACGTTGCTAGTGGTATCTGGACACTAAGAGATAATGAAGATTACAAGAGAGTAGGTCAATGGCCTACTGCATCACCTGCGATAAATTTTGTCAATGCGACAATATTGATTGTTGGTGGTGGAGCTGGAGGTGGTGGCTGGACATCAAACTGGTCTGGTGGTGGAGGTGGTGCAGGTGGTGTTGTTTATAATACCAACGTTGGTATTCCTGTTACAAACTATGTTGTTACTGTCGGTGCTGGAGGTTCTGGTGGAACAGGTGGTAGTGTAGGAACAAACGGATCAAACTCTTATATAATTGGTAATTTTTCTTTGACTGCATTGGGCGGCGGTGGTGGTGGAGCAAGTGCTAATGGTATCGCAGGTGGATCTGGCGGTGGTGGCGGTGGTGCTGGCCCTGGATTAACTGAATTTGGAGGTCTTTCGACTCAAAGTTCTATATTTGGATATGGTTTTGGAAATCCAGGTGGAACAAGTAACTCAACAACCTATAACGCAGGTGGAGGAGGAGGTGCAGGTGCAAACGGAAACAATGCAAATACACTGACTGGTGGTACTGGTGGTGCTGGTCTTGCATATAACTTTGCAAACGGAACAAGTATCTACTATGCAGGTGGTGGCGGTGGAGCAGGTGTAAACAATACAATCATTGTTGCTGGTGGTCTTGGTGGAGGAGGAAACTCTGCTAACCAATCTGTTTCATCTACTGCAGGTGGTGTAAACCTTGGTGGTGGTGGAGGTGGGGGAGGTTTTTCTACCGCACGTGGAAATGGTAACACCGGTGGGTCAGGTGTTGTTGTTGTTTCATATCCTCTTCCTCAATATTGGAGAGGCGGAACCGTAACCAACAATAATGGAACAAACGTTGTCCATACATTCACATCATCAGGATCACTTACTGCTCTTCCTACACCAATCGATACATATCAACCTTATAATACTCTTTTATTCCATGCTGATGGTACAGTTGGTTCTAATAATAGTTTTGTTACTGATAGTAGTGTAAGTACATATATTCCATTTCCAAATACATATAGTTATTATTTTGCAGGATTGTCTTCTGGTGGTGGTGGTAACATATGGTTACAGGCACCTACAATAAGTTCTATAGCTATTGGAACAGGTGCATTTACCGCTGAGTGCTGGGTATATCCAACTTATCCTTCTGGAACCTATTCAACATCCCCATATAAATCAACATTGTTCTTCTTGGGACCAGCAAGTGGATCAGGTTATCTTAACCTCTATATTGCAAACACAGGACAGGTTGTATATGGACGTTCTGGAACAACAACATTGACCACAACAGGTACAGTTCCTTTCAACCAGTGGACACATATTGCTGTAAGTAGAACAGGTAATACAACAAACGTTTATTTGAATGGATCAAATTCTGCAACATCAACTACTGATACGTCAAGTTTTAGCACTGCAACTAATTTTTATTTGGGTGGTGATGGTTTACTTGGAGATAGTTGGGGTGGATATATTTCTAATTTTAGACTTGTCAATGGTGTTGGGTTATATTCTAATAATTTTACTCCCTCAACAACACCTCTCACCGCTGTGCCAAATACATTCATATTGACAGCACAATCACCCGGTTTTGTTGATAATAGCAATAATGGTTTTGTATTCAACAACCCTACTGTTGGAGCATCAGTCAGTGTTTCTGCTGGTGGTCTTCCTGTTACAAAAGCTGGAAACACCTATTTAAGTACATTCACACCGACTTCAACAACTGGTTGGAGTAATTATTTTAACGGAACAGGTGGTTTTTCCACATCTGGAGCCAACTTAGCATTCCAAGGATTGAACTTTACAATTGAAGCATGGGTGTATCCAACAACAATTTCTACAGGTTTCTCAATCTATGATCAAAGAGCCTCCGCATACACAACAGCTGGTTTGTATGCTTACTTGACAAGCAATGGAACTTTAGCAATTAGAACAAACGACAATACTCAATACAATGGCTCTATAATAGCTCCTCTTAACCAATGGTCTCATGTTGCTGTTACAAAAAATAGTGGAATTATATCACTATGGGTTAATGGACAATTATCAAATACTATATCATATAGCACAACATTGTCAGATTCATCAACCAACTATATTGGAAGAACAACAGACAATAACGCAGCATATGCAGCGAACGGATATATAAGCAACTTGAGAGTAATCAATGGTACATCTCTTTATAATTCCAACTTTACTCCACCCACATCCACACTAACAGCTGTTTCCAATACCATATTGTTAACTTCTCAATCAAATCAATTTGTTGATAATTCCCAATTGCAAAATCCTCTTACAGTAATTGGAACACCTCGAGTAGTAGCATTCTCTCCATTTAACCCATCATCTGTTTATTCCAATACTATCAATGGTGGCAGTATTAGTTTTGATAATACTGCATTCATGGCAATAAGTGGAAATAATAACTTTAACTTTACTTCGAATAGTTTGACTTTTGAATGTTGGGTATATACAACATCTAATACTGCTACACAATCGATTATTTCATGTGTAAACACTGGTCAAACAACTGGCTATGAGATGACATTGAATAGTACAGGAAACGTAGTAATCAATGCCTATATACCATCAAGTTATACAGCATCTGGTGGTTTTGTTCAGCAAAACCAATGGAATCATATAGCATATGTGATATCTTCTGGAACCAACTATTTGTTTATTAATGGCGTATCGCAACCACTCTCAAATAATATTCCTTCATCAGAATTTAATGCTAACATTAATCCAATGTTTATTGGAAGTGTTTCTTATACACAGACAGAAAAATTTAATGGATATATTTCTGGATTGAGATTATCTAACACTGCATTTTATACATCTAACTTTACTCCAAATACAGGACCACTACCAACTACAGCAAATAGTGTATTGGTAATTAACGGTTCAAGTCCAGGATTAATTGATAATACTCAAAAGAACACGATTTACACTTTTGGAAATGTTGTAATATCCAATACACAGAGTCAATTTGGAGGAACTAGTCTTTATTTTTATGGACCAGGAGGAACAAATTTAGGTAACACATATGCAATGATACCATACTCTCCTTACATTAACCTTTCTAGTTCAAATAATTTTACAGTAGAATGTTGGTTTAATACATCAAACTCTGTTGCTTCACAAGCAGCAATTATCACAAAGGGTATGGGTTCATCAACAACAGGATCATATGCTGCATATCTTAACAACAACAAAATAAATTTTGCATTGGGGGATGAAACATCAACAAATATTGCTGCTTCATATACATATCCTACTGCAATTGCAAACAACACGTGGTATCATATTGCAATAGAAAGAAATGGTGCTAACGCATATTTCTTCGTTAATGGTAGTTTGGTAAGTACTGCTGCAATAACAACATTTACAATGGTTGATGGAGGTTCTCCGTTGACATTAGGAACAATGTATCCACCATACCAATATTACCAAGGTTACATTGATGAAGTAAGAATTACCAAAGGTATAACAAGATATACTGCTAACTTCACACCTTCTAGCACATCGTTTGTTAATACATAAAGGATGTAAAAGATATGTCACATTTTGCACGAGTTGATAATGTTGGTATAGTAACAGAAGTAATTGTTGCAGAACAAGACTTTATTGATTCTGGTGCTGTTGGTGATCCTTCCCAATGGATCCAGACAAGCTATAATACAAGAGGTGGAGTCCATTTGCTTGGAGGAACTCCTCTTCGAAAAAATTATGCAGGTGTTGGATACACATATAGTAGCACATTAGATGCTTTTATTCCACCAAAACCATATGTTAGTTGGATTCTCGATCAAATTACATGTCTTTGGGAACCACCTATTCCTTATCCATCTGATGGAAACTCTTATGTATGGGATGAACCTTCGTTGTCTTGGAAACAAGTCACTTCTTGATGGTTTTATAAATATAAACAAATTGAGAATCATTATGGCTGACAGCAAACAAAAATCAAACATTAAATTACCTAATTTCTTAGACTTTGCTAAGATTGACCCTGCTGTCAAATCAAAGGTTATTGCCGAACGTGTTGTTTCACACGAAAAGAAACTCAATGAGCAAGCTCTGTTAGAAAGAATGACAGAGTCTCTCAGCAAAGCATCTGGTAAAGATCTAAAGACAGAGTTTAAAGAAACATATTTTAAACCAATTCCTGAACCTATACTAGAACTTGCTCCTGTAATTGTTGAAGATGTAAAACAACAACCTGAATTGGTAAAAGTAAAGACAGTCGAGCAAATAAATGAAGATGTTTCTGCAATTCCTCCTCTTCCTGAACTTCCTGTCAACAATATTGTAAACCCCGAAGTAATCAAGTTATCTGTTGCAAAGCAAACAAACATCCAACAAGTAGCAGATACAATTCCCAATTCCATGCAAAAAGAATTGGATATAATTAAAAAGTCTATAGCAGATTTTCATAGATTTGCTCAAAGACATTCACAGCTTGGTGGAGGTGGTGCAGGAAGTGTCGATGAATTAACATTTCACACAGTTCAGGTAAC
>Ga0164296_1003847_pt1 | contig 13940 bp, 10 predicted proteins | sample GEODES057metaG_FD_113533 | JGI IMG/M metagenome (GOLD analysis project Ga0164296, IMG submission 113533) | Dystrophic lake water microbial communities from Trout Bog Lake, Wisconsin, USA - GEODES057 metaG | ecosystem: Environmental > Aquatic > Freshwater > Lake | place: USA: Trout Bog Lake...
CTGGGCCGAGGCCGTGGAGACGGCGGAAGAGGTATTCGATGATGAATCCGACGATCTGCGCGCAGCTGTCGGCGAAGGCCGCACATGCGTCGGCCGTGGCCGCTGGCAGGGTAATGGGGGGCGTCGTCGGGGAATTCATGGTTCGTTCTCTACCCCGGAGGGCAGAGGCTGGGCAACGGAAAACTATCCTCATCCACCGAAATAACGGAGATTAATCTTAGATAATGACATGGCCTACCAGCGCGCGGGAGAGGTGCCGAGGGGTTCGGCGGGGCCGTTCCAGCGGGCGGGGGTGGCGGTGAGCTGGGCGGCGTGGCGGACGGCGGTGATGGAGCCGTGGGTTTCGAGGAGGTCGGGGATGTCGGCGAGGGTCTGGTCCGGGGTGGCGAGGCCGTCGGGCAGGCGGCCGAGGGAGCGGAGCCATTTGGCGGTGGCGGCGAGGGAGACGCGGACGCGCCAGGTGCCGCCTTCGGTGGCGCGGCGGAGGAGGGCGGCCTGGGTGCCGAAGGCGAGGAGTTGGCCGGAGGCGTGGTCGAGGGCCTGGCAGGGCAGGGCTTTGGGGCCGGGCTTGCCGGTGGCTTCGGCTTCGGCGTGGTTGAAGCCGGTGGCGGTCTGCACGAGGCTGTCGAAGCCGCGCTTGCCGCCCCAGGGGCCGGTTTCGCCGTAGGCGGAGAGGGTGGCGATGACGATTCCGGGGCGGAGGGCGGCGATGGTTTCGGGGGAGAAGCCGCGGGCGGCGAGGGCGCCGGGGCGGTAGGATTGGGAGAAGACGTCGGCGTTGGCGATGAGGGCGCGGAGGGCGGATTGGCCGGAGGGGGTGTTGAGGTCGAGCTCGGCGGCGCGTTTGCCGCGGCCGGTGTCGGTGATGAGGCGGGGGAAGTTGGGCACGCCGGGGCCGGAGATGTGCAGCACGTCGGCGCCGTGGGCGGCCAAAGTGCGGGCGGCGACGGGGCCGGCGATGACGCGGGTGAGGTCGAGGATGCGCAGGCCGGCGAGGGGTCGGTCGGCGGCGGGGGGGAGCGGGGTGGGCGGCGCGTCGGCGATGCGCTCGAGGATGACGGGGTGGTCGGCGATGTGGGCGGCGTGGGGGTGGGCGTCCCATTCCGCGAAGGTTCGCATGGCGGCGACGCACATGTTGGCGGATGTGGCGGCGGTTTCGAAGTCGGTGGCGGTCCAGCGCAGGAGGGCTTGGGCGACCGCGGTTTTTTCGCCGGGGCAGTCGAGGAGCTTGAGGATGCCGGCGCGGTGGTGGGGGAAATTGGTGTGCAGGCGGACCCAGCCGCCGTCGCCGCATTGGTAGGTGCCGGCGATGGGGTCCCACATTTCGGCGGGGGGGGAGGAGGCGTCGCGGAGGTAGTGCTCGCTGCGGAATTCGGCGGCGGCGTGGCGGAGGGGGACGGTGACGGTCTGACGTCTGCCGGTGCGGTGGCGGTGGATTTCGGCGGCGGCGAGGCCGGCGGCGCCGATGCTGGCGGCGGCGGCGGCGTCGACGCGGAAGCTGGTGGGGAGGACGGGCTCGGGGCCGGTGAGAGAGAGGTTGGGCAGGGCGGCAGGGTCGAGGCCGGCGTGGGACCAGAGATCGGCGGCGATGGCGGAAATGGTCATGAGGCGACTGTCCTTCCCGGAGAGCCAACCGCATGGAACGAAACGCGCGGGCAGACAAGGCCGAAGCCGGTCGATGGGCGATATCAGCCGGTGGCGTGGGGGGCGGGGCCGCTGATGCGGGTGTGAATGGCCTGCAGGAGAAGGGCCAGGAAGGTGAACAGGCTGGCGACGTAGAGGGGCGCGCGTGGATCGGTGGTGAGGTCGCGGGCGAGGCCGGCGAGCGGCGGGAGGGCGGACATCGCGGTGTAGTAGATTGTCCAGAACACGCCCATGGCGAGCGCGCGCTCTTCCGCCCGCAGCCGGGCGCCAACGAGGGCGAACTGCGGGCCGGCGGCGATGCAGATGGCCAGGCTGCTGGCGATCAGAAGCGGCACTGGCGGATAGCCGAGCGCCAGGGCGACCGGTGCCGCGGCGGAGAGTACGACGGCGAGCAGTATGCCCGCGCGGTCTCCGATGGTCCGCGTCAGAAGCCAGGCGCCGAAGGGCGTGGCCGGGACGCCGGCGAAGGCGAACAGGCTGGTGAGGCTGGTTGCCTGGGGGAGCGACAGGCCCTGTGCGATAAAGAATGGTGGATAGAAGCCGAAGATGACGGCCACTCCGACATTCTCGAGGGCCCAGACAAGCGAGATCAGGAGCAGGGGCGTCCAGGAGGCGCGATCGAGGGTGAAGGGGGATGCGCCGAGCGCCGCTGGACGTGGGTCCTTCGGCGGCAGTGCCGCCGCCGCGACGATCCCGGCGGTGGCGCAGAGGACCGCCGAGACGGCGAATGCGAGGCGCCAAGGCCCCAGCAGCGGCAATCCGGCCAGGGCGATGCCGATGCCGGTGCCATAGCCGGCGATGAAGGTGCCCATGACCGCGCCGAGATACCTGGGAGGCGTGAGGTCGATGATGATTTTCGGCAGCACCACGGTGACGAGCACATTGCCGGCGCCGGCGACGATGCGGCCGGCGAGCAGCATGGGATAGCCGGCGGCAAGGGCCATCATCACGGCGCCGAGCGTCAGCAGCGAGAAGGCCGCCAGGACCATGCGCCGCTCGCCGAGGCGGGTGAGCAGCCAGCTGCCGGGGAAGGCGACCACGACGCCCGATACCGAATAGGCGCCGATGAGCGTGCCCAGCGAGACGTAGGCCAGGGCCAGGCCCTCGACCAGGGCCGGGCCGACGGCGGCGACCGACTGAAATTGGATCGCCGAGGTGATGCGCGCGACGATGATCGTGGCAACGATGAACAGGATGCGGGTCGGCATGGCCCAAGGCTCCGGTCTGGATCTTTGCATATGCGGGCGCGACGTGACTGGCGGAGGGACCGCCAGTCGCGCGCGGCGCTATACCAAGGCTCGCTGATCGCGACCCATGGTATCAGTCTTGGTTTCGCGCGCCGCCGCCCACCAACCCGGCGCGCATATCAGAACCCGTTGATCGTGGCGGAGTCACGATCAACGGGTTCTGATATTACCCGGCCTGGAAGTAGACCTTGTTGACGATCTTCCAGGCGCCGTCGAAGCGGGCGAGGTTGAAGTGGTCGATGAAGGCCATGCCCCAGAAATTGTCCTCGGCCACCACGACGGTCGCGATGTCACCGTTCTGGACGATCGAGGCGATCTGGGTGCGGCATTCCGGGCCGGTGGGTTTTTCGGCGATGAGATCGATCATCTGCTGTAGTGTCACGTCGGCCCTCTCGCCATTGAGCATGCCGTATATCCAGGCATCCTTGTGAAAGGCGGCGTTGAACTTGGCGGCGCTGCCCTCGCGGCAGGCCTCGAAATAGAGGGTCACGGTGGCGGTGATGGCGCGCAGGTCGTCGATCGTTTGGGACAAGGACGATGCTCCCATTAGGTTGCGTGTTTGGTGACTTTCCGGCGCAGGGGGCGCTGGATTACTGGACTGTAGTGGCGCGGAGGCCGTAAGGTCTTTGGCAAGACCCTGAATAATCCTGACGGTGGGAGGGCGTTCGTGCCGCGCGATGGCGAGCCGCTGCTTCTCGGCCCTTACCGGCTGGATCTCGGAGAACGCCGGCTGACCCGCGACGGCGCCGAATTGAGATTGGGCGGCCGGGCGTTCGATGTGCTCGCCGCTCTTGCGTCAGCCGCCGGTGTGACGCTCAGCAAGGGGGAACTGCTCGATACGGTCTGGCCGGGGACGATCGTTGGCGAGAATACGCTGCAGGTGCAGATATCCGCGCTGCGCAAGCTGCTCGGGGAGGACTGGATCGTCACCATTCCCGGCCGCGGCTACCGCCTCGTTGCTCCGGCACGACCGACATTGCCGCGCCCATCCGAAGTGCCATCGCTCGTCGTGCTGCCATTCGCCAATATCGGTGAGGGTCGCGGGCAGGAATACTTTGCCGACGGCATCGTTGGAGAGATCACGACGGCCCTGTCTCGCATCGGAGGGTTGTTCGTCATCTCGCGCAGCTCCGCGTTCACCTATAAGGGCCGGGCGGTCGACGTGCGGACTGTCGGCGAGGAACTGGGCGTGCGCTATGTCATCGAAGGGAGCGTGCGCCAGGACGCGGGGAAGGTGCGGATTGCCTGCCAGCTCATCGATGCGGCGAGCGCGTCTCATCTTTGGGCCGAGCGCTTCGATGGCCTGCTGACCGATGTTTTCGACCTGCAGGATCGTATCGCCGGGCGCATCGCCGGGGCGATCGAGCCGACGCTCCGGCGGGCGGAGATTTCGCGGGCGTTGGTCAAGCCGACGTTGAGCCTCGATGCCTATGATTGCTATCTCCGGGCGTTGCATCGGTTTGACCATTTGACTCCCGAGAACCTGCGCGAGGCTGTACGGTTCATTCGGCGGGCAATCGATATCGACCCTGATTTCGCGGTGGCGAAGGCTGGGTTCGGCTGGCTGATCGGGGCCATGTGGGATATCGGGCTGCTATGCCACGAGAGCCAGGAAATCTGCGAGGCTGTCCGGCTGGCGCGGGAAGCGATCGCCAACACGCAAGACGACCCGACGGTTCTGCGTTTCGCAGGGCATGTCATCGCCAAACTTGGGCTCGACATACCGGCCGGACGGGCCGCGCTGGACCGGGCGCTGATGCTCAATCCGAATTCCGCCCAGGTGCTGGCGAGCAGCGCATGGGTGCGGATCTATGCCGGGGATTGGGCGGGCGCCCGCGAGGAGTTCGACCGGGCGATGAGGCTGGGGCCGCGCGATCCGCAACTGGTGTACGCGTTCATGGGGAAATCCATTGCGCTGGCGGAGCTTGGTGACCTGGCACAGGCCCAGGCGCTGATGCGCCAGTCCATGGCCTTGGGCCGTGGCCGGGCGTATGGCCGTACGCAGTTGATCTATCTCCTTGTATCGGCGGGCGAGATCGACGCGGCGCGGAGCGAGGCGCGGGCGCTGCTTGCCGATGACCCGAGCTTCACGATTGCCGATGCGGCCATTCGGCACCTCTGCTTCACCCCTGCCTATCGCGAACGCCGTCTGGCCGCATACCGAGCGGCGGGGTTGCCGGAATAGGGGCGATTGTGTGTGGCCAATTCCGCCGGGACTGCCGGTGTTGCGAAATCGGCGGGGCAACCTGGAGCGGGGGCGCGTTGCGCCGTGTCGCCAGTGTGCGATCATGCGGCGTGAACGCGCCCGTCACCGTGGAATGGGCGGCATAGACCCACTGGGGAGGCAACGAGGCCAATGAACGCTTTCAAGACCGCGCTCAAAGCGGGAAAAACCGTCGTCGGGACGGCCGGGGCGCCGAATGTCGACAACGCGATGCTGGCCGATGCCGGCTTCGACTTCCTGCTGTTCGATACGCAGCACTCGCCCTGGGAGCTGAAGCAGCTCGGCCCCTGCATGGCGTCGATGAAGGGCAAGAAGGCGGCGCCGATGGTGCGGGTCAGCGCCAACCAGCCGGACCAGATCTGCTTCGCGCTGGATGGCGGGGCGCGCGGCATCGTGGTGCCGATGGTGAATACGCGGGCGCAGGCCGAGGCGGTGGTGAGCGCGTGCCGCTACTTCCCCGCAGGGACGCGCAGCAACGCCGGGCAGCGCGGCGAGTGGGGCGAGTTCAAGAGCTATCGTGAGTATATGGACACGGTGAACGACGGCCTGGTGATCGCGCCGATGATCGAGACCAACCAGTCGCTGGACAACCTCGACGCGATCGCCTCGGTGCCCGGCGTCGACGTGCTGCTGATCGGGCCGTCGGACCTGTCGATCGAACTGGGCGTGCCGCTCGATTATTCGTGCGCGGTCTATCAGAAGGCGCTCGACAAGATCGCGGCGGCGGCGGCGAAGAACGGGATCGCGGCGGGAATGTATTTCATTCCGCCGGAGATCGAGGCGAACTTCTTTGTGCAGAAGGGGTTCAAGTTCTTCACCATGCCGTGGGCGCCCTGGGCGACGGCGGGGATCAAGAACGCGCTGGGTGGGATTCAGCGGTAATGACGTTGGGCGCCAGTGTTCTGGCGCCCAATGACTACAGATTAACTTGTTCCGAAAGTTATTCAAAATTGAGAAAATGACGGCGACGAGGCCAGCGGTTCAGAGTCCGAGCAGTCAGAAATCCGATTCTTCGAGAGGGGTAAGGCGATTGCTCGGCTTCGATCTGCATACCTGGGAGCAACTGATGCTATGGTCGCTGGCCATAGCCGGTGTGTTTGCGCTTGCGGTTTTTGGAACGACGCGTGCCGTCGTCGTTTTGCAGAGGCATGAAACGGCGGCGGCGAATAAAGAGCTTGAAGAGTATAAACTGTCAGTTGAAGGAAAAGTAGCCGATGCCAAGAAAGAAGGCATCGAGGCCGGGAGGATTGCGGGAAATGCATTAGTCCGGCAAGCGGAACTGGAAAGGGAAACGGCCCGGTTAGCTGCCGAAGCGGAGGCATCGAAGGCGCAGACAGCAATAGCACAGGCTGATGCGGCTAGAGCAAATGAGCGCACTGCGGCGCTGGCCGTGGAACTGGAGGCAGCCCGTGTCGAAACGGCCCGAGCGGATGCAATTCTTTTGCAGGAGCAACGGTTGAATGCACGAGAAAGGATGCGGCTTGCGCGGTTGGAGCGTGCAGTGCTCCCACGTGTTATTCCGCCTGAGGCTTGGAGTACGCTTGTTCCGTTGCTCAGCGGTCTGGGGCCGGTCAACATTGCAATTTCGCAAGGGCGTGAGCCGCGTGGCTTAGGTTTGCAATTCTTGATGCTATTCCAGCAGGCGGGGATCATGGGCCGCCTTATTTGGCTTCCAACACCGACCCCGCCAGCCGATCCGCAGGGCGGAGTGACAATGATCGCAAGCGGCGAGGTCGGAGAACGAATAGCGCGGCTCTTGTGGACTACCGCAGGGTACGCTGGCGGTGTACTCACCGGGAACATTCGCCCGATAGGCCTTGAGGCGGTTCCTCTGGACGAGAACACTCTCGTCATTGGAGAAAACGACGCGGCGATGCAAGCAACTCCAGGACAGGACGGCGAAGGTGTGGATGAGAATGGACGTCCGGTTCCGATGCCGCGATAGCATGGCACTGATGGTCAAGGTTCAAGGCATGGGGAATCGTTCTCAGTGAGGCTGGCGAGCGGAACGAGGATTGGGTTCATCCTGGGTTTGCTTTTATTGTCCGCTGCCGAAACCGACCAAGGCGGGATGCCGAATGATTATCTGCGGCATTCCCAAACAGAAAATTTCGATCCGAATAGACCACAAAACGTTTCCAAGACAGCAGCGTCCGTTCCAAGGAAGCAAAGTGCCGCACAGCAGCCTGCACCGAGTGCTTGCTATGAGGAGGAAAAGCCGGGTGAATGTGCCGCTAGGATCGTTCAGGAAGCGGTTGCCGAGTTTTCAAAATGGCAAACAATTGCAGCTGTCGGCAGCGCAATCGCTGCCATCCTCACCGCGATATTTCTGGTTGTTCAGTTGTGGCTCACTCGTCGTCAAGTGACGGCATCTGTCGATGCCGCAGGGGCTGCTGCCACTCAGGCGAGAGTCGCGGAGCAAACTATATCAGTTTTGGAGAGCCCTCATCTTTTCACAATCTGCAGTCATAATTTTATAGATGCTCTTTTTTACTATGAACTTTACGATAATCCCTCTAGTCCGAACGGATTTCGGGAAATTCCAACAGTGAAATTTCGCCTCAAGAACTACGGTAAGAGCCCAGCCATCTTGACCCAAATAGCCGCGTCGCTCTTCTCTGATTCTCGTATGCCTGAAGATCGAATAAAGCTGCGTCTGCCTCTCCCTGAAGAGACGACGATTGCGCCGAATAATGAGACTCCCCCGATAACTGTAGAGTGGTCGAATCCTGCCGAGCGGGTCACCCAACACGATTTTCGAGGAATGTTGAACGGAGATTATTATTTCTGGTTTGCGGGGTATGTTGTCTTCGAGGATGTCTTAGGTTTCGAGCACACGGTCCATTTTTGCTGGACGTATAGCCATGGCGTGCGTGCTTTTGAACCGGTCCCACGGAATCGTAACTATACCGAACGCAGAAGGATAGATCGCCCTCAGCCTGCTATTCAACCATCGACGGCGTGGTACCAAATTCGCGGGTCAGCCAAATGAAGCCCCATCAGGGAGCTATATTCGAAATTGAGCTTACATTTGATACCGGAACCCGTTGATCGTGACTCTTCTACGCTCATCGGGCTCTGGTATGCGCGCCAGGTTGGTGGGCGGCGGCGCGCGAACCCAAGACTGATACCGTGGGTCGCGATCAGCGAGCCTTGGTATTATTTCATAACATTAATTCAGCGCTTTATTGAAGGTTCCGACGAGATCGTCGGATTGCGGCTGATGGACGATGATCCAGCCAAGAGAAGTTGTGGGTTCCAAGGGCCTCTCGGCCCTTGGCCGGCGGAGCCTTTCTTGCCTTGGCCTTGCCTGGAGAGGTGCCGCTACTGCGCGAGGTCGTCGCCGTAGGCGCCGGACCAGGCGAACCAGTAGGCGAGGTTGCCGGGGAGGCGGGGGAGGGATTGGTTGTTGGGGCCGAGGAGGGCGTCTTCGGTGGGGGTCCAGGTGGTTCCGTCGGTGGATTTCAGGGTGGGGCCGTCGGCGGTGAAGGTGTGGCCGGTTCTGACGTAGGCGCGGACGGTTCGGGTGGTGGCGTCGCCGAGGAGGAGGACGTCGATGAGGCCGGCGCGGTCGTTGATGAGGGGGGTGGTGGCGAAGCGGGCGAGGGGCCAGGCGCGGCTGGCGCCGGGGGCGTGGAGGCCGAAGACGAGGTCTTTGGGTTTGAGGGTGGTGTTTTTTACGGCGGCGGGGAAGGCGAGGTAGGGGCTGGCGAAGTAGGCGGCGTAGGCGCCTTCGGAGGTGTAGTCGCGTTTGAAGCCGGTGTCGGGGGAGAGGACTTTGGTGGTGGGGTGGCGGGCTTGCCAGTCGGACCAGGAGGCGATGGTGAGGGGGAGCTGGGTGAGTTGGGCGCCGGAGCCGACGAGGCCGCCGAGGGCGGGGGTGCCGGTGAGTTGTTGCCAGAGGCTGTTGGTGGTGCGGTCGTACATGAGTTTGTTGGAGCGGTAGATGAGGCCGGAGGTGCCGAAGGTGAGTGCGGTGGGGGCGCCGGGGACGCGGCCGTCGTAGAGGATGGCGGCGTTGCAGAGGGTGCAATAGGCGAGGCTGACGGGGATGCCGCCGACGGTGTCGTTGGCCATTTCGTGCCAGTTGAGGATGCGTTCGGGGTAGGCGCGGATGTCGCCGTTGAGGGCGACGCCGAAGACGCGGTCGGTGGGGGTGAGGTAGGTGGCTTCGGCGGCTTGGATCATCTTGGGGTCGTCGAGGGCGGGGATGGCGTCGACGTTGACGCCGCCCCAGACGATTTCCTCGAAGCGGATGGCGCGGGGGACGTCGGGGGTGAGAAAGCGGCGGAATTTGGGGTCGAGGCCGCCGAAGAGATCTGTCAGCAGCTTTTCAAACCCGAGGTGTGGCTTGAACTCGGGATGGTCCTGTTGCCAGACCATCCAATCGCGAAAAGTTTCGCCGGGGCGGGCGCCGGTGAGTTTATGGAGGGCGTTGGGGAGGACCTTGTCGTCGTCGATGGGCAGCCAGAAGAGCATCTGGATGAGGCCGGGGACGGCGGCGAGGTCGCCGAGGTCGCCGAGCTGGTCGATGAGGGTGAGTTGTTGATCGGGCTCGGCGTCGAGGATGTCGCGGAGGAGCTTGTCGATTTCGGCGTCGTGGCCGGCGGCCTGGGCGCGGGTGGCGAGGGCTGCCAGCGCCAAGGTGAGGAGGATGCGGCGGCTCAGGCGTGGGCTGGTCCGCCGCATGGGGCTCATCCTTCGGTCTTGGGTGGGTCGGCGGGTTGGGCGCCCTTGGGGGCGGGGGTTTTCATCATGGTGCCGGTCATGGGGATGAAGAAGACGCCGACGTCTTTCTTGGAGTGGACCTTGCCGTCGGCGTCCTTGGTGTAGACGTAGAGGAACTGGCCGCGCTTGAAGGGCTGGCCGATGGGGATGAGCATGCGGCCGCCGGGCTTGAGCTGCTTGAAGAGCTCGGGGGGGGCGTATTGGGCGGCGCAGGTGACGATGATGATGTCGAAGCCGTCTTTCACTTCGGGCCAGCCGAAGTAGCCGTCGCCGACGCGGCTTTCGATGTTGTCGTAGCCGAGGGGAGCGAAGATCTTGCCGACGGCTTTGCCGAGGGGCTCGATGATTTCGATGGAGTAGGCGCGGGAGACGATGCGGGAGAGCAGCGAGCTCTGGAAGCCGGAGCCGGTGCCGATTTCGAGGGTGACGTCGCCGGGCTGGGGTTTGGCGACCTGGGTCATGTAGGCCTGGCCGAGGTAGTCGGAGAGGGCGGAGCCGTAGCCGAGAGCCCAGGGTTTGGGGTTGTCTTCGTAGGCGTCGGAGGGGGTGGGGGCGTGGCCTTCGTAGAGATAGTGGAAATATTCGCGGGGGACGGCGTCGAAGGCGGCCATGACGGCGGGGTCGGCGGAGCCGAGGCGTTCCTTGAGGTAGCTCTCGATGCGCTTGAGGGCGAGGGGCTTGCGCTTCTGGATGGCCTGGAAGTTGGCCTCGGTGATGGTCACGGGGCGGCCGGACTTGGCCATGGCGTCGACGAAGGCGTCGCGCGTCCAGGGGGTGGTGGCGGCTTGAGAGGGGGTGGCGAGGAGGGCGGGGGCTGCGGCCAGGAGGGCGCGGCGGGTCAGGATCGGGGACACTTCAGGTCTTTCGCGAGCTGGGGAAGGCGATGAGGCAGAGCACATACAGCAGGAGCGCGACGATAAGAACCCGGTCGTAACCGAATTGCAGGGCGGTGAGGTTGGCGAGCGGGGTGGAGACGACGGAGAAGGCGCCGTTGAGGCCCCAGGCCCAGGGCAGGAAGCTGCCGCTGCCCATGCGGCTGAGGCCGAGGGGGAAGGGCAGGCCGAGGGCGAGAGAGGCGGGTGCGACGAGGATCAGCACGATGGCGGCGCGGGCGAGCCAGGGGAGGTCGAGGGTGGCGAGCATCAGGGGTTGCAGGCCGGCCCAGAGGGCGATGCCCCAGATCAGCAGGATGGCGATGGCCCAGGCGATGGCCTGGCGGGGGGCGGTGACGAAGCGTTGCTCGAGCATGGAACCGAGGCCGGAGAAGATCAGCATGCCCGTCAGCACCAGGGCGAAGCCGGCGGTGCGGTCGTTCAGATAGAAGCTGGCGCGCTCGATGAGGTAGATTTCGAGGAAGAGGAAACCGAGGCCAAGCCCCGAGAAATAAAGGATAGCGCGGAGGACACCAGGGCCGCCGCGGAGGCGTCTGCCGCCGATCAGGGGGACGGCCAGGACGATGAGGGCGACGACGATGGCCTGGGCGAGGACGGCGAGGTTCACCAGCGGACCGATTTCCTGCTGGGGGAGGAGTTCGAGGCGGGCGAGGAGGAGGGCTGGGTTGTTGAGGCGGAGGACGGCGTAGAAGGCGGGGCGGTCGAGCGTGATGGGCGAGAGGTCGAACTCGCGGCCGCTTTCGGTGGGCTGGCCGCGCAGGACGGCTTCGGCTTCGTCGGCGATGGCGTCGTTGGCGCCTTCGGCTGACGTGACGGAGCCGGAGGCGAAGGAGACGGCGGGGAGGTCATTGTAGATGTTGGCGCGGGCGGCGGCGACATCGATGCCCGGGAAGTAGCTGATATCGAAGGATCGTTCGTCGGCGAACTGGCGGGCGCGGACGATCATCGCGGGGGGGAAAGGCGTGGCGGCGACGAGGACGCGGACGTTCCAGGCGGAGCGGAGGACGATGACGTGGGCGGAGGGGTCGGCGGTGCCGCGGGCGATCAGGCCGGCGCGGACGGTGGCGAGGAGGCGGATGGCGTAGGCGGGGAATTCGCGGATGGAGGCGGAGAGGGAGACGATGCCGTTGGGGGAGAGGGCGGCGAGGTAGGTGGCGATGGCCTCGGCGGTGTAGGCGGTGGTGTTGGCCTCGGCGGTGTCGAGGAAGTCGGCGGAGAGGTCGATGACGTCGTAGGGGCCGCCGGCGCGGGCGGCGGCGATGGGACTGTCGGGCAGGATGCGGGCGGGGACGGTGTTGGCGGGCGAGGGGCCGAGACCGTGGGCGAGGGCGTCGCGCAGGATGGGTTCGGGTTCGAGGGCGTCGATGGTGCGGACGCCGAGGGCGGCGAGTTCGGCGAGGCGGAAGCCGCCGGAGGTGCCGGCCAGGAGGACGCGGGCCTTGGGGCGGAGCATGTAGGGCAGGGCGGCGAGAGTGGCGCCGGCGTAGGAGGCGTCGGGCGCGGCGGATTTCGGCAGGGCGGCGAGGCGGTTGCCGTCTCTATAGAGCCCCAGGGCGGCGCCGGGGGTGCCGAAGCCAAGCAACGCGGCATTGTTCGAGATGTCGGTGTCGACGCGTTCCGTAAAGTCGTCGAGGAGCATGTAGAGGCCGCGGGGGGATTTGAGTTCGGCCACGGTCCGGCTGTCGGGGACGTGGAGGGGGGCGTAGATCGCCTTGTAGTCGTTGAAGCCGGCCTGGTTGTCGAGGAGAAGGAGGGCTTCGCTGGCGCCGAGGGTCAGGAGGGCGGCGAGGATGGCCGCCGGGGTGCGGCTGGGGAGGCTAGCGAGCGCGAGGGGGATGAGGAGGCAGGGGACGAGGAGGAAGGGGTGGACGACGCCCATGAGGGCCAGCGCGAGGAGGGCGCCGGCGCCGGCGCCGGTGAGGTCGAAGCCGTAGACGCGGCCGACTTCGCGGTCGTTCAGGACGAAGCAGAGGCTGATGTAGAGGCCGCCGAGGAAGAAGAAGGGGAGCAGGCAGAGATAGTAGAGAGCGATGTTCCAGAGCTGCGGTTCGATTGTGGCTTGATTCTGCAATTGCAGGGGGTTGAAGGGGTTTGTTGTGACAAAGCGGTAGCCGATGGCGGCGCTGAGGATGAGCAGCGGTGGGAGCCAGCGGAGCATCGTGGCGCCGTGGCGGGCGAAGAGGTCGCGGGCGAGGGCCATGACGACGCCGGAGAGGGCGAAGCCGGCGAGGACGATGGAGATGACCCAGTAGCCATACTCGGACCACTTGGCGACGGCGAAGTAGCGGGTGAGGGCGATCTCGTAGCCGACGGTGGCCATGGAGATGAGGAAGAGGGGCAGCATGTGGCCGCTGCGGGTCGGGGTGGCGCTGCTCATCGGCTGAGGCGGCGGGCGATGAAGTCGCGGATGAGGGCGTTGAAGCGGGCGGGTTCGTCGACGAAGAGGGCGTGGCCGACGTCGCGCCAGACGAGGCTTTCGGCGGAGGGGTGGTGGGCGGCGAGGTTTTCCGCCTGACCGGCGAATTTTGGGCGGACGAGGTAAAGGAGCGGTTTGCGGGTGGCGTAGACGGCCTCTTTCCAGAAGGAGCGGGGCACGGGGTAGGCGAGGAGGGCGTCGGCGGCGCGCTGGGGGAGGCGGAGCGCGGTGGCGGTCAGGCGGTCGAGCCAGGGCTGGGGCTGCGGGCGGGCGAACATGCCCTTGACGAAATTCCGCATCATGACCTCACGCGGCAGTTTGGGGCCGGGCTTCATCGGCTGTTTCGGCGGCGGTGGCGGGGGTTCCTCGCCGACGGAATTGTCGACCAGGATGAGGCCGGCGAGGCGGGCGTCGCCGCTGGTGTGGATGTAGGCCAGCGTGTCGAGCACGCCGAGGGACCAGGCGACGAGGAGCGGGGGCTCGGGGGGAAGGTTGGCGAGGAGGTCGGCGATGTCCTGGCCGCGGCGGGTCTGGTCGTAGCCGGTGGGGGGGATGGTGCTGTCGCCCTGGCCGCGGGGGTCGAAGGCGACGACGTGGTAATTGCGGGCGAGGTCGTCGATCTGGCGCTGGAAGATCCAGGCGGGCATCGACCAGCCGGGGACGAGGACCACGGTGCGGCCCTGGCCGGCCTCGATATAATGGAGGCGGACGTTGTCCGAGGTGGTGAAGAACCGGTCCTGCGGGGCGGCGGCGCGCGCGTGGGCCGCGGCGATCAGCAGAACGGCGGC
>Ga0164296_1003848_pt1 | contig 13940 bp, 12 predicted proteins | sample GEODES057metaG_FD_113533 | JGI IMG/M metagenome (GOLD analysis project Ga0164296, IMG submission 113533) | Dystrophic lake water microbial communities from Trout Bog Lake, Wisconsin, USA - GEODES057 metaG | ecosystem: Environmental > Aquatic > Freshwater > Lake | place: USA: Trout Bog Lake...
CTGCTTTATCGCCTACACCATCAAAGGCATGGGGCTGCCGTTTGCCGGGCATAAGGATAACCATGCCGGGCTGATGTCCAAGGAACAGATCGAATTGTTCCGCGCCGAAATGGGCATTCGCCCCGGCCATGAATGGGACAAGTTCGAGGGGTTGGCCGCCAGCCCGGCGGAGGTGCAGGCGTTGCTGGACCGGGTGCCGTTCGCCCGCATGCTCACGCCGGAAGGCCGGTCGCTGTCCGCGCCGATGATCGCCATTCCGGAGCGGTTGCCGGCCCCGCAAGTGGCCGGGCGGAAAAGCGCGACGCAATCCGGCTTTGGCGAAATGCTGGCCGAAATCGGCCGCGGCCAGGGCGGGTTGAAAGATCTGGCGGACCGGATTGTGACCACCTCGCCGGATGTGACGGTGTCCACCAATCTTGGCCCGTGGGTGAACCGGCGCGGCGTGTTCGACCGGCATTCCCGCAACGACGTGTTCCGCGACAGCAAGCTGGCCAGCGCGCAACGTTGGGGGATGACGCCGAAGGGGCAACATATCGAGTTGGGCATTGCCGAGCAGAATCTGTTCCTGCTGCTCGGCGCGGCCGGGCTGGCGGATCGGCTGCATGGGGCGCGGGTGTTTCCGATTGGCACTGTCTACGATCCGTTCGTTAACCGGGGCCTGGATGCGCTGATTTATGCCTGTTACCAGGATGCGCGGTTTCTGCTGGTGTCCACCCCATCCGGCATTACGCTGGCGCCAGAGGGCGGGCAGCACCAATCCATCAATACGCCGCTGATCGGCATGTCCAGCGATCGGCTAGCGAGTTTCGAGCCGGCTTATGTGGACGAGTTGAGCATTTTGTTGCGGCATGCTTTCCATCACATGCAACAGCCGGATGGCTCGGCGGTGTGGCTGCGGCTGTCAACGCGGCAATTGGTGCAGCCGGTGCGGGAGTTGGATGCCACGGCGGTGATTGCCGGGGCGCATTGGGTGGTGCCGCCGGCACCGGGGGCGCGGATCGCCATCGCGTATCAAGGGCCGGTGGCGCCGGAAGCCGAGGCGGCGTTCGCCGAGTTGCAGGGCGAGGAGCCCGGAGCGGGGTTGCTGGCGATCACCAGCCCGGACCGGTTGCATGCCGGTTGGCTGGAAGCCGGGCGGGCGCGGCGGCGGGGCGATGCCAGTGCGACCTGCCATATCGAAACCCTGCTCGCTCCGCTGGCGCGCGATGCCGCCCTGGTTTCGGTGCTGGATGGCCATCCGGCGGCGCATGCCTGGCTGGGGGCGGTACGCGGCCAGCGCGTCGTGCCGCTGGGGCCGGACCGGTTTGGCCAAGGCGGCGATCTGGTGGATTTGTATCAGGAATACGGGTTGGACGTTTCGGCGATATTGGATGCTTGCGCGGCGGCGTTGCTCGGTTAAATCAGGTCAGGCCTCAACCTTCGCCAGCAGGGCAGCGGCTTCGGCGATGGAACTGCCGATGCGGGCGCCGATCAGCCCGGCGGCGGCCTGGGCCAGCCGTGCCGCTATACGCGGGGCAACGCCGGCGGCGAGGGCCGCGGCCATCGCCGCCACCGCCGCATCGCCGGCTCCGGCGAGATCATAGGTTTCCGCCAGCGTCAGCGGCAGATGCAGGCAGCCTTTGGCATCGATGAACGACAGCCCATCGGCGCCACGCTTGACCAGCAGGGCGCCGAAACCATGCGTGGCGCACAACGCCGCGCCGGCGGTGGCAATGGCCTCATCGGTCGGCGCCTCGCCGGGGGGCAGCAGATCGTGGGCGTGCGGCACCATGATGTCGGCGCCGGCAAAGCGCGCCCAGTCGTTGGAGCGGAGATCGACCAGCACCGGGCGGCCGGCGGCTTTGGCGGCGGTAATCAACTGCGCCGGCACATCGCCGGCCAGCACGCCCTTGCGGTAATCGGACAGCACCAGCAGCGAGGTGGCGGAGATCGCCCCGACGGCGATGCGCAGCAAACGCTCGGCCAGCTTGGGGTGGATGGGGCGGGTGTCCTCGCGATCGGCCCGCAACAGATGCTGGCCGCCACGGCGGGCGCCTTCGGCGACGAACCGGGTTTTCACCGTGGTGCGGCGGCCGCCTTGCACGAGCAGCCAGGGCTCCACCCCGGCCTGGCCACCGATCAGGCTGGTGAGTTCGGTGCCGGCGCTGTCATCGCCGATCACGGAGACGAAGGCGCAGGCGGCGCCGAGGCCGATCAGGTTATGCACGACATTGCCGGCGCCGCCGGGCTCGGCGAGGTCCCGTTCCACCACCAGCACCGGCACCGGCGCGTCGGGGCTGATGCGGTCGATCCGGCCAAAGATGTAACGGTCCAGCATCGCATCGCCGACCACCAGCACGCGGGCGCGGTCCAGCTTGCGAACAGCGGCGGCGAGGGAGGATTTTGCGATTTGATCTGGCATAGGTCTCGCCTAACGGGGAACAGCGGGCATGACAAGCCGTCAGGCGGCGAGGAAGCGCAAGCGGTCCGCTTCCAGCACCACGGCGGTGAGCGGGCCGCCGAGCACCGCGCCGGTATCGATGCCGATGCGATTAGCGGTGACGACGGGGTGATCTTCCGGGGTATGGCCGTGCACCACGACGGCGGGCAGCGGGCCGTCCCAAGCAAGGAAGCTGTTGCGAATCCACAGCATATCGTGCCGGGTTTGCTCAGCCAGTGGCACGCCGGGACGGAGGCCGGCATGGACGAAGACATAGCCACCCATCGCGTGGTTGATGCGCAGCCCGCGCAGCAAGGCGATATGGGCGGCCGGGATGGTTTTTGGCCAGTCACGCGGTTTGGTGCGCGGTGGCACGCCCCAACTGGCCAGGCTGGGGGAGCCGCCATTGTTCATCCACGTCTCAAGCGCCGCCGCCTCACCATCATAGGCGGCGAGGAACAAGGCTTCGTGGTTGCCCATCAGATTGATCACCTCGGGCGCCGGGCTGCCAGGGACGACGGGAAACGGGCGCAGCAAACGCGCCAGCACCCCGGCACTATCCGGGCCGCGATCCAGATAATCGCCGAGATGGATGATGGTGATCGCCGGGCCGGGGCGGGCGGCGATGTCACGCGCGATCAGGCGGTGCAGATCGTCCAACTGGTCCGAACAACCATGAATATCGCCAATCGCATAGACGCGCTGGCCGGGCGGCAAAACGGCGGGCGCTAACGGTTCGGTCATCATACGGCGGTAACCTTTGGCCGATGGGCATCACTGGCATTCTTCCTACGATAACCCCGGGTTACGCAACCGGCGGCCCCGATGCGCCGCAAGGTGCGCAACCGGGCGCGCCGCCGATGGCGTATCAGATGGCGCATCGGGTGGCATATCGGGTGGCGCCGAGCCTGTCGGAGCGCACGTTGTTGGAAACGGTGCAGCGCCAATTGCGCGCGCCAGGGCGGCGGATGGCGCTTGTGCTGCATTTATCCCGGCTTACCCCGCCGGCGCCGCGCCCGCATCATCGGCGGATTGCGCGGGCTTTGTTGCAGGAAACCGCGCAACTGCATGACGGTCAGGTGTTTCCGCTCGGCAATGGCGATCTGGTGCTGCTGTGCAGCGCGGCCAGCGATCACCCGCCACGGACGACGAAACGGCACGCGATGGCGGTGCCGCCGGGAGAGTTGCCGGCGGTTTTGGCCCGACTGATGCGGATGGACGCGCCGGACCCGTGGCGGCTGGTGTCCTCATGGATGTTGCGGACCGAGGCGGAGGCGATTCTGGCCTATGCCCATGCGCGGGTGGCGGAAACCGCGGCACCGCTGGCGCCGCCTGATGACGGCTTTGGCGAAACCAGCGACGCGATCGCGCTGTTGTATCAGATCGAAACCGAAGCGGCGACGGATTTACTGCATCGCCAGACCGCGGTGCTGGTGCAAGGTACGGCGCGCAGCAGCCTGCGGCCATTGTTTTTCGAACTGACGTTTTCCATCCAGGCGCTGGCCATTCGCGCCGGGATCGATCCGGCCCGGCCGGTGCGCGACCCGTTTTTGCTGCGCCACCTGGCCGAGCAGATGGATACGCGGCTGCTGCGCGCATTGCAGGCCGAAGCGGCCACGCAGGGGCCGCTGAGCCAGATGCGCCGCCGCGCCGGGCCGATGCTGCACATCAACCTCACTTTGGCCGGGGCGGAGACCGAAGATGTGGCCGATCTGTTGGCGCAGGCGCGCATGACGGCGTCGCCGCTGGGGGTCGAAATTGCACTGATGGATGCCTGCGCCGATCTCGACCGCTTTCATCGGGTGCGCAACCGCCTTCAACAGGCCGGTGCGCTGGTGGTGATCGACCGGATTTCCCATCTGGCGCTGACGATGACGGACCTTTCGGCGCTGCATGCGGATTTGTTCAAGCTCGACTGGTCGGCGGCGGTGATGATGCTGGATCCGGCGGATGACGCGGCGCTGCGCCAGGCGCTGGTCGGGCTTGGGCTGCACCGGCTGGTGCTGCAAGGCGCGGATGCGGAAGCGGCGCTGCATTGGGGGCTTGGCCAGGGGATTTGCCGGTTCCAAGGCCGCCATGTGGATGCGATGCTGGCGGCCAAGCGGATTATGGCCTGCCCGCATGCCGTGGGCTGCAATCTGGCCCAATGCACCGAACGCGCCGCGACCACCGGGCAAGCGGGCCGGATGGCGTGCCAAAATCCGCCGCTGCTGGATGGCGTGCTGTCGGCGGGCCTGCCGCGCAGCCGAGGGACGGCGGCATGAGTTTGACCTTGGTCGGCCCGTTACAGCTGCCGCCGATGGCCGATGCGGCCCGGCTGGAGCAAGTGGTGGCGGAGAGCGGCCGCACCGGCATCGGCCGCGAGGCGCTATGGCTGCGGCGGTCGCGCATGCCGGCCGGGCTCAATGCGCCGCATCATCTGCAACTGGCGGCGGAGGCGCTGACGCCGCTGGGCCAGGCGGCGCGGGTGCAGGCATTCCGGCTGGCGAATGACGATATCGTGGTGCTCTGGCGCGGCGCGGCGGAGGCGCTGGTGGCGGAATGTCTGGCGGCGTTGCAGCATATGTTTATCGCGGAAGCCGCCCTGCTGCCCGATCCGCAAACGCTTCTGCGGCGCTTCCACCTGCCGCAGGACGCTGCCGCGATGCGGCTATTGCTGGTCGGCGCCCCGAATACCGACCGGAATGCCGACAGGGCGTTGCCCGCGCCCGCAAACGGGCCGCACCTGACCTTGGCGGGGCTGGCGGCATTGGAGGCCAATCTAGCCTCCGCCGATATGGCACGCTTCGCCCGCCGCCGGCCGGTTTGCGTGCTGGATGAGGCGAACGGGCTGGTGCCCGCGTGGGAGACCCGCCAGCTTTCGGTGCAGGAAATTGCCGAGACGCTGGCCCCCGGCCAATGTTTGCCGGCCGAGCCGTGGCTGTTCCGGCGGCTGACCCGCACCCTGGACCGGCGCATGCTGGCGTTGCTGGCCGCGACCGATGAGTTGCGCGATGCCACGCCGTTCGGGCTGAACCTGAACATCGGCTCGATGCTGGCGCCGGAGTTTCTGCGGTTTGATGCCGCCTTACCGGCGCGGTTGCGCGGCCAGGTGGTGCTGGGGCTGGACCCGACGGATGTGCTGGCTGACCCGGCAGCGTTTCAGTTTGCCCGCACCTTTGCCCGCGCCCGGCACTACCGGCTGATGCTGCGCAACCTGACACCGGCGCTGCTGCCATTGTTTGCCGGCGCCGATTTGGCAGTGGACCTGTTGCAACTGCGCTGGACGACGGGCTGGCAGGCGATAACGCTGCCGGCGGAACGGGCTGGAACGACCACGTTGCTGCTGAGCCATACCGATTGTGTGGAGGCGCTGTATTGGGGCCAGTCGCAGGGCATTCGGCTGTTTCAAGGGCCGATCATCACCTCAACCGGGCGCAGGATAACGGTCTGAGCCGCGGGATCGGCGCACGCCCCTTGGCGCCCGGCGCGCCACCGACTAAAGCCGGGCCATGGATGCAATTCGTGTGACCGGACTAGTGAAACGCTACGGCGATGTGCTCGCGGTGGACGGGCTGGACGCTGTGGTGCCGGCTGGCAGCACCGTCGGCCTGCTCGGCGGCAATGGGGCGGGCAAAACCACTACCATCGCGATGCTGCTGGGGCTGCTGATCCCGACGGCAGGGCGGATTGAGGTGCTGGGGCATGACATGGCGCGCGACCGCTTCGCGGCGCTGGCGCGGATGAATTTTTCCTCCCCCTATATCGCTTTGCCGCACCGGCTGAGCGTGGAGGAGAATTTTCGGGTTTACGGCCATCTCTACAACGTGCCGCAGATCGGCCGGCGCATTGCCGAGTTGGCGGCGCAGCTTGATCTTGGCGACTTGCTGAAGCGGCCGGCGGGGGATTTGTCGGCGGGGCAGAAAACCCGCGTCGCGCTGGCGAAGGCGCTGCTCAATAAGCCCGATGTGTTGCTGCTGGACGAGCCGACCGCGAGCCTGGACCCGGATACCGGCGACCTGGTGCGAACCTGGATGGAGCGCTACCGGGCGGAAAGTGGGTGCACGATTTTGCTGGCCAGCCACAACATGGCCGAGGTGGAGCGGCTGTGCGACATGGTGCTGATGATGAAGCGCGGCCGCATTGTGGACCGGGGCAGCCCGGCGGAGTTGCTGGCGCGCTATGGGCGGGATGATCTGGAGCAGGTGTTTTTGGACATTGCCCGCGACCGCAAGCAGGGGGTGGAGATATGATCGGCGCCGTGCGGCGGATTTGGGGGATGATGTACCGTCATCTCGCGCTGTATCGCCGGTCCTGGCCGCGGCTGCTGGAGCTGGCGTATTGGCCGACGCTGCAAATGTGCATCTGGGGCTTTACCTCCACCTATATCGCCTCGCGCATGGCGGTGGGTGGCCAGGTGGCGATCGGCGTGCTGCTCGGCGGGGTGCTGCTATGGGAGGTGGCTTTGCGCAGCCAGATGGGGGTGGCGATTTCCTTTCTTGAGGAAATCTGGTCACGCAATCTCGGCCATGTATTTGTCAGCCCGCTGCGCCCGTGGGAGTTGGTGGCGGCCTTGATCGGCATGTCGTTCCTACGAATGGCCGCTGGGGTGCTGCCAGCGGCGCTGCTGGCTTGGGCGTTGTATGCCTTCAATATTTTCGCGATGGGGCCGGTGCTGGTGCTGCTGGCGCTCAACCTGATGGTTATGGGTTGGTGGGTGTCACTCGGGGTGGTGAGCCTGATTTTGCGGCACGGGGCGGGGGCGGAAGCGTTGGCGTGGTCGGTGCTGTTCGGGCTGACGCCGTTTGCCGCGGTGTTCTATCCCGTCGCCGTGCTGCCTGCCGGGTTTCAGTCGGTGGCGCTGGCATTGCCGGCGGCGCATGTGTTTGAAGGCATGCGAGCGACGCTGGCGGATGGGGCGATGCCGTGGGGGCATCTTGCCTGGGCGTGCGGGCTGAATGTGGCCTGGCTCGTCGCCGCCAGCCTGCTGTTCGCCCGCCAGTTTCGGGTGGCGCGCGAGCGCGGTGCCCTGCTCTCGATCGGAGAATGAGCCGCGTGACCGCACCGACCCGCATCTGGCTGATCCGTCATGCTTTGGTGGCCGAGCACGCCCGGGCGGTGCTGTATGGCACGCGCGATGTGCCGCTCTGCGATGCCACCCTGGCGGCGCAAGGCGCGGCGTATGCCAGCCTTGCGCGGCGCCTGCCGCAGCCGGCGCATTGGCTGGTAACCCCGCTTGCGCGCACGCGGTTGACGGCGGAGGCGATTTTTCGCGCCGGCTATCCGGCGACGGCGCTGGTCGAGGAGCCGGACCTGATCGAGCAGCATCTGGGCGACTGGCAGGGGCTGCCGCATGCCGAATTGCCGGCACGATTGCGCCTGCCGGCGCATCCGTTCTGGCCGCATGCCGGCGAGGAGCAGCCGCCGGGCGGGGAAAGCTTCGCCCAGGTGACGGCGCGGGTGGGCGCAGCACTGGAACGCATCGCCGTCGCCAAGGCCGGGCAGGATGTGGTGGCGGTGAGCCATGGTGGGGCGATCCGGGCGGCGATCGGCCACGCGCTGGGGCTGACGCCGCATGCGACGCTGGCGCTGTCGGTGGTGAACCTGTCACTCACCGGACTTGAGCGCCATCCCGGCGGCTGGCGGGTGGTTTGCGTGAACACGCCGCCGTGAGCTATCGAACTGCGTGAAGCTTGCTTGGCAAGCCCTTGCACGCACAGAGTGAAAAGCCGACATAGGGCGAAAGCCGAGTCGCTCCACTAACTCCCTCTAAGGAGGCGCCAAATGTCCCATATCGCTATCCGTTCTACTCTGCCGGCAATGGTGTTTGCCTTGCTGCTGGGCCTGCTGCCTTTGGCCGCCCATGCGCAGACCGAACAACAGGCGCTGGTCGATCGCGCAACCCTGACGGTGCAGGACATGATGTCCGACACCAATAACCGCGAGGCGCGCAAGCTGTTGAAAAACGCCAAGGGCGTGATGGTTTGCCCCAGAGTGTTCAAGGCCGGCTTTATCCTCGGCGGCGAGGGCGGTGCCTGCGTGTTGACCGGGCGTAACGATGCCGGCTGGTCCAGCCCGGCGTTTTATGGCCTGGGCAGCGGCAGCCTCGGCTTCCAGATCGGGGTGCAGGACAGCCAGATTATCTTCCTGCTGCTGACCGACAAGGGCATCCGGGCGTTGATGGACAGCCAGTTTAAGTTCGGCGGTGATGCCTCCGTGGCGGTGGCCACTATCGGCGCGGGCGTGCAGGGCTCCACCACCACCGCGTTGCGGGCCGATATTGTCGCCTTCGCGCAAACCCGCGGGCTGTTCGCCGGGCTGTCGCTGGAAGGCACGTTGCTGTCCCAGCGCAGCGAGTGGAACCAGATTTACTACGGGCAGGCGCTGTCGCCGCAGCAGGTGGTGCTGAACGGGCAGGGACAGAATCCCGGGGCGGAGCCGTTGAAGGAAATGCTGGGGCGGATGGCGGCGGAGTAAGGGCACGGCACGGGAGAGGCGAAAAGATTTTTTGGTTCTTTTTGTTCACAAAAAGAACACTCTTCCCGGGCCTGCCAACTCTATCCCCGATATCCACAGGGCCAGGCCCTGCCGTGATTGGCCCTGGTCGCCTATGCTGCCGATCCCCAGTGTGACAGCCCCATGAACCAGATCGACAAAAGCCTAGAACCGCACGATTCCGGCCTCTTTGGGCTTTCGCAGCGGCTGCCGCCGCGCAATGAGCAGGCCGAGCAGGCGCTGCTGGGCGCGCTGCTGGCGAATAATCGCGCCTATGAGCGGGTGAGCGACTTTCTGCTGGCGGATCATTTTGTCGATCCGATCCATGGGCGGATTTTTGAGGCGATCAAACGGCGGGTGGAGCGCGGCCAGTTGGCCGATGCGGTGACACTGCGCGCCGAATTCGAGCATAGCGGCGTGTTGGATGAGGTGGGCGGCACCGCCTATCTTGGCCAACTGCTGTCGGCCATGGTGGGGATCATCAATGCCGGCGAGTATGGCCGGGCGATCCATGATGCCTGGCTGCGGCGGCAGTTGATTGAAATTGGCGAAAACGTCGTCAACAACGCCTTCGGCGCCAATCCGGAGCTGGATGGCACGGCGCAGTTGGAATCGGCCGAGCAGACCTTGTTCGACCTGTCCGCGCGTGGCGGCAATGATGGTGGGTTTGTCACGTTCGAGAACGCGCTGGCCGGGGCGATCGAGGTGGCGCAGCACGCCTTCCAACGCGCAGGCAGCGTGACCGGCCTGACCACCGGGTTGCGCGATGTGGACCGCAAGCTGGGCGGGCTGCATCCATCAGATTTGCTGATCCTGGCGGCGCGGCCGGGTATGGGCAAAACCTCGCTGGCGGTGAAGTTCTGCTACGGGGCGGCGAAATCGCTGCTCGATGAGGCGCGGGCCAAGGACCCGAACGCCAAGCCGGCGGCGACGGTGGCGTTTTTCTCGCTGGAAATGAGCGCCGAGCAGTTGGCGACCCGCCTGCTGTCCGAAGAGGCGCGGATCTCCGGCGATCGGATCCGGCGTGGCGATATCGGCCAGAAGGAATTCGATAAATTCGTTGAGGTCAGCCGGGATATTTCCGCCCTGCCACTGTTTATCGACGATACGCCGGCGATCACCATGTCTGCGCTGCGGTCGCGCTGCCGGCGATTGAAGCGGACGCAAGGGCTGGCGCTGGTCTGCGTGGACTATTTGCAGCTGATGCGACCGTCTTTGGGCACGCGGCCGGAAAACCGGGTGCTCGAAATCTCGCAGATTACCCAGGGGTTGAAGGCGCTGGCGAAGGAGATGGCGGTGCCGGTGGTGGCGCTGTCCCAGCTGTCGCGCGCGGTGGAAAGCCGGGAAGACAAGCGGCCGCTGCTGTCGGATCTGCGTGAATCCGGGTCCATCGAGCAGGACGCCGATGTGGTGATGTTCATCTATCGCGACGATTATTACCTGCAGCAAAGGGCGCCCAAGCAATTGGCGTTCGACAACACCGAGAAATTCAACGCCGCAGTGGAGAAATGGCAGCGCGATATGGAGGCGGTGCACAACCGCGCCGAGCTGATCATCGAAAAACAGCGGCATGGGCCGACCGGCAAGGTGGATCTGATTTTCGAGGGCGAGTTTACCCGCTTTGCCGATATCGATCTGCACCACGCCGATTACGATGGTCCGTAAAGCCGGGAGCGCCGAGACATCCCGGCTGCGGGTTGATCTGGGTGCCATTGTGGCGAACTGGCAGGCGCTGCGGGTGCGCCATCCCGGCGCGGTGGCGGCGGTGGTAAAGGCGGATGCGTATGGATTGGGCGCTCGCTTTGTGGCGCCGGCGCTGTATGCGGCGGGATGCCGGCATTTTTTCGTCGCCCATTTGTCCGAGGCATTGGCGATCCAACGCTATTTGCCCGGCGCGATGCTGGCGGTACTGAACGGGCTGGCGCCGGGGCAGGCGGAGGCGTTTGCCGCCAATGACCTGACGGCGGTGCTGGGATCGCTGGCGGAAATTGACCGTTGGGCGACCGAGGCGCGCAAACGCGGCCACCGCCTGCCGGCGCTGCTGCATGTGGATACCGGGATGAACCGGCTGGGGCTGGATGCCGGGGAGTTGCGGGCGCTGGCGGAGGACCCGGGCCGGCTGGCGGGGTTGGACCTGCGCTATGTGATGACGCATCTGGTGGCGTCCGAAATGCCGGCGGACGCGGCCAATGCGGCGCAACAGGCGCGCTTTGCCGCCGCCTGCGCGATGCTGCCGCCGATGCCGCGCAGCTTCGCCAATTCGTCTGGTATTTTTCTGGGGTCGGATTTTGCCTCCGACCTCGCGCGGCCCGGCGCGGCACTGTACGGGCTGAACCCGACGCCGGGACTGCCGAACCCGATGCGTCAGGTATTGCAGCTGGATTGCCAGGTGTTGCAGGTGCGCGAGATCGCGGCCGGCGACAGCGTTGGCTATAATTCCACCTGGCGGGCGCGGCGGGCGAGCCGGATTGCCACCCTGCCGCTCGGCTATGCCGATGGTTGGCCGCGCGCGATGGGCAATCGTGGCCATGCGATCTTTGACGGCGCCCCTGCCCCGCTGGTAGGTCGTGTGTCTATGGACCTTACCACCTACGACGTGACCGACCTGCCGGCTGTGGTGCCGGGGGTTTGGCTGCAAGTGATCGGCCCCGGCCGCACGCCGGATGACATTGCCGCCGATGCGGGCACCAACGGGTATGAAGTGTTGACGTCGCTATGGACGCGCTATGCGCGCGAGTACGTCGCATGATGCTCGATGGGGTGGCGACGCTGGGGCGGGCGGTGTTGGAGACGTGCCGGGCCGCCGGGCGGCTGCTGCTGTTCGCGCTGGAAGGGCTGTCCCATATCTTTCGGCCACCGTTTTATTTCCGGGCGTTTTTCCGGGCGATGCTGGATATCGGCTATTTCAGCCTGCCGGTGGTGGCGCTGACGGCAGTGTTCACCGGGATGGTGCTGGCGTTGCAATCCTCCACCGGGCTATCCCGGTTTTCCGCCGATAGCGCCATTGCCTCGCTGGTGGTGCTGTCTGTTACCCGTGAATTGGGGCCGGTGCTGGCCGGGCTGATGGTGGCCGGTCGGGTAGGCGCGGCGATGGCGGCGGAAATTGGTACCATGCGGGTGACCGATCAGGTGGACGCGCTCAGCACACTCTCCACCAACCCGATGAAGTATCTGGTCGCGCCCCGATTGCTGGCCGGGCTGATCGCGCTGCCGCTGCTGGTGGTGATCGCCGATATTCTCGGCGTGCTCGGCGGGTTCATCATCGCCACGCTGAAGCTCGGGTTTAATGCGGCGACCTATCTGAACAACACGCTGACCTTTATGCAGACGCAGGATGTGGTCTCCGGCTTGGTGAAGGCGGCGGTGTTCGGGCTGCTGATCAGCCTGATGGGCTGCTATCACGGCTATAACAGTAAAGGCGGCGCGCAAGGCGTGGGGGCGGCGACCACGGCCGCCGTGGTGGCGGCGAGCGTGCTGATCCTGGCGTTCGACTATGTGCTGACCGAATTGTTCTTCGCCCGATGACAACCGCTCCGAAAATCCGGCTGCGCGGGGTGTGCAAATCCTTCGGCGACAAACTGGTGCTGGACGGGGTCGATCTCGACGTGATGGCCGGCACCTCGATGGTGGTGATCGGCGGCTCCGGCTCTGGCAAGTCCGTGCTGCTGAAATGCATCCTCGGGTTGATCGAACCCGATGCCGGCAGCATCGAAATCGACGGGCAAAACGTGCTGGCGATGGACCGCAAAGCCCGCGAGGCCGCCCGCGCGCGCATCGGCATGCTATTCCAGAACGGGGCGCTGTTTGACAGCCTGCCGGTGTGGGAAAACGTGGCCTTCGGGCTGCTGGCGCAACGCAAAATCGCGCGCGCGACGGCGAAAGCCAAAGCGGTGGACGTGCTCGGACAGGTCGGGCTGGCCGGCAGCGTGGGCGATCTGTGGCCGGCGGAACTCTCCGGCGGAATGCAAAAGCGGGTGGCGCTGGCGCGGGCAATCGCGGCGACGCCGGAGATTCTGTTTTTCGATGAGCCGACGACGGGGTTGGACCCGATTATGGGGGCGGTGATCGACGGGCTGATCGTGGATTGCGTGAAACGCCTCGGCAGCACCGCGATCGCCATTACCCACGATATGCTGAGCGCCCGACGGATCGGCGATCAGGCGGCGATGATCCATAAAGGGCGGATCGTCTGGCAGGGGGATGCCTACGGGCTGATGGAAAGCGGCAACCCGATGGTGGACCAGTTTACGCACGGGCGGCGGGATGGGCCTATTCAGATGGAACTGCGGAAGTAAGAGGTAAGGTTAAGGGTCTTCTTTTTGTGGACAAAAAGAAGCAAAAAAACTTTTTTTCGGTTTGTTGCCGTTGGCGTGCCTCCCTCCCGATATCATTGCGAGTCCTTGCGAAGCACTCAATCTCTGAGCGCCCAGCGCCTGCAAGCATTTCGACCTACCGCTGCATAGATGCGATTAAGTTCCTTTAAACCCACCGGAGCCCGCGTTTAAACAAGCTGATATTTTTCTCTTTAAATTTCCCTTCGCAACGCCAGCCGGCACTCTGGTGATGTGATCGAACGGCAGGTTGTAACTGCTTGCACACGGACAACTTTCAGGCGGCAACCGTGTGCAACTGTCCCTAAGTCAGCGTACTGGGCTATAGCGGCTTGCGGCGCAAAGAAACAGCATTTCCAGTTACGAGGTGGGCTATGCGTGCGTTTTCCGAAGCAGAAGTTCACGCCCATGTACTCAACGTTGGACTTGAAGCACTCATTACGAAAGATTTCCCAGCCGAGGAGGTTGGCGTGCTGCAGCCAGCAGACGAAGACAACGAACCGACATTCGAACTGTGGAAGCTCATGAAAGCGCGGGCGATGGCTCGGCTGGAACATCTTCACAATCTGCTGCGCTATGGAATATTTAGCGGCTCGAAGGTCACGCTCGACACGGGTTCGGGCAAGTGGATGGAGTTGGACTTTTTAGGCCGCCACGAGAATGGAATTTTTGTACTGGAGCTGAAAGTAAATAAGTCGGCAGAACGAAATGCTTTC